>Ga0335074_10012825_pt1 | contig 11767 bp, 12 predicted proteins | sample Lox_Sample_23_FD_206715 | JGI IMG/M metagenome (GOLD analysis project Ga0335074, IMG submission 206715) | Soil microbial communities from Loxahatchee National Wildlife Refuge, Florida, United States - Lox_Sample_2.3 | ecosystem: Environmental > Terrestrial > Soil > Wetlands | place: USA...
ACCGCGACCTTTCACCGTAACTCGGACGGTGGACGCAAGCGAACCTGGATTGCGCGGCGCGCGCGTTCGAGGGCGGTGCGATCTCCGTGTAAGATGAACGCCGTGTTTGCCGCGATCAAGAGGGCGTTGCACTCGAACGCAACTTGGGAGGCCGGGGCATCATCGAGCGCGCCAATTGCTTGCGCTTCCGCAATATTGTGTTCGAGCAGTTGCATCCACTGTCGCTGATACTTCGCGATGCGCTCGCGGACCGGACCCGGTCGTGCGCCGACTTCCGCCGCGGCTACCGCAAAGAAGCAGCCGCCCGGGAAAACCAAGCGTTCGACGTACGACAGAAACCGCTCGCAGAGTTGTTCGACCCGCTCGCGCGGACCCGAGGCGGCTTCGGCCGGCATTATGATTTCACGCACGAATATCTCGCGGGCCGCTTCGATGGTCGCGAGCTGCAGTTTCTCCTTCGAGCGAAAGTGCGCGAAGAGCCCGCTCTTGCTGACGCCGGCTTCCTCGGCCAGCCGCCCGATAGAGAGCCGTTCTAATCCCTCGACGGTTGCCAGCCGCACCGCCGTATCAAGGATCGACCGGCGCGTACGGTCTCCGTCGGATCGGGTCCGCCGCTCTGCGGCGTCCTCAGCCAAGTTCTTCGCCATCCCTACTTGACAAGATAGCACGATCGGTTGTACTTGTTAAGAACGACCGATCGTGCTATCTCTGGAGGTCCCAATGATCGCCAAGTCGTCCCGCGTCGCAGATCGCCAGGCCCCCTTACGCCGCGCCTATCTCCAAAATGCAGAGAGCGCGCGCAGCACCAAATGGGCTGCCACGAAGGCCGGTGCGGGCGCCGACACGTTTCACTCCGAGGTCCTGATCGGCAAAGGCTTTGGAATTTCCCAGCGTCTCGGGATCGATCGCATGGTCGGCGGCGATCACGATTTGCCCAACCCGGCGGATCTTCTCTGTGCGGCGTTGGCCGCTTGCGAAGACTCGGCCGTGCGCATGATCGCCGACCTCCTCGGTGTTCGGATCCTCGATCTGCAAGTGGAAGTCACCGGCGACGTCGACGTACGCGGCACACTCGCTATCGATCGTTCCGTCAAAGTCGGTTTCCGCTCCATGGATTGCCGTGTGCATCTGAGAGTGCAAGACGCGGAGCCGCCGCGCCTCGCCGCCCTGCGTAAGCAAGCCGAAGCATCATGTGTCAATCTCGACACGCTACGCACGGGCGTCCCGGTGTCGATTGACTTCGTAATAGAAACAGCTGACTGATAGGAGATTGTGATATGCCCCTGATTCAAGTGAGTGTCATAAAGAACGTATTCACTCCCGCGCAAAAGGCAGAAATGATCACCCGTTTAACCGACGCGATGGTTGCCATCGAAGGCGAGAATATGCGCGGCGTGACGTGGGTGAAGATCGACGAAATAGAAAGCGGCGATTGGGGGATCGGCGGACAAGCCCTGACAACCGCGGCCGTCCGGGAGCTTGCTGCTGGGAAAACACCCGCTAGCGTACGGTGAACGACCGCGCTAAGAGCGATGCGCGATCGGATGCTCAAGAGCCCGACGAGATTTCGCCGGGCTCTTTGGTTTGATGCGCTTCCCTCGACTACGGCGCTTCGCGCCTACGCTCGGGATGACACGTCAGAACGGCGGGTTATCGCTCGACGAAAACGCTGATACGCAGAGACGAGCCGTCGTTGCCTTTGAAATACATGTCGCAATGGGCCGGGTACTGCCCGTGAATAGCAAACTTCCAGATGTATTGCCCTTTGGGATCTAATGACCACCCCAGATTCTTGGCCCAGGCGATTTGACGGCTCGAACACAGGCCTCTTTGCGTGTCCCACTCGATTTGGTTGGTTTTGCCGCTCAACGAGAGAACGACCTGAGCCGACGTGTGCACCTTGAGCGTCAATTGTGACGTATAGGAGTATATCTCTGCCGACGCGCGCACCGGCAGCAGGACCGCCGCAAACGCAAGAAAAGCGAGCAATTTTCTCATCGGATTCCTCCCGGACGCTCATTTCGGTGTCGGCGCCGTCTCGTCCCACATCGTCGAACACGGCGATTTGTTCCTAACTCGTGGTTTTTCGATCGGTTAGGGTGAGACAGCACTGTTTTTCTGGCAGACGCTCTGGTTTGATTTGGGCGCTGCCGCGCTTCTCGGTGCTCCGCTCGCTGTACCTATCGCACTTTTCACGGCCCTCGGTGAGTACGAGATGGAGTATCCGTACAAGGAGTGCTCGGATTTCAACGCTCGATGAAAAGAGCCCGACGATTTCTCGCCGGGCTCTTCTGTTACGTCGGTCCCTCGACTACGGCGCTCCGCGCCTTCGCTCGGGGTGACAAGTGGGAGCGCTACGCTCGCGATGACAATTTAGAACGTCAGAACATCAGAACGTCAGAACGGTTCCGCGGTGTAATTTTGTCAACTTTACATTATTGTGCAAGCGGTCGCGCGCTCGGGCGAGCGAGCCCAAGGGGTTGTGCCGCAACGTCGGGGGGAGGTATGGTTTAGTTCTCTATACGGGGGTGACCGATGTCCCGTTGCCTATGCCGCGCGTCAGCGATTGACTCCACCACACGCCGGATAAGCGCGGATCTTTCGCGGCGCGGATTCGTGGCCGGAATGACCGCTTCGGTGGCGTCGCTCGGACTGTTCACGAGCGCAAAGGCGGCGCCGCCGCCGTCGCCGCGCCCAATTCTGTTTACGAATTTTAGGCTGTTCGATGGCACGTCCACCGGCTTGCGCGACGGGCTTTTTCTGCTCGTCGAAGGCACGCGGATCAAAACCGTCGGCACCGGTACTCCTCCGACGCTAGATGGCGCCGACGTGATACGTTGCGGCGGACGGGTGATCATGCCGGGCCTCATCGACTCGCACTGGCACGCCATGTTCGCAGGTGTGTCGCTCCCTGCATTGATGCAAGGAGACGCGGGGTTCATTACTCTAGCCGCCTCAGCCGACGCGGAGCGCACGTTGATGCGCGGTTTTACTACGATTCGCGACCTCGGCGGCCCGAGCTTTGCGTTGAAGCAGGCCATCGACCAAGGTCTGGCCACCGGACCACGCATTTATCCGTGCGGTGCAATGATTACGAGCAGCGGTGGACACGGCGACATGCGCCCGCTCTACGAACTGCCGCGTGCACCTGGCGGCCCTTTCGGCTCAATACGAGAGGCTGAAGGAGCGATGATCGTCGATGGTCCGGACGAGGTCAGGTTACGCGTTCGCGAGCAACTCACGCAGGGTGCATCGCAAATCAAACTTGTCGGGAGCGGCGGTGTATCCTCACCGCGCAGCCCACTCGATGCGACCACGCTGACGGAGGCGGAGATGCGCGCCGCCGTGGAAGTTTGCAGCGACTGGAACACCTTTGCAACCGTTCACGCGTACATCCCGAAGGCGATCCAGAGAGCGGTAGCCGCGGGAGCCAAGTGCATCGAGCACGGTCACTTGATGGACGACGCTACAGCCGCGACCATGGCCGAGCACGGCGTGTGGCTCAGCATGCAACCATTTCTAACCGAAGAGGACCAGCTTCCCCAATCCGGTGAGGCGCGGGGAAAAATAGCTCAGGTATTCGCTGGGACGAGCAACACCTACAAGCTGGCAATAAAGCACGGCATCAAGACGGCATTCGGTTCCGATTTGTTGTTCTCACAAACGCTGGCACAGCGGCAGGGCGTCATGTTGACCCACCTGACTCAGTGGTACACAAACGTGCAAATTCTAAAACAGGCAACGGCTTCCAACGCCGAACTGCTGAGCTTGAGTGGCCCGCGCAACCCGTATCCCGGAAAGTTGGGCGTCGTCGAAGACGGCGCGTTTGCCGATCTCTTGCTCGTCGACGGCAATCCCCTCGACGATATCAGCCTCGTAGCAAAGCCGGAAAAGAGCTTTGTCATTATCATGAAGGATGGAACGATTTTCAAAAATACTCTCGCGTGACGTGGGCTCCGTGCAAAAAATTAAGCCCGGCACCGCAGTGCCAGGCCCAATTTCTCTGTGAATTAACGCGTTTGCACTCGGGTGCTTTACTTTACAAATTTACTCCACGTCAGAACGGCATTGTCTCACGTTTTAGGCCCATTTCACACCAACTGGGCTTTTTGGGCGCAATTTCACTCTAACTCAATTTTTTGGCCCCAACGCACCAGATCCGGAAATCATCGTTCGGATCTACCGAGGCTGCGGTTCCTCTCGTTTCGCAGTCCAAAATAGTATTACCGAGCAGAGCAGCGTTATCTCGGCGGTCGCCCGCTATTTCGTCGAGAAATTGCTGCGCCAAGTGAGGCTCTCCAGGGGCATTTGGGTCGGAAGCCAACCTGCGATACTCAAGAAAGCGCTCGTGCAGGGAAAAGTCGCCGAAACCGAGTTGTGAGCGTAATTTCGCAATCTCGTTGCCTCTTTCAAGAATCTCCCTTGCGTCCGCCGAATGCGGCACCGTTTTCGAACGAAGCCGCGGCACGTCGACTCGATCGTTTGTGCCGAATAGACCCCAAACGCCGGAGGCACAGTCGCGCAGGGCCTTTAGAAAACGCTCTTCATACGCTGCCTCAGCATGCTGCAAGTCTCGTTCGCGTCCAGCGGTTCTTGCCGGTCATTTTCTTTTTCCGCGGCCTCTCTTATTACAAGCGCCCAGCGACGTAGCGGCCCTGTTCGCCGGCGATGCGGCGACCTTGGTAGCGCGCCAGCGACATAATCGCGATCATTGGGTTTGCTCCACACGATGTGGGGAATGCCGAGGAATCGCAGACGATTAGTCCACTAACACCGTGCACCTCGCCGCGCGAGTTCGCCATGCCTAGGTGCGGATTCTCGCTCATCTTGACCGATGCTTGCGCGTGCGCGGATGAGACGAGCGTTTCGTTTGGGGCAAAGGTGAGCTTTTCGCAGAACCCGGCCTCCGAGGCGGACTGGAAGATTGCGTTTCCTCGTGGAGTGAGCGGCTCGTGAGAAGTCAGGATCGCTTCCCTGGCGCCAGAAGCAAAGATGATCTCGACCATGCGCGCGGCCGCGAAACGGAGGCGCGCCTTGTCGGGATCACTTAGCCGATACGCGATCTGTGGCGTCCCGCTCGCTGCGCTCCACGATACGCGGTTGCTATCCGATGGTGTGTCTACGAGCATCGCGCCGAATCCGGCGAGTTTACTGTAGTCACGCATTAGGTCAAAGTGATCGACTCCAAATCCAGGAAGAGCAATCGCGGCATCGATCGGGTGATCGAACAGACACTCCAGCATGAAGCCGTGGTCGGCATAGAAGTAATCACTATAGTAGCTCCCAGTGATTCCGCGATAGTTGACGATCTCATGATCGAACACGCCGGCAATCGGAAGGCTAGGATGAAGCACCAGTCCTCGTCCGATTCGGTCGAACGGATCGGGTACGTTCGACCGATGCAGCAAGGCTGGGCTCTCGATGGCACCGGCACTGACGATGACAAGCTTCGCGTCAATGGAAATCGGACCGCTCGGGGCGCTGTTTGGCCGCGACCCCGTTTTTGTGGGAGCTATGGTTCCCGACGCGCCTACGGCTCGCAATTCGCTACCAGCAGACTCAAAATGAATCTGATCGATCGAGCAGTGGTGGATCAGGCGAACGCCATCGCGGAGTGCATCTTGGAGATAGGTCACCATCGTGCCGCGTTTTGCGTCGTAAGCGCAACCCTGACCGCAAAAGCCGCAGCCGATGCAGCCTTGCATATTTAGCTCGTACTTTTTCGCCGACACACCCAGGCTGCGGCAGCCATCCATGAAGAGCCCGTTGTTGTCGTTCACTTCGGAATCGGCCGGGGCGTGCACGTTACATCGCTTGCGTATATCTCGCAAAGCAGCGGCAAGATTTAGCCCTTCGACGCCATAGTCGTTCGCGGAGTCTGAGAATGAGAAACCCTCGAGGCTATACTGCCGGCGCCAGCGATTCCAGACTTCCGGAATGGGATCGAATGAGAGCGCGTAGTTCACGGTGGTCCCGCCGCCTACACATTCGCCGCCGGCCACGGGAATCGCACCGTCAACGGTCGATCGCCCGCCGTTCTGTGCGAGGAGCACCATCATGTCGAGTTCGCGCTGATTGAAGAACTCGGCGCCGTAATATGGACCCTTCTCAACAAGAACAACGGACAGCTTTGTGTACTCGGCAAGGGTCGCGGCAATCGTCGCGCCGGCGGAGCCGGAACCGACGATTAGGACATCGCACCTAATGTCCGTCATGCGCGCGCGCCCTTCAGGATCGGACCAGCATAGCCAATGGCGGGCCATGCTTCCCGCAGCGAATAGAACGCAACGAACGTAACCGCGCGAACGGAGCCGTAGAATCGGCGACGCACGCTGAACGCACTCTGCGACCAGAGGCGAACGTACTGGCTCTTCCGTTCTGGCTTAAGATATTGAAAATTCGCTGCCGGCGAAAGCCCCGTTGCAGCGAACGCCGCAGCATCTCGTCTTACGAGATCGCGCGGATCGGAATCCGGCGAAACGGCCCGTTCCGCGGCGAAAAGCTGGTCATCTCCCGTCGAAAAAAACGCGAGCGAGGAAAAGCCGCGAAGCGATGCCTGGAACACCGGGCTTTCGCCAAGTTTAAAGAGCCCCTCGATTCGTTGAACGACTGCCGTGCTTGGGATCGCAGGGAACGCCGGCGACCCAAACGGCAGCAGCGTTTCCACAAGCACTGTCAGTTCAAGACCGGCGGCGTCGGTTTCCGCGGCGAGTGAGACATTGCGCAAGAACGCCGCGGCGACCATTGCGACGCTCGAACCGACGAACGCGGCCCGTTTCAAGGCGTCTTCTCCAAGGGTAACCCTAGGACATTATTGTCGCCGTTGGAGATCAAGAGCCCATATCGACCACGCAATGGCCCGTTGTACCAGCGCGGCGCAAACAGCTCGCACCAAACGTACATATAGGCTCCGCCAGCAAACAGCAATAGCAGGATCGTATAAAGCCTCAACACGACGCTTCGTTGAGGATCGTACCACATCACGCTTAGCGAACGGTCTGCCATCGCCTACCACTACTGCGATTGGTCCAAACATTCCCACGGACAGATCGGAAGTAGGCCAAAGGTCCCGGCGACGGGCGCGAAGCAAAAGAGCCCGACGATTTCTCGCCGGGCTCTTTTGTTACGTCGGTCCCTCGACTACGGCGCTCCGCGCCTTCGCTCGGGATGACAAGTGGAGCGCCTACGCTCGGGATGACACGTCAGAACGGTTCCGCGGTGTAATTTTGTGAAGTTTACACTTTGAGATGAGGGCGCCGCTACTTGAGAATATTGACGGCCCGGGCGGCGACGATCGAAATGGTGGTGAGCGAGATTGCCGCTTCGAGGATCGTCAGCATCCGCGCTCGCGTCGTAAGGGGCGGTGCGTCGGTTGCGCTAAAGGCTGTCGAGGTCGTAAATGAGAGATACAGGCAGTCAAAAAAGTTGATCGGTTCCGTCGATGCTTCGGGCTTGATAAAAGCGAACTCCGCCTCGATCAAACTATAGACGATCGCGAACGCGATGATATTGACGATCCAAATGAACAACGCCGTTTCTATCAGACGCACGGCATCGATTGCTTCACCGTGGTTGACGATCATGGTGACGACCTGAATCGTACTTGCCAGCAGGGCGAGCACGAACACGCCCGTAGCCACTTCGGTTGTCGTGCGCGTCTTCTTCTGGTTCCCGGTGATCGTCCAAAAGATCGAAAGCACGCACATGAATGCAACAATTACGCCGAACGTCAGGTTGAGGATTGGGCCGCCGAGGATGTACCGGTCGCGCAGACCGATGAACAGCGCTAGTGCCACGACCAGTGCGACGGGTTCGCCCCAATCGCGCCGCGGCCGGCTAACGCTGTTCATCCTCTCGCTGACCTAGTCGGCCGCTACGGCCGCAGCCGCCAGCCTTTCGAGGTCGCGGTATTGCGCCTTCTCAACCGTCACGCCGACGAACTGGATCGTTCCGCCCGTAAAGGTTCCGGGGCTCTTATACCTCTGGCTGACCGCGTCGCCACTGTCGTACCCGATGCACAGACCGTCGCCGGATAACGTGAACTTGCCGGGTTGCGTTTTCATCGGGCCCTCCGCAACGACCTTATCGTCCACGTAGAGCTTCGTTGTTCCAAGCGACTCGTTGTTCTCTCCCGCGCGCTCGCGCGTGAACTCCATGCCCAACGTATATTTGCCGGGCTTGAGTTCGGGCGACACGAATTCTTGCTCCGGCTTTATTCCCAAGAAGTTGTACACATAATGGAGCTTCTTGTCTTTGATGAAGAGCGAGTGACCGCCGAAACGCGAACCGTGCGCGAAGATGACACCCGAGCAATCGGCGGCGATCTCGACGTCCGCGATGATCTTGTAGGACCGTCCGCGACAGTTCACGGCAACGCTCTCGGGAACGGGCCTCGTGCCCGGGTAGTAAATATAGCGTTCGCGTACGGGTTCTTCGGTCGGGCGTTCCACCGCGAGCTGCTCCGGTGCGCTGCGGTCATCCAGCGGTAGGACGAGATTCTTGTCTACTTCCTCGAACCACGCTTTGATGAGCGCTTGTAATTTCTCCGGATACTCCATGGCGAGATTCTTCGATTCCGCACGGTCGACATCGACGTGATAGAGCTCCCACTCGTCTTCGTCGAAATGCCCCTTATTTGAGAACGGCGCGTGCAACGCAGCGGCCTTCCAGCCGTTTTCCCAGATTCCGCGGCTGCCGAGCATTGCGTAGTACTGACGCTTCTTCTGCGTCGGCGCATCGGGTTTCGCATCGAACGTGTATCGCATCGATACGCCGGAGAGCGGATACTGCTCGACGCCTTTGTAGACTCTCGGCATCTCCAAGCCGCAGATCTCGAGAATCGTTGGCACGATATCCGTGGAGTGGTGATATTGATGGCGAACTTCGCCGCGCGCTTTGATACCCTGGCGCCACGAAATCACGAGCGGATCGCAGGTGCCGCCGGAGTACTCGGAATAGCGTTTGAACATTTTGAACGGCGCAGACGTCGCCGCGGCCCATCCCGTCGGGAAGTGTTCGTAGGTGTCCGGACCGCCCAGGCGGTCGAGATACTTGAGGTTCTCTTCAATCGAATCAGGATATGCGTTGAAGAACTTGTTCTCGTTGACCGATCCGTTCGGGGTGCCTTCACCCGACGCGCCGTTGTCGGCGGCGTAGATCACGATGGTGTTTTCGAGTTGGCCGCTTTGCTCGAGGTATTCGATGATGCGGCCAACTTGTGCGTCGGTGTACTCTGAATACGCTGCGTACACTTCCATCAAACGCGAGAAGAGCTTCTTTTCATCGGCGGACAACGAGTCCCACGGACGGACGAAGTCGGCGGGATTCGCGACCGATTCCGGGAGCGGATTGAACGGGGTGAGCTCCGTGCCTTCTGGCAGCAATCCCTTGGCGATCATCCGCGGAAGCGCCCATGCGCGGTACGCGTCGTACCCGTCGTCGAACTTGCCTTTATACTTCTCGATATAATCCTTGGGCGCGTGATGCGGCGCGTGATTCGCGCCCGGGCAAAACCACATGTACCACGGCTTGGAGGGGTTACTGGATTGCTGATCGCGGATCATCCCAATCGCTTGATCGGCGAGGTCTTTCGAGAGGTGGTAGCCTTCTTCGGGGCTGTAGGGCTGATCGATGAAATGATTGTCTTCGGTCAGATCGGGATACCACTGATTCGTTTCGCCGCCGAGGAATCCGTAGAAACGATCGAAGCCCATCCGCAGAGGCCACTGCTTGCGGCTCGCGCCGGATGCGACGTCGGTCTCGGGAACGTCGTGGTTTTTGCCGACCCAGAACGTGCTCCACCCACCGTCTTGCAAGATCTGTCCGATGGTCGCGCACTGTTCCGGGATGCGCGCGTGCTGCCCGGGGAAGCCTTGAGCTCCCTCGGTGATGGACGCCATTCCGTTCAAGTGATGGTTGCGCCCGGTCAACAACGTCGAGCGCGTCGGTGAGCAAAGCGCGGTCGTGTGCCACTGCGAGTACATCAGCCCGTCGTCGGCAAGTTTCTGGAGTACCGGCATGTTAATTCGGCCGCCGAACGGCGACCACGCTGCAAGTCCGGTATCGTCGTACAACACGAATAGGATATTCGGCGCCCCTTTGGGCGCCCTCGTCGGCGTGTACGGACCCCAGTCGGGGACCGAGTCGCGAACATCGAGTTTGATAACACCTTTAAATGCCTTATCGGCCATGATCTATCTCCCAGTCGATTACGTGCCGGCCAGAACGCATAACAACGTCTCAATATGCGGCAACATAAAACGACGTTATCGCTTGACCGGGAAAATCCCGAGAAGAATTATCCGAGAATTGCAAGCCCCATCGCGAAGCCGGAATGCGCTTACCGGATAGTGGGCAACGCGACCAAAGGTCATCGCGCTTCTCGAAATCTTCTTGCGAAACATGCACCCTTATGACATTGGGATCGCAACCGAATCCTAGCATTCGTCGCACGGTTACGACGCAACCGAGGGTGCGGCAGAAACAGAGGTACATTTATGGTTGAAGCAGTCAAGAGTAATTTTCGTGACATCACCGGAAAGTGGTGGTTATTGCTTTTGCGCGGCCTGGCGGCTGTTGTCGTCGGAGTGATCGCGTTTGTATATCCCGGCGATGCCCTCACCGCGCTCGTGCTCGTGCTCGGCATTTATGCTTTTGTGGCCGGCGTATTAGCACTCTGGGCAGCGGCGGCCGGCATCGGGGGCGACTACGGGTGGGCGCTGTTTCTCGAAGGCATCATTGCGATCATCGCTGCGCTGCTGATTTGGTCGTGGCCACTCGCAAGCGCGCTAGCATTCGTCTATTTTGTCGCCGCGTGGTTGATTGTTTCCGGCATCCTTCAAATCACGGCTGGAGTTCGGCTGCGCGACATCATCAACAACGAGTGGCTCTACATTCTGAGTGGGGTCGTCTCGATCGTGTTCGGCGTGTGGGTCTTCCGCAACGGATCGCAGGGCGTCGTCGCGGTGGCATATCTCATTGGTTGGTATTTCCTACTTTATGGTCTGCTGCAGATCGGAGTCTCCTTCAGAGTCCGCTCGATGCACACTGCCGCAACCAGTTGATACCGACTTTCAAAAGAGCCCGGCAAATCTTGCCGGGCTCTTCTGTTACGTCGGTCATTGTTACGAGCACTACTGGGATTTTTCCAGATTTGGATAGCGCATATGCAATACAGGCTACCATGTATGCGACGGTCTGGTGAGTGATGATCGAGCTCATTTTGCTTGGACTCTTGCTCTTACTGGGACTCACCGTTGAATTGACCTATCGCCTTGCCGGGGGGCTGCCGCTCGAAGCGGTTAGCGACGACGCGTGGAGCGCGATTCAATCGGGAATCGTCACCCTGGTAGCATTCATCATCGGCTTCTCGTTTGCCCAAGCCTCGGAGCGCTTCGATGCGCGCCGCGTGCTGGTCGTCAAAGAGGCAAACGCGATCGGAACGACGTGGCTCCGCGCAGATAATCTACCCTCCGGAGCGTCGGGCGCATTTCGCCGAGTTCTAGCGGAGTACGCGGCAACGCGACTGTCAGTCTACGAAGTCCCGGTAGGTTCGGCGCCGTATGCAACAGCAATCGTGCAAAGCGGCCGGGAGCAAAGCGAACTTTGGCCCATCGCCCACGCGGCGCTGCATGCTCACCGGGGCGATCTCGGGCTTTCGCTCTTGATGCAATCGCTCAACGACACGATCGACGTTTCGGCCGAACAAATTGCGGCGCTGACGAGCCACGTGCCGGCGGCGACCACGGCGATAACCATCTTTCTCACT
>Ga0335074_10012826_pt1 | contig 11766 bp, 10 predicted proteins | sample Lox_Sample_23_FD_206715 | JGI IMG/M metagenome (GOLD analysis project Ga0335074, IMG submission 206715) | Soil microbial communities from Loxahatchee National Wildlife Refuge, Florida, United States - Lox_Sample_2.3 | ecosystem: Environmental > Terrestrial > Soil > Wetlands | place: USA...
ACAAGGCGCTGTCCGCCATGCGCAAGCAGTTCGGCGGCCACGACGAGAAGCCGGCCGCCGGTACCTGATCCGTCTCTGGCGGGTCCTTGCCGCTCGGCTGACCGCGGCCGGCTTCGGCGCGCCCCCATTGCGGACTGGTATTCAATAGCGTCGACGGTCCGCCGCTGTCGCTGTTTGAGCAGCAGACTTCCGTCCATGATTGCCATGATCGTTTAGCGGCCTGCAGTGGCGTCCAGTATGCGATGAATATTCCGAATTGGCGTGATGAACTGGCCGCGTTTCGGGCGTGGCCCGATTTTCGGCGCGCTCTTTGGCTCCTTTCGGACTGGCATATTTAGGTCGGAACCCGTGCTTTCGGGCAGATGCGGGACGCTCGACCCCGTCCGGCATTGAAACGTAGGCGGCTCCCCGCCCCCTGTCGGTCGGGCGCCTGCCTTTGCCGGACAGCTCCGGCTCCGCCCGGCAGCTCCGGCTCCGCCCGGCAGCTCCGGCTCCGCCCGGCAGCTCCGGCTCCGCCGGACAGCTCCGGCTTGGCCCGGCAGCTCCGGCTCCGCCGTCATCGGTGGGTGCCGCGGCGCTCATCGTTCCCATCGGCCTGTTCCCTCGCCGCGCTCGCCTCGCATGCCGCAGGGGGGTGCGGATCACATGATTGTTTGGTAACTTTCCTAATTAACTTGGATGCGCCCGGGTTGTGCGGGCCGCAGATCGGTGGCCGGTGGCGGTCGCCGGTCGTGGCTGGTGGCGGTCGCCGGTCGTGGGCCGGTGGGGTCGCCGGTCGTGGCTGGCGGCGGTCGCCGGTCGTGGCTGGCGGCCGGGTCCGCTCGTAGCCCGTGGCGTCTCCGGTGATCTCGTCGGCGTCATCGGAGGTTGGCATGAGGTATCTGGCACCAAGATGGCTGACCCTGGGCGCGGCCCTGGCGACGACAGCGGCGCTGGCGACGGCGGCACCTGCGGCCAGTGCGGCCGCGGCGGCGCAGGCCAAGCTCGCCGCGCCGGTCGTCAGGGTCAATCAGGTCGGCTACACGCCGCGCAGCGCGAAGGTGGCCTTCGCCATGCTGGCCAGGCCGGTGAGCAGCGTCAGGTTCGCGGTAATCGGCAGCCACGGCGTCGTGTTCCGCGGCCGGTCCAGCGACAACGCGGGCCGGTGGAACGTCAATTACCACGCCGTTTACCGCCTCACATTCTCGCGGCTGTCAAGACCGGGGAGCTACCGGATCGAGCTCCTCGGGGGCTCCGGAGCCGAATCCCCGGCCTTCCGCATCGGGTCGGGCAGCACGCTCTACCACGGCCTCGTGCTGAACGCCGTGCGCTACTACACCTCGGAGCGCGACGGCGGCAACGTCGAATCGTCGGTCCTCGACCGCAAGCCGGCCAACCTCACCGACCGCCGCGCCTACGTGTATGCCGACCCGCGGTACGACAGCAACGACAACCTGCTCGGCAAGCTGACAAAGATCGGCGGGCCGGTCAATGTGGCAGGCGGCTGGTTCGACGCCGGCGGCGGCTACGAGAAGTTCGGCTACACCGCCAGCTACACCGACGCGCTGATGCTGATCGCGGCCCGAGATTTCCCCGGCCAGTACCGCACGCTGCTGCCCGAGGCCGACTTCGGCCTGAACTGGCTGCAGAAGCTCTGGAACCCGACCAAGAAGGTGCTGTACATCCAGGTCGGGATCGGCAACGGCAACGCCAGCAACACCATTCAAGGTGATTACAACTTCTGGTTCCTGCCGCAGAAGGAAGACCTCATGAACGTCAAGGCCGGCGGCAACCCCGGCCCTACGGCCAGATTCGTGAAGTACCGTCCGGTGTTCGAGGCAGCGCCGCCGGGCAAGCCGATCAGCCCCGATCTGGCCGGCCGCTTCGCCGCTGCCTTCGCGCTCGGTGCCCAGGTCGCTGCCAGGACCAACCGCGCGAAGGCCGAGCACCTGCTGTCGCTGGCGCGCAGCGTGTACGCGATGGCGAAGACCACCGACGTCGGCAAGATCGTCACCACGTTCCCGAACGACTACTACCCGGGAACCGAGTGGAAGAGCGACATGCTCTGGGGCGCGACCGAGATCGCGCTGGCAGACGAGGCGCTCCGGGCGCCGGCCTGGCAGGTGCACGGTGACCTGCAGGTCGCGGCCGACTGGGCCAACGCGTACATCGCGCAGGGCCACCCGGCGGGCGGGGACACCTTCAACCTGTACGACAACGGCGCGGTCGCCGAGGCTGATCTGCTCCAGGCCATGCGGCAGGCTCCGTTCGCACCGGTCATCGCGCCGGGCGCGCTGGTGAACGACCTCGGCGCGCAGCTCAAGGTCGGCGAGGCCTGGGCCAAGGGCGACCCGTTCCAGCTCGGCACCGCATTGGGCGACAGTGACGCCACGCCCCACGCCTTCGGCCTGTACATCACCGACGCGCTGTACCAGCGCTACGGCGGCTCGTCGCAGTACCAGTCCTTCGCGCAGCAGCAGCTGAACTTCGCGCTGGGCGGAAACGCATGGGGGAGCTCGTTCGTCGTCGGAGCTGGCAGCACGTTCCCGCACTGTATGCAGAGCGAGATCGGCAACCTCGCGGGCTCGCTGAACGGGAAGGGCAACATCCAGCTCGGGGCCACGGTTGACGGGCCGAGCAGCCCGGACAACTTCGTCGGCCTCGGTACGGTCACCGGGATGAAGGCCTGCAGCGCCGGCCATTTCAAGCCGTTCAACAACGCCGAGGCCGGCTACGAGGACAACGTCGTGAGCTGGCCCTCGGTCGAGCCGGCGGATGATTACACGGCGGCTTCGCTGCTGGCGTTCGCGCTGGCGGGTTCGGGAGGTGGCCGAGGCCGCTGAGCGGGGCTCGCGTTCGTTGGCCCAAGGACGTGGCCGGGCATGCTGAGGGCGATTAGCGTTCGTCGGCTCACGGACGTGGCCGGGCCGCTGAGGGCGGCGGGCCGAGCGTCGTGATGAGATGAGCCTGTGAAGGTTCGGATCGGTATATCGCTCGGGCCGATGGGCGTCCCTGGCGAGTTCGGCGACGCCGTCGACGCGCTGGAGCGGTCCGGCATCGACTCGCTGTGGCTGCCGGAGATGGTGTACGGCCCCCTGGTGGAACCCATGGTCGGGATGGCCTACGCGCTGTCCCGCTCGACCAGGCTCAAGGTCGGCACCGGGATATCGGTGCTCCCAGGCCGCCACCCGGTGCTCGTGGCCAAGCAGCTCACCTCGCTGGCCGGGCTGGCGCCCGGACGGGTGCTGCCGGTGTTCGGCCTGCGGCCCGCCCGGCAGAGCGAGCGGCAGCTGTTCCAGGTGGCGGGGCGCCGCGACGAGGTGTTCGATGAGTCGCTGGAGCTGCTCAGGCTGCTGCTGCGACAGGACGCCGTGTCGTTCGCCGGGAAGTTCTTCACGGTCGAGGGCGCGAGCGTGGGGCCGCTGCCGGCCAAGCCGCTGGACATCTGGCTGGGCGGCACGGCTCCGGGAGCACTGCGCCGGATCGGCCGTCTGGGCGACGGCTGGCTGGGCAGCCTGGTCACGCCGGCCGAGGCGGGCGCCGGCCGGAGGATCATCGAGGAAGCAGCGGCGCAGGCGGGACGCGAGGTTGAGGACGACCACTACGGGATCAGCCTGCCGGTCGCGACCGATGGCATCCCGGCCGACCTGATCGCCTCGGTCTGGAACCGGCGCCCGGAAGCCGACCCGGCCACGCTGATCGCGGCGAACTGGGCGGACGCGCGCCAGATGATCGAACAGTATGTGGCCGTCGGCCTGTCGAAGTTCGTCGTCAGGCCCGCCGGCGTGGTCTCGTCGCTCGAAGAGTTCCTGGAGCAGTTCGTCCGCGAGATGATCCCGCTGCAGACCTGACTACAGGTCGCGGGCCATCAGCCAGTAGCCGAGCTGATCCGGCCCGCCGGTCCGGAACTCCTCGGTCAGCAGGGTCCAGCCCTGGTTCAGGTAGAGCTGCTGCGCGGGCCTGGCACCGGGGTGGCAGCTCAGCACGCCGGTCGGTGCGGCACTACCGGAGATCAGCGTGCCGTGCAGGCTCTTGCCGATCCCGCGGTGCTGGAGCGCGGGTTGCACCGCCACGTGCACCACCTCCAGGCAGAGATCGCCGAGCCAGCGCCGGGCGTCGTCGTCGGTCAGGGCGGCAGCCGCCTTGTCCCGCCACCAGTCGCCTGGGCGGGCCAGCACGGCGAGCGCCAGGCCGGTCAGCCGTCCTTCATCGTCACGCGAGGTGACGAACCTGAATCCGTCGCGCTCGGCCGCGTACCTCCGGACGCGGTCGGCAAAGGCCGCGGCCTTAAGCTCGTCCTCGCCGTACGGCGGCTCGCTGAATGCCGCCGCGTAGACCGTCGTGGCCTCGGCGAGCTGACCGGGGTCGGGGACGATGGTCGCTAACGAGACGCGCAAGACCTCAGTCCTTGCGGCCGGTGACGGCCAGGGTGACGCCGATGCCGATCATGGTGAGCCCGCCCGCACCGCCGATGAGCTCCAGCCGCCGGGGCGAGCGGCCGAGCCAGGACCTGGCGGTCCCGGCGACCATGGCCCAGGCGCCGTCCGAGATCACGGCGATGCCGACGGATACCGCGCCGAGCAGCAACATCTGGAGCGGCACGTGCCCGGCGGCGCGGTCGACGAACTGCGGCAGCACCGCGGCGAAGAACACGATCGTCTTGGGGTTGGTCATCCCCACCAGGAAGCCGTCCCGCAGGATGCGCAGCGGCGTCTTCCTGGCCACGGGGCCGCCGAGCGCCTCGGCCAGCGATCGGCGGTGCCGCACCGCCTGCACGCCGAGGTAGACCAGATAGGCGGCGCCCGCCAGCTTGATCACGGTGAAGACCGCCACGGAGCGCTCGACCAGCGCGCCCACGCCGAACGCCACGGCGGCGACCTGCACGTACAGGCCGGCCTGGCCGCCCAGGGCGGTGCAGACACCCGCGGCCCGGCCGAGCTGCAGCGAACGGCTCACGACGAACAGCACGTTCGGGCCCGGCACCACGATCAGGGCGAAGGACAGCAGAGCGAATGCCAGCAGATGTCCGGTCGGAATCACCTCCCGAGCGTATCGACCGGCCTAATCGCAAGCCACCCGATAAACGGCCCAGCGCGAGGCACCAGATAAGTGCCCCAACGCAATCCGGCCAATGTTAGTTACTTTTAGTAGTCACCGTTTCACCTGGTGCCGGCATGTCGGCCGGCCCCTAGGCCACCCTTCTGGTAGATCTCGCTCACATGACGACCTCCGTCCCGGTCCGCGTGGCCGCCGTCCTGGCCGCCGTGGCCCTTTTCGCCGGGTCGGCGAACACCGGGCTGGCCATGCCCGAGAAGAGCGACCAGAGCGACCAGAGCGACCAGAGCGACCAGAGTGCCGCCCCGACGCCGCCGACCTACCAGGTCCTCCGGCAGGACGTCATCATCAACGCGGACATCTGGGCGAGGAAGCCGGAGATCATGGCCGCCGGCCTGGGATTCACGAACATCGTCGGGGTGCCGAACCTCAGCACCGGCGACGTGACCCTGAGCAAGACGCTCGCCCAGCTGGCGGGCGGCACCTGGAACAACGTGCACTGCGCCAACGGGCAGACGCCGCCGCTGTCCAGCTTTACCTCGGCGTCAACGCCCGCGGGGGTGCGTGCCCTCTACGGCGAGGCCGTGTACTACTCCGACGGGCTGCCGGTCGAGTTCAGCTGGCCGATCCTGCCGAGCACCCTGGACGCCGACGACTTCAGGGTCAACCTCAGCAACGGGACGTCTGTCACGCCGCAGGTCACCTCCATCTGGCCGAACTACCTCTACAACGAGCGCTCCGTGGCGGTGCTGTTCGGGCACTTCGGCAACCGCATCCCGCCGAACGAGTCCGGGGCGATCTACCCGACGTCGGTGCAGGTCGTCCGCGGCTCCTCGACGCTCGAACTGGTCGGGCCGGGGAAGCGGATCGTGAGCGCCGTCGGGATGTCGGTCAAGTCTCCCGGCTCGCCGTACACCGAGCCGGGCGTGCCCCCGGCCGACCGCGGCGGCCCGACGCTGGTGGCCGCGAAGCTCAGCAAGATGTCGGCCGTCGGCAATACCGCGCCCAAGATCTTCCCGCAGAACCTGCCCAACGACGGGATCAGCCTCTACGGCAGGCAGGCCAAGTTCCGGCTGCGGGTGTACACGTCGGGCGGCATGACGCCGAACGGCGTGACGCCCCTGCTGCCCACCGAGTACGGCCGGTACTTCCGGGTCATCGCCGTGACCAGATCGGGCCGGAAGATCGCCCTCAGCAAGGCCGGCAAGACCTACTACATCGACGGCCACCCGCTCCGGGTCGTCGGCCTCGCCGATCTTGGCGTCAAGCAGCCGAGCTACGACGCCTGCTACACCGAACTCAGGAACAACTACATCGACATCGTCCTGGACGGCAGCCAGGCGGCGGCCCGGCGGATCACCACCGTCGAGATCCCGTCGGCCGGGCGCTACAAGCCGCTGTACAACCCGGGCGGCCCGGGGAACGACCCGGCGCCGGGCGTGCACTACAGCGCGGGGAGCCCGCCGATCTCACAGCACGTCATCATGGCGCTGAAAAACCCGATGACCGTCACCTACGTGCGCTGCCCGCCGTCTGCGGGCTGCCCGTCGGGATAAACAGCCGGGATAAATCAGCCGGGCAGGTCGCCGATCAGGGTGTGCCGGATCGAGCGGACCAGCCCGCCCGAGGTCCGGAAGAGGCTCAGGCCCTTGAACTCGCCGCCGCCGGGCACCGTGCCCGTCCACAGCGTGGCCACCATGTCCCCGTCCACGACCTGCGCGTCGATCACGTAGGTCGGCACCCCGCCGACCATCTTCACGGCGTTCTCGTAATCGTCGCGCGCGCCGTCCGGTCCGCGTCCCGGCGGCGTATGGCCGTAGTCCATGTAGTCGGGTGCGACAAACCGGTCGAAATCCTGTGGCCGGCCTTCGGAGTAGCAGTCGAAGTACCCGCGCACGACGTCTTCCGGGCTCAGTTGCTCCCTCACCATTTGCTCGCTCACCGTTCGCTCATCCCCCCTGAGTTCTCGTGAACGACCCCGCTTCCCCAGCCTACGGGGCCGCCGGCTCGTGGCTTTCGGTGGTCTCGAAGGCACGCCCGAACGTCCGTACCCGCTCCGGGCGGGTCAGGACCAGCGCCGCGACGATGATCAAGCCCGCGACCAGCAAGCCCAGCGCGATCCACAGTGAGTAGCTGATCGGCGCGGGCGGCCGCGGGAAAATCGACGCGTAGATCGTGTACCCGCAGATCGCGACCGCGATCAGCGGCAGCACGATGTCGAGGACCACGTTGTACGAGCCGCCGTCGCGGCGCGCCTTCCAGAAGAACACCATGCCGGCCACGGCGACCAGCACGTAGACGAACAGGATGCCGATGGACCCGGTCGTGGCCATCAGCGCGAAATAAGTGATCACGCCGTAGTGGCGGCCGAGTGTCGCGCCGAGCACGAGGGTCAGGACGACGGACACGCCGATGCCGACGTAGGGGCTGCGGAAGCGGGGCGTCACCACGGCGAAGGCGCGGGGAAGGCCGCCGTCGCGGCCCATCGCGAACAGGGTCCGCGCGGTCAGGTGCACGCCGGCCAGGGCGGCGACGAAGCTGTCGACGACCACGACCACATCGACGAGCGTGCTGAACCAGTGACCGACGTACCGGTCGGACAGCGTGGCCAGCGCGGTCGGGTCGGCGGCCCAGCGGCCGGCGCCCGCCACGCCGTAACCGACAGCCTGAGCCCAGGTGACGAACACGAAGTAGATCGTGGCGACGATGACCGTGCCGAGGATGGCGCGCGGGATGACCCGCTTGGGCTGGGCCGCCTCCTCGCCGAGCACCGCGGCCGCCTCGAAGCCGATGAACCCGGTAAACGCGAGGATCACCGCGAGGAACAGCCCGTGGGTGCTCGGGGCCAGGCTCGGGTCGAAGGGGCGCCAGGTCAGGCCCTGCGCCCCGCCCTTGGCCACGATGGCGAGGGCCAGCGCGAGGATGGTCAGGACGCCGATCACGGCGAAGACGAGCTGGACCCGGGTCGAGACCCGGATGTCGGCCAGGGCGATCAGCAGGATCAGCGCGAGCAGGATGCAGTAGAGCGGGAACCAGCCCAGGTGCAGGCCCGTGTTCGCGGTGAGCACGGTGGACAGGAAGTCGGCCGAGATGATTAAGACGAACGAGATCCCGATGGCGAACGCGGTGGCGTACATCCAGCCGGCCAGGAACCCGGCCCGCGGACCCAGGCCGCGCACGGTGTAGGCGTAGAGCCCGCCCGCGTGCGCTATCCGGCGGGTGAACCGGACTATCACCGAGGCCAGGCACATGCTTCCCACGCCGGCGATCACGAAGGCGACCGGCACGTCGGCGCCAGCGGTGGCGGCGGCGCCCGCGGGTGCCGCGGATACCGCGAACGTCAGCGCGAGCAGGGCAAGGGACTGGGCGATGGCGTCGGCGCTGCCGAGCACCCCGTGGCGCAGCTCGCCGATCCCTCTGGTCTGACCGGTCGACATGGCCGTCCTCCCGGCTAATCGTCGAGCAAGGCGAATACCCTGGCCGGGCCGCCGTTGGCGCCGCTCACCTTGAGCGGCGCGACAACGATCCGGCAGCGGGCCGGGAGCTGGTCCAGGCCCGTGAGGTTCTCGAGAATGATCGCGCCGGCCGACAGCCACACCTGGTGCAGCCGGTAGTCGGTGCTGTCGACCGGGTCGGCCGACGGTCCGTCGAACCCGACACCCGACACCCCGGCCCGCACCAGCGCGGCCGCCGCGTCGGCGTCCGGGTAGCACCAGCCGTGCCAGTACGCGTCCGTTCCCCAGTTCGCCGCGTTGCCCGAGCTGAAAAGCACGATGTCCCGCGGTCGCACCTGCGGGAGGAACGGCTCCAGTTCCGTCAGGGCAACCGGACCAGGATTATGAACGCCCAGGTCGATGGTTAATGCCTCGGTCACCAAGCGGTCGAGCGGGATGTCATCAAGGGTGGCCCCGCCGGCCACCTGGTGCGCCGGGGCGTCGACGTGGGTGCCGGTGTGATTGACGAACGCGTACTCGGACATCGCGTAGCCGTCGGTGGCCACCTGGGCAAGGTCGCGGAACCGGGGCGGCGTGATGCCCTCCATGACCGGCATGCCGTTGGTCATCGGCTGGGTGAGGTCGACGACCCTCATGAGAGTTCCTTCTTGGCGGCCGGGCTGCCCCCCGGATGGAACACGCCCAGCACCACGAGCTCGCCCGGCCCGGTGTTCTCCAGGCAGTGCGGAAGTCCGGGCGGCAGGTGCAGCCGGGCCCCGGGCGCCAGCGGCCGGTCGCCGCCGCGCACGTGAGCCACGCCCTGCCCGGAGAGCACGAGCACCAGCTCGTCATAGGGGTGGATGTGCTCGGGCGCCCGGCCGGGCGGGATCTCGCCCACGAACTGGGTCGCCGCCTCGCACCCGCGCCCGGGGCCGAGCAGGACGCGGAACCGGCGATCGCCGGTCCGCTCCACCTCACAGTCCGCCAGCTCGGCCAGGCGCGGCGGGTCGGACGCCGCCCCGGGCTCCGGTGCGGGCAGCGCGACCGCGTCCAGCCTGATCTGCGCGCCCGGATCGGCCCGCAGCAGGTAGCGGGTACCGGGCGGCAGCCAGGCGCCGCTCTGCCCGCGCACCGGTGCCGCGCGGTCGTCACCGGGGTCCAGCCAGCCGCCGCCGGAGATCACGTACCACAGCTCACCGCCGGATCCGGCGATGCCCTCGAGCGTCGATCCCGGGGCCACGGTGATCAGCCGCCGGGCCAGGCCCGCGCTCCCGCCGCCGGGTGCCATCGCTACCGGCCGGGGGAGTGCAGCGCCGCCATGTCGGAGCGCTCGGCCACCAGCGCGGCGAGCGTCTCGTTCAGCCGGTCGATCTCCTCGAGGGTGTTGTAGTGGGCTAGGCCGATGCGCAGCGCCTCGCCCCAGGCAACCCGCTCGTACAGCCCGGGCGCGTAGTAGTTGTCCCCGCTCCACACGCCGAAGCCCCGCTCGGTCAGCGCGAGGGAGAGATCCGCCGACGACACGCCGGGGAAGTTGACCAGGAACGTGGGGACCCGGCCCGCCATCCCGGGCAGCCCGTAGAGCTGGGCTCCCTCCGGCAGCCCCGACAGCAGCCGCTCGCCGAGCCGACGCTCCCAGGCCGCGAGCGCGGCCACCCCGCCCAGGCTGTCGGCGTAAGCCAGGGCCGCGATCAGGCCGGCCAGCAGCTCATGCTGCATGGTGCCGGTCTCGAACCGGTGACTCACCGGCTGCATGGGAGCGGGCCGCGGCTTGTAGGGGCGCCATGACTCGAGCACCTCACGCCGCCCGTAGGCGATCCCGAGGTGCGGACCGCAGAACTTGTAGGCCGAGCACAGCAGCACGTCCGCATCCACGGCCCGGACGTCCATCGGCTCGTGCGGGGCGTACTGCACGGCGTCGATCCAGGCGAGCGCGCCCGCCTGGTGCGCGAGATCGCACACGGCGCGCGCATCCACCGTGGTGCCCACGGCATTCGACGCCCAGGAGAACGCGACGACCTTGGTCCGCGGGCTCAGCTTTCGCTCCAGGTCAGACAGGTCGAGCGTGGTGTCCGGATGGATGTCCACCAGACCCACATCCAGCCCGGCGTCGCGGGCCAGTTCCAGCCACGGCGCGACGCCGGCGTCGTGGTCGAGCCTGGTGACCAGGATCTCGTCGCCCGGCTGCAGGGTGCGGCCGAGCGTGCGGGACAGGGTGAAGTTCAGAGCGGTCATGCTGCCGCCGAACATGACCTCGTCCGCGTCGCAGCCCAGGAACCGCGCCGTGGCCGTCCGGGCCTCATCGATGGTGGCGTCGATCCGCCGGCTGGTCGCGTAGGGGAACCCGCTGTTCCCGCTGGCCTCCCGGTACATGCGGGCAACGGCCTCGCCCACCTCGTCCGGCGTCTGGGTGCCTCCCGGCGCATCGAGGAAAACGAAGTCCTCACGCAGCGAACTGAACCTGGCCCGCACCGCGGCGATGTCGAACGACGTCACGCTGGCTTCACCTCTACCCTTCTGGCCGGCAGCGCGGCCTTCCATGCCCCGGTCAGGGCCAGCACGATCACCGCCGCCACGCAGCCGAGCAGGATCAGCGGCGTCCAGACAAACCAGTCCGCGTGCGAGAAGGTCCGCAGCCAGCCGAGAGGCGGCTCGTAGGGCGTGCCCCCGGGCATCATCGCGAACGCGGCCGCCGCCAGTTGCACGATCACCAGGTAGTCCAGCCGGGAGGCGACGTAGAGCGCCATCATCGGGATGATCATGGCGTCATACCACGGCAGCGCGTAGAACCACAGCAGCAGGAAGGCCACCCCGACCGCCAGCGCGGGCTGGACGGCGGGCAGGTCCGGCACCGCGTCCGGCAGCCGGATCAGCAGCAGCAGCGCGAGCGCCGCGCATCCCAGCACGACGAGCACTTCGAGGCTGGGCGGCAGTTCGTGCCGCAGCGGCCGGGAGAACAGCTGGTAGAAGTTGTACGCCGTGGCCTTGTTGCCGCGCGACAGCAGCGCGTGGATGCTCGGGCTGCCCAGCGCCAGGTACGGCAGCAGGACCACAGCGCCCAGGCTCACGCCGCCCGCGAGCATCGCGGCGGCGGACCGCCGCAGTGCCCAGATCAGCGCAGCGCCCAGGATGATGTAGTAGAGCAGCAGGTCGGTGGCGACCCCGACGAGCGCGCCCGCGGCGACGGCGGCGAGCACGCTCGGCTCCGCCGCCCCGCCGTCCTGCGTCCGGCGGACGCGGAGCATGGCCAGCCCGAAGAACCCCGCGGCGGTGGCCATGCCCTGCAGGTGCCCGCTAGCGA
>Ga0335074_10012827_pt1 | contig 11766 bp, 11 predicted proteins | sample Lox_Sample_23_FD_206715 | JGI IMG/M metagenome (GOLD analysis project Ga0335074, IMG submission 206715) | Soil microbial communities from Loxahatchee National Wildlife Refuge, Florida, United States - Lox_Sample_2.3 | ecosystem: Environmental > Terrestrial > Soil > Wetlands | place: USA...
AATCGTTCCTGGTCCTTGACCTGACCCACAGCGGAACCCAGCTCGGGCTGACCACGGCGGCCAGGTTCCTGCCGGTGTTCCTGTTCGGGCCGGCCGGCGGCCTGTTCGCCGACCGGATGGACAAGCAACGGGTGCTGTACGTCACCCAGACCCTGTCCGGGCTGCTCGCCGGGGCCTTCGCGGTCCTGGTCGCCACCCACTCCATCCGGCTGTGGATCATCTATCTTCTGGCCATCGCGCTCGGCTTCGTCAACGTGTTTGACAACCCCGCGCGCCAGAGCTTCATCTCCGAAATGGTGCCGCCAGCAGATCTGCCGAACGCCGTGACGCTCAACTCGGTCTCCATGAACATGGCCCGCGTCTTCGGAGCCGCGCTGGGCGGGCTGCTCGCCGCGTGGATCGGGCTTGCCCTTTGCTTCGCGTGCAATGCGGTGTCCTTCGGGGCCGTGCTGATCTCGCTCGCGGCGATGCGCCGCTCCGAGCTGTACCCGGCCCGCCGGGTGGAACGCCAGCCACGGCAGATCCGGCAGGGACTCAGCTACGTGCGCAGGACACCCGAGCTGCTCATCCCGCTCATCCTGATCGCGGTGATCGGCACGCTGGCGTGGGAGTTCCAGGTGACGCTGCCGCTGATGGCGAGCAAGGTCTTCCACGGTGGCGCCGCCGCCTACGGGGTGATGGCCTCGGTCATGGGCGTCGGGGCGGTGATCGGCGGCCTGGTCTCGGCATCCCGGCCACGGCCTCGGGCGCGCGCGCTGTGCCTGGCCGCCATCGGCTGGGGCATCGCCATCCTGGCCGCGGCCGCAGCACCGAGCCTGCCGCTCGAGCTCGGGACCATGCTCTTCGTCGGCTACGGCAGCATCACCTTCAACTCGTTCGCCAAGACCACGCTGCAGCTCGCGGCCACGCCCACGATGCGCGGGCGGGTCATGGCGCTGTGGGGCCTGGCCTGGCTGGGCTCGACGCCCATCGGCGGAGCCATCGTCGGCTGGGTCGGCCAGACCGCGGGCGCCCGCTGGTCCCTGGTCATCGGCGGGCTGCCCACGCTGGCCTGCGGCGTACTGGCGCTGCCCGCGCTCAGCCGGATCGACCGCCGCCGCGGCGCCGAGGCGGACGGCGAGCCGTCCGAGCCGGCCAGCGGCAAGGCCCTCACCCCGGCGGCGGGCCAGGGATAGCCAGGGCAGGCCAGGGCAGGCCAGGTCAGCCGACGACGACCAGGACGCCGGCCGCGGCGCCCAGATCCGTCAACAGGCGGTGCTAACCGCGTAAGGGAACGGCATTTCGTGCGTTGCTGCTTCCCTGCCGGGTATCAGCGCAGGCCGAAGGGGGGCCGCTGATGGGCCGCTATCTTGCATCGCGCCGGGCAGCCTGTTTCCTCGGCTGCGCGGCTGCCAGCGCCGCGATTGCGCTGCCGGCTCTGGCTTCGGCGACGCACTCGCCTGGGCCGGCCGGGACTCCAGCCTGGACGGTGTATCACGATGGCCCGGCCGGCCGGGGCGTCGCGCCCGGGGTGGGCTCGGTGGACACGGCGACCAGGGCGTGGACGTCACCAGCGCTGAACGGGCAACTGTACGGCGAGCCAATGGTGCTCGGTAACCGGGTATACGTGGCGACCGAGAACGACATCGTCTACGCGCTGTCCGCGGCGACCGGCACCGTAGCCTGGTCGGCAAACCTGGGCACCCCGGTGCCGGCCTCGCGGCTGCCGTGCTCGAATATCGATCCGGTCGTGGGCATTACCGGCACGCCGGTCATCGACCCGGCCCGTCACGAGATCTTCGTTGTGGCCGATGAGCTGAAGAACGGCACGCCCGCCCACATGCTGACCGGGCTGAACACCGCCACCGGCCAGGTTGAGCTGTCCGAGGACGTAGACCCGCCCGGCCAGCTCCCGGCCAACCTCCTCCAGCGCACCGGGCTGACCCTCGACGAGGGGCACGTGTACTTCGGCTTCGGCGGGAACGCTGAAGACTGCGGGCCCTACAAGGGCCGGCTGGTCGGCGTCCCTCTGTCCGGCGGGAAGCCGCACTTCTTCACCACCGATACCGGACGTGGCGCAGCGATCTGGATGGGCGGCGGGGCACCCGCAGTCGGGCCGAACGGTGACCTGTGGGTAACCACGGGCAATGGATCGGCGCAGTCCTACAAGGATCGGTACGACGACAGTGACGGGCTCCTCGAGATCTCGCCGTCGCTGCACCTGGTGCAGTTTTTCGCGCCCGCTAACTGGCCAGTCGACAACTCCGACGACCTGGACATGTCCACCGAGCCGGTACTGCTGCCCGACGGCCAGGTCATCCTGACCGGCAAGAACACGGACGTGTTCCTGCTCAACGGCAGGCACCTGGGCGGCGTCGGCCAGCAGCAGGCCATGATCGGCCCGGCCTGCCCCACCAACATCGACGGTGGCAGCGCCGACGCCGGGATGACCGTCTACCTGCCGTGCCTCGGCAACGTCATCGCGATCAAAGCCTTCAGCTCCCCGCCCAAGCTGCACCTGCTGTGGAGCTCGGGCGTCGGCGGCGGGCCACCGATCGTGGCCGGCGGCCTGGTCTGGACGATCGCGCAGAGCGGCAAGCTGTACGGTCTGGACCCGGCCAACGGCAAGGTTCGGCGGGAGACCACCATCGGCGAGCCCGCGAACCACTTCCCGACGCCCGGCATCGGCGCCGGCCTTATGCTCGCCCCCAGCGCCCATAACGTGATCGCCTTCCGCACGTCTGCGGGGTAGCGTTCCGGGGTGGGGGTCGTGGTCTGAGGGTGACGGCACATCGTTTTCATGGCGACGAGCGACGGTTCGAAGCCACGGCTGACTTCGTTGCCGCCCGCTTCCCGCAGGCCCGAAGCGCCGCTGATGTCGCAGGCGGGCAAGGAATGCTGGCCCGCATCCTCCGTAAGCGGCACAACATCGATTGCGACGTCGTGGATCCGCGTGGCTGGGTTCTTCGTGGTGTTTCCAGCCGCGCGGAAGATTACCGGGCCGATATGGCCGCCTATTACGACGTTGTCATTGGCCTGCACCCAGATAGTGCACTCCGCGAGGTCGTGAATTCGGCGCAGGTGCGGCCGGTTGTATCGTGCCCTGCTGCAACTTCTGGTCCCGCAGCACCCGGCTTGGCCGGGACCAGCTGCTCGATGCCATCGAGCAGCATCACGCCTCCTGCGGCCCGTCAGAACGGGTCATCCTGAACTTCAGCGGCCCGCATAACCGCGCACTCGTGCTGTTGCCTGATCCGGCGTTATACGCCGGTGGCGCCGTCGATGCGCTCCCGGAGCAGGTCCGCGTGGCCATTGTGGCGCGCGTACTCCTCGATCATGTGGACATAAATCCAGCGTAGGTTGACGTCCTGTTCCATGAAGCGGCCGGTGTCCGTCAGGGCACGCCCGGCGCAGTGCGCCCGGGCGCGGTCGATTTCCGCATGCCAGGTGGCCAGGGCGTCGCGCAGGGTGGCGCCCTCGGCCAGTTCGAAACCGCCGTCGGGACCACGCGGGTCGGCCTGCGGGTCATAGATCGGCGGAGCCTGTTCTCCGGCGAGCACCCGGCGGAACCAGTTCCGCTCCACCTCCGCCATGTGCTGGACAAGGCCGGTCAGCGTGACGCTGGACGGTGGCACCGAAGCGATGGCGGCCTGTTCATCGTCCAGGCCCTCGCACTTCCTGGCCAGGGTGGTGCGGTGAAAGTCAAGCCAGCTCTCGAGCGTGGTGCGCTCGTCGGCGTTCAGGGGCGGCATGGGGCGTTCGATGGTGCTCACCGGTCGATTATCGCCAGCGGCCGGCCCGCCGACGGGCCGGGCTGGCCAGGCCCGGGCGATGAATTTCTGGGTGATGGTGCGTCTGAGCTGTCGTCAGGCACCGGTGCGGGCGCCAGGGCGGCGGCTGCCCAAAGGAAAGGATCCGGGTCTCATGACCGACGATGGGAACCAGCCAGTTGCCGTGTCGCGGCGGATCTGTGCCCCAGCGCACGACATCTTCCAGGTTCTGGCCAATCCGGCGCGGCATCTGGAGCTAGACGGCTCGGGGAGCCTGCGAGGGGCCGTCTCCCCCACGATGATCTCCGGCGTCGGGGACGTCTTTGTGATGAAGATGCACTTCGCCCACCTGGGCGACTACGAGATGAACAATCACGTCGTCGAGTACGAGCCAGACCGGCGGCTCGGGTGGGAGCCCGAAGCCGGGCGCGGGCATCCGGCTGCCGCCCCGGACAGTTCGGACCCACCCCGCTGGGGGCACCGATGGAGCTACCAGCTGACCCCCGACGGCCCGGATGCGACCGTCGTGACCGAGATCTACGACTGCACACAAGCACCGGAGGACGAGCGCGCCGGGATGGACAACGGCAAGGTCTGGGTCGACAGCATGGCCAGGACACTGGAGCGGCTTGACGCGCTGTGCGCCGGGCCTGGAAGCCAGCCCAGTCCGCGGGCGCCCGTCAACCCAGCGCGCTGATCAGGTCCCGGTAGAGATAGAAGGCGGGCTTGGGGGTGTAGTCGTCGGTCATCAGCCCGAACTGGCAGAAGATCCCCGAGCCGGCCGAGCGGGCGTCGCGCAGGGTGTGGTGGGTGTAGCCGGTGACGTTGAGTGTCCCGGCGCCGCGGGCTATCACGTCGATGACGGCGCGCAGGACTTCGGCCTGGCGCTGGGGTGGCCGGCCCGGCCCGGTGGGCCAGCCGTGCTCGGTGATGATCAGGGGAAGGTGGCCGAGGCCGGCCGGAGCCAGGCTGTCCCGGCGATGCGCTTGCAGGAGAGCCTGGACAACGGCGCCCAGCCTGCCGGGCGGTATGGGGCGGAATACGTCGGGGAAGAAGTCCAGGCCGATGTAGTCGAGATCGGCGATGAACTGCTCCCCGCCGGCCCGGGTGAGATCCGTGAAGAAGGTGACGGCCGGCCCCATCAGCGGCGAGCTGTTGCAGCCGACCTTCAGGCCCGGATGGCCGCTGCGCCGGGCGGTGTCCTGGGCGGCGCGGACTCCGGCGATGAGCGCTTCGGTCACGCGCGGGTAAGCGCCGTCGAGGAGAGGATTGCCGGTGATGTTGGGCTCTTCACCGACCTGCAGGGTGGCCAGGTGCGGGCCATGCCGCTCGATGAGCGCCTCGATGAACGCGCAGTAGCCGTCGACGTCCCCAGAGCGTGAGTGGTACTGGGCGACCAGGTCGAGGGCCCGTCCTTGGCCGAGGTAGCGGTGGTAGCCCGCCGGCGCCTGCCGCGCCGTCGTGTGGCTGGTGTCGCCCGGATCGGCGTAGGCGTCGTAGGCCCGGACGATGAACGGGCGGCCACCGCGGCCCTGGAGTTGGCCGAGCGCCTGGCTGATCCGGTCCGGCCGGTCCGGTGGCCCGGCCGGGCCGGCGTCCCCCACCGCGCTGCCGGGGTAGATGCCAAAGATCAGCCCGGGCCGTGTGCTGCTGGTCAACGCGGTCTCTCCTTGTCGTGCTGTGCCGGGCGCGGCCAGGCCAGGCTTCCGCTGGCGATGTCTTCGATGAGCGCGAGCACCCAGTCCCGCTCGGCCCGCAGCATGGCCAGGGCGTACTCGGCCTCGATCACGAACAGCCAGGGCACGCCCTCGTTGCCGGTCGCTTCGTCCAGGCGCCGCTGGTCCTCGGCGATGAACGCGGCGAGTCCTCTGGCCCGTTCGGCGAGCGCGCCGGCGGCCCGCTGCGGCCCGAGTACGCCCACGTGGCTGACCGCGCCCAGGAACTCGGGGAATTCCCGGCGCGGCGTGCGGATCTGGAAGTCCAGCCGCCGGACCAGCTCTGTACGGCCGCTCCCGGTCAGCGCGTAGGGAGTCCGCCGCGGGCGGGCCCCCGCATGTTCGGCCGGCCGGGGTTCGATCCAGCCGGCGCGGGCCATCGCGTCCACGGTGTCGTAGAGCGATCCCCGGTTGACCGGCACGCCGCGCGCGGCCAGCACGCTGGCCAGCTGGTAGGGGTGCATGGGCCGTTCCAGCAGGGCGCCCAGCGCGGCCAGGGCGACCGGGTTGGCCAGGGCATCTCCAGGCATAGCAGAATTCTACTATCAGACTTCTGCTATCCGCGAGTCGTCCCGATCAGGTGGCTCCATGCTGGCTAGCCGCGACAGGCTGTATTCAGGACTTTCCTGAACGTTACGGATGGCCGCTGGGACCATCCGGGAAGCGGGACGTGGCGCCGTCCGTGCGGTTCTGGTGTTGCTATAACAACACCCGTCCCGCACGGTCGCGTCCCGGCGGCGCCTCAGTGCGGGTGGTGCTGGCCTGGCCGGCCGAACCATTGCAGCCAGGTTCCGTGGGAGTCGGTCAGGGCGAGAATGGTGTCGCCGTCGCGGGCCAGGACGAACGGCACGCCCTGGTAAGGAGGAATGGGCTGGCCGGGCACGACGCCGGGTCCCTCGTTGGACAGCCAGACGGCCCGCAGGGCGCGGACGATGGCGGCGAACCGGCGCCGGTCGCCGGGGGCGAGGTAGGCCAGGACGGCGGAGTGGTAGATGACCAGGGTCGCGCCGGGCGGGGCCTGGCCGGCCAGTTCGGGCAGGCCGGTGAGCAGGTCGCCGCGGTGGACCTGCGGAGGGTCACGACGGGCGGTGGCTATCGCGCCGGCCAGCCGCTGCGCACGGTCGCCCTCGCCCGGCCAGACCAGGCAGTTGAGCCAGCGGACGTCGTCGTCGCTGGTGACATCGAGCGGGTTGAGGTCGATCCCGGCCCGCCAGGCGATCTCGGGGATCTGGCCGGGCAGGGGAACCGGTCCGCGTGGCTCGCACCGCAGGACGGGGGCGAGCGGGTCACCGCCTGTGATCTTGTGCCCGGCGTAGTCGTATGAGTAGCGATCGAACAGCAGGGTGAGCCCGGCGCTGGCACCGGCCTCGATCAGGGCCAGCGGCTGCGGCAGCAGGGCCAGGGCGGGCAGGAGCGTGGCGCACCGGGCCGGCTCGTTGGTCTGGGTCCGCCGGGCCTTGATCACCTCGGCCAGCCCGGAGCCGTCCCGGGCCACTAGCTCCCGCAGCCCGCCCGGGTCCGGAAGGCCGCCGAGCAGATACCGCGCGGCGGCGAACAGCAGATTGGGCTGGCGCTTGGCCGGCGGCAGCGACCCGAGAAAGCCCAGGATGGCAGGGTCATCGCACACCGCGGTGGCCAGCAGCTCATAGGCCGGGCTGCGGCCCCGGGCCTCCTCGGCGAAAGCCCGGTAGTTGTCCGCGACCTCCGCACCGAGATCGTGCCCGTGCATCCACACCCGGTTTCCTCCTCAGCGTCACGCGGCTTGGCCGCGCCATCCGCTCACCTGCAGCGGCATCAACGGGGCGCACTGGCCGCCAGCACGAGCTTGCGCAGCAGCGAGACGAGCTGGTCCCGCTCGCCCGGGCGCAGCACCTCGACAAGCTGCCGCTCGACCCGGTCTTGCAGGCTGATCGTCCGCTCCCACGCCCGCAGGCCCGCCTCGGTGAGGGTAATCAGAACCCGGCGACGGTCGGCGTCGTCGTGGCGGCGGCGCAGGAGTCCGTCCTGGGCCAGGTTGTCCAGGCGCTTGGTCATCGCGGCCGGAGAAAGACCGAGCGCCTCGGCCAGTTCGGTGGCGGTCGCCTGGTATGGCGCACCGCCCCGGCGCAGGATGTGCAGCGTCTTGAACTCCCACATCTTGAGTCCCTGGCCGGCCAGCGCTCCTTCCAGCCGTCCGCGCAGGTGACGGTCCAGCCACTGCATGCGGGTGACGATGCCCTCCACCCGCGGATCCATTTCCGGCAGCTCGCGGGACCACAGCTCTATGTGCTCATCGATCAGGTCTCCCACCCCGCCAGCCTAGCCAAAATACTTCGCTAGACGAAATTTCTCCGGCGAAGTAATGTGCGGCTCATGGCCACGCAGAAGACGGACCACGAGCCGTTCGAGACCAGCGACCTCACCGTCCACGAGCCGTTCGAGACCAGCGACCTGACTGCCCGTGTGCCGGTCGCGGTCGACGATCTCATCGCCGCTGCCACCGCTCTCGGCTGGGCGGCGAGGTGGGATACCGCCCGGCGGCTGCTGGCATCCGCCCAGGCCACCGGCCTCGGCGGCCCGGCGGCCCGGCGGCTCGCGCTGGCCGGAGCGGCCACCGCCGTCCACCATGACTTCCGGACAGACGGCCCGCGGTGGGCGCCAGCCGCGATCGCCGCGGCGGACGCCAGCGCCGAGCCGGGCCACCGGTGGCACCTGGACCTGCTCGAGCTACAGCACGAATACGGGTGCGAGCTGATAAGCCCGGACGGGCAGCCCAGGTTCGGGCCGGACGGCCACGACCCGGCCCGCCTCGCGGCGCTGGCCGGCCGGGCCGAGGCACTCATGCGCTCGGCTCCGGACGTGGCCGGCGCGGGGTGGGCCGCGTTCTACCGCGGGCTGATCGCCGACAACCTGACCGGCGACCGGCACGGCGCCCCGGCCTGGTTCACCCAGGCGCTCGAGGCCGCCGGCCAGGCCGAAGATGACTACCTGGCCGGGGAAGCACTGCGGCACCTCGGCGATCACGACGAAGAAACAGGTGATCTAGAACGGGCACGGGCCCGGTGGGAGCGTTCAGCCGAACTGTGGGCGCGCATCGGGAACATGACCGGTGTGCTGGCCCAGCAACTGCTGCTGGCCCAGCTCGCGGTGACGGAGGGCAGAGCTCTGGCCGGGATGGCGATCGCCCGGGAGGTCAGCCGGTGGGCGGGCGCGGCCGGCCTGGTCCAGTGCCAGAAGCAGGCCGACGCGCTGCTGGCCGCCCGGGGCTAGGCTCAGGGAGTGCGATTCGCCATTTCGATTCCGCAGAACATCGACGACGGCGCTTTCGACCCGGGCGCGATGCGCGGCTACCTGGCCCGCGCCGAGGAACTCGGCTTCGCCAGCGCGTGGACGCAGGAGCAGGTTCTGGGCCGGATCCCGCATCTCGGCCCGGTGGAGGTTCTGACCTACGCGGCCGCGTGCACCGAGCGGATACGGCTGGGCTGCGCCGTGTTCATCACCTCACTGCACAGCCCGGTGCACCTGGCCAAGAGCCTGAGCACGCTGGACCAGCTCAGCCGGGGACGGCTGGAGGTGGGAATCGGCACCGGAGGCAAGAGCCGGATGTTCTCCGCGTTCGGGATCGATCCGGAGAGCTTCGTCGCCCGGTTCAACGAGGGACTGCGCCTGATGAGGGCGCTGTGGACCGAGCCCCAGATCGATTTCGACGGGCGCTTCTTTCAGCTCCACGGTGCCGCGATGGAACCCAAGCCGTTCCAGAAACCCGGCCCGCGGATCTGGTTCGGCGGCAGCCACCCGGCCGCCCTGGGGCGGGCCGTCCGGCACGGCGACGGCTTCTTCGGGGCCGGGTCGCAAACAACGGAGCAGTTCGCCAAGCAGGTGCAGATCGTGCGCAACGAGCTTGCCGACCAGGGCCGTGATCCAGCCGGATTCCCGATCGCCAAACGCGTCTACATCGCGGTGGACGACGACGCCGAGCGCGCCCGGGAGCGGATGCACGCGGCACTCGACCGCCTCTACGGCTTCTTCGGCCGCCGGGACCTGACGCCGGTATCGATGTGGGGAACACCGGACGCGTGCGTGCGGGGGCTGCAGGACGTCGCGAACTCGGGCGCCGAGCTGATACTCCTCAATCCGCTGTTCGACGACGCCGAGCAAATGGAACGCCTGGCATCGGAGGTAGTGCCGCAGCTATCGTGACCCGCGCGCGGGGAAGGGGTGCAGATAGTGGCGCCCCACGGCCAGGAGGCAGGAGGAAGCATCGATGCGCATTGGCGTTGTGTTCCCACAGACCGAAATCGGCGCGGACGCCGGTGCGGTTCGCGCCTACGCCAGCCGGGTCGAGGAGCTCGGGTACCGGCATGTCCTGGCTTACGACCACGTGCTGGGCGCGGATCCGGCGGTTCACGCCGGCTGGCAGGGCCCCTACGACGTGACGACCACGTTCCACGAGCCGATGGTGCTGTTCGGCTACCTGGCCGGCATCACCTCGCTGGAACTGGTCACCGGCATCATCATCCTGCCCCAGCGGCAGACCGCCCTGGTGGCCAAGCAGGCCGCCGAGGTGGACCTGCTCAGCGGCGGCCGGTTCCGCCTGGGGATCGGCCTGGGCTGGAACGCGGTGGAGTACGAGGCGCTCGGCCAGGACTTCTCCACCCGCGGCCGGCGCGTGGAGGAACAGGTGGACCTGCTGCGGAGGCTGTGGACCGAGCCGTCCATCACCTACCACGGCAGCTACGACCGGGTGACCGGCGCCGGGCTCGCCCCGCTGCCGGTGCAGCGGCCGATCCCGGTCTGGTTCGGGGCGCAGTCGGAGCGCGCCTACCGCCGGGCCGGCCGGCTCGCCGACGGCTGGTTCCCGCAGGTCCCGCCGGGCCCCAGGCTCGACCAGGCGCGAGGCGTGGTCGAGCAGGCGGCCGTGGCCGCGGGCCGGGACCCGGCGAGCATCGGCATGGAGGGCCGGGTCAGCTGGCGGGGCAGCCCCGAGAAACTGGCGGAACACGCCGCGACCTGGCACGACGCCGGTGCCACCCACGTGTCGCTCAACACCATGGGCGCCGGCCTGGGCGCCGTCGATAACCACCTCAGCGTGCTGGAAACCGCGGCCGCGGTGCTCAAGCCGTTCGGCGAGTGATACCCGCTCGCGGCGGCATCCCCGGCCGCGACGACGGCGACCGTCAGCAGGTTGAATGGAAGAGCCCGCCCACCGCAGCGCTTTCCGTGAGCCGGTTGTACAGGTCCACGGCGGCCCTGGTCTCAAGGACGTGGACCTCGATGCCGTCTTTCTCCAGGCGGGCGACCGTCTCTGGCATCGTCTGCAGGCGCAGTTCCATGCCGCGGCTCAGCACGACGACGCGGCAGCCGCGGTCAACCAGTTCCTGAACGTCGGCTGGCTGGATTCCTGGCTCATGCCGGGTCCCGGTCTCGGACCAGTCCCACTCGCGCCCCCCTCCGGGGTAGAGCTTGAAGTCTTTCCCGGTCCCGAGCGTGTCGACGGTCATGCTGCCCCACGACACCTGCGTTATCCGTGGCGACCGGCCCGGCGGCTGCGGGCCCGCCTTGATCAGGCGGAGAAATTCCGGCACGTCGCGGGCCACCTCGATCCAGCCCGGGGCGCGCGACGGCAGGTAGACCACCCGGGGCCGGCCCGGGGAGACGCTGTAGTCCAGCGCCACCGGCATGTCGTATCCGAGGTCGCCGATGAGGAGCGACGACTGCGGGCCGACGACCAGATATCCCTCGGCCTCGGCCTGGCTTCCCAGCCCGCCGTATTGTTCCTGCCGCTCCGGCGGCGAGGCACGCCACGCGGCGTTCTCGGTCACCATCAGCTCGACCGGGTAGAGCCTCGCGGACGAGGTCGGCGCTTCGGTGAAGATGCTGGCCGTCACCGAGTCGTCACCGGGCAATTTCCACTCGCCCCGGGCCATGGCCGAGACGATCTCCTCGGGGAGAGGGTGCCCCTCAATGGCCGTGACGTGCTGGTCGCTCACCCCGTGACAGTCCTTCCCGTGGCCCGGGCGATGGCTCTGATGATCTGCGGCTGGACGGTTGCGGGCGCGATGACGTCGCCGAAGTTCCGGCCGTTCACCCCCCGGGAGAGCCAGGTAAGCTCCAGTGAACCATCATCCTGAACGATCGCGGTAAACGCGACCACCGTTCTGGAGTTGCCGAAAGCGGCCGCATTGAGCGTCGCGTGACCTCCCAGACGGGGCAGGACAGCTCCCTCGGCGTCGCCGCTGGGAAGCGCCATGAAACGTCCGGTCGCGGGATCATAAATGCCGCTCATGCCATCACCGGGCTTCAGCGCGTCGATCGCGGCCTGG
>Ga0335074_10012829_pt1 | contig 11764 bp, 8 predicted proteins | sample Lox_Sample_23_FD_206715 | JGI IMG/M metagenome (GOLD analysis project Ga0335074, IMG submission 206715) | Soil microbial communities from Loxahatchee National Wildlife Refuge, Florida, United States - Lox_Sample_2.3 | ecosystem: Environmental > Terrestrial > Soil > Wetlands | place: USA: Florida...
GTCCACAGCAGCCCATCGCTTCCGGCCCCCACCTGCGCCGCCGCCGACGTGAGTGTGTCGTAGTCGACGCCCGGAGCGATGGTATCCCGTAGCCACCGCAGCGACAGCCCAGCCGCCTGCGTCACCCCCATCACGTGCCACCGCCCCGGCACGGCGTGGCAGAAGGTGTGCAGCCGCCCCAGAGGATCGCGGGTGGGCGAAGCGGTAGCGGCGAATACCACCCCCGACGTCCCGATGGTGGCCGACACCGACCCGGGAGCCAGGATGCCCATACCGACAGCCCCGGCCCCCTGGTCCCCAGCTCCCGCAACCACCGGCGTCCCCGCCGTCAGCCCGGTATGCCCGGCACCCCCCTCCGAGACCCTCGCACAAACTTCCTGAGACTCGAAAAGTTCGGGCAGCCAGGACTCGGGAATTCCCGCAATGCGCGCTACTTCCGATGACCAGCGTCGATGTGAGACGTCGAGCAGGAGGGTTCCCGACGCTTCCTGGACATCCATCGCGTAAGTCCCCGTCAGACGGTAACGCACATAATCCTTCGGACAGAGAACATGCTCGATCCGCGCGAAGATCTCGGGCTCGTGCTTCCTCACCCACAGCAGTTTGGTTAACGTGAAGTTGGGCAGTGCAGGATTCGCCGTCAGCTCGATCAGCCGCTCGCGTCCGATCTCGGCGTGCAGCCAATCGCACTCCTCCTGTGTCCGCTGATCGCACCAGATCAATGACGGACGCAGCACCTCACCAGCCGAGTCGAGCATAACCGCCCCGTGCATCTGGCCAGTGAGCCCGACCGCCTCAATCGCCGGCGACCCAGCCGTGCTGAGCACTTCGCGGATCGCGCCCTGGGCTGCCCTCCACCAATCCTCGGGATCCTGCTCGGCCCAACCGGGGTGGGGGCTGCGAAACGAAGCGTGCTCCACCGCCGCGGAGCCAACGACATCACCGTCTTGGTTAACTAAAACAGCGCGGGTACCGCCGGTGCCGACATCAAGACCCAGAAGCACGCCCAACCCCCAACTAAATCGATGTACTGCCTGAACACTTTATCACTCTGCGGCCACTTCCTGTGAATAGGCAACAATTTGTCATCGGTACATCGAAGAATCATCTTGCGAGCATGGCTTCGTTCGGCTATCCATTAGTACAACCGTTGCCCGCTTTCCCCCAAGCAACTGCTGCCTACTAGTTTCGACGGAGAAATAAAAAATGAAAACCTTGCTTCTACCGTAAATGACCACACCATTGCCTTGGCTCGACTTCATTTTCTTCATGCACGGTGCACAAAAGACGCTCGCCTGGTTCGGCGGCTATGGCTTTGACACCACGGTGCATTTCTTCACGTTAACCGTGGGTATTCCTCGACATTTGCGATTCTAGCCATCGCCGCAGAGTTCCTGGGTGGTATTGGCTTGATTGTTGGCTTTCTGTCTCGAATCGCGGCCTTTGGAATCGCGATCGATTTGCTTGCTGCCGTCGCTATGATTCACCTGCGCAACGGCATCTTCATGAACTGGTATGGCAATCAGAAGGGCGAGGGGTACGAGTCCATCTGCTGGCGATAACCATTTGCATTGTAATCATGGTTAAGGGCGGGGAGCGTTGTCCGTCGATCGTGTACTCGCCAGGACCCGAAGAGGCCGGAAGATCTTAAATCGCACGCTTCAGCGTTCATGACTTAAGTTCTATTGACACAGTAATTAGTAAGCATTAACTTACCGTTAGCGATGGCTTATCCACTGCGATCAATAAATCGGAAGGTTTTTCCTTGAAACCAATGCTCTTTCTTCGCTTCGCCTCCGTACTAACGCTCATCTTTTGCGCCTTGCACACCGTAGGCGGGGTACTTTTCAAGCCGGCGCCGGGCGTGCAGACGTTTGTCGCCCAGACGATGAAGTCGAATTCTTTCAATGCGATGGGGAGCATGCGCACGTTCTGGGACTTTAATTTGCGGTACGGCTTGATTCTCTCGGTGGTTCTCTTCATCCACAGCCTGGTGTTCTGGCAGCTTAGCGCCCTGGTGAAGATCGATGGCGCGCTTTTGCGACCACTGCTGGCACTTTTCTGCCTTGAATTCGCCGCCCAATCACCTATCGCCGGGCGCTACTCCTTCCTTGGCCCCGCCATCACCTCGGCCGCCATCGCGGCTTGCCTGGCAGTCGCGTTTTTTACCGCGCGAGAGAATCTATCCGCCGCATGACGGCCTTATCCATCTGACTACAAGGAAAAGCCCCGCAATCGCGGGGCCGTTTGTGTGTGATTCAGACTAAGATAAAACTCTACTGCAGTCGTGACATGATCTCCTGTAGCACCTGTTTCGAAGGCCGCGTCCGCGCCTCAGGCAGGGTCGCCAGCGGCTCGTCGACGAGATTCAGCAGGTCGGTAAAGCTTGGTTGATGCGTGTCTACATAAAACACTCCGGTTAGAACTTCGCCCCGTTCATGCGCTTCCATCAGTGCTTTGACGGCGGTCATTCGGTCGGTCGGATTGTAATCCTCGTGCAGTTTGCGCAGGCGTAAGTGAGAGCCGTCATGCATGGTCACGTCGAACGTCGAGCCCGGATCGTACTCGATGGAAATGTCCTCGAAGTGCGGGACGAATCCGACTTCGCTGATCGCGTCCTCATGCTCCTGCATGTACTTATAGCTCTTCGTAGAGCCTTCATGGTCGTTGAAGGTGACGCAGGGCGAGATGACGTCAAGCATTACCGTACCCTGGTGCGCAATCGCTGCCTTCAGCATGGCCAGGAGTTGCTTCTTGTCGCCAGAAAACGACCGCCCGACGAACGTCGCGCCAAGCTGAATCGCTAATGCGCATGTATCGATCGCCGGCAAGTCATTAATGACACCGGTTTTCAGCTTCGACCCGAGATCAGCTGTCGCTGAAAACTGACCCTTCGTTAGACCATACACGCCGTTGTCTTCGATGATGTAGATCAGGGGAAGATTACGGCGCATTAGGTGAACAAACTGCCCCACCCCAATTGAGGCCGTATCGCCGTCGCCTGAAACGCCGAGGGCCTTCATCGTCTTGTTCGCCAGCAGCGCTCCGGTCGCCACAGAGGGCATCCGTCCGTGCACACTGTTGAAGCTGTGCGCGCGCGACAAGAAATAAGCCGGGCTCTTTGATGAACAACCGATGCCCGAAAGCTTCATCAGCCGCTCCGGCTGAACGCCCATTTCATAGAGTGCGTCGATTATTCGCTCGGAGATCGCGTTGTGACCGCATCCAGCGCAAAGCGTTGTCTTGCCGCCGCGATAATCGATCACCTGCAGGCCGAGGCGGTTGACCTTAGGATTCGGTTTTGTGGCCGTCGTGGTTGCCATTAAATCTCCTCCTGCAGAACGAGTGCGTCGGTGATCGACCGTGCATCGATCGGGAGGCCATTAAAGTGCCGCACGCTGCGCAGTTTCACGGTGTCTGCTGCTGGCAAGTCAAGCTTGAGCAGACTCAGTAATTGCGCGTCACGGTTCTGCTCCACAATGTAGACGCGTTCATGCGCTGCGACAAAATCGTGCACCTCGTGGGTGAAAGGGAAAGCTCGAATGCGAAGGTAGTCGGTCTCGACGCCGTATTCTTTCTCGAGCTGGTCACGACTCTCCATCACGGCGAAATCAGATGTGCCGAAAGCGATCAGGCCGATCTTTGATTCGGTTGTTCGGACTACGACGGGTTTTGGTACGAGCGTTCGCGCGGTCTCAAATTTGCGATTCAGTCGCTCCATCAGATTCTGATAATCGTCAGGTCGCTCGGTGTACAGGGCCTTTTCGTTGTGTCCACTGCCGCGGGTGAAGTAGGCGGCCTGGGAATGGTCCGTTCCGGGCAGCGTGCGATAGGGAATCGCGTCGCCGTCGACATCCTTGTAACGAGAAAAGCCGCCCAGGCGGTTGAGATCTTCAGCGGTCAGCACCTTGCCGCGATTCAGTGGTTTCTCCGGGTATTCGAATGGTTCGGACATCCAGTTGTTCATCCCCAGATCGAGGTCTGACAGTACGAAAACGGGGGTCTGCAGTTGCTCCGTGAGATCGAAGGCGGTCTGGGCAAACTCAAAGCATTCTTTGACGCTGCCTGGCAGCAACATCACATGCTTGGTGTCACCGTGCGAGAGATAGGCAATCGAGAGCAGGTCGGCCTGCGCCGTACGAGTTGGCAGCCCGGTTGATGGTCCAACGCGCTGGATGTCGAAGATCACACCCGGCAACTCGGCGAAATATCCCAGGCCGGCAAACTCCGCCATGAGCGAGATCCCCGGTCCGGACGTCGCGGTCATGGAACGCGCACCGGCCCAGCCTGCGCCAAGAACCATGCCCACGGCGGCCAACTCGTCTTCCGCCTGGACAACGGCAAATGTTGCCTTACCGTCCGGCTCGACGCGGTATTTCTTCAGGAAGTCAATCAGCTGTTCAACAACCGACGACGAAGGTGTAATCGGATACCAGGTCACAACTGTGACACCCGCGAACATGGCTCCGAGTGCTGCCGCCGCATTGCCGTCGATGATGATTTTGCCGTCGGTCGCGTGCATACGCTCGAGCAGGAACGGATCCTGCTTTGTGAGCGATTCGCTCGCGTAGTCGTAGCCTGCTTCAACAGCCGCCCAATTCAGGTCCGCAGCCTTTTGCTTCTTCGCGAACTGCCGCCGCAGTGAGGTTTCAACAGCCTTCATGTCGAGCGAGATCAGTCTGGCCACCACGCCGACATAAACCATGTTCTTTACCAGCTTCCGTAGCTTTGCTTCCGAACAGACTGCAGCGGTGAGCTTGTCGAAGGGAACCGGATAGCAGACAACATCGTCGCGATACTGCTGCAGATTCTGCGAGTCCTCATAGATGGCAGCAGCACCGGGTGGTAGCGAAAGAATATCTTCCTTCGCCGTTTCGGCGTTCATAGCCACCAGAATGTCGATTTCCTTTTTACGTGCAACGTAGCCATGTTTGCTGGCACGGATCGTGTACCAAGTCGGCAAGCCGGCGATATTTGATGGGAAAAGGTTCTTGCCGCTGACTGGTATCCCCATCCCGAAGATGCTGCGCAGCAGGATACTGTTGGCGGATTGTGACCCTGATCCGTTTACGGTTGCTACCTGGATGTTGAAATCGTTGATTACCGGCTTCTGGGAAGCTCCGGGTATGTTTGCCTTCGTGCCTTGAGCAGGCTGTGCGGCCTCTCGAGCCGCATTGCCCAAGGCAACGTCTCCTGTCGCCATCTGGCGGGATTCCCTTCGAATTGAATATGGAAGGAGATCAAGTCCTTCCAACTCATTAATTATAGACACCACGGCTGCAGTTGGCGGTGGTGTGGGACTCAACGGAGTAATTCGCATTCAGGCGGCAAAAATCCGGACCCGAACGGAGTCTACGCCCTTAGTTCCTCAGATCTGCCATCGCGCGGGCCACCTCGGCCTGTCGCTCAGCGTCCAGTGGAAGCAGGGGAATGCGAGGATTGCCTCCGTAATATCCGTTCAGATCGCATGCATGCTTAATGGCCGGGATGCCGAGCATGCCGCATACCAGCGTCGAAGCCTCAACCAGCTGTTGCTGTTTGTCTCGTGCGAGCATGGTATCGCTTTCTTTCCAGGCCTCGTAGATCTCCTGGCAGGTTTGCGGAGCGCAGGCGGCTAGCGCCAGCACTCCGCCGGATGCCCCTGACTCAAGCGAGTCCAACAGGGTATGGGCCGACCCACAGAGAACTTGGAATCCCACCTGCTTTTTGTGCACAGCCTTCGCTTCGTTTGATGGCGGTGCGACAGCAATCGCAGTTTCGCGGTCCAGAACCTCAGGCGGCACAGAATTTTCCGGGGTGGGCGCCGTTGCATTCACCATGCGATTAGTAAAAGCCCCTGATACCTCGGTAACGGCAAATTCCCGGCGCCTAGCGTTACGAGTAACGTCGACAATCTCTGCAATGCGCTCTACACTGCCGCTTGAGTCCTTCAGGCCAATAATGTTCGGATGCTGCGCCAACTCGGCAATGACTGAAACAGGGACCTGGTAATGGGTGAACTTGGGAATGCTATAGAGCACTACTGGCAGGGGCGACTGGTCAGCCAGGGTCCGATAGTACGTTAGCATTTCAACGTGACCCATCTGGGCGCCGTAGTAATGAGGAGTGCGCACCAGCACCGCATCGTATCGCTGATCCGCCGCAAATTCTGTCAGGCGGAGCGTCTCAATCAGCGATTCTCTGGCCACTCCCGCTATGAGCACCTTTTCAGCCGCGGCGGTCTCGCTCGCCACACGCAGAACTACGCGCGACTCCTCATCGCTAAGCATCACGGCTTCGCCGGTGGAGCCAAGCAGAACCAGTCCCGCCACGGGGATTTGCGAATAGCGCTCAATATTGCGCCCGAGCTTGCGAATGTAAAGGCGTCCGTCCGGATAAAAGGGCGTTGTGACGGCGGGGAAAATACCTTCAAGCAGCATGAGGCAATTGTAAGAGCGTTTATTCGAGCTTGAAAACCGTGCTGTTCGTTTAGCGGTTGTGAAAATGAACTTAGTGTGACTTCGGGCGGCCTCCCGGATCGGCTGCTTCCCAGGAGATAATAATGGCTTCGGCCACTATGGCACACGGCACTTTAATACACCTGGCGATTGACGGCGGAGAACCACTACGCAGAACCCCTTTTGCTCCCTGGCCATATTTTTCGTATGACGCGATAGCAGCGGCGACGCGCGTTCTGGAATCCGGAAGGGTTAATTATTGGACCGGCAAAGAAGGCAGGCAATTTGAAGAAGAATTTGCTGCCTTCACAGGCTGTAAGCACGCAGTGGCAGTGGCCAACGGCACGGTTGCGTTAGAACTTGCTCTGTGGGTGCTCGGTATCGGTCCCGGCGACGAGGTCGTTATTCCCAGCCGCACCTTCATCGCATCCGCCAGCTGCGTTTTGATGCGCGGAGCAATTCCGGTGGTGACGGATGTCGACAGGGATTCGCAAACCGTCACCGCGAATACAATTCGGGCCGTTCTTAGTTCGCGGACGCGCGCCATCATCGCAGTCCATCTTGCCGGGTGGCCTTGCGACATGGATCCGATTTTGGAACTCGCTCGCGAACATAAGCTCAAGGTCGTCGAAGACTGTGCACAAGCCCACGGAGCGGTATACAAAGGGCGCCCTGTCGGCTCCATGGGTGACGTGAATGCGTTCTCTTTCTGTCAGGACAAAATTATGAGCACAGGCGGCGAGGGAGGGATGCTTACGACAAATGACGCTGAACTCTGGAATCGCGCGTGGTCGTTCAAAGATCATGGGAAAAGTCATGATGCCGCATACAATCGACGCCATCCGGCAGGGTATCGATGGTTGCATGAAGGTGTCGGCACGAACTGGCGGCTCACCGAAATGCAGAGCGCAATCGGTCGTGCGCTATTGCGAAAACTCCCTCAGTTTGTCGAGAAGCGAGAATGTCTGGCTGGTCTGCTAAGTGAACGACTTTGTACGATGGCCGCCCTGCGGGTGGCTAGACCACCCGATCATTTGACCCATTCGTTCTACAAGTATTATGTGTTCCTTCGGCCGGCACAGTTGAAGGACGCCTGGAACCGGCAGCGCATTGTGGATGCTGTGAAAGCGGAGGGAGTGCCATGCTTTGTCGGGAGTTGCAGTGAAATTTACCTGGAGCGGATGTTTCCCGCTGAACTTCGCCCCTCACGGCGATTTCCCGTGGCGAAGGAGTTGGGCGAAACCGCGCTGATGTTCCTCGTGCACCCCACGCTTAACGAACGCGATATGGAGGATACAGCCGCGGCTTTAGAGAAAGTCTTAGGTCACGCGGCAAAATAGTCACCAAGAGTAAAGTACAGAGATCGATCCATTGCTAAATGCTGTAGCCGCCAATGGAATATGTTCGCAGATGGTTGCGCACCCAATCGATAGTTAGTGTTAGCCCTTCCCGTAATGTAACCTTCGGACTCCAGCCCGTAAGTTGCCGTAACAGCATGCTGTCTGCGCAGAGGTGATCCACCTCACTCGTCTTGGGGCGTAGTCTCTGCTCGTCTACTTCAATAGGGCGTTCCACGCCGATCAGATCGAAGATCATTTCGGTTAATTCCCGAAGGGATGTTTGAGTGCCGCTTCCTATGTTCAGAGCCTTCCCGATGGTTGCCGGATTTTCTGCGATCGCGATGAACCCCTCGACGATATCTGAGACAAATGTGAAATCCCGACTTGTATGAAGGTTTCCCAAATTCACCGATGGGTATGCCAGCGTCTGGGTAACAATCGTTGGTATTACTGCGCGCGAGGATTGACGTGGCCCATAGCAGTTAAAGGGGCGAGCGATCGACACAGGTAGTCCGAATGATCGTTGATATGACTCGGCAATCTTGTCTGCGCCTATTTTGGTTGCGGAATAAGGTGACTGGGCCTGCATGGCATGTGTCTCATCCATCGGCATATACATTGCTGAGCCATAGACTTCGCTTGTTGATGTGCATATTAGCTGCTTGACTCCTTGCCGTCTCGCCGCCTCGAGCACATTTAGGGTACCCCCGATGTTGGTCTCAACATACGATCGCGGTGAATGATACGAATAGGGAATTCCAATCAGTGCGGCGAGGTGAAAGATGATATCCACATCTTCAGCTGCGCGAACGACGTTCTCATAGTCGCGAACATCACCGTGCACGATTTCTAAGTTTGAGCGCAGGGGAGAATCGGCTAACCAACCCAAGGATCCTTGCGACGTGTAGCGGAGAAGACAGCGAGTATGGCTGCCCAGCCGAGCCACGTGCTCGGCGAGATGGCTTCCGATAAAACCGCCCGCTCCGGTAATCAGAACCCGGCGATTGATCCATACGGACTGATTGTTTGGTAGCATACGCTCAATCTTAAGTGACTGGGTCACCCTTGGCATGTAAACCAAGCGAAGCGATTATGCCGGCTACGGCTACCGTTGTGCTTTCGGGGAAAGAAATTAGCCGGGCCGTGCGAAGATCTCCCAGCGATATAGCGGGATAGCTTCTATTTCTCTATGCGGCGAAATCGTATTCCTTGCTGCTCGAGTCAACAAAGCGTGGTTGCACTTGCTGTCCGGCGGCCTCCAGGTTTCTACGACGAAACGTGGCGAACACTCGCCGCAAAGCCAAATAACGTACTGCTCTCCCTCTCCATGCCAGGCCCACCGTGTCCAAACCGGTCGATGGCATGGAGGCTGCCACTTCGGAAGTAAAGGGCCTCTGCTCGGCAGAGAGGATTAGCGCACTGCATAGTAGACCATCTTTCCCTGTTTCTGCTTGAGACGTGGCAAACTCATGCAATCACTCCTTCGATGTGTTTGCTTCTTTCCCGGATTGGTCGACTACCACATGGTGCGTGGCGGATGGTCAGCACTGGGCAGGCCGCCCTTGCCAATACTTTGTAAGCTGCGGTGTCGCGGAATCTCCAGAGTGGAAGCGTTCGATCTACACCCAGCACGATCCAGTCGGCGGCGATCGCGGCGGCCGTATGCGTCACTTCTTCCACCAGATTGCCGGAAGTCACCTGTGTCTGTGTAGCGAATCGCAGGTCCTGTATTGACGGGATGAGGGACCTCAAGGCATGTTCAGCCCATGAAAAGGTGCGTTCCGGGTCGATCTGTCTCTCCACATCGGGATCCAGCACGTGCAACAATGTCAGCTCAGCCCGGTGCGTTTGCGCGAGGTCAAGAGCAAGGCAGACGCTTCTTCTGAAATCGCCGGCGAGCGAAACCGGATGCAGGATTCTTCGCGGCGTCACCTGTTGAGCAGAGTGCTGAGCACCGGGACCAACAACAAATATGGGAATATCAACACAGCTGAGGAGCTCGCTCGCCACTGAACCCAGTGCGACTTGCGCGAGTTTTCCGCGCCCGCGTGTCGCCATAATCAGTCGGGTTGCGCCTGTTCTGCTGATTTCTGCGCAAATTGCATAGGCTGGATAACCGTGCCGCACCGAGATCTCGCAGGAGATACCTTGAGGCTGCAAAGCATGGGCCATGCCCAGTAGCGACAATCGCACATCGCGATCGATCTTGGCTTTGTCGACGAAGGGAATCGCGCCCGCTTCCTGGGGAAGCGAATCGGTTGGACGGACTGCATGGAACAAGGTCACCCGAGCATTGCTGGCCTTGGCCTGCGCAATGATATGCGGGATAAGGTAGTCGGCATCCGTCAGGTCGGTTGCGACCAGAATTTGATCGGGCGCAGCTAGAACCCGATTCTGAAAGCAGGCTTCGACAGGGTATTGCATACAGGTCTCCCTCTTTCCTTGCAGGATCAAGTAAAAGGGGAAGGCTCCTCAGTGACAGAGGTCACGGCCAGGTGTGATCGCCGTCACAGCCCCGACCTTTAATGCTCAAACCAAAATTGGTAACGGTTCTACCGGCGTGACTCAGATCCCATTCCCATCTAACGGCGCGCTAGAGGTCAGAATTCCTCAGGCGCCGCTGCCGCGGCGGGTCGAGGTCAAGAAAGCGGCCTGAGACCAATGTGAGGAGTGGAAGTGAAACCGGCGCGATTTCTGAATTCGCGCCGGCTCCTTTGTGCTGATATTTTTCAGCCTACCGGATTCTTCACTCGCAAGCGATCAAAACATTCCGGCAAAGGCGTTGCTGATCGTCGGCTCCTCTTTAGAGTGCTCCTTTGACTGTTCTGCGGGTATGGTACGCCTGATGGTAAGCACCGGGCAGCTAGCTTGGGCGATGATTTCATACGCGGCGCCGTCACCGCGAATCGGCCAGAATGATCCGGCAGCATCGGTGCCGAGCACGATGAGGTCAGCCTGCATTTCATTGGCAGCCTTCAAGACGCGATTGACAACTCCTCCCACCTCGATCTGGGTATTAAGATTTGTCCAGAATAGAGCTTCATGGGGTACAAGTTTCTGCAGTTCCGACCGGCTCCATTCTGCAATGCGCGCAGAGTCGTTGTGGCGTTCAACGATGTGTAACAGGGTTATGTTCGACTGATAGAACTGCGCCATCTCCAGCGCCAGACGCGCGCTCTGTTCATAACCGGGCCGCAATGAAACCGGGTGAAGGATTTTCTTGGGCTTCCCATGAGCCGAAAACGCTTCCACATGAGGACCGATCGTGCATACTGGCACATTAACTTTGGCCAAGATCTCCTGGGCTACGGATCCGAGGAGCAGTCTCTTCAGGTGTCGACGGCCATGGGTGCCGAGGATCAACCGTTCAGCATCGCTTATTTTCACCAGTTCCGGGATCACGTTCTGGGGAAATCCCTGGCGAACTACGATGTCGCAAGCCACTCCAGCGCCGCGTACTTTGGCCGCCATCTTTTCCAGAGTGCAAGTTGCCTCGAGTTTCATAACTACGGCATCGGCAGAACAAATGGCGCTTGCATCCAGAGGAAGGGTCTCGGCGGAGGGAATCACATGCGCGAGTGTGAGCGCGGCGTCGCTCACCCGTGTTTGCGCGATCGCATGTAGGAGCAGATTATCAGCGTCTTCGAGATCAGTCGCGAGCAGGATCTTGTCGGGAACGGCAAATCTACGATTCGGATTGTTCGTCACACTATTCATAAGGCCTCCCGTCTCCAAATAGACTCGTCGATTTTTCAGATTCATGATGTGCCCGCCAACACCTGGCACTGTGATCCTCGTCACATACAGCCGCTTACGTGTGGCGTAGCTTGTTCTCCCGAGCTCATCTGTCCGGCACTGTGGAAGTTTGTTTCCAGAAACTTGCTGGAAAAGGAAGAAAGAACCGAGAACCGGAAGTCATGACGGTGCTCGAGACTTCTCCTCGCAAACCGAAGCCTGAAAAGGCTGGTCTATGCGCAATCGCCGTGC
>Ga0335074_10012830_pt1 | contig 11764 bp, 11 predicted proteins | sample Lox_Sample_23_FD_206715 | JGI IMG/M metagenome (GOLD analysis project Ga0335074, IMG submission 206715) | Soil microbial communities from Loxahatchee National Wildlife Refuge, Florida, United States - Lox_Sample_2.3 | ecosystem: Environmental > Terrestrial > Soil > Wetlands | place: USA...
GTATTCAGTGCCGATTCGATATCGCCATTGAAGATGTTGGCGGTGCTGACACTGCTCGCCTGGAAGATGCCGCCCGCGGTGGCGACGCTGCCGTCGGTGGGCGACGTGCTGATGGTGACGTCCACGGGATCGAGCAACCAGGAGCCGGCGGCCCAACCCGGGGCCAGGGCGCCGGCCGTCACCGAAGCCGTGCTCGCCATGCCGAGCAAATGGCCCGAGGTCTCGATGAAGCCGCCATTGCCGCCGAGCGGACCGCCGGTCGCGCTGATGGTGCCGTCCATCACCGTCGTGCCGTCCGCCAGCGAGGACAGCACCGTCACCCGGCCGCCATCGCCGAGCATTGTCGCGTCCGCGGCGATCCGCGCGCCGGGGGCGATGTAGACACCGGACGAAGTATGCGTCGCGGTGACGCCCGGGCCGCCTTTTGCGCGCTTCAGCGTGGTGCCCAGTGCCACCACGCCGCCGCCCGCCTGGCCCGACGCGTCGATCCGCGCCGTCGCAGCGACATTCACGACGCCGCTGGGATTGACGACGATGTTGCCGCCGGTCGTGCCCGGCGTGTTGCCCCGCGCTTCGAGCTGTCCCTCGATGGTGATGTTGCCGCCGACGCCGGCCAGCCGGATCGTGCCGACATGACTGCCGATGGTGTTGGCGCGGATCTTCCCGCCGGCATCCACCAAAGTCTGCACGATGCCGTCGGCGGCACGCGCGGTGAGCTGCACCGTGCCGCCATCCGCGACGATGATGCCGCTATTGGTCACCAGCGCGGTCGCGCCGTTCGGCAGGGTTTTCACCAGGCCGGTGACGTCGATCGACATCAGCCCGTCGCCGTACAGGTCGAGCGTCGTTTCGGTGCCGCTGGCCAGCACCACATGGCCGAGCCGCGCAATGATCACGCCGTCGTTGCGGACCTGCGGCGCCACCAGGGCGGCCAGTCCTGCCTGCTTCACCGTGATCTGGCCCTGGTTGACCACGGCGGCATTCGGGTTCGCCGGCAGGTCCGTCACCAGCTTGCCGCCGTTCAGGAACGTCCGCGTCGCGGCGTCGCTGCTGGACGCCGCGGAGACCATCAGGCCCGCGGTGTTCACCTGCGAGCCCTTGTAGAACATGACGCCGGACTGGTTCTCGATGATCACCTGGCCGTTGGCGTCGAGCCTGCCGGCGATCTGCGAGGGGTTAGGGCCGGTGACGCGGTTCAGCGCCACCGCGGCGGCATTCGGCTGGTTGAACTGAACCTGCGCCTGGCTGCCGACGTTGAAGCTCTGCCAGTTGATGGCGGCGCGCTGGGTAGCCTGGTTGATGGTGGTCTGGTTGCCGCTCTGGCTGATCGAGGCGCTGCCGCCGAACACCGCGCCGCCGGTCGGCAGCGCATTCGGTGCCGGCTGCGCCGCGGCCGGCAACGACACCACCACGCAAACGGTGGCGCACAGGGCGGTGCTGACCAGCAGCGCCGGGCGGCGACGGCGAACCACCCCCAGCAGCTTCACGCTTCCCCTGCGCCGAGCCTTAGCCATCGTCGTTCCCCTGTGTGGATCGCGGTTGCCGCGGTCCGTTCGTCACTTGTCAGAAGCGCCCCAGCAAGCGCCAGTAGAGGCCGATCGCGTTTTCTGCCGAAACATTGGCGCCCGACCCGGTGGGATAGCGGTTCATCCGGTCGAGGGCCTCGAAGTCGACCTCGACGTATTGCGTCATTTGCAGGCGCACACCGCCGCCCGCGGACGAGACGCGAGCGGCGAAGTCGGTGGCCTGGTTCTGCCAGACCTCGCCCCAGTCATAGAACAAATAGAACTGAGTCGAAACGTTGGCGGAGAGGCCCCACATGGAAAAGTCGGTGCCGGTGTTGAACTGCAGCTCCGCCGTTGCGATCAGCGCCTTGTCGCCGGGAATCTGTCCGGCATAGTAACCACGGGTGTATTGCGAGCCGCCGAGATAGAATTGCTCGGCCGGCGGCAGGATGTTTTCGGTCCATTGTCCGCCCACCAGTCCCATCAGCGCGATGCTGCTGGCGGGGGTCGGCGAGAGCAGGGTCTGGGTTCGCGTGGCCAGGAAGTTTATTTTGGTAAAATTGCTTTGCTCGTTCTGGCGAGCCGCATCGAATACCGTGGGGTCGGCCTCCGCGCCCAGCAGGTGCAGGCCCTTGGACAGGCGGACGGTGACGGCATTCAACGCCGGGCGGCTGCTGCCGAGCAACAGATCGGACATCGCATAGTCGGCGCCGAATCGCATCACGCGCAGCGAGTCGAGGCTGGCGACCGTCAGGGTCGATGGGGTGGCGCCCTCGCGCACGTTGGATTCCAGCGCGTCGAGGTCGGCGAAGACGTTCAGCGTCTGCTGCCGCGAGCGGATCACCGGATAGCTCAGCGCGCCGCCGAAGACATCGGTGAAGCCGTGGTAGTTGTTGAGATCCAGGCCGCTGTTGCCGCCGCCCGCGGGGATCGCGTTGCCCTCACCCGCATAGAGCCGCATTTTGAGCCCGGAACCGCCGATGAAGAATTCCTCGGCGAACTGGCCGAAATTCTGGCTGTTCGGGAAGGTATGGTAATAGGTGAACTCGGTCTTCTCGCCGAATTCGGTATAACTGTTGAAATCCACCACGCCCAGGCCCTCGATCGGGCCGGTCTGATCGAACGCGCGATTGTCGAAGGTGAGCAAGCCGGAGATCGGCTTGCGGCTGACCTGGGCGATCAGGTTGAGCGCCCCGGGCTGGTCGGTGGAAGGCTGCAGCACCGCGCGCAACGTCACGCCCGGCACATCCTCGGCCAGCAACAGGTAGCGCTCCAGCGTGGCGGAATCGATCGGCTGGACATGGGTGAGCCGCTTCAGGAAGCGCAGCACCTGCACGCCGGCCGGGCCGATGTCGCCGTCCAGCTTGACGCTGGCGATGCGGCCTTCGGTGACGACGAAGCGCAGCACGCCTGTCGTGTCGAGATTGGCCGAGACCGTGCTGAGCACGTAACCCGCCGAGCGGTAGTGCTGCAGGATCGCCTGCCGCGCCGCGTCGATCTTCGGCAGCGGCACGGCGGGGCCGGTCAAGCCGGCCGTGTAGCGCGTGATCTGCGACAGCGGAAAGGCGGTGACGCCGTCGACGGTGACGGTGTTGACGCTGACGGTACGGTTCGGGACCTCGGCGCCGGGCGGCGGCAGCGCCGGCAGGGCGGTGCCTGGTGCGGTGGCCGGCGGCGCCGGCGGCAGCACGCGCGGGATCGGCGAGCCTTGCGGCACCTCGCGCAGATTCGGCGATGCCTGCGCCACGGATGTTTGTGCCGCTGATGTTTGTGCCACGGATGTCTGTGCCGCGGCGGGCAATGCGGCGAGCAAGCCGGAAATAACGATCGGTGCGAACGCGGCGCCACCGGTGCGGCGTCGCTTCTGCTGGCGTGCAATGTCGCGCTGCCGGCCAGTTGGCCGGGTATCCCCCCAAGGATTGTCCATTCTGTCCCTGCCCCGCACGGTCGGACGGACCGCTGTTGGGAGCAACCTTCCAGGTCATTCCGATTTGGTCAACGTCAAAGGCACGTATCCTGCTGCCGACTTGCCGCAGCAGAACGGGCCCGGCCATGACGCGACCGCACCAGTATCCGAACGACATTATACCCATGATAATCTCACCAGAGTGTGATGGCGATCACATTCTTAAACGTCAGGCGGAATGAGCGGGCGGTGTGGCGCGTTGCGGTTGACTTGCCGCGGTTTCCGCAGCCCAGTGGCCTGACGACCGCGGGAGGCCAGGATGCGTGAATGGGAAAAGCGCCGCGTTGGCAGGACCAACCTGTTTGTCAGCAGCCTCGGCCTGGGCACGGCGACGATGGGCGGCAGCCGCATTCCGGTGACGCGCGAGGAGAGTGAGAAGATGGTGCGCGCGGCCTGGCAGGCCGGGGTTCGTTATGTCGACACCGCACCGTTTTATGGCGTCGGCGCCGCCGAGCGCCGGGTGGGCGACGCGCTGCGCGACGAGCCACGCGCGGCGTGGGTGCTGTCCACCAAGGTGGGGCGGCTGTTGCGCCCGCGCACGCAGCCGGGCGGTGCCACCGACGGCCGCCTGGCGCCGCTGCCGTTCGAGGTGGTGTACGATTACAGCTATGACGGCATCATGCGTTCGGTCGAGGATTCGTACCAGCGGCTCGGGCTGGCGAAGATCGACATCCTCTATGTGCACGATATCGGCGTCTACCAGCACGGCGCGGAAGGCAATGCCCCCCACATGCGCGCGCTGCGCGACAGCGGCTATCGGGCGCTGGCCGCGCTGAAGGCCGACGGCACGGTCAGCGCGATCGGCATCGGGGTGAACGAGAAGGCGGTGCTGATCGAGGCTCTCGGCTTCGCGGATTGGGACGTGTTCTTGCTCGCCGGGCGCTATACGCTGCTGGAGCAAGCGCCGATCGACGACCTGCTGCCGATGTGCGTGACGCGGGGGACGTCGATCGTGGTGGGCGGGCCGCTGAATTCCGGCATTCTGGCGGGGCGGGATACCTGGAATTATGCCGCTGCCCCGGCCGAGATCGTGGATCGGGTGAAGCGGATCGAGGCGGTGTGCGACGCGCACCATGTGCCGCTGGCGGCGGCGGCGTTGCAGTTCCCGCTGGCACATCCGGCGGTGTGCGCAATCATTCCGGGTCCGCGCAGCGCGGCGGAGTTCGAGGCAAACCTCAAGCTGCTGGATATGAAGATTCCGGCCGCGTTATGGGCCGATCTGCGGCAGGCGCAGTTGCTGCATCCGGAGGCGCCGACACCGGATTAGAAGTTTCGGCGGTGGGCCGCGACGCATGGAGCATCCCTGAGCGGCCGCCAACGCCGGCACCCATGCCAGGTGGCTCGGCAGCAGCATGAAGGCAGCGACGGGCGGCGTGGTGCCCGTCGCCGCCCTGTCATCGTGCTTGCACACCGTCCAGGCGGCGTGGACAGGTGATGGTCAATCGCGCAGTATCGTGGTGCGTGGCCGGGAGAGGAGGAAGTGAAATGCCGGAAGTCTATGTGCACGTCATCGAGGGGCGTTCAAAAGAGCAGAAGCGAGGGCTGATCAAGGACATCACCGAAGCGGTGGTGAAGAATTTCGCGGTGACCGCGGATGCCGTGCTGGTGGAGATCCTCGAGAGCTCGCGCGACAACAAGGCGAAGGGCGGCGTGTTGTTCAGCGAGCGCTGAACGGCGCGGAGGCTGGGTTCCTTCCGCGGAGGCTGGGTTCCCCGCGAAGGCTGCGCTTCGCCCGCGGAGGCTGCGTTCCCCCGCGGAGGCTGCGAACTCCGCCGGAGGCTGCGTTTCTCCCGCGGAGGCTGCGAACTCCGCCGGAGGATGCGAACCTCCGCCTTCGCAAACGGAGGGGGATCCTGTTGGTTGCGCGGACCGGCTGGCGATGCGCCGCGACCACCGTCACGGCATTCGTCGCGGCAAAGCGTCAGCGTTGAACGGCGAACATCATGCCGCGTCGAATACCGTGAACACCTTGTTGGCGTTCAGCACGTAGGATTCGACCAGCTCGCTCCATACCGGCCGGCGGTCCAGCGCATCCATTGCGCCGGCGAGGCACACCCAGTTCAGCATCTCCTGCTGGCCGGCTTCCTCGAGGTCCGCGATGCGCAGGCCGCGCCACAGATCCAGCCGCCCGTCGCGCAGTTCGTCGAAGCGCGCACGATCGGCGGCCATGTCGGGCCAGACATAATGATTGCGTTTGGTCAGGAACGAATGCGACCAGCTCGATGAGGCGATCACCGCGACGCGCCACGGCGACTCCTGTAGCGCGCGCGCCGTTGCCGCACCGACAGCGAAGCAGCGCGCCGGGCTCGGGCCGGGAGGATCGGGCTCGTCGGAGCCGGTGCCGTCGATATGCGCGAATGCACCGCGCTTGGAGATCGTGGATGAGCCGTAGCAGTTCACATGGAACGGCAGCACCGGCCAGGGCCAGCCCTTGCGGTCGTAGTCGAGCAACAGCAGGGCGTTGATGAAGGCGTGCGGCAGCCCGGCCTCGTGACGCATGGTGTAGGCATAGGGCATGTCGAAGCCTTGCTCGACCAGCGCCGTCGCCAGATAGCGGCCGGCGGCGCGATGGCCTTGCAGACGCACCACGGTGTCGTTCGGCTCGCCCCACGCATTCGCCGCCTTGCCCAGGCGGGCGAAGGGGCGGGATTCGATGGTGTCGAGCGCGAAGACGCAGAACGGCGCCACGCCGTCCTCGCGGAAATTCTCATACTGGTCATCGCCCCAGATCAGCACGAGGTCCGGATTGAAGCGGTCCAGCGCGGCGCGCACCACACGGAACGCCTCGATCAGGCGCTGGCGGTGCGGGCCGGCGAGGCGGCCGGCCTGATGCTCTGCCCATTCCGCCTGCATCGGCGCCGGCCAGCCGGACGGATCGCGCAGCGCCGGGGGAACCTGCGGGCTGCGCAGCACGCGTTCCAGGATGCCGGCCATGCGTTCGTCGGTGCCAAGCAGCGGCGGCGAGTGCGTCACCCCCAGCCCCAGAATCTCGGCCATCGGCGTTGCCTCCCTGCTCCGGTTGTGTGGCGAGAGGATAGGCGGGATGGCGGCCTGGCGGGAAGCCTGCCCGGCGCTGCCCCGAACGCCGCCGCCGGGGCGCGTCGGCCGGTGCCATGTCGCGCCGGCAGCGGGCGGCCCTCGCTTGCCTCGATCGTCGGTTTTCCCGGGTTTTTTTGCTTGACTCCATACCGACTGGTCGGTATCTCCCATACCAAGCGGTACGGACCAGGAAAATGACAGTCCAGGCACAGCACGAATCCAAGACCAGGCTGTTGGACGCGGCACTGCACGTTATCCGCGCCAAGGGCTACGCGGCCACCACGGTCGACGACGTCTGCCACACGGCCGGCGTGACCAAAGGCAGCTTCTTTCATCACTTCAAAAGCAAGGATGATCTCGCACTGTCCGCTGCCGCCCATTGGGGCGAGATGACAGCGGGGTTCTTCGCCGGCGCTCCGTATCACCAGTCGGACGACCCGTTGGAGCGATTGCTCGGCTACGTGGATTTTCGTGGCGACATCCTGCGGGGCGACCTGCCCGACTACACCTGCTTGCTCGGGACGCTGGTGCAGGAGACCTACGCCACGCATCCCGACATTCGCGCCGCCTGCGACAGGGGCATGTCCGCGCATATCGCGATTCTCACGCGCGATATCGAAGCGGCCAAGCAACTCTACGCGCCGGACGCGCCATGGAGCGCGGAGAGCGTCGGCTATTTCATCCAGTCGGTTTTGCAGGGTGCATTCATTTTCGCCAAGGCAAAACAAGGCCCCCAGGTGGTGCGCGAGAGTCTCGCGCATCTGCGGCGATACCTGGGCCTGATCTTCAATCAGCCGCGAATCATCAAGCGAAAGGGCACGCCATGACCACCGCAGCCGTCAAACCGATCCCCGAGGGGATGCATAGCGTGACGCCGCATCTGATCTGCGCCGGCGCGGCCGACGCCATCGAATTCTACAAGCAGGCATTCAATGCCACAGAGCAATCGCGACTGCCGGGTCCCGGCGGCAAGCTGATGCACGCCAGCATCCGGATCGGCGATTCGACGGTCATGCTGGTGGACGAAAATCCGCAGTATGGCGCCCTCGGCCCGAAGGCACTCAAGGGCTCCCCGGTCGTCATCCACCTCTATGTTCCGGACGTCGATGCCTTCGCCGCGCAGGCGGTGGCGGCGGGCGCGAAGATCACCATGCCGGTCACCGACATGTTCTGGGGTGATCGCTACGGCCAGCTCGAGGATCCGTTTGGTCACCGGTGGTCGGTTGCCACTCATATACGCGACATGAATCCCGAGGAGCTGCAACAGGCATTCCAGAAGATGTGCGGCGCGTAGCGGGGCATCCGCGGGCCGAATGCGCATCAACCAAAACAACCGGAGAGGAGAAATGCCATGCGGTGCATGGTTCTCGTCAAGGCGAGCGCGGATTCCGAAAACGGCGTCATGCCAACCGCAGAACTGCTGAGCGCGATGGGCAAGTACAATGAGGAACTGATACAGGCCGGCATCATGCAGGGCGGCGGTGGGCTGAAGCCGACCTCCCAGGGCGTGCGGGTGCTGTTCTCGGGTGCCGAGCGCAGCCGCATCGATGGCCCGTTTGGTCCGACCGAGCAGCAGGTCGCCGGCTATTGGATATGGCAGGTGAAGTCGATGGATGAGGCGATCGACTGGCTCCGCCGATGCCCCAACCCGATGCTGACAGACTCGGAAGTCGAGATCAGGCCGGAGTATGAGGCTGCGGATTTCGCCAGGTAGGATTCGCGCTCAAAGCAGTCGTCGCCAGGATGCCGTGATGCAGGTTCAGCGCCTTGCGGTTCGGATGGGCGCCGGTAGGGCGGCGGATTTCCACGAACTCCTCGATCTCGGGGTGCCAAACAGGCGGGTACACTGTTGCGGACCTGCGCCGCAGCGACCCCTGGGAAATGGCCAACGTCAAGGAATCCATCACCCGGATGAACGGGATCACGCCGGAGGTCTTGCCGACCGCGCCCACCTTCTCGCCGATCGAGCGCAGGTGGCGGGGCGGTGGGGTGGGCGCGACGCGCCGCAAGAGTGGCAGTGCCGGACGAGCGGTGCGTCGAGCGGCCGGATAACGGGCGGGACGATCTATCAGCATCGATGCCTTTCCCGCGGTCATCGTCCCTGTAGCGGCGGACGCCGAGGATTTGGCTTGAATGGCCGACGAACGCAGTGAGGAACGGCGGGCTGTTCGGGAGTCGCTCGGCTCTGGTCCGCGTGTTACGATCTTCGCGCCACAGTGCGGTCGAGAATCGCAGAACTCCGACAACGGGAGGCCTCATGCCCGATACGTTCAATTTTACTGTGGTACTGGAACCGCAGCCGGAAGGCGGGTTCACGGTCAGCGTCCCGCCTTGCCGGAGGTGGTGACCGAGGGCGACACCGAGGACGAGGCACTCGCAATGGCCGAGGATGCCATCCGCCTGGTGCTCGGCTACCGTCGCGACAACGGCATTCCAATACCGGGTCACGCAGAGCCGACGGTGCCCGCCGTGAATGCGCGGCAGGTGCTCGCTGCGCTACGGCACGACCAGAACGAACTAATTGTGGCTCGCTAGGACCCTTGCCTCGCGTTCCAGTCGAGCTCTGGCTCGCTGCCAATTCAATTTGGCCTTGTGCCACAAGTTGAAGTTTGACAGTGGTGGCGGATCGTTCCGAGGCGATTATAATCGCCGGTGCAAAAGACCGGAGCGGTCTGCCACCGCCAGAATTTTTCGCGCTCGATCCAAAGCGCTCGTTGATAGCGTGATCCCTGCATCCCGGTTTCTATTGTCACTGACAGGCCAGACACTCCTCATAATCCGTCCGCGTCCCGCCAGCAGCCAGCGCCACCAGCGGCAGCGACCCCTGCCCGTCGTTGGCCGCCTCGCCGACGGCGCCGACCATGGCCACCGGCGCCACCGCCTTCTCGCTGACCGCGTCCGCCCGGGCGATCGACAGGCTCCGGCAGTAGTACAGCGACTTCACCCCCTTCTTCCACGCCATGAAATGGATCTGGTGCAGATCCCGCTTATGCACATTCGCGGGGAGAAAAACGTTCACCGACTGGCTCTGGCAGATGAACGGCGCGCGGTCCGCCGCATGCTCTACGATCCAGCGCTGGTCCAGCTCGAACGCGGTCTTGTACACCGCCTTCTCCTCCGCACTCAAAAACTCGAGATGCATCACGCTGCCCTGCCGCAGCGTGATCGAGGACCAAATCTCCTCGGTGTCCATGCCCTTCTCCGCCAGCAGCTTCTGCAAGTGCCGATTCCGCACGGTGAAGCTGCCCGACAGGGTCTTCTGGAGAAACACGTTGGCGGCGATCGGCTCGATCCCGGGCGACGAATTCCCCGCGATGATGGAAATCGAAGCGGTCGGCGCGATCGACATCTTGTGCGAGAACCGCTCCATGATGCCATAATCAGCCGCATCCGGGCACGGTCCGCGCTCCTCCGCCAGCACGTACGACGCCGCGTCGGCCTGGCTCCGGATGTGCCGAAACATCCGCTTGTTCCACACCTTCGCCATCACGCTTTCCCACGGCACGTTCAGCGATTGCAGGAAGCTGTGGAACCCCATGACGCCCAGCCCCACGCTCCGTTCGCGCATCGCGGAGTATTTCGCCTTCTCCATCCCGGCCGGCGCGCGGTCGATAAAATCCTGCAGCACGTTGTCGAGGAACCGCATCACGTCCTCGATGAACGTCGGGTGGTCGCACCACTCGAACCACGTCTCCAGGTTCAGCGAGCACAGGCAGCACACCGCGGTGCGCTCCTTGCCGTTCTGATCGCGGCCGGTCGGCAGGGTGATCTCGCTGCAGAGATTAGAAGTCTTCACCTCCAGCCCGGCCAGCTTGTGATGCTCTGGCCGCGCGCGGTTCACGTGGTCGGAGAAGATCAGGTACGGCTCGCCGGTCTCGATCCGTGCCGTCAGGATGCGCACCCATAGCGCGCGCGCCGAGATCGAGCGTACCACCGACTGATCCTTCGGCGACAGCAGCGGCCACGCCTCGTCCGCCTCCACGGCGCGCATGAACGCGTCCGACACCAGGATGCCGTGATGCAGGTTCAGCGCCTTGCGGTTCGGATCGCCGCCGGTGGGACGGCGGATTTCCACGAATTCTTCCACCTCCGGGTGCCAAACCGGCAGGTACACCGCCGCCGAGCCGCGCCGCAGCGAGCCTTGCGAAATGGCAAGCGTCAAAGAATCCATCACCCGGATGAACGGGATCACGCCGGAGGTCTTGCCGACCGCGCCCACCTTCTCGCCGATCGAGCGCAGGTTGCCCCAATACGAGCCGATGCCGCCGCCCTTCGAGGCCAGCCAGACGTTCTCGTTCCACAGCCCGACGATGCCATCCAGGCTGTCGGACGCCTCGTTCAGGAAGCAGGAGATCGGCAGCCCGCGATTCGTCCCCCCGTTGGACAGCACCGGGGTGGCCGGCATGAACCACAGCTTGCTGATGTAGTCATACAGCCGCTGCGCATGTGCCGCGTCGTCGCCGTAATAGGACGCCACCCGGGCGAACAGGTCCTGGAAGCTTTCGCCAGGCATCAGGTAGCGGTCAGAGAGTGTGGCGCGGCCGAAATCGGTCAGTAACCCGTCCCGCGAACGGTCAACATGGACCTGGTGGCGCCCGGTCATCTGCACGGCGTCAAGCACGTCTGCCTCCCCTCGCGTCATCGGGGAGGCAGCATCCGGTGCGGCGCGATTCGGCGTCAATAACATTGAAAGGGTCCGAACAACATCTGGCCCGTCCTTGGGGTGCTCCGCCACAACATACCTTGTGGAAGTTGCGCGAGGGCCACATCCCTGCCAAGCGGCAGTGTAGCCTGAACCGGCACCGCGCGCATCGGACCGACATGTGTTCTCCTGATGTTCCAGTGTGGACCGAACACGCGCACCGAACAAGCCCACCGAGCAAGCCCACCGAGCAAGCCCACCGAACACGCCCACTGAACAAGCCCACTGAACAAGCCCACTGGCTCGTGATTGCCTGCCCTATCCCTGCCACGAAGCGGGCCACCGCCAGCCACGAACCTTGCCCACACACGACGCCATCGGCCCGTCACCCGGGCGAGCCGTCCAGCGACAAGGGAACCTCACTCATGCGCGTAGCCTGGCTTTTGCTTCCGCTTGCAGTGCTTGGCCTTGCGGGCTGCATCGATGTCCACGAGCACCCGGCGCCACGCGAAACCGTGGTGACGCCGAGCGCTCCGCCGCCCATGGTCGAAGCGCCTCCTGGTTCAACAGCAACGGTGGTGACCCACTAGCCCAACCCCTCAACCATTCCGG
>Ga0335074_10012833_pt1 | contig 11762 bp, 14 predicted proteins | sample Lox_Sample_23_FD_206715 | JGI IMG/M metagenome (GOLD analysis project Ga0335074, IMG submission 206715) | Soil microbial communities from Loxahatchee National Wildlife Refuge, Florida, United States - Lox_Sample_2.3 | ecosystem: Environmental > Terrestrial > Soil > Wetlands | place: USA...
GCGCTGTCTTGGTGAAAGTTGCTCTGCTATATGGAGTTGGGCGCGCAGCGCCAACTGGCGCTAGTTAGCGCCAGGCAGCACCCTTTCAGGGGTGGAGTGTCGCAATCCTTCCGGTGCGAGCCGAAGGGGAGCACCGTAGTGGTTCAGGCACAGACTCCGACGGCGAATCATGCTCTCACCCTCTGCACGGACTCACTGGACTCCACCCCGGCAGCGAGCTTCCTTTGGGGCAGCTCTACATCAGTGGCGGCGGCTCGGCGGACGCGCAGCGACGGCGTGATATGAGCTGCCTCCGGTGTCCGCAGGAAGTCCTGAAAATCGCGGTCTTTCGAGAAGACATAGGCGAGGGCTTTGTCCACCACATCGTCGGCGGATGCGTGGATAAAAGCCGCATACTGATCGACCTGCGCGGCGGTCGTCTCATCGAGCCGCACAGTGGCGTTTACATACCGGATTTGGGTGACTTCAATGAGTGCCATAGGGATTCTCCTTTTCTACAAATTCATGCAAACTTTCTGCGGGCAATCATGCGCTGCGCAGTGGCGGCAATCTCCCGCGCGCGAGCGGAGCAAAGCGCGGCGGGAATCTCAAATCGGCGGCGCGATTCGAGCATGGTGATTACGTCGTCAAGGCGGATGCCTTCGATGAGCCAAAGGCGAGCCGAAGCAACATCCACCGTCCGCTGCGCGTAGTAAAGCGGATTGGGTTTGTCGCTGCGCCGCGAAGTCAGCAACCGCGTCAGCTTCGCCGCGTCTTTTCCGCTGGCAAGTTCGTGCGTTACCCACGCCCAATCCTGTTCGGAATGGGTATGCTTCTGCGGTGGCTTTCGACCGCCGTTGTCATGTCGGAAGAGGATGGTTTCCGCAGCCGGAATGTCCAGCCAGAAGTCGCCGGGATTCCATATCGAATCGCAGAGATATTCGACGGTGACGAGGTGCGCCGGATCGTACTTGCAATTCAGGAATCCGGGCAGCCGGAGAACGCGGTTGCAGTCGGTACAAGCGGGGTCGCCGCCGAAGGCGAGAACTAGCAGCTTGAGCGTGGTTTCCTGCCGCTCGAAGCCATCCACATGCCAAAGCACCTGGTATTTGCCCGGCGAAGTGGAAAGGATTACGGTCGGTGCGGGCACGTCATTCGAGGCGCGGAGCGCAGCGAGCCGGGTATCGCCATCGGAGTCAATATCTATATATAGGTGACGGACGGAAACGATGTTCTCTTTCGTCCGTTTCCGGCTGCCGGAGCGGAGCGGATTGGCGGCGACATAGATGTTGGCTCCAGTGCCGTTCTCGTGCGCGAGCCAGCCGAGGTAACGAGGCGCAAGCACACGCTCCAAAGGAATGATTCGTTGCTGCGCTTTCTCCCGCCGCAACACCAGTGCAATCGTCTCAGCCGGAGCGAAGCAACGGCTGAGAAAATCGGAGGCGATTCGGGTATCAATGCGCGGCATGATGGACCTCCAATACCGGCTCCATAAGGAAGCATTTCTGGTCGCGGTCGAAGCCACGCAGGGCCAGCACCTCGCGGACAACACGGCGGCCCGGCTGCCGTTCGACATGCACGACAAAATCCACGGCCTCGGCGATCTCCGCTTCGGTATCAATGAAGGTGGATTGCGAATGGTTCCGCATGACCAGATTGGCGAAGCGATGCAGGGCTTTTTCGGCGGAGTTGGCGTGGATGGTGGCGAGCGAACCGGAGTGGCCGGTGTTGAGCGAATCGAGCAGCGTGCGGGCCTCGACGCCGCGCACTTCGCCCAGGATGATCCGGTCGGGACGCCAGCGCAGAGCCGACTTCAAGAGGTCATCGAAGGTGATGTTTGCCTTGAAGGTATCTGTCTGACATTCGACGGCCAACAGGTTGGGCTTATGAAGGTGCAACTCCGACGTATCTTCGATGACAACGATGCGCTGGTCTTCGGGGATCGCGCTTGCCAGAGCGCGGAGCACGGTGGTCTTTCCCGTCGAAGTCCCGCCGCTGATGAGCAGCGTCTTTCCGGCGGCGATTTGCTCTGCCAGAAACCCGGCAAGCGGCAGCGTAAGCGTGCCGCGGGCAATCAGGTCATCGACCGTGAAATGGCGGCTGGGAAACTTCCTGATGGTGAGGGCCGGAGCAGGTCGCACGACGGGCGGAATCACCGCCGCGAGGCGGCTGCCATCCGGGAGCTGCGCGTGCAGCAGGGGGTTGTCTTCGTCCAGATGCTTGCCAAGCTGATTGGCAATCACTTCAAGGCCGGTGCGGAGGCGCTGACCGTCGAAGTGAACGGTCTTTTCCTGATGCAGAATCCCATCGCGTTCGTACCACCATGACGCATCGGGATTGCCCATGACCTCGCTGATGCTGTCGTCCAATAACAGCGGCTCGATGGGGCGGAGGAATGGAAGGATTAACTCGAAACTCATAGCGGGACCTCAAACGATGGATGCCCGGCTTTACCGGGCCTCCACGAAAGGAAAGGACACCCCTAGAGGGGGATGTCCTCGGCTTCTGACTCCGCGGCATCGGATACCTCGTCCGCCGCGGCCTTCTCAGCGCGGTCGAGCTTCAGGATCGAGCCGACCCGGATCTCCCAAACGCGCTGCTTCGCTTCGGCTTTCTTGCTCTTGCTGCCCGCCTTCTTGGGCGTATACTCCCGGCTGCGAAGCTCGCCTTCCACCTGGACGTGCGTGCCTTTGGTGAGCGTCCCGGCGAACTTCGAGAGGCCGCCGAAGACCACGCAACGGTGCCACTCGGTATGCGAGACGTACTCGCCGCTCTGCTTGTCCTTGTAGGAGGACTTGGTAGCGACCGAGAACGTGGTAAAGCTGCGTTCGTTGGAGGTGTGAACTTCTGCGTCGTTGCCGAGGAAGCCGATGAGGTTGACTTTGTTCTGATACATGATCGTGTCTCCGTTTGTTGAATTTCCCGATCTTGATCGGGTCACACCGGGCGGAGCCGAGCGAGTGGCCCCGACTCCCAAGTGCCCAGCGGCGCATTTACGGAAGGTTCGGAAAACCTTTTTGCGTTCGTTGCACAAAAGTTTTCTGAAAGCCGTAAAAGCAGAGCCGCGCCGTGCCGCCGGGCGTCGGACAGGCCCGAAGCCGTGACCGAGCAAAGGATACAAGACGGAAGACACATGCCTGAGCAAAGTTCTCATCTGCGTCCCGGCTGCCGAAGTTCATTGCCGATGCGGCGGTGTTCGGGCTACCAAAGACCCCCTTAGCAGAGTGCAGTCCGCCAGCACTGTTGCGTCCTGGCAGGCTCCTGTTCGCCTGCTCCACCACGCACAGGGGGGAGGGAGAGAAAACAGCCGGATTGGTAGCAAGAGCGGCCATAGCGAAGCCTTTGGGAATCCGGGTCCATCCTCTAGTCGAACCCCTGATCCGCGCGGAAGCGCAAGATAGTCAAGCCGAGCGGGTTGATGGTCAACTCCTCGTTCTTCACCACAGGGCGGAAGACATAGGTGACGCTGGCCGTCCATTGCTCCCGCTTGAGCACAGTCTGATCTTGCGGGTTCGAGAAGACCTTCACGAACTCGATGCGCGCCGAATAGGGCGACTGTTGAAGATCATCTAGGATGACATTTTTCACTTCGACATCGACATAGGGGAGGGTGCTGTCGGTGCGGTAACTCTCGATGGTGTTTGCCTTCTGCTCCCGGGCGATGACGGCTCGCTGCACGTCGCTGTTGAGGAAATATAGGGCGTCGGTCTGGTCGCGCTCGATGGTGAAGCGGTTGCGCGAAAAATACAGTTCCGTCCAGCGGGTAAGGTAATACTTGTTCTCGGCTTCTTGAGGACGATACCGAAAATCGCGGTAGTCGATGGCCTGCGCCTGGCCGACATTGTTGACGCGGATAATCAGCGGGCGCATGTTGGCGAGGGCGCGCTGACTCTTGTAAGTCAGCCCTGCCAATACGAGGCAAACCGCAGCGAGGACCAGGATGGTGATCTTGAGATAGGTATTCATCACCAGCGGATCGCCATACTGTTCCAGATACCGTTCCGCCGCGCGAGTGATTTCGGGAGAGGTGGTTGCGGCTACATTCATGGCAATTTCTCCTTAGCTCATTAACGCTCTCGCAGCGACATAGGTGGCGACGCCCATACCACCGTCATGGCCGCCGGTAGAGCCGGAAAAGATGCTCATGGTCAGGGCCGGGATTTTGAACAGGATATAGACGTTGACCAGGACCAGCAGAATTAGCAGCGGCAGTTCCTTGACCATGTTGCCGGGATCGGAAAAAGCGACGATCTGCGAGTAATACTGCGCCAGCAGATGACCGAGGATGCTGAGGACTGCCGCAGCGAGCACCTTGTAAAAACAGAAGCCGATGAAGGCGCGCAGCCAGCTCCAGAACAGGAAGTCCAGCTTGTCGAAGACAAGAAACGGAATAAAGACAGGTCCGAGCAGTCCGGTCACGGCGCTCGCGACCGCGCCGTAGGCGACGATGGCGCTGACCACAGCGGTCAAGGTCGCAATCAAGACCTGGATGATGACGTAGACGATGGCGAAATACGGATTCATCAACGCCTTCACAATGCCGGGGCCGCTATTGGACTGCGCCTGGCTGAGTGTGTTCTGTATTGTGGTCACGCTGTTGTTGCCGATGACGGAGACAAGATACTGTGCGCCGCCGTTGATAAAGCCGCGCAGCGAGTAGCCAATGCCGGGGATGCTGGTGTCATAGAACCTGACCAGCACATAGGCGAAGGTGATGAGCATGAAAAAGCTCAGAAACTTCGCCATATTGAAGCCGGGGCCGCCCTGGGCGGACGAAAGTGCTTCCTGCACGCCGAACCAGACGAGCATGATGGTGGCGAGCGCAATGCAGATGTGAAGGCCCAGCGCGTCAATCGACGGCGAAGCCGTGCTGGTCAGTGTGTCGCATCCCTGCGTAATCCAGTTGAGAACGCCCATAGCCGCCTCACATTAACAATCAATAGGTCAACGCCTGCGCCGTGCCGTTGTAGGCCGGTGCTACCTGCGTTTGATAAGTGCTGCTGTAGCTGGACGCATCCTGAAAGCCCGCTTTCAGGGCGTCCTGCTGCTGCTTCTCGGCGACGATCTGCTGGAGCGACAGCGTTTCGTTGATCTGGTTCGCTTCTTGTTGGGTGCGAAGCTGCAATAGCAAAGCCTGATTCATGCGCTGCATCGTTGCCATGTCTGTCTGCTGTGCCGGGTCGGTCGAATGGCTGGCAGCTTCCAGTGCCTCAATATCCGCCTCACGTTTCTCTTCATCGGCCCGGATGGTGCCGAGGGTCTGGAGGCTGCTGGCCGTGACCGCATCGTTCAGGTCGCTGGTCGCGCCCTCCGCCGCGATCTGCTGCTGCCCGCTGGTGGTGAGCGAGCTATATTGCGGCAGCACGGTAGACCGGGGAACCGATGCCTGCTGGTAGGCGTACTGCGCGCCTGCGCCGGTATTGGCAGAGTTCATCCACTGCTGCGAGTTGCCGTAGGTGTTCGCGGCCTGGTTCAGCGCCGTCCAGTATGTCGAAGGCGAAAGGTACGGCTGATAGAGGCTTTGTGGAGCCAGCGACATCTGGTGAATCAGGTTGTAGGTTGCAATAGCGTTGTCGGCCAGCTTGACTGTGTTGGTAAAGATGTTCTGGCCCTGCTCGATCTGCTCGATGGCGTGAGCTGACTGCGTGGGGTCATAGACGATGCCGGAGCCGAACTGCGCGTGCGCGCTGGAGGCCCCGGCAATTAACGCGACGGTTGCGATGATGGCGACGCATTTCATGGTGAAAACTCCTGTCAGTGCTGTGGTGTGCTCTTCTGCACGCTGTTGGCGTCCTGCTCCCCCATGCGGCAGACCTGTGTAGAGGTATTCGATTTGAGGCATTGCTGGAACATTTTGCAGACCTCAGCCGAATCCCCGGCGGCGCATTTCTCCTGTTTCTTGCAGCCGCTAAGAAAGAGCATGGAAACGAGAACGGTGATTGTGGCGATACAAATTCTCCGCATGAATCCTCCTAGAATGTGGGCGAAATGGTGTGGTTGGAATACGCAGGCAGCAACATATCCTGCGTGAAATAAACCTTCACACGGTGGCCTTCGCGGATGGTGATGGTCGGCGGGATTTCGAGAAAACGGTCCAGTACGGTCGTGGCTGATTGCGAGATGCTGGCGGACGCGCCGGTGGTGAACGCCTGGCTGCCGCTGGTGGTAATGGTTCCGCCGCCTTCCTCAATTTCTCCGGCCCCGGCGATGACGCCAAGCGCAATCGACGTACCGAAGATTTGGAGATAGTGGTTATTGACCTTATCCTTCAACCCTTCTTCACCGATCTGATCCAGTCCGTGAAACTGGTCAAGGTCCACGGAGTAGCCGTCCGGCATAATCATCCGGTGGAAGACGACGGCCAGGCGGCGCTGTTGTCCGAAACCTGCCGCGCCGATTTTGCGGGCCTCACCGAGAACAATGGTGCCGTCGGGAATAAGGACGTGTTGGCCGTCGTGCGAATAAAGCGGCGTTGAAACCAGCACCTTAACCGGGCCGGGCGCGTCGCCATCCAGCCGGTTCATCAATACCGTGTCCAGGGTCGTGCCTTCATAAATCACATAAGGCTGGCCCACAGCCGAGTCGATGTTGACCTCTGGATCGCGTTTCGGCTGCGATGCACTATCGCCGGGGGCGCGCGGAGCAATCAGATTGCTTTCCGGCTGCGAGGCCACAGCTTGCGCGTAAGCGTTCTGTCCGGACGCATTGCTCTGTGCGCTCGGCGTTGGTGCCGGCGCACTGGCGGCGTGTGTGTAGACGAGATTCGAGGCGAAACGCGCATCAAAGGCAAGCTCCTGCTCTTTAGCGGCAAGCTGCTGCGCCTGTTGTTGTGCGGGTGTGAGCTGCGGCACACTAACCTGTTGCTGCGGCTGATAGGGCGTTGGCGGGCAGGGCTGTCCCGGCACACAGGCCACAGGCAGGCCGTTCGGGGTGTACCCTGCGGCGGCGGCCTGCTGCGCGGGCGTTGCGCCGGCCAATAACGGATTGACAGCGTTGGCCTGGGCGAGAGCCGCCTGTTGCTGTGCGTCTTTCTGCTGCTCGGCGGCAAGCTGGCTTTTCAAGTCCTGGATGTTGCTGTCGGTGTTGTCCTGAATCATCGGCTGCGGGGGCTGATTTTTCGCCGCTGCCTGCGATGCAGGCTTTTTGCCACCCGCACTGATAAGCGCCGCGACAATGACCAACGCACTCGCTCCGAGAAACACGAGCGTCTTCATGTTCTTCTGGAGCACGCCGCGCGGCTCAAAGATTTTCTTCTTCAACTCCGGCTCTGCCGGCAATTCTGGAACTGTCTGCTCTGGCATGGCTTACCCCTTCCGCGAAAACTCCATCTTTTTCTTGCCCAACTGGACATACCCGGAATCCATTACCTGCGGAATGATGTAGGTGCTGCCGCGCAGTTGGTAATTGATGAGGTTGGGCTTGCCGTCCTTCATGTCGTAAATGGCGAACTTTTCCGGTGCGCCGGTCTTGATGTAGGTGAATTTGTCGTCGTGATAAATAGCCTGAATGTCAAAGGGCGGATCATTGGCCTTGAATGTGTAATCGAACACAAGCTGTAAGGGGTACTGGCCCTTGTACTGATCGACCACCTGGCTGATATGCGATTCGACTGCCGCAAGCTGCTCCTTCGACTGCGCCAGTTGTGCGGCGGGAACGAACTGCGGCGGCCCGCTGGACGCAATGATCGCGGAGCGATCGGCAGGCTGGACGATCACTTTCAAGTCCGGCGCTTCCGATGTGTTGGAAACGTCCTGCAAGGTGAACGAATAGATGTTACCCTTGTCGGTGATGAGATTCAGGTTGGAGCTGATGCCAGCCTTCGCCGGATGCACGAAACAGAAATTTCCGACAATATCCACGATCCAGAAATCCTTGTCGCCGGTGGCAGCCTCCATGATCTTTTCTGTGGGCGGCAACTCGATAAGCGTCGTGTAATTGAGCTTGGCGCGAATGGGAATAATGTCTTGCGAGTGGTATTCCACGGTGCGGGCCGACGCATCCTGCGCCACAGCGGAAGATGCGGTGAGCGCAATGGCAAGTGCGGCGATGACGATGGGGGAACGAGACATGACAACACCTCCTAATGGTTGAGTGAACCCGACACGGCGGGCGTGCGAGGTTGGAACGGGTGATCTTCCGCCAGATGGCGCAGGCCCTCAGCAATGCCGAAACGCGCGAAATACTCACGCTTTTTCAGGTTGTCGCGGGCGTTGTTGGTCGCCATCCAGTGCGAGATGGAATCGACATTCAACTGAACTTTCTTGCTGGACTGCGCCTTGCGAATCAGCATCTGGCCCGGTGGAACCAGTCCGGCAATTAATTCCAATTCCGTATCGTTCAGGTGAAATGCCTCACGGTACACGTCACTGTCCATCTCCGGGTTGGCAAGGAAAATCTTGGTCGGGCAGCTTTCCGAGACAATCTGCAACATGCCCGACTCCTGCAACTCCTTGAGGGATTGCGTAGCCAGCACCATCGCGGCATTGTGCTTGCGCCACGTTTTCTGCGCCTGCACGACATAGTTGCGGATCGTTTCATTGCGGACGAACAGCCATGCCTCATCCATGAGGAATAGCTTGAACGTCGCCAGTCTTTGCGGGTCGGTGATTTCGTTCGAGGCGCGGTGGAGAACGTAAAACAGTAGCGGTTCCAATACCTCCGGTGCATCGCCCCAGCCGGCGAAGTTGAAGGTTTGAAAGCGGCTGAACGAAAGCGTGTCTTCGGGATTATCGAAAAGGAATCCATATTGGCCGCCGCGCGCCCAGCGGTAAAGACGCTCTTTCAGCTCGCCGATGATGTTGGCGAAGTTGGAGAGAGTGCGCTGTCCTTCTTCGAGCATGTACGTCCGCTCAACGGCATCCCACAGCCTGCGTTCTTCCTTGTAATCCAGCCGATACCGCTGCTCCGTACCTTCGATGAGCACCCGGAAAAACGAAAAGAGAAATTGCAGGTTGTCTTTGGTGGGCGGGAGCGAAAAGGGATTGATGGTGAAGTCCCGTGTTTCCTGACCGACATTCAGGTAGCTGCCGCCGAAGATATGGGTGAGCGATTCAAAGCTGCCGCCAATATCGAAGATGAAGGTCAGCGGTGCGTATTTCTGCGCGTTCTGCAACAGGAATGAACATAGATATGACTTGCCCGATCCGGTCATGCCGAGAATCAGCGTGTGAGGCACTTCGCCGTTATGCAGGTTCAGGAAATACGGCGTGGCATTGTCGGTTTCGAGTACGGCCAGATACTCCGCGCCAAGATGCGGATTCATCTTCTCGCCCGGCAGAATGGTGAACAGGAAACTCAGGTCCGCGTAATTGCTGTTCAACAGGTACAGCCTGCGGAGGTTCATGGCATAGTTGCCGGGAACCGTCGCAAAATAGGTATTGAGCTGGTTATACGTTTCGGCAAAGAGATTGCCATCCGCATTGGTGAAGACGCCGGTAAACTCGCCGATGAGCTGATCCAGTGCGCCCTTGTCGGGACCGTAAAGAACAATCGTCAACGAAAAATCGCCCAGCGATTGCCCGTCGCCCAACGCCCGCAGGCAGTCGCCGAGATTCTCAATGTCCGCCTGCTTCGATTCATCCACCAACACGTCGCGGGGATTGGTTTTCGTGGCGTCGTTGCCGATCTGCGAGACAAAGCCGGTCTTCGACATATTGAAATGGCGGCGGCGCTTGTTGACCTCTTTGCGGGCCTTTGCCACACTCAACGGCATCCACTCGGTCACGACGTAAAAGCTGGCGGGGATCTTCAACAAGGAATCGAGCACCAGAGGCCGCGTCTCCGTGATCGCCTCTTTCATCGTCAGAACACGCACGCAATGATCGCCTACGCGCAGATGATCGCGCTCCGCCTCGATGTTGGAATTGACTGCCTGGTAGTCAAGGAACTGCGTGGACTGCGGCCTGCCCGCAATGCGCCATTCGTCGTAATTCAAAAGTCTGCGGAAGAATCGGAACTGGCCGCCCTGGTCCAGCACCTCGATCTGCATGAAGTCGGAAAGCTGCCGGACGAATGCCTGGGTGCGCTGTTTCAGCCGCGACACGTCCTGCTCGATCTGCACGCGCAGGAGAGTCTTCATGCTGTTGCTGGTGAACTGCGCCCGCAGTTCGCCCACAGCCCCCGCGGGGTCATGCAGTAACCGGGCAAGCGCAGCGCCCAGGCCGGTCTTCGACCGCGCGCCTTCGAGCAAAATGCTGTAGTAGATTTCAATCTGGTATAGGTGATCGCGTTTCTGCTCAAAGAACTCTTTGCGCTGCTCGATGGCCGCCTGCACTACGGGATCGTCGTAGCTGGCGAAGGGAATCTCTGGCCGGTTCTGTTTGAAAAGATACTGGTAGACATGGAAGCCGGGGCCGAAGTGTTTGAGGGCCGCTTCCAGCCGCTTGACGGCGTACTCTTGTTGCGCGTGGTCCAGGCTTTCGTAATCGACGCCGGGGACGCGCAGCACCATGCCCAGGTCGCCGGACTTCGTGAGAAAGACCGTCTCATTCCAGAAGCCGTAGAGGTTGATGTGGTCGTTGAGCGCGGCGACCTCTTTCCACGGCTTGATGACTCGATCCAGACGCAGCATCAGCGCACCTCCACGCGGGGAACGCTCTGCTTGGCCGCGTCGTAGCGCAGCTTGTATTTTTCGGATTTTGCAAGAATGCGAAGAAAGGCCGGGTCGCTGTTCGTTACCCAATGACCGAAAGCGAAGCCTCCGACGAATACGGCGATGCCCGCAATGATGCTGTTGAAGATGTTGAAAGCGCCCACGGCTCCGACGCATACAAAGTAAAACAGCGTGCGCTCGACGCCGAGATAGGTGAGGGGCTTATGCAGGCTCTTGAAGACCCGGTTCGTGCGTCGTGCGGGTTGTGACCTGTCTGCCATAAGCCCCTCGCTGAATGGGCAGGATTGAAGGAACGAACTGGCATAGAAACGGGCTTACACGCCCCACAGCCAGCTCAGCACGTTAACGGCCATCACGGCAATGCCGGTCCCGGCGGCTACCCCGGCGAGGGCCTTCTTCGCGCCCGGTTCGCCGTGCGCGAAGCCGTAGCCCCCGATCACAATCGCAATCAGGCTGGCGACCTTTGCAATCGTTCCGGTAAACAGGGTTTGCAGGGCAGTGAAGCCGGTATCGAAGGGGCTGCCGCTGGATTGAGCGTGCGCAGCCAGCGGCAATAGGATGGTGAACGCAAGAAAGCCCAGGAGCCGAGGTCGAAGAAATGACCTTTTCCCCTGGGCCGGATGACGGAGCTTTAGCATTTTGCACCTCCGCTGACCAAATGTTGTCAGCTATGGCGCAACGCTAAGAGCGATAGGCGCAAACGTCCAATGAAATTTCGAGCGGCGCGTCATTCCTTTTTGGAATGACGATGCTTGGGGTGAGACCTAAAATTCGTAGTCGCGGATGATCTCTGGCGTTCCTGCGCCACCCTTGAAGAGCGTCCCTTTGACGGCGGGCTGATAGGAAACCGAGCTAGAAAACGATGTGCCGTCCGTGAATTCAATCAGGGTTTCACATCCGTCCACTTCGTTTTCGTACATCTTGAGCGCTTTGATCGTCTTGCCAGCGACCTCGGCACATTCCACATATTCTTTCGGCACATTTACCTCCTGCGAAGAATTCGATGCGAACAAGTCTGTCCCTTATTAGGGGATTAGTCAACCTGTTCACCACACTTGAATAGTGAAAGATGAGAAGAGGAAGCCTGAGACCCGCGTATCGCGCAAAGGGAGAATAACACCCTACCAGGCCGCCTATGACGATTTTCTGAATCGGCTCATCGCTGCACGCG
>Ga0335074_10012834_pt1 | contig 11762 bp, 11 predicted proteins | sample Lox_Sample_23_FD_206715 | JGI IMG/M metagenome (GOLD analysis project Ga0335074, IMG submission 206715) | Soil microbial communities from Loxahatchee National Wildlife Refuge, Florida, United States - Lox_Sample_2.3 | ecosystem: Environmental > Terrestrial > Soil > Wetlands | place: USA...
GGCGACCACGCCGGGATGCAGCGCGTAGGTCGTGACGCCGGCCCCGTCCAGCCGTCGCGCGAGCTCCTGGGTGAACAGCACGTTGCACAGCTTGGAGACGGCATATTCGCGCTGCCCGGTGAAGGATCCGGCGCGCCGCAGCGCCGCGAAGTCGATGCCGCGGGCGCCGTAATGCGCGTCGCTTGAGACGTTCACGATCCGCGACCCCGGTCCGCTCGCTTTCAGCCGGTCGAGGAGCAACTGGGTCAGCGCGTAGTGGCCGAGGTGGTTCACCCCGAAGTGCACCTCGAACCCGTCGGCGGTGAGCCGCCCCCGCTGGCCGCCCACGCCCGCGTTGTTCACCAGCACGTGCAGCGGCTCGTCGGCGGCGAGGAACGCCGCCGCGCACGCGCGCACCGACTCGAGCGAGGCGAGGTCGAGCGGCAGCAGACACACGGCCGCCGAGCCGGAGGCGGCCTTGATGCGCGCGACAGCGGCCTCGCCCGCCGGCGCCGAACGGCAGCCGATATAGACCCGCCCGCCGTCGCGGGCCAGGCCGATGGCCGTCGCGAGGCCGATGCCGGTGTTGGCGCCGGTGATCAGGAACGTTCGCGGCTGCGCGGGAATCTCGTTCACACCCGTGATTATCCGCCGGTTTGTCACCCGCCAGCCATCGCCCCGACCACGAGGAAGGGTTCGCGTCCGGTGGCGATCGCCGCCGCCACCGTCGCCGGGAGCGGCTCATCCGGCGGCTCGTTCGACAGGTCCTCCTCGCACGCGTAGAACCGGACCAACGGCCGCCGCTTGCCGGTCTTCCGGTCGCGCATCGTGCCGAGCAGGACCGGGAACTCGGCCTCGACGGCGTCCAGTAGCCGCCGCTGGGTGAGCTCGCCGCCAGGCACCTTCACCCGGACCTCGCTGCCGACCCGCGCCAGCGTCCGCAGGTGGACGGGGAGCACCACCCGCACCTCGATGACCGGCGCGTCCGCGGTCACGGCAGTACCTGGACCTCGACCGACAGCACGGCGGGCAGGTCGTGCACGATCGCGTCCCAGGTGTCGCCCGAGTCCGCCGATACGTACACCTGTCCGCCGGTGGTGCCGAAGTAGATCCCGGCCGAATCCAGCGTGTCGACCGCCATCGCGTCGCGCAGGACGTTCACGTAGCAATCGCGCTGCGGGAGCCCGGTGGTGAGCGGCTCCCATTCGTTACCGCCGGCCCGCGACCGGTAGACGCGCAGCTGCCCGTCCGGCGGGTAGTGCATGCTGTCGCTGGTGATCGGCACCACGTAGATGGTCTCCGGCTCGTGCGGGTGCACCGCGATCGGGAACCCGAAGTCGGTGGGCAGGTTCCCGCTGATCTCGGTCCAGTTCTCGCCGCCGTCGTCGGACCGCATCACGTCCCAGTGCTTCTGCATGAACAGGGTGTCCGGCCGGGACGGGTGCGCCTCGACATGGTGCACGCAGTGCCCCACCTCGGCGTCGGGGTCGGGGATGCCGTCGGACACCAGGCCATGATTCACCATGCGGAACGTCTCGCCGCCGTCGTCGGACCGGAGGGTGCCCACCGATGAGATGGCCGCGTAGATCCGCGGCTCCTGGAGGATGATCGTGTGCAGGCAGAGCCCGCCCCCGCCGGGCGGCCACGTGTGGTTCGTGGGGTGCGTGCGCAGCCCGGTGAGCTCGCTCCAGCTCGTCCCGCCGTCGACCGACTTGTACAGCGCCGCGTCCTCGCCGCCCGCGTAGACGGTCTCGGGGTCCGTTGGCGACGGCTCCAGGTGCCAGATCCGCGTGAACACCCACGGATGCGGCGTGTCGTCGTACCAGCTGTGCGTGCCGGGGTCTCCGCCCGCGTAGCTGAAGTCGTTGCCCACCGGCTGCCAGCTGAGCCCGCCGTCGTCGGACCGCTGGATGAGCTGACCGAACCAGCCGGTGCTCTGCGACGCGTAGATCCGGTTCGGGTTTACCGGAGACCCCTTGAGGTGGTAGATCTCCCAGCCGCCGAAGTGCGGTCCGCTGACCGACCACTTCTCCCGTTTGCCGTCCGAGGTGAGGACGAACGCGCCCTTGCGCGTCCCGGCCAGCACCCGTACCTGGGTCATAACGCCCGCCTTCCTAGGTCACAGTGTGACTACGTCATCCGGGGATTTAGAACTGGCGTTCCGCGCTTAGATGTTATGCTCGAACCGGTGTTCCAGTCCAGCCGATCCCGTTTCTCATACGACCGCGGCCGCGGCCGAAACTCATCGCGGATGTCACGCCTGAGCGGGTTCCCGGCGTTTTGTCATCCGGGCGGGTAACGTGAACCCCACGCGTCGCCCGCCGATGAACACCCCTCCAAGACCCCCACGGAGCTCACAATGGCTGGTCAGCCGCAAGAACCGTCGTGGCAGCCCCTCGGGCAGGAGCAGGCCCGCGCTGCCTCCTGGCCCGAGCAGCCCCCCACCTACACTCCGCCCGGCGGATCCGCACCGGACACGTTCGCCTTCGGCCAGCAGCCCGGGTACGGCCAGCAGCCCGGGTACGGACAACAACAGCCCGGGTACGGGCAGCAGCCGGGCGAGGGCTATCCGCAACCCGCGTGGGCCGGGCAGGAGCAGTACCCGCAAGCCGGCGCGGCGCACGCGGGCAAGCCGAGCGGGGAGAAGGGGTTCCTCGGCTCGCTGTTCGACTTCAGCTTCAACAGCTTCGTCACGCCGAAGATCATCAAGGTCCTGTACGTCCTGTTCACCATCTGGACGGTGATCTGGGCGCTCGTCATCCTCCGCCTCGGCTTCAAGTACGGCGGCGTCGCGGCGGGCATCTTCGTGTTGCTCGTGGTGGAGCCGATCTTCATCTTGCTGACGCTCGGCGTGTACCGGGTGATCCTCGAGGCGTTCATGGTAGTTTTCCGGATCTACGAGGAAACCAAGAAGATCCGCGAGCGCGGGGAAGCATAGACCTGCGAAGAATTTCTTGGCCCCGTCGTCCACAGCCCGGCCGGCCTGTCCACAGGGCGCCGGCCAAGCACACGCGGGCTGGCGGGCACCGGATGTCCACAGTCGCCCGGTTCGTTTCGGGGAGTGTTCCACAGGAAACACGCGGTTACGCACATGGTGATCCACAGCGAGGCTGGAGTACGTTACCTGTCCCGGGGGCCGGAACGCCGCCATGGCCGACCACACCGCGGGAACCGGGGAATCACGATGGCAAGCCGGGCAGGACATCAAGTCATGACCAAAACCCTCACGCAGCTGCCGGCCGCCGAGACGGCCAGGCACAGTCGGCATTTTCAGCTGATCGTCGACGTTCACCTGCTGCTGCTCCGCGACGGCGACCTGCTGCTCGGCAGGCGGGCGAACACTGGCTACGGCGACGGAGCCTACGAACCGCCGTCGGTACGGCTGGCAGAGCGCGAAACGCTCGTGGAGGCCGCGGTCCGGGTGGCGCGGGCCGAGATGGCGATCGCGCTCGAACCCGCCCGGGTGTCGCTCGCCCACGTGATGCACGACGTCTCCGGCGCCGGCCGGATGGCGTTCTTCCTGACCGCGGACGGCTGGGACGGTGCCGGCGGCGACCCCCGCCCGGCGACCAGCAGCTACAGCGACCTGGACTGGTTTCCGCTGACCACGCTGCCCGCCAACATGATCGACCGGGCCCGGGTCGCGGTCCGGAACTACGCGGCGGGCGCCCGCTTCTCGACGTACCCCGCGTTCGGCATGTGATGCTGTCCGGCAGCACCAGCCGAGGTCGTTAGACTCGCTGCTAATGGAGCTGGTGAAGACCCACGGGTCACTGAACGAGATCTTCGCCCTGGACGCCGCGCCCGCCGCGTGGCCGTCGGGTGACGAACTGCGCGCGTTCGTCCGCAAGGTCTGCGATCGCGGATCGTGGACCGGCGGGAGCGACGGGATCTACCTGTACGACGCCGCCCCGGCGCACACGCGGGCGTGGTTCTTCAACCCCGACGGGTCGGCCGCCGAGTTCTGCGGTAACGGGATGCGGGGGCTCGGACGGCTGATCCTGGACCTGCGCGGAACCGACACCGAGGTCGTCAGCAGCGGCGGACGGGACTACACCATCCGCCGCGCTCCGTCGACTGCCGAGGGTGTCCGGCAAGTGCTGCTCGAACTGCCGCCGCTGAGCTTCGACGACGCCGAACTGCCCGCCCCGTTCACCGGGTTCACCGGCGTGCGGGTGCCCAACCCGCACGTGATCTCAATCGTGGGGGAGTACTCGGAGCCGGACCTCATCGAGCTCGGCAAGCAGGCCGATGAGGCGTTCGCCGACGGTGCCAACGTCTCGTTCTTGCTGCCTCTTGAATCCGAGGTTTTTGTTCGCACTTTCGAACGAGGCGCGGGTCTCACCCCATCGTGCGGCTCCGGCGTGGTGGCATCCCGGGCGGCCTACTCGAAGCTGACCGGCCTTGCGCCGGCCGAGCGCCTCGTCGTCCGCAACGCGGGCGGCGTGGCGGCCGCGTCGGTCCAGATCCGCGACGGTGACTGGTACCCGGTGCTCGAAGGCAACGCCACCGTGGTCTACCGCGCCGAGGTCGACCACGCGGGCAACCAGGCCGGCCCAATCGAATACGCGACCGAGGAGAACGCGGCCTACGCGACCCTCGACGAGCGCAACGTCGCCTACCTGAAGTCCCGCGGCGTGCACACGGCGCACCCGTAGCCTTAGCACGGCTGGCCTTACCCGGCACCCCCGGCCTAGTCTCGGTCGGGCCGGTGCAGCTGACCGAGGACCTGGCGGGCACGGCGCTCGGCGGCTTCCGCCCGGCGGGCACGCATCCGCGCCGCGGCCAGGTCTTCCCGGGCCCGGGTGAGCCGCTCCTCGAGATCGCGGACCTCCGCCTCGAGCCGGTCCTCCGTCGCCACCGCGTCGGCGCTCGCAGCGGTGGCCGAAGCAACGCTCCGTTCCACATCCGCGTACCGCTCCCGGTCGCGAGCCGCACGCTCCGCCGCTTCCCGCGCCAGCCGCTCGGCTTCCTCGGCCACCCGCCGCGCGGTCGCTTCGCCGGCTGCCCCAGCCGTGGACTGCGTTCCCGCCGATCCCGGTGCCTCCGATCGCCGTGCTCCCGGTTTCGGTGCCCTCCGCAGCGGGGTGACGGTCGCGATCGGGTGTTCGGCGGCAGGCACGGGCGTGTCACGGGGCATCAGCGAGCTGGCGCTGTCGGCCGCGCTCGCCTCCCAGCCGCCATCCAGGCCGAAGCCCGCCCACTGCACGGCGCTGGTCAGCCGGCCGGCCGAGAAGGCGCCGTAGACCTCGGGGTCGGCGAGCGCGGCGGTGAGCGTGGCGGCGATCTCAGCGCGTAGCGACGGCGGCGGTGCCACCACGTCGGCGGCGACGAGCGCCTGGTCGGTGAGCGCGTCGATCAGCGGGCCGCGCGCGGCGGACAGTTCGCGCAGCCGGTGGCCGTCCTTGGCCCGCTCGGCGGCACGCAGCGCGGCCGCCAGTTCGGCCAGTTTCGCCGCCGCGCCGGGGTCGGCGCGGACGAGCGTGTTGACCACCCAGGCCGGCCGGGTCGGCTTGCGCAGCGCAGCGATCGCCTGCGCGGCCGCCCGGTCCCCGGCGGTCCGGGCCACCGCGGCGAGCTCACCGCGGCGGCCGGTGAATGCCGCCGGATCACCTCCGTACAATTCGGCAACCGCGGCGGCTACCAGATCATCGGCCACATAGCCGCTTATGCCCGGCGCGGTCGGTGTTACGCTCCGGTCCGCAACCCGGCGAACAGGTCGTCTTCCGGCAGCGGCGCGCCGGTGGTGTCGACGATGCGGATGAAGTACTCGTAGCCGAAGGCCTCCTCGGCGACCTCGACGGGCAGCTTGCTGAACCACGAGTCGTTGATCTGGCTGCCGTGCGCGAGCAGCGCCGCGCGCTTGCGGGCGAGCACCGGGCGGATGTCGATCGTGGTGGTGATCCGCTCCTCGGACTCCAGCGCCCGCCGCGCCCGCTCCTTCGCCTCCGCGGAGTCGTTGTCCCAGTTAGGGACCTCCGCACCGAGCTCGCGCAGCGCGTCCCAGATCTTCCGCCAGGAGGATCCGCGCATCGTCGAGAGGTAGACCTTGGCGGGGATGCCGGTCTCGGCCGCCGCGAGCTGTGCCGCGCGGCTGGCGTGCACGTGGTCGGGGTGCTGGTAGGCGCCTTGGTCGTCGTAGCTGACGAGCACCTGCGGACGGTACTTCGTGATCAGCTCAGAGATCCGCCCGGCGACCGTCTCGAGCGGCACGTTCGAGAAGGCGTCCGGACGGTCCTTGTAGTCCCACTCCTGCATCCCCGAGTCGTGGTAGCCGAGCGTCTCGAGCGCGCCGACTTGAAGGATCTGGGCCGATTTATCGAGTTCGGCCAGCCGCAGCCGGGCGACCGTCTCCGGGTCGTGCCCGTCCTGCCCCGGTTTGATCCCGCCGGGTGCGTCGCCGAACTCGCCGTTGGTACAGGTCACCACGACCGTGCGGATCTCCTGGTCGCTGTACTTGGCCAGGATGCCGCCGCCAGAGGCCTCGTCGTCGGGGTGGGCGTGTACTGCCATCAAGGTAAGGGGCTCTGCCATAGCTACAGCCTGCCATGCGCCCGGGGGTGCCCCGGCTTAGTCCCGGCTTAGTCCCGCCCGTGTGCTCCGGACGGCACCCGGACGACCAGCGCTTTCGGGGCGACTGTGACGGTCAGCTGGTGGCCGGGCTCGATGACCTCCCCGTCTACCTCGCGGGGCAGCAGCGACGTCGTGCTGATCTCGACCTTGCGGGCCTGGAACCGCTCGAGCATCCGGTCCTGGTGCTGGCTGAGCTCCAGGACGCGGCTCGCGACCCGGGTCCAGCCGAACGGCCCGTGCGGCGCGAGCACCCCCACGTCGAGCAGCCCGTCTTCTAGCCGCGCGTCGGGCAGCAGCGTGAAGCCGCCCGGCAGCATGCCGGAGTTGCCGACGACGACGGACCGCGCGTACCGCTCGACCGGCTCGCCGTCGTCCAGCCTGATCCGGAACGGGGCGGGCGGCACGGCCAGGTGCACCGCACCGGACAGCGCGTAGGCGAACCACCCGAACTGGTGCTTCAGCCTGGTCCCGGCGACGACCGCGGCGTCCAGCCCGAGCCCGGCCATCGCGGTAAACGGCGTCCCGTCGGCGACCGCCAGGTCGATGGTCCGGTCGGCGCTGCGCGGATGCGCGCGCGGCACGCTCGTTTCCGGGTGCCCCCGGGTGCCGTCGGGATCGAGCGCCACCGCAAGCGCGGCCCTGGGGTGGCTCGGGATGCGCAGCGACCTGGCCAGCAGGTTGGCGGTGCCGTGCGGCACGATCCCCAGCGGCACCCCGGTCCCGGCGAGCCCCTCGGCGCAGCTCCGCACGGTCCCGTCACCGCCCGCGGCCACCACGATGTCGGCCCCGTCGAGTGCTGCCCCCCGCGCGGCCGCGACACCCGACTCCGCCTTGTCGGTGACGAGCACCTCCGCCTGCCAGCCGTACCGCTCGGCGGTGTCGGTGCACGACATGAGGAAGTGCCCGCCGACCCGGGCCAGCGAGCCGTTCACGACAATGGCGACAGCAGGCATAACGCCATTGAGACTACCCTTGGTGCCAGCTCTAATCCCAGGCCGGAAGTCCGGTTAGCGCAGGTGCCAGCGGTACGGTGCGACCAGCTTGTCGACCGAAGCCGGCCCCCAGGTACCAGGCTCGTACGGCTCGACCGGGGGCGGGGAGGTGAGCAGCGGCTCGGAGATCTCCCACACCCGCTCGATGCCGTCGGCCCGGGTGAACAGCGACTGGTCGCCGAGCATCGCGAGCAGGATCAGCCGCTCGTACCCTTCCAGCGCGTTGGCCGCCGCGAACGAGTCCTCGTACCTGAACTTCATCGTCATCGCGCCGAGCGTCATCTCCGGGCCGGGCATCTTGGCCATGAAGTCGACGTAGATCGACCCGGGGTCGGCGAAGTCGATGACGATCTCGTTGTGCCGGCCGGCTGGCGCGTCCCTGCGGTGGGTCTGGAACATCCGCAGCGGGGGTTCGTGGAACCCCAGCGTGAGGGTCTGCCGCGAGGCGGCCATGGCCTTGCCCGACCGCAGGAAGAACGGCACGCCGTGCCAGCGCCAGTTGTCCACCTCGGCCCGCACCGCGACCATCGTCTCGGTGTCGGAGTCGGCGGGCACCCCTTGCGTGGTGCGGTAGCCGTTGTACTGGCCGCGCACCACGTGGCGCACGTCGATCGGCTGGAGTGCCTCGAACACCTTCTGCTTCTCATCCCGCAGCGGCTTGGCGGCGAGCGACGTCGGGGGCTCCATCGCCAGGAACCCGAGCACCTGGAACAGGTGGGTCACCACCATGTCCCGGTAGGCCCCGGTGGCGTCGTAGAACGCGGCCCGGCCCTCGATCGTCAGCGTCTCGGGAACGTCGATCTGCACGTACCTGATGTGGTCACGGTTCCAGACCGGCTCATACAGACCGTTGGCGAACCGGAAGGCCAGGATGTTGTCGACCGATTCCTTGCCGAGGAAGTGGTCGATCCGGAAGACCTGGCTCTCGTCGAACACCTTGTGCACGGCATCGTTCAGGTCGCGCGCCGACTGCAAGTCCGTCCCGAACGGCTTTTCGATGATCACGCGCCCGCCGTTGGCGAGCCCGGTCGCGCCGAGCATGCCGACGACCGACGCGAACGCCGACGGCGGCACCGCCAGGTGGTACAGCCGCCCGGCGGTGTGCCCGTGGCTGCTGATCGCCGCCTCCGCCTCGGTCACCGCGGTCACCAGGGCCGACGGTTCCTCCGGCGACGCCGGACCGAACGACAGGCACGACTCGAACGACTTCCAGGACTCCGGCGAGTCGGCGGGCTTGGACGAACCGAACTGCGTGCACGCGTCCTTGGCGTGCGCCCGGAACTGGTCATCGCTCATCGCGAAAGATGGCGGCGCCGACCCGATGACCCGGAAGTGCTCGGGCAGCAGCCCGGCCACGTACAGGTGATACAGGCCCGGCAGCAGCTTGCGCTTGGCCAGGTCACCGGTGGCGCCGAACAGCACGATGACATACGGCTCCGGCCGCGGATGCCCGTGCCGCGCGGACCGGTGCGGGTGATTGCCGGCGCTCACTTCTTCTCCGCGTGACCGCCGAACTCGGACCGCATGGCCGAGAGGATCTTCCCGGTGAACACGCCCAGCCCACGCGACTCGAACCGGTCGTAAAGCGACGCCGTGATCACCGGCAGCGGCACGCCCTCGTCGACGGCGGCGAGCACGGTCCAGCGTCCCTCGCCGGAGTCGGACACCCGCCCGCTGAACTGGTCGAGGTCGGGCGACTTCGCCAGCGCGGCCGCGATCAGGTCGACCAGCCACGAGGACACCACCGAGCCGCGCCGCCACACCTCGGCGACGTCGGCCACGTTGATGTCGTACTGGTAGGCCTCCGGGTCGCGCAGCGGCGTGGTCTCGGCGTCCTGGTCGGTGTTGGCCGCGAGGCCCACGTCCGCGCTCTTGATAACCGACAGCCCCTCGGCGATCGAGGCCATCATGCCGTACTCGACCCCGTTGTGCACCATCTTGACGAAGTGCCCCGCCCCGGACGGCCCGCAGTGCAGGTACCCCTCCGACGCGGCGGATCCGGGCGGGCGCCCCGGCGTCGGCTCAACCGTGCCGAGACCGGGCGCGATCGTGCGGAATACCGGGTTGAGCCGCGCCACCGCCGCGTCGTCGCCGCCGATCATCAGGCAGTAGCCGCGCTCGAGACCCCACACGCCGCCGGACGTTCCGACGTCCAGGTAGTGCAGGCCCTTGGTGGCGGCCGCCGCCGACCGGGTGATGTCGTCGCGGTAGTAGGAGTTCCCGCCGTCGATGATCACGTCGTCGGGGTCGAGCAGCGGGACGAGCTGATCGAGCGTCGAGTCCACGATCCCGGCGGGCACCATGATCCAGACGTTCCGCGGCCGCTCGAGGGCGGCCACGAACTCGGCCAGCGTGTTGGTGCCGACGGCGCCGTCCGCGGCCAGGGCCTTGACCGCGTCCGGATTCACGTCGTAGGCCACGCAGTGGTGGCCGTCTCGCATGAGCCGGCGGACCAGGTTGGCCCCCATCCGGCCGAGCCCGATCATGCCGAGCTGCATCGGTGTATCGGTAGCCATGGCGATTCCTCACGCCCCCTTGGGGGACTTGTCAGTTTTCATTGACCGGTAGCGCCGGATGAGCGCGTTCGTTGACGAGTCGTGCAACAGCTGTGGCTCGGCGGCCGCGGTCAGCTCGGGGATGATCCGCTGCGCCAGCTGCTTGCCGAGCTCGACGCCCCACTGGTCGAACGAGTCGATGTCCCAGATGACGCCCTGCACGAACACCGAGTGCTCGTACAGCGCCACCAGCGAGCCGAGCAGCCGCGGCGTCAGCACGTCGCAGAGCAGGGTGTTGGTCGGCCGGTTGCCTTCCATGACCCGGTGCGGCACCACGGCCTCGGCCGTGCCCTCGGCTCGCACCTGCGCCTCGGTCTTGCCGAAGGCGAGCGCCTCGGCCTGCGCGAACACGTTGGACGAGAGCAGGTCGTGATGGTCGCCGAGCGGGTTAAGGCCCCGCGCGAAGCCGATCAGGTCGACCGGGATCAGCGTCGTCCCCTGGTGGATGAGCTGGTAGAACGAGTGCTGCCCGTTGGTCCCCGGCTCGCCCCAGAAGATGGCCCCGGTGTCGTAGTCGACATGCCGGCCGGCCAGCGTCACGTGCTTGCCGTTGGACTCCATGGTGAGCTGCTGAAGGTAGGCGGGGAACCGCTTGAGGTACTGGTCGTACGGCATCACGCCCACGGTCTGCGCGCCGAAGAAGTCCCGGTACCAGACCGCGAGCACGCCCAGCAGCACCGGCAGGTTGGCCGCCAGCGGCGCCGTCAGGAAGTGCTCGTCGATGTCGTAGAACCCGGCGAGCATCTCCTCGAACTGGTCCGGCCCGATCGCGATCATCGTGGACAGGCCGATGGCGGAGTCCATCGAGTAGCGGCCGCCGACCCAGTCCCAGAACCCGAACATGTTCGCCGTGTCGATCCCGAACGCCCGCACCCGCTCGGCGTTCGTGGACACCGCCACGAAGTGGTTCGCCACCGCGTCCTCGGTGCCGAGCGCGGACACGATCCAGTTCCGTGCCGACGTGGCGTTGGCGAGGGTCTCCAGCGTCCCGAAGGTCTTCGAGGAGACGATGAAGAGGGTTTCCTCGGGGCTGAGGTCGCGCACCGCTTCCGCGAAGTCGGTGGCATCGACATTCGATACGAAACGAAACGTGATTTCACGTGTCGAGTAATACTTGAGCGCTTCATACGCCATAACCGGCCCGAGGTCGGACCCACCGATCCCGATATTGATGACGTTCTTGATGGGCTTGCCGGTATAGCCCTTGAATTCGCCGGAGCGCACCCGGGTCGAGAAATCGCGCATACGATTCAGGACGTCGTGGACCTGCGCCACGACGTCCTCGCCGTCCACGATCAGCGACGCGGTGGCGGGCAGCCGGAGCGCGGTGTGCAGCACCGCCCGGTTCTCCGACACGTTGATGTGCTCGCCGCGGAACATCGCGTCCCGCCGCTCCAGCACCCCCGATTCCTCGGCGAGCTCGATCAGCAGCGCCATGGTCTCGTCGGTGATCCGGTTCTTGGAATAGTCCAGGTAGATGCCCGCGGCCTCGGCGGTCAGCCGCTCGCCGCGCCCGGGGTCGTTCGCGAACAGCTCACGCAAGTGCGCCCCGGAGATTTCCGCGTAATGGCGCTCAAGCGCCTGCCACGCCTTCCGCTCCCGCAGCGGAGTCGTCGGCATGGTGGTCTCCCCTCGTCAAGGATCCGACTGAGTCGTCGCTACC
>Ga0335074_10012835_pt1 | contig 11762 bp, 16 predicted proteins | sample Lox_Sample_23_FD_206715 | JGI IMG/M metagenome (GOLD analysis project Ga0335074, IMG submission 206715) | Soil microbial communities from Loxahatchee National Wildlife Refuge, Florida, United States - Lox_Sample_2.3 | ecosystem: Environmental > Terrestrial > Soil > Wetlands | place: USA...
GAATTGGCCAATAGAATTTGGCCCCTTTAGACTCGTACTGTGAACACAAATAGTGGCCGAACTTGGAAGTATTGTAGGTTACGTAGTCTTTAGGGTAGGGTTTATTTAGCTGGCTGGAGAGCAGTCACAAATCCACATTCTCTGCACCATCAACGACTCCTTTGCGTAACGTCTATGTGTTGCCTCGCAATCCGTCAATTGTTGTTGTGAATCACTTTCACAGTACGAAGCACATTTCAAGCGCTCGTCAAGTGATTTTCAAGCGGTTCTCAAGCGAATTCCCCAAAGGGCTGCTGATATGATGCACAAGGCGAGAATGAACCAGTTCTACTCAAGCGAGACTTCCTTCAAGATTACTCGTTGTCAATGGGTGATGGTGTTGAGAAATTGTTGAAAGGCATGGAGGTTGTTATCAAGCTCAAGGGTTCTGCTGTGCTTCCAAGTTCCACGACCTGACTCTCAGGACAATGGGTAAACTTCTATAGCAATTGGCGATTGCTGACGGAGCAGTACGTCGGTCGTCACGGGCGAATAAAGGCCAACATTCGAGATTTGAAAAGAGAAAAAAGGTCGATATCGTGGAAGACGATGATGGAGAGATTCGATGTTTATGTGGCGATAATGTCGACGATGGAGGATTTATGATTCAATGTGAGCAAGTGTGGAAAGTGGCAGCATCGATAATGTATGGGCGATGAAGATGCAGACGAAGTGAACGATTCCTATGTCTGTGAACTATGTCGACCGGATTTGTACAAGGAAGTGCCTGTCAAGGAAGAAAAGGACAAAGCAAAGGTCATACCCAAGAAGGAGATGGCTAAACCGGTATTGCATTCTCCATTGCGAAAACTAAATCAAAAGAAATCTACCAAGAGGAAAACACCACCATCTGAGGACGAGTCAGATGATGCTTCAGATTTCTCTGATAACGGATAACAAACAATTGATATCCTCTAGTCCTCAAAAGAAACTCAAGACTTCCCTGGCATACTCCTGTCTTCCTCAAAGCCAAATCTCGCGGTTTATGATTGATGGATGAAGCCATGTCGTCGCAGGCGTGTTTATACATCATGCGCCAAATTCGAACTTATTTCAAAATGGATACGATTTTGGAGTAGAGGACCTGGATGTGACAGGTATTGGATGATGGCATTCAATGAACTTGCACGGAAGACAACAGCGAGCATGAAGATCTTAACATGGCTATGAATGAGGTATTGTCTCAACTTGTTATTGTACTAATTTAAGGGCAATAAAATGCTCATCAAAGAAATTCAACTTCTTCGAGAGTCCGACTCGAAAACCCTATGAATCAAGAATGTTGATTGATCGGGATTTCCAGAACACAATGCTACTCAACACCTGACCTAGTGCATGGCAATGACTTGTGGGTCAAGGCCAGGGTCTTTGGCAAGGATGTGACGCACTATGATGACACTATGATGACACTATGATGACACTATGATGACACTATGAAGTGGCAAGATCGAGAGTTTAGGAGATCTGAAAAGGGACTAGTTATGAATCAGGTATTGTCTCAACATGTTGTGCTAATTCAAGGCAATAAAGTTCTCGTCAAAGAAATGAGATTCCATCTAAAGAAGGGATTCATCCTCTCATCTCGGAGTATTGGTTAGAACGCGCTACAAAGTATGTCGATGCGATTAAACAACTTATATCCAACACCTTCATGATGTCTCGTTTTCTACATTTCGGTGTGGTATATTCTCTATCTCATGCTGCTAACGGGAAGACAAGTTGGGAAGTTGGATCCTTCTCGACGTCAACTCTAATTACCGCAAACTCGATCAAACACCTCGAGCACCGTTTCATGAGGCACGGGGTGTCGGAATTGAATAATGTCCACCAAGTGCTTCTCGAGTGCAGACCACTAGTCTAAACATTTGCATGGGGTCAGTTGTTGTCTGGGCATAAGGATGTATACGCACCGGGTGGCTTTCTCCATCCAGGACCTAGCGCTGCAAAGATTTGGTCGAATATGTTCTTGTATTATTCGAGTTTACTAAAGTAGAATGAAACGTAGATACTAGAATTGCATCGCTTTGAATGATTATTACCGAACCGAACTAATTTAAAGAAACTCATGATCAATTGCAAAGATGGGCATAGCTTGTGAATGATCCTCTTTTATTGCCTCGAACTACAAATTATCCTCGAACGCTTTCTAGACTGTCGCACTGTCCATGTACATTGTGATCTGAACAATCTCATCATTGCGAGAAGGGATGAAAGAAATAACATGAAGCACAGTCATTCGGGGACTGGAACTTGCAATGTGTAAGTCTCATCTTCGTCCTGTAATCTTCATCCTGCATTATTAGAACAACAGAATCGACGAAATGACATTCGATAGGAATCAACAACACCAACAACACCAACAACACCAACAACACCAACAACACCAACAACACCAACAACCATATCACAACAAGATTTTTGCAACATCTGTAAAAGCGACCAAATGGTCTCTGCTCATCCGAGAAGATGAAAAGTTTGCCATTTCAAACTCATGCATAGTATTGAGAGAATACTTCTTATTAACCTTCTCTTCGACATCGGCCTGCGCGCTCCTGTATTTCTTTGCGAGTAATTGTGGTGCGGGATCATCAGGGGCCACGCGTTTCTTCTTCTGTGGTACCACCACTTTCACATCCACGCCCTTATGAATGCGACTTAGACCGTCGTTGAAGTCTTCGTCCAATAGGCCGTCAGCCTCCACTCGTCTCAAATGGTCATCAGAAACATACTCCTTCTGTGCGTGGCGGAGGAGGTGGGGCAGTCTACATCAGCTCATGAACACAGAGGAAGGTTACTGGACATATTCCTTCCCGCAACCATAGGGACATAGCTTTGTTGTCGAATACTTTCTGAGCCAATGATACCTGCCGGTGTGCACATTTGATCCAAGGTGCCTTTGAAATTTGCTTGGGATCGTGTAGGAAAACACATTTTCTTCTTGAATTGTGTCATCGGCTATGCAGAGCGGACAATATTGTCGTCCTTTGGTTTTGTGTTCTTCTTCAATTACACCAGTCGTTCCACCTACCCAAGTCTCCATTAGGATTTTGAACACTAGGAGTTGATCTTCGTGTGAATCGGGAATGTCTTCTGGGTGGTCGCTCCTTGGTTCGACATCGTAGCTCTCTCCGTCAGCCAGCTCGTAATCTTCCTCTTCCTCTATGTCCACATCTTCAGCACGCTCTTTTAATGATTTCAATATCGTATTGATTTCCTCCATCACACGGCTTGGTTTCCTCAACTCCTTCACCCTCCGCCGCAATTCATCAACATCCATCTCGTCCTCTGTCAATTTCCTTCTAATTTGGTCTATTGCAAATTCACCATGCTTCCTGGCCCGTCTTTTGGCATTCTTCAATATGAGTCGATTTTCATCACTTTCTTCTTTCTCAAGTTCCGCTGTTGCGTTCATGACGTCCGGATCATTCAGTACGTAGTTACGAAGAAACACTTCTCTTCCAACAAATGCCTGTTCGACTCGATAGGCGGCTGCCGATTCTTCCTGCAATTGGTCGTGGACAGATTTTTCTTCATCCAAGGCGATGCCCGTGACATCCAGGTCTTCTACTCCGAAATCATAAGCATTTTGAAATGAGTTCGAATTTGGTGCATGATGCATAAAAACTCGTGTTCTCTCTAAGCCATAAGTTCGGCTCACTTTAGTTCCAGCCGCTCTTCTCCATGCATATAACGTTGGCCGAGATTGAGCTGAGGAAGAAATGATCCCAAAATCATAGCAACATCTTTGTAAATATTCACTGAGAGCCTGTGATGACATGGCTTCATCCGTCAATCCTAAACCGCGAGGTTTGGCTTTGAGGAAGATCGGAGCATCAGCAGCAGATTCCTTGAGCTTGATAACAACCTCCTTCCCTTTCAACAACCTCTCAATACCATCATGCATCGACAATGAGTAATCCTCAAGCAGGTCTCGTTTGAGTAGGATACTTAAAGCTCTGTGAGGAATAGAAAACTCCGCATTATCGTTGCAGTTAGGAGACCGTATAGTAAACGTGACACTGCATCATTAGAGCAAGATTCCAACGACCACACTTACGCATCTTTGTTTTCATCCATGTTGCCTTTCCAAAGCCTAAATGTGACCTTTGCGACCAACCCTTTTTCACATCTCCTAAACTCCCAATCTCGCCATTTCATCGTGTCTTCATAATGGCGCATTCTTGCCAACGACCCTGGCCTTGACCCACAAGTCATTGCCATGCACCAAGCCAGGTGATGTTGAGTGGCATTTATCTTGCAAGGAGTATTGTGAAAATCTCGATCTATCAACACTCGTAATTCATTGAGTGAGAAATAAGGTTTTCGAGTCGGTGTGTTGAAGAGATTGAATTTTTTTGACGAGAACTTTATCGTCTTGAATTAGTACAACAGCATATTGAGACAATACCTCATTCATAGCCCTATTCAGATCCTTCATATTCGCTGTTGTCTTCCGTGCTAGCCAGTATTGTAACGACGACCTTCTGGTGATAAGGCAATTATATTTGGCAGTCTTGGCCAACTTCGCTCTGGGTTTTGTCAATTGTGCTGCAATCCGTAGGTAACCGCGGATTCGCTTCTCGAGTCCTTCCAATTCTACAATAAGGAGAGGGATCTAATGACATCGTATACCCCAGGCGTCTGAATCATTGAAATCATCTTTTCCTGAGATTCCTTTACAGTAATTCGTGAATTCATGCAAATGTGCATGTCGTCTTCGCTTGGTCTGCTCTGCCCCCCTGCCATTAGCAAAACAGTTGATATAGTCTGCAATCATACCATTCAAAGCCCACGCTCTCTTCAACATCTTTGTAAACGTCTTCGATATTGACTATTTCTTCAATTTCGCCATCTCCTTCTGCAAACTTGTTGAGCAACTCGCTCAAGCTGTATTTCCTGTTCTGCATGTTCAGAAGATAGTCCGTAATACTGAAAAGCTCAACGTCGTTTATCTCGATTTGATAACGGATTGATGGATTAACAATTTGACGATGATGGGCTTGGAAGAAGAAAACACAGCGACTGCGGATATTGTCTCCCTCGGATTGAGGTTCTCTTCGATGTTTGATGGGAAGTGCGGTGATGGATGGGATGGTGGGTTCGCTGAGAGATAGATGGAATTAGGTTCGATGAGAAAGCCTGGACGATTGTGTTGGATTGCGAAAGTGAGGACAAAAGATTAGGAAGAAGAAAACACAGCGACTGCGGATATTGTCTCCCTCGGATTGAGGTTCTCTTCGATGTTTGACGGGAAGTGCGGTGGTGGATGGGATGGTGGGTTTGCTGAGAGATAAATGGAATTAGGTTCGATTAGAAAGCCTGGACGATTGTGGTGGATTGCGAAAGTGAGGACAATAGATTACAGAGGCGAGACCCGTGACGGATGCGAATCGCGGATTCCCTGATTAAGACTGATGACTTTCAGATACGATCGATTGATGTGATGTATTTGACGCGGGTAGCGACTCGACAACGCGCGGATGGTGCAAGAGTAAAAGGTGAACACAAATATAGGACAACCGAGATGTGGCTTTTGGAGATTGGGAAGGGGAACCGTCCCCTCTGTTGATATTTAGCGTGTAGTAGGTCTTCGCTGGCTCAACAGGAGTTGGTTTTAATGATCATATTGTTCCATCTTCACGGCGTCAAAGAGGATGAGTATCTGCTCTATGATAATGGTGTTGATGTGACTGCTACAGCAACCCTACCCTAAATAAGAATTAAATAAATAATATCTCCGCAATTAAATTTACCATCCCGACTGGGCTCACAGCCTCACCAGCGATCCAAACGATGTCTCGCTGGACCTAACGTCATTTCTGCTTCTAATGCAACGACCAGAGGGAGGACGCGGATGATTCAGAAGGGAGGGGGTGGAAAAGTTGCGCGAATGAATTACAGATATTTATTGTTAGGAGGATGGATCGCCAGGAAGAGGCAGAAGGAAAGGGAGAGGGAGAGGGAGAGGGAGAGCCAGAGAAGAGGGAAGCTCATGCAGATTCTGGACAAGAATGGGGTCACAAAGAAGGCATCAAGACATCACCCTCCCAATGTCTCAATAGAGGCAAAGCAACTTGTATGGTAATGATCGAAGCTCGAAGTGCCCTGCCTTCATCATGAGTGCAATGACGCTCCTGAGTCACAGGCTCATGTGGAAGAGGTCGGAAGTCAAACAAAGGCTTTGAATTCTGCGTTAAGCCGATTTGGGAATCAAGCGTTGAGTCTAGATGAGCTCAGGAAGTTGGTGGGAAGTCAAGGGTCATATCTACTTGAAGTCGAGAGATTAGTAGCGAGTCAAGGTTCGAGTATGGTCCAAGCCGGGAGGTCGGGAAGTCGGTGATGAATCTAGATGGACCTGTGGTGAATTTGGGTGGATTAAGTGTATCTCCTAGTGTTTCTTTGTCTCGCATTGATTCCGTCAATTCTACTGTTGAGTGACAGGGAAGACCTTGGATCTATTGTGCATGCAAGTGAAACAGATTCGTGCTATCCTAATCGTCTTCATCTTCGTCCTCGTACTCTTCTTCTTCCACTTCAACGTCCTCTTCCTCTGGCTCCTGCACTTCCTCTTCCTCTTCCTCTGTCTCTTGAGCTTCCTCTTCTTCTTCTTCATTCTCTCGTATTTGCTTCGCATACTTTTGTACGCATCTAAAGAGACGAACAAACTCCTTCTTAAACAAATCCAAATCTTCTTGTCCCAACTTCCCCTTCTCCGCAACATGCGCAAGGAAAGCCTCACGCCAGTCTTTAGCGGCCGTATCAAATCTTTTACCTGTCGTATAAGCAGACGGAACTGGAGCAGAAACCTTTAGACACTTTTAATCCCGAATACATTTCAAACTGAGAAATAATTGCAAGACGCAAGGGACGGGGGATGTTCCACTCTGAGGACGATGCACTTGCGGCTGATGTACTAGATCCCCTTCTTTGACGTTTGTTTCTAGATTGCGACACTCCTCCGCCTCTATATCAATTAGCTCCTTTCCTAAGAGTACTACTCACGCAAAAAGTCGCTTCCTGCAGTCAATGAGGAGATTGGCAATGACGGTGTTTTGTGCCATTTGGGTGTCTACCGTGGGACCATACACGCCAAAGGGCAATGTCAACCACCCATACTCTTGTGTGAGAACATTGACTGAGGGATCTTGGGGAAGAAGTGGAAATGTGGTAGTTGACGCATTTTGAGGAAGCGAGGAGTTGAAATTGTGAAGAAATTCATTCCAGGGAAGCGAATTATCTGAGCCTGGCTCTCCTTCTCCTTCTAGACGTGCCTCCGTTTCTTCTTCGGCTGTCGTGGAGCGGACTCTCATGTTCAAGTGTGGGAAGTGGTTGCTTGGATTACCGAAATCAACACACGATGCACATCTGACGCAAACTCCTTTTACGGACTATGTACAAGCGTCGCTGTATGTGGCTGTGGCTGCTGAATAATAATACATTTTTGTTTTATCTTGTTTGCGACTATGGCAACAGAGCTATTGATCGGCGTGGCTGCATGGCTGGTGGTTCTTGTCAGATATGGGGTTGAGCTCGCAACGGTGAGTCGAGCATTGAGCCGCGATCACCGGCAGGTAATCATTAATGCGGTGAGACCTAAGGGGCACGTTTAGAGAGAGTCGTTTCTGCTCAAACAAACCGTTATGCAAACCAGGTAGCAGGCTCCAGTACACTCCGAAAAATTTAGCCTCGACGTGATCAGATGAAGTACGTTGTCCAGAGTTCGACGGTTAATGTTTTAATTTACATTCTTTAAATATATATATTTAGTTATTTACAAAGTCAAAAAAGATGCCCCTTAATTTTAGGAGTTGTCATACCATCCAAGTACAACCAACCACTAATCTTCACCTTCTTTCTTTCATCCTTTATCTCGTTACCAGCCCTTACAACTACTTAAGGTAAACAAACCCTTCTCTTTTTTTCCTTTTTAGTCTAATGTGTAAAGGTCCTCCGCAGTTGAAGCCAGATCCACTTCCAACCTTCCTTTAACTCGGCTACTTTTCCCAACCACTTATCTTTGGATTTCTGAACATCTATCAAAACGACTTGTCGGGCAATTTTTGTGTTGTCAAGGCTCTAAAACATGTGTTGACCTCTGAAGTCAACTGCTTGCGTTTCGAAAACAGAATCGTGCTCTCTGTTTGGTTGATGATACTATTGACGAGAGTGAGACATTCACTTGGACGCCCAGAATCGAACATGAGGGAGTAAGTCGGGAGGAACTTGAGAATGCGTTGAAAGATGACGATGATGAGGGACTTGAGGGGGTTATAGTTTGGGATATGGAAGATTGGTAGGCGCATTGAGTGCTCGGATTGATGGTGGTGCAAATCCTAGGAATTGGGGCTACATTACCCAATGGAACTGCCATGCAAGCCATCCTCGCGTCGAAGCTGGTTCGATCTTGGAGTTTGGGAAATTCAGAAGAGAACTTGGTCTCCTACATCAAGTTCCAGATTGGGTAGATAGTCCCTCGTGTCAAGCGTGTCGAATCGCTCAGGCTCAATATTCAAAATCCTGGTTTGATTCGATTCTCATCGCTCTTTACTCAATTCACTCCTTGCAGCATTCATCTAATTCGAATTCATTCCGGTTTCGTCAATTCGACTTCGAGCAAGTCATTCGTTCAATCTCATTCATTTCATCTCATTCATCAAAACGCATGGTCATCTTCATCATGTTGAAACAAGCAACGGATGGAGCTAGATGGACCTCATGAGCCTCCTAATGGGGGAAAGGGAAAGAGAAGGAAAGCATGCCAAAATATACGGTTTATTGGATTTATACATTTTTAGGGCCTATAGAACTAGCAATATACAGGCGCCACCGCTACTAGATAGTTATCACCACTTCCATCCCTATATACTGCCACTCTGCTCCATCTGTCCATTCCTCTGCTGTGTGTTTTCGATCCACTTCATATCTTGACACCATATGTGACAGTATTTGTGTTCAATGATAGCCTTTAATTACCTCGCGTAGAGTGAAAAGCGGTAAGAGCATAAGTCCACTCTTTTCGCGATCTATATGTCGATCTCAGGGACAAAATGTTTGCAACTAAACATTTATCCTTGGTCATTCCTTTGAAAGTTTTTGGAAACCGTGGGGTTGTGGGAAATGTAAACGAGACATTGAGACTTGAGAGCGTCATTGCACCGATGGTGGAGGTATGGTACTTTCGATCATTACTCTATACAAGTTGCTTTGCCTTTATTGAGACATCAGGACAATGAGGTCCTGATGCGTTTCCTGTGACCCCCACTCTTGAGCTTCTTCAGTATCCCTCTTCTCTCCTTCTCCCTCTCCCTCTCCCTCTTCTTCTTCTTCTTCTTCTTCTCCCTCTCTCGCTACCTCGCCCTCGCCCTCTCCCTCACCCTCACCCTCGCGATCTATCATCCTCCTAAATAATTTGCGCAACTTCTCAACTCCCTCCGTCCTTGCACGTGAGTCTTTCCTTCTAACGCTGCGAAGGACCCCATGGGTGGTTTTCGTCATGCTAGAGGGACTAACATAATAAGTAGAAAGACAGGGAATCAGACCACTTCGCTCTATCGTCAGCCTACGCGTTTTCAACGTGTTACCCTGATTCTACTTCCACAACAAATCGCCTAATATTGATGATGATCCACTGTTTCTGAATATGGATCACTCTGTCAGGGAGACTCATCGTCGACAACGACATATTAGGCATGATGAACGACTCTCCAGCGGCCGTCTTCACCATGGCTGAAAAGTAATGTCGAAGCTAGCGATCTATTTTAGAAAACGTCCACAACAACAAAAGGATGGTTGGTGAGGTAACAGCGCAGTGGTACGGATTTCAATGGCTGGCTGACTAAGAGAATTTCCCCAATAGGGCGCGGACCCTCCGGACCCTCCACACAAATTATAATATGGGTCCGCACTTTTGTGTACAGACCCGTATCTACACTCACAAATTCTTGCGTGGTAATTTCACTTTTTCCAAACTGTTCTGAATTCATTTTCTACATTTAACAATGCGTTAATAGCCCACCTCAAGCCTCTATCCATTATTCATTAATGCACGCAACCTAACCATCCTGCACGGACTGTTTACGTATTCTGAGATTGTTTAATCTTCTCCAAACGCAAACGCACTCAAGGAAACCTTGAATTAAACGCCAGTCCACGGAATCATCTCAATCTCGAACAATAAACATAAGTGACACCCATCGTCATCTCCTTATCCCCAATACACACGACTGCTCGACTTGATGACATGCCCTCCAATTTGTGGATTGTTACTGCCCAACGAAGCAGGAATGGTAATTGCTCTCAGCTTCCCATTTTCCCTGATCGTGGGTCAAATTGAGGAGCCCCTGGTTTGATGCGGAAGATTTTTGGAAAAGCTGGCATGATCGATGGCCCACGGTACTCATCAAATTCAACGAGCACGCAAGTCGGAGGCTAGGGGGTTTCACTCCCTCCCGAAAAACCAATCCACGGACAGTCCCAATTGAGCCATTGTAAAATCTTTTTCTTTCCCAGATATTTAGTCAACATGACTAAAGATTAGTACTGGAAGATTTCTGCGCTCACCTGACAACCGACACTTTTACTTCATGGATGGGTCCCTGGTACTGCGTTGGCCATCGGATAGGTTCATTTGCAGTACCCCTGTCGATGCCCAATTCATTGTTCGTAGACTGTTGCAAACTTTGTTTGAGTTCTTCGTCCGCAACTTTGTCATCGTTCTCGTTGGCGATAATGTCGTCCAGTCACGATGTCTTCTTCTTCAGTTCGAACGGGAGATGGGTTTTCAGGAGCACCCGTATCGGCATCCCGCAATCGATTTTCACCGTGCACGACCTTAGCAGAGTGTCTTTAGCCTCATACCCATCGTATTGTCATTGGAATCTGTCTCCTTATCCAAGGGGTCCTCTTCATCCATCCTCTCAAGCCCATCCTGATTGAGTTGAAATCGATGTTCCAAATTTGTGTCATCGCTTAACTGAGACAATCTTTCCTCAGATATCACCCACTCGCCAATTTCCTTCAACTTGATCAAGGCAGCCTCGACCTTAGCCTTCCCCGAACTCTGAAATCATAACGTCTCGTCCCTTTGCTACTACTTGTTCTTCTTGCCTTTCCAAAGCCTAAAGGTGACCTTTGCGACCAACCCTTTTTCACATCTCCTAAACTCCCAATCTTGCCATTTCATCGTGTCTTCATAATGTCGCATTCTTGCCAACGACCCTGGCCTTGACCCACAAGTCATTGCCATGCACTAGGTCAGGTGTTGAGTAGCATTGTGTTCTGGAAATCTCGATCAATCAACATCCTTAATTCATTGAGAGAGAAATCGGTTTTCGAGTCGAACGGTTGAAGAGCTTGAATCTCTTTGATGAGAATTTTATTGCCTTGAATTAGTACAATTACAAGTTGAGACAATACCTCATTCATAGCCATGTTAAGATCTTCATGTTGGCTGTTGTCTTCTGTGCAAGTTCATTGAGTGCCATCATCCAATACCTGTCACATCCAGGTCCTCTGCTCCAAATTCATATGCATTTTGAAATGAGTTCGAATTTGGCGCATGATGCATAAACACTCATGTTCACTCCAACCCATAAGTTCAGCTCACTGTAGTGCCTGCTGCTCTTCTCTATGCATATAACATTTGCCAAGATTGAGTTGAGGAGGAAATGATCCGGAAATCATAGCAACATCTTTGTGAATATCCACTCAGAGCCTGCGATGAC
>Ga0335074_10012836_pt1 | contig 11761 bp, 15 predicted proteins | sample Lox_Sample_23_FD_206715 | JGI IMG/M metagenome (GOLD analysis project Ga0335074, IMG submission 206715) | Soil microbial communities from Loxahatchee National Wildlife Refuge, Florida, United States - Lox_Sample_2.3 | ecosystem: Environmental > Terrestrial > Soil > Wetlands | place: USA...
CGCCAAGCACGAAATGGATGTGATTACTTTCGATCATGCGCTGCAAGGCCAGCACACCCTCGACCGGGGTGCATTGGCTGTCGCCGCGAACCAGCTCGATCTTGTGTCCGAGCACGCCGCCCGCCGCGTTTATCTCCTTGACCGCCAGGCTCGCGCCGCGCCATGCCAAGCTGCCGTACGGTGCATTCGCACCGGTCATCGGGCCGATCACGCCGATCTCGATATTGCCGGAGTCCGCTCGGGCGGTTGGAACCCGCCCGCCGGCCAAACACATGCCGCATAGTGCGGTGAGCATGAGCAAGGCCCGTTTTGTCATAAGGTATCTCATCCCCGTCTCCCTGGTCTTGAGGTCTCGTGAAGCGGCGGCCCCTGTGCTCGGCGATCTGCCTTCGATATTGCCGTGATCGAGGCGACGCTATCCGCTTGTCCAATCGCGTGACAAAGACGGGTTTCTTCTGGCAGGGTCGGAAAAGCCGATGGCCGGGGACCGGGTGTCGCGCAACGGGGGCCGGATTTGGATATTCGACGATTGCGCTTCTTTGTGAAGGTGGTCGACCTGGGGAGTATTACCCGGGCGGCAGACGTCCTGCACATTGCTCAGCCGGCCTTAAGCCAGCACATCATCATGATCGAGCGGCTATTCGGGCAACCTCTGCTGGTGCGAGGCAAGTCTGGCGTTACCCCGACCAGGGCCGGCCGAGTGGCCTATCGGCACATACAGTTGCTGCTCCGGCAACTCGAGCAGGCGAAGACGGACGTACGGGCCGCAGACGAAGGTCTAAGTGGCAGGGTAACGGTGGGTGTCGTTCCGTACAGTTGCGCTAATGGGCTCGTGCTCGGCCTGATGCAGGAAGTGGCCGCCCGGTATCCACGGATCCTGCTGCACGTCCACGAGAATTTCGAGGGTGTGTTGGTGGCGGAGCTGTTGCAGGGACGGATGGACCTGGCGTTCCTGTATGAACTTGCGCCCAGGGAGGGACTCCTCTACTCGCCCTTGGTCGCGGAATCGCTGTCTGTCGTGGCCGCGGCCGGAGGGAAGGTATCGCTGCCGCCCGGCCAGGCGGTCGATCTGGCCACACTGGCCGATCTTCCCTTGCTGCTGCCAAGCCGCATTCACGCCATGCGGCAAATGATCGAGGCGTGTTTCGAGGCCCGTACGACACGGCCGCGTGTGCTGGCGGAAATCGAATCGCTGAATACGCTGGTTGCGGCGGTTCGACAGGGGCTGGGAGCGGCAATCCTGCCCACGCTTGCTGCAGGCGCCATGGCACTCCAGTCGGACATCGAGGTGAAGCCGCTGTTGGGAATGACCACCGAGTTAATGTTGTTCCTGTGCATGGCCGAGCACCACGCGCCGTCAGAATCTGTGTTGGCCGTCCACGATCTGGCCGCCGACCTGGCGGGTCGACGACTGACCCCAGCCGCTGCCCGAGAGTTGCCGACGGCTAACCCCGGTACGGCATCAGCCGGGGCTCAGCGTATGTCCAAGGGAGCGAATGCCGGTCGTCGAGCCGGCGGCGGTTAGCTCTCCAACCAGTTCGAGGATGATGTTCTCGACCGCCCGGACAGAATCGGTGACCGGAAGTTGGTCCGACGTTCCCAAGGAAACCATCGCCTCCAGCCGAGGTTGGCGGATCTGGCGGATCTGCATGTGATCTTCGGCGGCCACCTCGGCGAACGCGGCAAATGGCAAGATAGAAACCCCGAGATTTGCGCGAAGTGCACCGCGCAGAGCGGAGAAGGAGTCGATCTCCACGGCAATGTCCGGGCTGATGCCGATCCGGGCGAATGCCCGTTCAATGACATGCCTGAGGAAATGAATGGTGCTCGGCAGCAGCAAACGCATGCCGGCCAGATCGGATAGTAAGACGGACCCGTGCGGCGAACCGGGAATCGCCGCGGCTTCGGCGGCAAACAGGAAGAGCTCCTCCACGAACAAGCTGCGCAGGCGTACGCCCTTGATGGGACCGGCGCCGTAGACGACTGCCAGGTCGATACGCCCACTGATAACGGATTCACTCAACGTTCCGGCGAAGTTGTCGTTGACACAAAGCAGCACCTCCGGGCACCGTTCCATGACACGGCGAAGGATCGGCAATGCCAGCGCGGAAGCCGCACCATAGGTTGCCAGTCCTAGTGAAACTGGGCCGAAGGCAACATTGGAAATTTGCGTTACATCCTGCTCGGCTTGCCTTACCTGGCGGACAATAAGTTGCGCATGTCGGTACAGCATCTTGCCCGCCTCGGTGACGCTTACCCCCGTCTGACTGCGCGTCAGCAAGGGGCGCCCGAGGTAAGCCTCGAGCGATGACACATGCTCGCTCAGTGTCGACTGGCTTACTCCCAGTTCGCGCGCGGCTCGCGCGTAGCTGCCACAATCGACAGCCGTCAGGAAATAGAGGAGTTTCCTTGGATCCAGGGACGGAATGTGATGATCGTTTAACTGGGCCATGTCGGGGGAAGATACACATCCTATTGCCTGTCATTATCATAGGTGTGATTATTGGCGCAGGCAAGATCGCAACCCTCAACCGAGAACTGTACTAACATTGCGGTGCTACCTCATGAGAACTCCACATCGATACTGGTTGGAATTGTTGACTCGGGAAAAGACCGGTATCAATGCGCTTCGAACGTAAAAGACGATTCGCAATGGTGGACATCTACCTTTTTGCCTGCCCAGACCGTAAGCTTCAATGTCACCTCTAGGGAGCGCGGGCAACTTTCAGCGGATGTCGATGATTGTAAGCGCCCACAGATGGCCGCCCGCATGCCCGGATCAGGTTGCTGTCGACCGGCGGGCTCATCGCCCTTGACCTCGCACTTCCAGCTCTGGTCTGGTGTCAGTATCCCAGAATGAGGTTCTGCCTCAAACCTGGTGCAAGCTCCGTAGCAGCAGTATCCAACACGGCTTGAATTCCCGTCACACAGTTGCGTCGAGACAGCACTGTGCGCAATTCCTGGGAGCCGGCGAGTCGGCCTACGCCCGGTTGCACCAGGTTTGAGGCAGAACCCTCAACCTGTACATCGGCGGGGTTGATGCGCTGACGGACTGGACGGCCCCGCAGCGTCATGCCAATGTCCGCGAACGCCTCATCAATCAACCGACGCATAGGCTCAAGGAGTCACGCCGATCATTCCGTTAGTAACCGATTCTACTCGTAGGCATGAGAAAAGCGGGCTAACCGGGTAGCGGCCAGGCGATCTCACGGCCCTTGAGTTCACGGTAGCGACGCGCGTGCGCCCGTAGGCTCGCAGGATCTGACATGCGGCGCGATAACCAATCCCGATCGAGCCTCGCCGCGGCATCGATTGCGGCCATCGTGGTTGCCTGCAAAGCGCGCTTCGCAAACGCGTAGGCCGGGTAGCAGTCAGGCGACACGAGAGCAGCCCACGCCACCGCATCATCCAGCAGCCTGCCTGGCACGGCGATCTTGTCTATCACGCCCATCTTCACGGCCGTCGCGAGATCATAGACCTGACCGAACAGCGTCAGCTCATTCGCCGCGCGTTGACCGATTGCATGCTTGATGATCTCGCAGTACACCGCCGGCATGGGAATGCCGATCGGCACCTCATTCAGTGCGAATTGCAGAGCGCCTTCAGAAGCGATGCGATGATCGCAGCCAAGCGCTGTGATAAGGCCGCCAGCGTAGGCATGACCGTTGATCGCCGCCACGGTCGGCCGGGGGTAGGTGAACAGGCGCAGATTGGTGGCGCGATAGGCATCGAACCACGCATCGATCTCGTTGAGCGATTGTCGTGCGAACAAGGGGAAGTGATGGTCGAAATCCAGTCCCGCCGAGAACGCGGCGCCGGTTCCAGTGAGAACGACCGCACAGTCGTTGAACTCGGCTTCGAGGCGATCGAAGGCTGCGTGCAGGTCGTCAAAAAACGCTGGATTTTGCGCGTTGACCTTGTTTGTGGTCATGGTCACGACGACGACGTGGTCGTGCTTGCGCTCGATCAGCCAAGGCATACCAAAACTCCTATCAGCCCCAAGGGTCGAGGCCCAGCAGCTTGCGGCCGAGCGGATCGAGCTCGGCGACGGCGAAATTGTGCTTCTCAAACGCACGCGGGTCGCCGGGGAATGGCACGCCAATCGGATGCGTCTGGTCCGCCCAGGTCGTGATGCGCGCCTGACGCAGCTCCTCGTTATCGAAGCCAGCCGGGAACATGGAGATATACTGCGCCATGCGCACGTCGTGCTCGGAGATGTTCGGACGGACACCATGCGGAAGCTGGCTGTTAAAGATCAGCAAATCGCCCGCGTCAAGCTCGATATTTTCGATCACGTGGCCGGTGACGTCGGGCTTGAAGGGATTGGCGCCGGCGGGCTGTTTGGCCCACCAATCGTCGATGTCGGCAAACACGCTGGGCACGCATTGAAAGCCGCCAATTTCTCCGCCTTGCTTTCGGGGTGACAGAACGCCCTGCACGGCGACGGGAAGCGGGCGCTGCGAGACGTCGATGTCGAAATGGATGAACCCGCCGCTACGGCGTTCGGCGCGTGCCTGCCTGTTCGGCGGGTTCAGGTTCGCACGGTCGATCGCGACCCACAGATCCTCCCGATCCCAGATGTCGACAAAGGCATCGTACACCCGCCTGTTCTGCCGCGTGTCCCACAGGCTCTGGTGGTTGTAGACCTCGACCATGCCGGTGTTGTTCAACTCGGTCATCTTATGTTCGCGCAACTGCGGCTTGTACCAGGTCGCAGGGTCGGCCGGGTCCATTTCCAGAAATCGCCAGAGCATTTCGGCCACGGCGTCGCATTGTTGCCGCGGAACGGCACCCGGTACCACGACAAAGCCCTTGATTATCCAATGCCGCCAATCGGCCTCGCTCAAGACGCGGAACGGCAGCGTCTTCTTGACATCCTTCAGTTGGATTGTCTGGCCTCGTGCGCCGGGGTGATCGCCATGTCCATCAGTGTCCGCGATCGCCGCACAAGTCGTTGGTAGGTCGAGCACGCCAGTTTCTTTCGTCACGTTTCGCTCTCCGAAGCGACGGCCACACGAGCCACCTTCTAGGCTCTGAGTGACAAACATTCGCGTGCAGAAACCGGCGAAGACTGATACTATTGTGGCGCTTTGTCATAACCGAACGCCCCGAATCGAACCGAAATGAAGGCTTTCTTCGAGAAGGTGACGCCCGAACCTGGTGAGTCCTGGGCATTCCTGGACCGCAGGCTTCCGGATGGAATCCCCTTCGAATGGCACCAGCATCCCGAGTTCGAACTGACGCTGACGATAAACAGTCGTGGCCATCGCTACGTTGGTGACGACGTCAAGCCTTATGACGATGGTGATCTCGTTCTTATCGGACCAGGCATTCCCCATAGCTGGCACTCGCGTGAGGCCGTCGACCCAATGCGACCTCACGTCGCCTTGGTGGTCTGGTTTACGCGGGAATGGGTCACGGGACTAACGACCCTGTTTCCGGAGACCGCACGGATCGGCGGGATGCTGGCTCGCGCCGCCCAGGGCCTTAGCTTTGGGCAAGCAGCGCGAGATGAGGTTGGGCCGCTGATCGAGGCGATGCGCAGTGCGGCATCCGCACGGCGCCTGGTGCTGCTGCTCGACGTTCTGACGACGCTCTGCCAGGATCCGGACGCTGTGTCGCTGGCGAATATCCCAGCGGCACCGTTAGAATTGGCGGCCGACCCTCGCATGGCCCGCGTGCTTGCCTATTTGCACGACCATTTCGCTGAGCCGGTGTCAGTCAGCAGAATGGCGGAGCTCGCCTGTATCAGCAATTCGGCATTCCACCGGATGTTCAAGCGCCATACCCGAATGACGATGGTCGGCTACATCAATCGGCTGCGGATCGGTCGCGCCTGCGCAATGTTGATCGATAGCGCGATGCCGATCGCAACGATCGCGGCGGAGGTAGGCTTCACCAACCTGTCGCTGTTCAACCGGCATTTCGCACGCGCCAAGGGCGTTACGCCGAGCAACTTCCGCAAACGCCATCGTAGCATGCCTACTACTCTGTCGTAAGCAGCACTTTCGCGTGCAAGGACGGCGGAAACGATCCTCCGTCCATCATCATTGCTGAAGACGTGTCGATGACTCCGCGCACTCCCTCCCAGGGGAACGGTGGGTTGTCCCAGTTGGCTAAGAACATCGTGCTAAGGAACGCGAAAACCGCAATTCCGGGATTGGACTGCCGTTGATAATTCCAGCGCATCGCTGGTGGCAATTCCAGCCATTGCCAAGCTTTCCAGCGAGGAGCGGGACCGCCTAAGGCGGAGCAGGACCCACTATCATGACTTTTACGGATGCCTAAAGGATGTCCCACTCGCGGTCTCGCGCAGGACCGGTGCGCTGCTTTATATGTTGGCACGTGGCAGCCGTGCACGGACGATCATTGAGTTCGGGACCTCGTTTGGCATTTCAACGCTGTACTTCGCAGCGGCTCTGCGGGACAATGGCGGCGGACGCCTGATTACGACCGAGTTCAAACCGTCCAAGGTGGCGCGGGCCCGGGCCAATCTGGCCGAAGGTGATCTTATCGACATCGTGGAAATCCGGGAGGGAGACGCGTTGGACACGTTGCGCCACGATCTGCCCGACACGGTCGACCCGTTGCTGCTCGACGGTGCGAAGGCGCTCTATTCAGGGATTTTGGACTTAGTGGAGAGCCGGCTCAGGCCGGGCGCTTTCGTCGTTGCCGACAACGCCGATTACAGCCCCGACTATCTGGCACGCGTGCGCTCCGCCGGGCACGGATACATGACGACACCGTTCGACAGCGACGTCGAGCTTTCCACATGGATCGGCAGACGCTGATCTGACGTCGCTCCACGGCGACCGTAAGCGTTCACGTCAATCAACGCACTCACCGGGCCACGCTCGGGTCGGTGCACGGCATCGTTCATGCCGCGCATTCGATCGAGTGACGGCCCTCATACGAGGTGCGTGCATATGCCTGAAACCGACCAGCCTGATTTTGCCTATCGTCGCGTCGTTGCCCTGACGGTGGCGTTGTTCTTGTCCTATCTCGCGGTTGCCATGTCGCTCCCGGCAGTGCCGGTCTATGTCGTGCAGGGACTGCGCCTTGACAACGCCTTTGGCGGACTTGCGGTGGGGATTGCCTTTCTATCTACGATCCTGACACGCGCACATGCCGGAGCGCGCGCGGACCGGCTCGGCAGTAAGTTGTCCATGTAGCGTGGTCTAATCGTTTACGCAGCCGCTGGGCTGATTTGTCTTCTGGCAAGTTGGCCCCGGTTATCGGTGGCAGGCGACTACGCCGTGCTGATCGCTGGGCGGCTACTGTTGGGCCTTGGTGAGAGCCTCACGATGGTGGGGATGATCAACTGGGGCATTGGCCTGATGGGTCCAGCACGCTCCGGCAAAGTCATGGCCCTTGTCGGCATGGGTCTGTACGGTGCCTTTGCCGTGGGCGGACCGCTGGGACTGGCGCTTCTCCACGGGATTGGCTTCGCCGGGCTGATGAGCGTCTGTTCGTTGTTGCCGTTGCTTGGACTGGTCGCCATCTGTTGGTTTCCGGCGGTGGCGCCCCAGGCTGGTCAATGCGAGTCTGTTTGGCGAATAGTCGGGCGGATCTGGCGGACTGGTGCCGTCGTTGGGTTGCAGGGAATCGGCTTCGCTGTCCTGGGCGCCTTCTTCTCCCTCTATTTCCTGAGCCGCGGCTGGCCTCATCCAGGACTCGGCCTGACGTTCTTCGGCGCCGGTTTCGTTCTGGTCCGTCTGTTATGCGGCAACCTGCCGGACCGAATTGGCGGAACGCAGGTGGCTATTGCTTCTTTGGGTGTGGAGGCGTGTGGCCAATTCCTGCTCTGGCTCGCGCCCGGACCGTAGTCGGCGTTGGCGGGCGCCTTGTTGACCGGGCTTGGCTGCTCAATGGTGTATCCGGCCATGGGGTCCGAAGTGGTTAAGTAGGTTCCGGCGCATTTGCGTGGTACGGCGATGGGCGGCTTCGTTGCGTTCCAAGATCTCGCTTACGGCGCGACCGGGCCATTGGTCGGCGTGCTGGCCGACTCGTTGGGCTATTCGGTGGTGTTCCTGATCGCGGGCCTTGCCGTGACATTGGGTTTATTCATCGCCATCTGGTGGCGTGTTTCGTCACCAGACTGAGGCCCTGATCGACGCGGTCGACCCTATCAAGCAGCGCCAGGTTAGCGCGACCCCGCTGTACAAAGCAGACACGCTGCTCGCCAGATTGCCGACACGACGGGCATGAAATTCGAGATCACGTGCACGTCGTCGAGGGCACGCTGTCGCGACTCTGGCACGGTGTGCGTGCGCCACATCGTAATTGACCGCCCGGTGACGTCGATCGGCAGCGATCGCCGCGCTGGACCGAAAGGGTCGGCTGGCGTCGATGCAGAACTGCCGAACAAACGGGTGAGCAGTGACCCAGCCGCTTCACTGCGGAGTGCAGCGGGATTTATAGGGTCTGCCATAAAAGGCTCGTGTGGCGGATCAGGCTGGTCTATAATGCCTTCTAATGGTCCGGGCATGGTGTCGCCCTGACAAGGGATACAAGTTCATGCCTGAATTGTCGAACGAAGAGGCGCGCGCCTTGATCGAGGGTGCCCTCGCCAGCCTGCTCGATCCACAGCAGGACACCAATCAGTTCGTCCGATATTTCGCGTCCGACTATGTTCAGGAGGTCGACGGCAAGACTCTGACCTTTGCCGGCTTCATCGACCATGCTCGTATGCTCAAAGCGTCCTTGCGGCGCGGGTGCGCGACGATCGAGCGGCTCGTTGTGAGTGGCGATACGATCGCGGACATTCACGTGGTCAAAGCGGAGAAGATGAATGGTGACGCGATTCGGGTGAAGGTGATCGCATTCTTCACTGTAAGAGACGGAAAGATCATAGCCGTTGACGAACTTACGCATCTTCTCGATGGCAGTGATGCGGACCGGGACATGGGATCCCGCACCTCGAGCGACAAGCGTTGACATGAGGGTGGAAAGAGGGCGTCACGACGAGCGGATTCATGTTTCGATGACTCTCCTGCTCCTCTTCGTGCTTCCCGTCGGGAGCATTGTGGGCCGAGGGCGCTCAAGTCGCGGAGGATCGCCATTGGCGGCGGCGGTCCGAGGCCGACTGCCAATGATGCGGCTGGCCCGCCAAAACGGGGCAAGCCATCCGGGTAGCAGCGGGGCCACGGCGCCGGGCTTCCGGCCTTTTTTCGCTGTACCGCAATTGCTCAGAACGTGACACGGATGCCGGCAAATCCGGCGACCGGTGCCGCGATATTGTAGCTGCGGGGATTGCTGGTACCCGGCGCCTGCTGGAAGGTGATTTCGGATGTCGGCGAAAACGTGCCGTACAAGTAGTATCTGCTGTCCAGCACGTTCTGCACCAAGCCAAACACCTGGATGTTGGGCATGATCTGGTAGCTGGTATTGAAATTCAGCACGAAATACCCCGGCAGCGGCGCGGTCAGGTTCGCTTCGTCGCCGAACAGGTACTGGCTGCTGGCGGCGATCGCCGTCAGCCCGACGATCCAGGCGTCGGTCGCCCGATACTGGACACCGAATTTGAGCAGATGCTCTGGGACACCGGGAAGCCGGTTACCCTTTTGCACCTGGATATTGCCGTCGTCGTCGGCTCCGGGATTCTCCGGGCTCGATTCGGTGAAGCCACTTTGGAATGTGGCGTTGGTATACGTATAGTCGAACCAGGCAGTCCAGCGCTGGCTTTTCAGGCGGAAGCCGGCGTCCAGACCCTGGCGTCGGGTCGCTCCGATATTCTGGAAATATCCTCGTCCCAGCACGGCGCTCTGCACGAACTCTATATCGTCATCCAGGTTTGAGCGGAACAGGCTGAGGTTCCAGTCCAGGCGGGCTGTCGGAAACGGCGAAAGCCTGCCACGGAACCCGGCTTCGATCGTGTGGGATACGACCTGTTTCAGATCCGGGTCGCCGGTGAAGAAGTTGGCAAGGCTGCAGGGACTCGCCGGACTGGCGCAGCTCAGTTCGGCTGGGGTCGGGGCACGATTCGATTCCGAATACGACGCATAGACACTGAATGCCGGCGTCAGGCGGTAGGTGAGGCCGAATCCCGGGTTGAACCGGGTGTAGCTGTGATTGCCCGTCAGCCCGCCTCCCAAGAGGTCGTTGAGGTCGATTTGCTCGGCGTTGAAGCGTCCGGCGACATTGGCGGACAGGCGTGACGTGATATCGAACGTATCAGTCAGATAGATCCCGTAATACGCGGTCGAGACGGCCACGCGAACTGGCGCATCGGTACCGTCGGCTTGGTCCGTTATGATCCCCGCCGGAAAGCCGGGCGGTGCGATGAAGTTCAGCGTGACCGGATCCAGGCCGCCGATCCCCGTAGTGGCACCGAACAAGGTCTGCGAACCATCGAAGCTCACCCCGGCAACAACGTGGTTGCCATGCCCGAAGATCGGCGATTGGTTCGAGACCTGAATCGCGATTCCATAACCATTGGTGTTCGTTGTCTGGCTGTCCCAGTCCGAATACGGGCCGCCATTCAGATAGTCCTGGATCGGATTGCCGTTGCGATCCGTGGCCAGCACGTCGGAATCCGACTCGCACAGATAACCGGAAATCGTGTCGCAGGGCCCGAAATCGGCGTCGTTGCCATTCCCGACGCGTTGCAGGAAGTAGTCATAATAGGCAACAGCCTGCACCGATGTCGTATCGTCGATCTGGAAATTTGCATTCGTGCTGATCAACGCGTAGCTGTTGTTGATCGGGCTTGGTCCCGTGAACTGGGCGCGCGGATTTGCTGCCAGCCACTCGACCGGTGTTGTACCGGGCGCCTGCAGCGTGGTCTGTGCCAGATCGATGTTGACATGCACTTCTGCGCGCTGGCTGCGCCAGCCGATATCGCTGTAAAGCTGCTTGAGCGCGGAGCCTTGGAAGTAGCGCCAACCATCCTCTTTCAGTCCCGACATGGCGATGTAGAATGCGGTGTTGCCCGCCTGCTTGCCGTACTGGAGCGCGCCGCCGATCTGGCCGAAGGAACCGCCATAGGCGTCGATTTCCCCGCCGTGATAGGTGAAGCCGTTCTTGAGCTGGATCGCGAGCGAACCGCCCAGCGCATTGAGCCCGAAGACCGGGTTGGCGCCTTCCAGGTTCATGCTGTCGATGGCAATGTCCGGAATCAGGTCGAAGTTGACAGTATCGCCGAAAGGCTGGTTGAAGCGGACGCCGTTCAGATACGCGGCCAGGCCTTCGGCGGTGCCCTGTAGCGGCGAGGCCTGGAAGCCGTGATAGAACAAATTAGGCTGGAACGGTCCGCCGGCGGCGCTGTCCATCTGCACGCCCTGCGCCTGATCCTGCAACGAAGTCAGGTAGCTGGGCGGCCCCTCCAGGCTCACGTCCTTGCTGGTGATGACCTGATTCTCCGAAGGCACTTTGGCGCGATCGACTCCGGATCCGAGCAACGGCGTCGGCGCAATGATGGTGACGGGCGGCAACGCTTCGATCGGAGAGGCTGTGCCCCCCGGCGCGGTCTGTGCAATCGCAAATGGCGAGGCGGCAAGCAAAAATACAGCAGATATCAAGAGACGCATCATGCGATCTTCCCCCCGTTGTTGTTATGGCGTGCTTCGGGGTCGCCTTGCCGGGATGATCGGGCAAAGCACGGGCGCGCTGCTGCGGCCCTTTGCGAAGGCCGCTTTTCGTGACTCGTGGGCTATGTAACCGCAGCAGCGTTGCCCGCGTCTATTGCAAAAAGTGCATGCGCGCGATGGCATCCGGCCCTTATGCGGTGCGTCTTCCCACACTGCCCGCACCTGCGGCACAA
>Ga0335074_10012837_pt1 | contig 11760 bp, 10 predicted proteins | sample Lox_Sample_23_FD_206715 | JGI IMG/M metagenome (GOLD analysis project Ga0335074, IMG submission 206715) | Soil microbial communities from Loxahatchee National Wildlife Refuge, Florida, United States - Lox_Sample_2.3 | ecosystem: Environmental > Terrestrial > Soil > Wetlands | place: USA...
CCGCGCTGGCGGCGGAGCTGGGCTTGCCGATGGCGGTGGCCCACCATATCCGGCCAGGCAGCACCGAATCGGCGCTCGACGTCTACCGCCGCCAGTTCAAGCCGTCCCGGTGGCTTGACCGGCCGCATGCGATGGTGAGCGTGACCGTGATCGGCGCCGAGACCGGCGAGCGAGCGGAGGAACTCGCCCGGCCGTTCGAAGTCCTCATCGCGCAGGCGCTCACGGGGCAGAAGTCCCCGCTGTCCACGACCGATCAGGCCGCCCGGTACACGTTCACGCCGCGGGAGCGGCAGGTGATAGCGACCTTGCGCGAGGGCGAGGTGCGGGGAGACGCCAGGCAAACCCAGCGCGGCCTGGACGCGCTCATCAGCCGCTTCGCCCCGGATGAGCTGATCGTCGCGGTCCCGGTCTATGAGATCCAGGATCGCCTGCAAGCCCTGGAAATCATCGCGGGAAAAGGCTGACGGCGGACCGCGGCACTTGGCTTGCGCCGGTTCAGGCGATGGGCTCGAGAACGACCACGGGAAACGCGCGGTCAGTGCGCTTCTCGTATGTCCGCAGGTCTGGCCAGAACTTGGAGAACTCGGCGTACAGGCGGTCGTGCTCGGCCCCTGCGCGAAGCACCGTGGGCTTGACGTTGATGGTGCGTTCGCCGAGTTCGATGGTCGTCCGCGCCATGGCTTCCAGGTTTCCCACCCAGAGTGGCTCTTTGCCGTAGCCACCGTTGGAGCCGACCAGGACGTAGTTGCCACCGTCGGACATGCACAGCAGGGGCTGAACGTACTCCTTCCCCGTGCGCTGGCCGACGTGGTGGACGAGCGCCACCGTGGTGTCCTTGAAGTGCCCGCCCGCCGCCTCAGTCACGACCCCGCGATTCGCGCGGAATTCCCTAATCACGCCAGTGTTGCGATCGTTCATGCAGAAGAGTCCTCGTCTGTGTAGTCGGGTTCCCGCTGTCCGAAGCCAGCGGCGGGATGTTGTGGTTGAGCCAGCGCACGGCGGCCTGAACGTCCCCCGGGCCTGCGGCGCCTACAATCACCGCCGGGTGATGGGCGAAAGCCAGGTTGTAGGTGGCGCCCTCGGCGGCGTATGACTCGTCACCGGGCGTCAGGACGGGTCCGCTGACCTCGTTCGCCAGCGCTGAGATGTCTTGGCCGCTCAGGCGACCGCTGTGGGGTGATGACACGAGAAAGAGTGAACTTCCGCGCCGTCTACGCCGCGTCTACGGCGGATCCCATTTGATCGTCAAGGCGTCGTTTATAAATCGTCGACATCCCTGCGCTAGATTTCGGCAGTCCACAGCGGGCGGGCCCGCGACATTGTCCCGAGGAAAACAGGAGAGAATCGTTGACTGCAGGCGGCCTGGATTTCGAAACCAGCGTCTTCGACAAGGAGTACATCACCCTGGCGGGTAGCCGTGAGGCGATCGTCCGCGGCGGGCGGCACCTGTTCGAGCGGCTGCCCCGCGCGTTCGAGGGCATCAGCAAGCTCGGCGTCATCGGCTGGGGCCCGCAGGGCTCGGCGCAGGCCCAGAACCTGCGCGACTCCCTGGGCGACGCGGTGCGGGTAGCGGTCGGCTTGCGGGCCGGGTCGGCATCGTTCGCGGCGGCCCGGGCGGCCGGGTTCTCCGAGGAGGACGGCACGCTGGGAGAGATGCTCGAGGTCATCGCGGACTCGGACATGGTGCTGCTGCTCATCTCCGACGCGGCCCAGGTCGCGCTGCTCGACCAGATCTTCGCCGCGCTCAAGCCCGGCGCCACCCTCGGCCTGTCGCACGGGTTCCTGGTCGGCTACCTCGACCAGCAGGGCAGGACGTTCCCGGCCGGGATCGACGTCATCGGGGTGTGCCCGAAGGGCATGGGCGCGTCGGTGCGTGCCCTGTACCTGCAGGGCGCCGACACGAACGGGGCGGGCATCAACAACAGCCTCGCCATTCACCAGGACGTGAGCGGGCGGGCCACGGAGCGGGCGCTGGGCTGGTCGGTGGCCCTCGGCGCGCCGTACACGTTCCAGACCACGCTGCGTTCTGAGTACGTGTCAGACCTCACCGGAGAGCGCGCGATCCTGCTCGCCGCGGTGCACGGCATCGTGGAGGCGCTCTACCGCCGCTACCGTGATGAGGGAATGAGCGAGACCGAGGCCTACCGGCACTCGGTGGACTCCGTGACGGGGCCGATCTCGCGGATCATCTCCAGGGAAGGCCTGATCGGGCTCTACCAGAAGCTGGACGACGCCGGCCGCGAGACCTTCGCCCAGGCGTACGCGGCCGCGTACCCGGTCGGCCTGGAACTGGTCCACGAGGTGTACGACGAGGTCCGCTCGGGCGGCGAGATCCGCAGCGTGATCATGGCCGGGGACCGGTTCGCCCGGTTCCCGATGGGCAAGATCGACCAGTCCGCGATGTGGCGGGCGGGCGAGGTCGCGCGTCGCACCCGGGACGACAGCGACCTCCCGCTCGACCCGTTCACCGCCGGGATCTTCTGCGGCGTGATGACGGCGCAGATCGACACGTTCATCGAGAACGGGCACCCGTACTCGGAGATCGCGAACGAGTCCGTCATCGAGGCCACCGACTCACTCAATCCGTACATGCACGCCCGCGGCGTCTCCTACATGGTGGACAACTGCTCCACGACCGCCCGCCTCGGCTCCCGCAAGTGGGCGCCGCGCTTCGACTACCTGCTGACCCAGGTGGCCTTCCCGGCGATCGATGACGGGGGCGCCGCCCTGGACACCACGCTGGTCAAGGCGTTCGAGGACCACGACATCCACGAGGTGCTGCGGATCTGCGGCGAAATGCGGCCCTCCGTCGACATCTTCGTCGAGTGACCACCCGCGGCGCGGCGTTCGCCATCATGCTCGCGGAGAGCCACGCGACGGTGGTGGGCGCAACCGCACGGCCCAGGAACGCTTCAGGTACACCTGGGACGAGTTCGTCGGCCTGCCCTCCCGCCTGTCCGCGGGCGGGCAGGCCGGGGAAGAGCGCCGCGTCTTCATGGACTCGGTGTGACGCCGGGGCTACGCCGCGAACTACCGCGGCCCGCGGATCGCGAAATCAGGACGCCGGTTCTGGATCGAGGACACGACCGTGTGGAACCTTCTCGGCTCCGAATCCGAACTGGTCGGCCAGGCCGCGCTGATCAGAAACTGGGCGGATGACTGAGTCAGCCGGGTCCGTTCGGAAAAATTCTCCGGAACGAGCCCGGCGGTGACCGCCGAGATCACCCCCGGCCGCATGGAGTCGGTGGAAAGCCAGTCGTGGACGGACTATCTGCTCGCGGGCAGCCGGGTACTTGGCACCCCTGCGCTGCGGGCGGGCGGCGGTGTCGCGCTGGAAGTCCCCGGCGATCCTTCCGGCGCCCTGAACAGGATCATGGGCATCGGCTGGGATGAGCCGGTGAGCGCCGGGCTCCTGGAGCGGATCACCGGTTTCTACCATGAGGCGGGGGCGCCCAGCGCCATCTTGATGATCGCAAGGCCGCCGGTGCTGCCGCCGGACTGGGCGGATCTGAGCCGGCGGTTCGGCATCGCCGGGACGGGGTCCGCCGTCGTCAAGCTCTCCGGGGAGGCCCGCGCCGTGGCCGGCCAGAGCAAGGCCGCCGCGGAAAAACCCGGCCAGCGCAACCCCTCGCTGCACAACCAGGTGCGAGCCGGGCTGACCGCTCGCTACCAGCGAGAGAACTGGATCTGGCGCGCCTGATTCAGCTATCGGCCGTGTCACGGAGCGGCGTGTCGCCGTAGACCTGGGTGACCTCGACTTCGAGCACGGTGGAGATCCGGCCGAACGTCCAGTAGTACCCGGTCACCTGCAGCACCTCGACCACCTCGCGGTCCGTGAGGAACGTCCTGGCCTGCTGGAACGTCTCGTCGCTAACGTGGGGCGACTGCACCACCGCCGCCGTCAGGCCGATCAGGGCGCGGTCGGCGGGCGAGAGCTCGGGACTGTCCAGTTGCCGGTCGCGGATGAGCTGCCGGGTTCGCTCCCCGACCCCGGCGGCCGCCGCGATCTGGTCGTGCTGGGCGGCCTCGAACGCGCTGGCTGTCCATGCGGCCACGGTCAGGATGACCAGCTCACGCGAGCGCGCCGGCAGCTCCAGCGCGGTGAACTGTGCCCTGGCAAGCTGGACGAACAGCTTCACGGTGCCCGCTGAGTAGGACAGCATCTTGACCATCGGGTCGGGCGGCAAGGACGCGAGGAACTCGCGGACCTCCTCCGGGATCGAGGCGGGGTCCGGGTCGGCGAGGCGGGGCATCTCGTGCTCCTGTCGTTGCGGTTCAGCGTTCGGCCGGGTCGACGTCGAATCCGGTCTCGTTCAGGTGCCGGAAGCGGCCGTCGGCCGCGAAGGTGCCGAAGATCGAGACTTCCCGGTCCTGGGTGACGCCGCTCTTCAGCGCGATGTGGAAGACGTGTCGTTCGGCATACGTGGAGCCGTCGCGGAGCTCGTCGAGGACGGTCACCGAGCCCTTCGCCACCTGGTTCCGGACACCTGCGACCAGCTCGGCGAACTCATGGCGGTTCACCGTCTTCCCGTCAGTGCGGTGGGTGAAGTCCGGGGCGTAGTACCGGTCCAGGACCTCGGCCAGGTCCGCACCGGAGTCCGGCTCGAACAGCAGGTCCCTGAGCGCATCGCTGATGCGGGCGTAGTTCATGGGCGCGAACTCCCTTGACTATTTATAAAGCCGCGGGCTTACCATTCCCAGAATACCGTTTATTGCAACGGATCGCTTATGCGATATTTCGATCGCTGTCATGAACAAATTGTCTTGGACAGAATTCACCGCACAGTGATTGATTCAATTCAGGTCAGCTAGAAGGAGAAACGCAGGATGCCAGAATCAGTCCAGCCCACGGTCGTGCTCGTGCACGGCGCATTCGCCGACGCCTCCGGGTTCGGCGGCATCATCACGGAGCTGAGCACCGCGGGCTACCGGGTGCTCGCCCCGCCCAACCCGCTGCGGAGCCTCGGCGGCGACGCCGCGACGGTCAGCGCGGTCGTCGGCGCGATCGACGGGCCGGTCGTGCTCGTCGGCCACTCCTACGGCGGCGCCGTGATCACGCAGGCCTCGGCGCAGGCCGGCAACGTCATCGGCCTGGTCTACCTCGCGGCGTTCACCCCCGACGCGGGCGAGAGCTGCGCCACCGTCCAGGCCCCGTTCCCGGCCTCGATGCTGGCGACGACGGTCGTGCCCACGTCCTACGACGCGCCCGGCGCGGCCGGCGGGCCCGACCTGTACATCATCGAGGACGGCTTCCATGAGACGTTCTGCGCCGACTCCACGGCCGAGGTGGCGCGGGTCATGTACGCCACCCAGCGGCCGCTGGCGGCCGCCGCCTTCGGCGAGAACGCCACCGGCGCGGGCTGGAAGACCATCCCGTCCTGGTACCTGGTGTCCCGGCACGACAACGCGATCGCGCCCGAGGCCGAGGCGTTCATGGCCAAGCGGATGAACGCGGTCACCGAGGAGATCGACGGTTCCCACACCGCCTTCATCGCCCGGCCGGAGCGCGCCGCCGCCTTCATCAAGAAGGCCCTCGCCCAGTTCTGAACCCCGCGCACGGCCAGCTGAGCTGCTGACCGTGCCGTACCACCCCGCAGAATCCGGAGGAATCCATGAAACGCATCCCCCGCGTCGCCGGGCTGATCACCGCGGCGACCGCCGTCGCCGCGGTATCGGCGGCCGTGCTGGTCCCGGGCGCCAGCGCCCGTACCGCCGCGCCAGCCACCCACTCCGCCACCCACTCCGCTGCCCTGACGGCGGCGGGCACCGGCCCGAAGCCCACCATCGTGCTCGTCCACGGCGCCTGGGCCGACGCCTCAAGCTGGACACCGGTCATCGAGCGCCTGCAGCAGGCCGGGTACCAGGTGGACGCGCCGCCCAACCCGCTCCAGGGGCTCAGCTACGACTCCGCGTACATCGCCAGCTACCTGAAGCAGATTACGGGCCCGGTCATCCTCGTCGGCCACTCCTACGGCGGGGCCGTCATCACCGACGCCGCCGTCGGCGACGCCAACGTCAAGGCCCTCGTCTACATCGCCGGCTGGGCCCCGGCCAAGGGCGAGTCCCTGCTGAGCCTCATCAACTCCAAGCTCGGCCAGGAGATCCCGGCCCTGACGCTCACCAGCGCGACCTATCCGCTGCTCGGCGGCGGCACCGCCGAACAGTTCACCATCAACCCCGCCGACTATCGCGCGGAGTTCACCGACAACGAACTGCCGGCCGCCGAGGCGGACGCGCTGGCAGCCGAGCAGCGCCCGCTCAGCCTGAACGCGCTGAGCCAGGACTCCGGCACCCCGGCCTGGCAGACGATCCCGTCCTGGTACATGGTCGCCGACGGCGACCGCGCGATCGCCCCGAACCTGGAGCGCTTCATGGCCGCCCGGATGCACGCGCACACCGTCGACGTCAACGGGCCCCACCTGCTCATGCTCACCGACCCCGGCGCGGTGACCAGGCTGATCGAAGAGGCGGCCACCACCACAACTGGCAGCTAGCCCTGGGGGAACAACAACCGCAGTAGCTTCCAGCAGCGCGGAGAGGGAGTTAAGTTGACGAATTACACAGTCGAGTCCACGCCGGAGACGGTCCGTTCCGGGTTTCTTGACCCCAAAGCGGCCCCGGTCGCCAGCGTGGCCAGCGGCGACACCGTCCGGTATCCCCACACCTGGACCCACTGGGGCAACGAAGCCGTCTACGGCATGACATTCGCCGACCGGGAGCCACTGCGTCACCGCTACCCGTACGGCCCTTACTCGATGATGGGCCCGGTCGAGGTCCGCGGCGCGGAACCCGGCGACACGATCGAGTGCACGCTCCTGGCGCTGCGGACCATCGACTGGGGCTGGAACTCCTTCCCGCTCGGCGTCGGCGCCCTGCCCTCCGATTTCAAGGAGCCGTACCTGCATTACTTCCGCTTCAACACCGCGCGCACCGCCACCGAGTTCGTCGACGGCATCCAGCTGCCGATGGCGCCGTTCCTCGGCGTCATGGCCGCCGAGCCGGCCGGCGACGACCCGGTGAGCGCGATCCTGGCCGGCCCGACCGGCGGCAACCTGGTCCTGCGCGAGCTCACCGTCGGATCCTCCCTCCACCTCCCCGTGGCGAAGCCCGGCGGGCGGATCTGGATCGACGACGTGCACGCCCTCCAGGGCGACGGTGTCGTTGACCAGACCGCGATCGAGACAGCCGCCGAGGAGATCCAGATCCGGTACGACCTCCACAAGAACGTGCCGCTCACCGGCCCGCTGGGAGAAACACCCGACTACTGGATCGGGCTCGGCTTCGCCGGCAACCTCGACGACGCCCTCGTCGCCTGCCTGCGCTCCCTCATCAGGTGGCTGCACAATGCCTCCGGCATCTCCGAGCCGGAGGCCTACGCCCTGTGCAGCATGGCGGTCAGCTTCCGGGTCACGCAGTACTCTCACCAGACCGCCTCGGCCTACAGCGCCACCCCACCGAAAATCGTGCACGGGATGGTTCCCAAGCACGTGTTCCCTGACCTTCTCCGGCGCCGGATCGGTGCCTGGCTCCGGCCAGCGGCAGGCTGAGATCGCCATGACGCTGTCCGTCGCCGACCGGCTCGACATCCTCGACGTCGTTACCCGCGCCGACCAGGCCGCTACCGACCGCGACGCGGACGCCTACGTGCGGCTGTTCACCGCGGACGCGGTACTCGACGGCGCGCAAGGACGGCACGCCGGCCGCGACGCGCTGCGAGCCGCGGTCGGGCCGGTCTGGGCGGCCGAGGGACCCGTGACCCTGCATCTCACGCTTAATCCCGTCATCGAGGATCTGGACGAGGACCACGGCCGGCGGGTCGCTGTGCGATCCGTCCTGCTGATCATCGCCCCTGGGCCGCCGGTCACCATCCGTACCGCGGCCCCGATTACCCAGATCCTCGTCCGGCGGAACGGCTCATGGACCATTGACAGGAGAACGGTCGGCGCGCCCGGGCCGCCCGGCGGTGAGCCCGCCGCCTGACCGGTTCAGCTTGCCTGACTGAGGCCCACTGCCGAAGGGGCGAGCAGTCCCAGGTCGCGGGCACGCTCGACCGCTTCAGCGCGGTTATGCGTGCCGAGCTTGGCGTACAGCTCGCACAGGCGGGTCTTCACGGTGTCGCGCGAGACGAACAGCTCGCCCGCGATCTCCGCCACGGTCAGGCTGGTCGGCAGGTAGCGCAGCACGCGCAGTTCGCTCTCGCTCATCGGCGCTGTGAGCCGGGCCGGAGGATGGGGGGACGCGATCCCGCCGTACTTGTCTTTGAGCTGGATCTTGATCTCGGCAATCAGGTCAGCGTGACCGGTGTGATGCCTCATGAGGCGCTCAAGCAACTCCGGCACCGGGTGGAGCAGGAACCACAGCAGTGTGCCACCGGACTCGGCCAGGTCCAGCGCATGCTCCAAGGCGCTTTCCGCGCCTTCCAGATCGAGGGCGTCCCGGGCGATCGCAGCCAGCAGGAAGGCCTCGACGAGCCAGTTCGGCCAGCCCACCCGGACCGAGCCGTCCAGCACCGGACCGAGCGCGGTGAGGGCGGCGCCCGGGTCATCCTGGGCCAGCCGCACGGCCGCGGTGACGATGCGGATCCCGCCGCTCTCGCGTTCTCGTTCATCGAGCCCGGCCAGGAATTTTTCGGCGCGCTCGGTCTCGCCGAGGCGTGCCATGGCGAACACGAGCCAGGCACGCGCTGGCCTGGCGAACGGATGCGGCGCGGCGAGCCGCCCGGCGAGCCGCTCGGCCGCCTCGAACGCGGCCAGCGCGTCGGGGGCCTGACCGCGCGCCAGCAAGAGCTGGCCGCGGATGTACTGAACTCCCAGCGCCGCCACGGCCTCGGCTTCCGGTTTGATGGCGAGATCGGCACGGTGCAACCAGGTCGCCGCCTCGTCTAGCAGCCCCCGCCAGGCGAGCGCGCCGCCGAGCGCCGTGTAGGCGACGCCGGCAGCGGTCTCGTCGCTCCAGCCGTGCTGCCGGGCCAGTTCGATCGCCTGGCTGCTGTGCTCCTCCGCGCCGGGTAGTGACCGGGAGGCCTCGATCGCCGACTGATAGGCCAGGCCGGTGAACTCGAGATACGAGCGTCCGGTCCGGCGCGCCAGCTCGATGCCCTGCTCCAGATGGCCGGTCGGGTCGGACTGAGCGGTCCAGGCCTCGGCATAGCCAAGGCTGATCAGCGCCAGCGCGCGCAGTTCCTCACCCAGTGCGGGCACTGCCGCCGACGGCATCCCGGCCATGGTGCGCAGCCGCCGCGCCTCGTCCGCCTCCGCGAGCAGGTCCCCGCGCTGGCGCGCGACCAGCAGCCGGACGATCCCGAGCAGCAGCTGCGCCTGGGCTCGCCGGGCGGCCGGCACCGCCGCCGCCGCGCGTTCGGCCAGGCCCAGATGCCTCTCGGCCCCGTCTAGGGTCCCGAACGCCAGTTCGTCCGCCGCGATCAGCGCCCCGAGTTCCGCATCGGCCGCCAGCACACTCGCCGGGAAGCCGGTGAGCAGTTCGTGGGTGACCGCGTCCTGCCCGTCCAGGTGGAAGCGGGGCCAGTGGCCGGTGAGCAGCCGGGCGGCCCGGTCCCAGTCCTCGGCAGCCTGGGCGTGCCGGATCGCCTCGACGGGGTACCCGTGTTCCGCGAACCACTGGCTAGCGGCCTGGTGCAGCGAGGTCACCTGCGCCGATTCGGTGCGTCGCAGCTCCAGCGCCAGCAACCCGGCGAACATCGGGTGATAGCGGAACCACGAGCGCGACGCGTCAAGCGACACCACGAACGCGTTGGCTTCCTCCAGGTCCTGCAGCACCCGCTCCCCGTCACCATCTCCGGTCAGCAGATCCGCCAGCTTCCCGTTCACGCGTTCCAGAATCGACGTCCGCAACAGCAGCCGCCGCACTGGCTCGGGCTGCCGGTCCAGCACCTCTGCCAGCAGGTACTCCGCCACCGTGCGTTCAGTGCCGGAGAACTCTTCCGCGAACCGCTCCGGATCCGGATGCCCGGCCAGCGACAACGCGGCGAGCCGCAGCCCCGCGGCCCAGCCCTCCGTCCGCGCGTGCAGCAACGCCACCGCTGACTGGGAGATGTTTACTCCCGCCGCGGCCAACAGCTCCCCCGCCTCGCCCGCGGAAAACCGCAGATCAGCCGCACGGATCTCGGCGAGGCCTCCTTCCAGCCGCAGCCGGTGCAGACCAAGCCGCACATCGTGCCGCGTCGCCAGCACGAACCGCAACGCCGGCGGGGCCCGCAACACCAGCAGCTCCAGCTGCTGCATCACCTCCGGCCCCAGCTCGTGCACGTCGTCGATCACCAGCCAGACCGGATCGCGCAGCGCCGCCAGGTTCCGCAGGAGCCGCTCCACCACCGTCCACCCGTCCAGATCGGGCGCTGCCGTCACCTCTTGCACCAGCGCCGAACCCGCGGCCGTCCGGCGCAGCGCGTTCAGGACCGACAGCCAGAACCGCCGCGGGTCGCGGTCGTCGACCCCGGCAGCCACCCAGCCGGCACTGTCCCCGAGCCCCGCCTGCGCGATCCAGGATCGCAGCAAGACCGTCTTGCCACTGCCGGGCGGCGCCGACACCACCGACACCCGCGCCGAGCCGCCAAGCCGCTGGAGCAGCCCCGGACGGATGATCGTGCTTGCCCGGCCAACCAGCCCCGCCCGGCCCTCCGGCCCGGCCGCACCAGGATCGGCGTCCTGCCCCGTGGGGGTAGCGGGCGAGTGGGTGGGCAGTTCCAGCCCTGGGTCCGCCCGCAAGATCGCTCCGTGCAGCTCGCGCAGCGCGGCCCCCGGCGCGATCCCCAGCTCCTCGTCCAGGACTCGGTAGGCATCGTTGTACACGTCGAGGGCTTCCGCCCGCCGGCCTGCCCGGTACAGGGCAAGCATGAGGAGCTCACGGAGCCGCTCGCGCAGCGGGCTGTCGGCCACGGCCTGGGTCAGCGCCGGAATGACCTCCAGATGCGCGCCCCGCTCGACGTCCGCGGCGAAGCTCTCCTCGCGGGCTTCGTCGTGCAACTGCTCGAGCCGCTGTCGCTGCCGGTCCGCGTACTGTCCCCGCATGCCCGACAACGGCGTTCCCTGCCACAGGCCCAGCCCCTCGCTCAGCAGCACCGCCGCCCGCGCCGGATCTCCCTCCTGCCGCGCCCGCCGGCCCTCCGCGGCCTGCTGCTGGAAAACTCGCGCGTCCACCGACTCGCCAGCGGCTGGCAGCACGTAACTGCCGCTCACCGACTGAATCAGCGGGTCGCCGCCCAGCATCCCCGAGAACAACCGCCGCAGCCGGTACACGTACGTGCGCAGCACTCCCTGCACGCTGCGCGGCGCGTCTTCTCCCCATACCGCGTCGATGATCTCGCCGGCCGTCGCGGGACGGCCTTCCCTCAGCAGCAAGCATGCCAGCACGGCCCGCTGGTCTGGCGTTCCCAGCTCCAGCTCAGCCCCGTCGAGCCAGCCGCGCACCGGGCCGAGCAGCGCGAACCAGAGTCCCTCGACCGCTCGTCCGCGGGGCGGTGGCTTCACCGGTCTGCTCCCAGGGATGTCGCGGTGCTCACGCGCAGTTCGATCAGGTGCTGCGCGGTCAGCTCGGCGGCCGCAGCGTGGTCGAGGTCCCGCACCGCACCGACGATCGCCCGGTGCTGGCCGAGGTCGCGGGCCCGGTCGCGGATGAGCCGGCGCACGGCTCGCTGTTCGGTGCGCCGCGCCGTGAGCAGCGAGTCGACGACTTCGAACAGAACCGGGTTGCCGGATGCGCGGGCAAGTTCACGGTGGAAATGGGACGGGCCGTCCACGGCGG
>Ga0335074_10012839_pt1 | contig 11759 bp, 10 predicted proteins | sample Lox_Sample_23_FD_206715 | JGI IMG/M metagenome (GOLD analysis project Ga0335074, IMG submission 206715) | Soil microbial communities from Loxahatchee National Wildlife Refuge, Florida, United States - Lox_Sample_2.3 | ecosystem: Environmental > Terrestrial > Soil > Wetlands | place: USA...
TTCATTCGTCGCGGACAACGCGGAGGTTCAAAGAATCGCCGCTGCAATCGAGGCAAGGCGAATCGAATTGGGGAAAACATCGGGATTTGAGCGGTTGTATCCGCGCCTTACTCAACTGTACTTCGGAGGTATGCATAGGCATCTAGCCAATCTCCGCAAATTCCTTCGTCCTAAAGCGCAATTGGCATATGTGGTAGGTGACCAAGCATCATACCTACGCGTCATGATTCGAACGGGCCAGATTCTTGCGCAAATTGCGGAATCTCTCGGCTATGAGGTCACCGGAATTGATCTGTTCCGCACAAGGCTTGCCACCGCAACGCGAGAGCAGCTTCGGGAGGAAGTAGTATTATTGCGCTGGAATCCCAAGTAGTCGTTCTTGGAGGGGTCTTGGCAAATCGCTATTCCAGCATTCTCGCGAAGATTTTTGAAACGAAGTACAGACCGGGAGACAGAACGGTCGATTTCGAGAGGACAGAATTCGAAACCACGGCAGCCGCACTTCAAATTGATGCTCCACTCAACCTAGGCGACCTCATTTACAGCTTTCGTTATCGGTCGCCGCTCCCAGAATCCATCCAAAAGACCGCACCTGACGGAGAATGCTGGATAATTCGCCCTGCTGGTCGTGGCAAGTACCGCTTCGCGCTTGTGGTGGACAAGCCCATTGTTCCGAACCCAAATATGACCACAATTAAGGTGGCGAATTCGACTCCGGGCGTGGTCGAAATGTATGCGATGGGAGATGAGCAAGCGCTTCTTGCGAAGGTCCGATACAACCGACTTATTGATCTGTTTACAGGTCTCACATGCTATTCATTGCAGAATCATTTGCGCACAACTGCTCCAGAGATGGGGCAGGTTGAAACCGATGAGATTTACATCGGAATGAACAAGGCCGGTGCGCATTTCGTAATTCCTGTACAGGCAAAAGGCGGTACGGACAAGATTGGAATTGTTCAAATTGAGCAGGACATGGCTGTATGCGCAAACAGATTTCCGGCCCTTGTTTGCAGACCGATTGCGACGCAATTCATGGCCGATGACGAAATCGCACTATTTGAGTTTGGGTTGGATGACAATGGCGTGGGTGTATCTTCGGAGAAGCATTACAAACTCGTGGCCCCGGACGAAATCTCAGAAGCGGACCTATCGGAATACAAGAAGTGGGTTTCGGACTAGGCGATTCTTGGAAACATTAGAATTTCAGCGCGGGCTGCTCTTCGGGGTGGCCCGCATGTGTTTTGAATCTCGAAAGACTCGGTCGATTGAGGGGCTCTGGCCGATCGTACACCGGCCGAGTCGCCAGCCAGGCAGCGGCTGGCCGCGATCTGACTGAACCAAAAACAGGCCAAGAACTAACCCTCTAAAGGGCACTGTTTTTTCGGGCCCTTCAAACCGTCCAGTTTCTCTCAATCAAGCTCGTACAAAATACGCCGGGCACCCTAGAGAGATCATTGGGGGCACGCCAGGACACCATTTATATCAAGACACACGAACAAGACGGCATAGGAGACTTCACAAGACTTCGAACCCGGCGCTGATGAAAACGAGTCTTCGAAGCTTTTGCACTGAGAAGAAGTTGATTCAGCCAGGTCGCTAATCGAATCGTATAGACGTTGTGATGAGGGCCGCTGTGAGAGAGCGTCTGAGATTATTACGGCTTGCGCTGATGCCATCTTGAATTGCACGGATCGTTCCGCACGCCGTCTTGGCGCTGATCGACCGGGCCGAAAACGCAGTTCGTCGCGCCGACTGGTACAAAAGTATCGATCAATACCATCGTCCAATAGATTCTGCGCTGGGCGTCTGGCCTAATTGCAGCTGCCTATGGGACTGTGGGAATCGCGCACCTGAAATAAAGCTATGAAATGCAAACGGATGACAGGTTTCAATGCCTTGCCGAGGCTGCGCATGGTTTGTTTTCGAGAGCTGTCGCTGATCATGCTCTGCATGCTTGTCGCGGATGGAATTGCGTTCGCGCAGAAAGCTCCTCCTGTACCCAATCGCCCCTGGGACGCAGCGTCGGTGAAGGAACAGCTAACGGTCCCGGCCCGGCCGTCCTCTGCCTTCATTCCAAATCCAGTGACAACTTACACGCTTGCCGAACTGATCGACATCGCAGAACAGAATAACCCCGACACGCGGGTGGCGTGGGAGAATGCGAAGGCCCGCGCCAGCGATTTGGGCATCGCAAAAGCCGCGCTTTATCCCACTTTGGCTGCCGTTGCTCTGGCAGAGAGCGCGCGCTATGACATTTTCGTCGGGCAAAGCTACTATCGCCAGACTGCGGAGACCTTTTCACCCGCTCTGTTTCTGGACTACACGATCTTCGATTTTGGCAAAAGATCTCACGCCATCGCCATCAGCCGGAACAATCTGCTCGCGGCCGACTTCGCGTTCAACGACACGCAGCGCAAGCTTATCTTCGAGGTAATGCAGACCTATTACGAGCTGCTCAACAGACAAGGGCAGCAGGACGCAGCAGAAGCCAACTTGAAAAATGCTCAAACCGTAGAGCAGGCGACTGAAGCTCGTCTCAAACACGGGTTGGCAACTCTGCCAGACTTACTAGAGGCACGTAGCGCGATGGCGCAGGCCGATTACGATCTGCAAGCCACCATTGGTGCAACCGAAATCGCACATGGCAATCTGGCGACTGCGCTTGGCATTTCGCCGACGGACCAAGTGAAACTGGAGGGCATCCAGAAGTTAGAGATGCCACAGACGATTGACCAAACCGTGGAGGCAGCGATTGACAAGGCGCTCAGCCAGCGGCCGGATCTGCTCGGCCGGGTGGCCCAACTCCGGGCTGCGGCCGCTGAAGTGAAAGGTGCGCGAAGCGCCTATTTTCCAACCCTGGGCCTCAACGGCACTGCCGGTCTGCAACGGGCTTATACGGAGCAATATGGATTCCAGGGAACCTATTCGCCGACTCACGAAATTTGGCGCGCTGGGCTGAGTCTTCGCTGGACATTGTTCGATGGGGCCGCAAGAGAGCAGCGACTCGCCAGGGCCAAAGCGGACGAGAAGCAGGCAACAGCCACACTCGATGCGATCCGCGATGAGGTGGAAAACGAAGTGTGGTCCGCATATTCCACAGCACGCACGGCACTCCGGGAGCAGAGAGCGGCGGCCGCACTGCTGTCTGCGGCCAGCGAGTCATACGACGCGGCGCTGAAATCATACAACTACGGGGTGCGGAGCCAGATTGATGTGGTTTCAGCACAGCAAAAACTGGCCCAGGCGCGCACTGCGGACGTGACCGCGCGCACAGATTTGCTCACTGCGATGGCTGCTTTAGCCTTCCAGACCGGCGACCTCCTCAATAGAAAGGGCCCCTAGCAATGATCGGTCAAAGAAAAAGTCGATTTGTTCAAAGAATGCTGCGAGGCACCGGATCCACGCTCGCGTCAGCGGCGATGTTGCTGGCTACAGGCTGTTCCCGCGAGCCGACCTTGAACATTTTGGGATCGTTTTTCCCTGCCTGGATTCTCTGCGGGTTGATCGGCATCCTGCTTGCCGTTGCGGTGCGGCTTGCGTTTGTCCGTCTGAAGTTTGAACAGGATCTTTGGCCGCTTCTGCTTGTGTATCCCTGCCTGGCCACGTTTTTCACGTTCACGATCTGGCTGATCTTCTTTAGCTGAAAGGAGGGAAGAGCGCGATGGCGGGAAACGACAGTGCCGTTCAACATAAGCGCCTCGGCAGAATTGTGAGCTTCGCCATCATTGCGGCCGCAGCGATCAGCGGCTTGCTCGTCCTTCACGAAACGACCGTATATCCCCGCACAGACGATGCTGAGATATTTGCTAACTTCATTGGCATTGCTCCACAGGTGGACGGACCGATCGTCAAGCTCGCCGTGCGGGATAACGCCTTCGTAAAGCAGGGCGGACTTCTGTTTGAGATTGACCCGCGCCCCTATGAGTATGCCTTGCAGAAGGCACGGTCGGAGCAGAGCACGCTGGAGGGCCAAATTGCGGACGAAAGCAGGACGATTGCTTCGCAGGTGAGTGCCGTGGATGCAGCGCGGGCGAACACGTCCAGCGCCGCAGCAAACGTCCATCGTGCGGCGGCGGCGGTTGACGAAGCCAAAGCGAATGTCTTGAGGACAAAGGCAGCGCTTGATAGCGCCAAAGCCGAATTGGCCTACCAGACCGACAACTATAACCGCATTGAGCCTCTGCTCGCGCAACAGTTCGTTACCGTTGATCAGGTGGACCAGGCCAGGACGGCGGTAACAGCGAAGACACAGGCCGTAGACCAGGCTAAGTCAGAATTGGTTCAAGCCGAGGCGCAGGTGGAATTGGCTACTGCGCAGTTCGAACAGGCCAAAGCCGTCGTGCTGCAAAGCCAGGCTCAACTAAGCCAATCGCAGCACGGTGTGCTGACTCTGGAACCGCTCACGCATCAGCGAGGGGCGCGCGCCGCCGCCATCCTCACTGCTGAGTACAACCTGAACAATTGTTGGGTCTACGCGCCTTTTGATGCGCGTGTGACGAATCTCATCATCTCCAGAGGGGCATACGCGCACACGGGGCAGCAGCTCTTTACTTTGATTGACGCGCGGGTTTGGTGGGCGGTAGCGAACTTCCGCGAGACTCAGCTTCGTCACATCCGGCCCGGGATGCACGCCTACGTCTATGCGCTCTCTCGACCTAACGTGAGATACGAAGGAATCGTCGATAGCGTTGGTTATGGCGTACAGGCGGACACAACGCTTGTCGGCTCTTACTCTCCAGGCGGGCAATTGCCGGACGTGCAGCGCTCGCTCAACTGGGTCCACCTGGCTACACGATTCCCCGTCCGCGTTCGCATCCTTGCCCCTGAGACGGAGCCGTTTCGCCTGGGCGAATCCGCTGTGGTCGTCATTCGAGGAGAATCCTCTGAGACGGGGCGCTAGCTATGGCGTCCCGCAGCGTTGCAGCATCCACGATCACGCCCGAGAGAACGTTTGAGCAAGCTTCGACATGGTTCTGGGGCTTCTTAAAGAACGAGCTCGCGCCCTATCCAGGGCGGGCCTGGGTGGCTGCGCGCATGACCATCTCCGCAACCATCGTCATGTATCTGGTCATGACGTTCCAACTGCCGGGCGGCTTTGTTGCTGCGATCTACGCTATCGTTTTGAGCCGGGAAAGTCCCGGCGCGACACTGCGGTCCGGTCTTCGCAACGCCATCGCAGCCACTGCCGCCATGGTCTACACGACCTTGAGCGTCGCGATGCTGGTGGACGATCCGCTCACACACTTCCTGTGGATCATGGGCACGCTGTTTCTGGCCTTCTTCGCCATGCGCGTCATTCCCGACTTCGGCACCGCGGTCTCTTTCAGCCTCCCGGCTGTACTCGCCATCACGGTCTGGGATGCGAATACCGTGAACGTCAACACGCGCATCTCGAATGCCCTGTGGCTTGGCGGCCTCGTGATTGTCGGCGCGGCAGTAACCGTCGCCGTCGAATATGTGTTCCGCAATGTGCACCCGACGACCGCCCTGACTGAAGGACTCGAAAGCCGGTTGAAGGCAGTCGAGGACATCTTGCGGGAGATCGGCGCGAGCCTGCCTGTCAGCGCGCAAACGGACAAAGCGATTTCGCAGTATTCAGGCCTTGGAACTTCGAGCCTCCGAAGGATCCTTTTGCGCTCCGGCTACAACTTGCGATTCATCGCGCAGATGAATGCGGTCGTGGCCCTTGTGGGCCGTTTGGTTGACTTGGCTGCCAGCATGCGCATTACCTATACGGACCACCCCGCGGCGCTCAACAAGGAGGACCGGGAGCGGTGCTCGCATCTGGCCGACAACATTGCCGATCTGCGCCGGCATTTGCTGGCGGGAAGGCTGTCGCAACACATTGACCTTTCCGTGCACGAGCGGCCGTCGAACCTGGCGTTTCTTTCGGCCATGGAAAGAACTGTTGCGCTCATTCCGCAGCCATTTTCCGGCGCAAAGACCACGTCGGCTTCCCTGAAGCGCGCTCGGATGGATGAGGATCGCCATCAGAGCCTGATTACACCCGACGCATTTTCCAATCCAGCACACCTGCAGTTCGCTGTGCGAGGCGCGCTGGCGGCGTTGGTTTGCTACGTTATCTACAATGCTACCGATTGGCCGGGCCTCAAGAGCTCAATCATTACCTGTTTAATTACTGCTGCCACGACGATCGGCTCGTCGCGGCAGAGGCAGATTCTCCGCTTCGGAGGATTTGTCATCGGTGGCATCATTTTCGGTATGGGCGCCCAGGTGTTCGTGCTTCCCCATCTCGATTCTATCGTCGGGTTCACCGTGCTGTTCGCGCTGGTGACGGCGATCGCAGCCTGGATCGCCACCGCGACGTCACGGATCTCCTTTCTTGGCTTGCAACTCGCTTTGGCTTTCAACATTATCCATTTGAACGAATTTACTATCCAGACATCACTCGCCGTCGCACGTGACCGCCTCGTCGGTGTGCTGCTGGGTTTGATCTCGATGTGGCTGATCTTTGATCGGCTGTGGGTGAGGAACGCGCTGGACGAGATGCAGTCCGCCTTCGCGCGCAACCTTCAAATGTTCGCCGAATTGACCCGGCAACTGCGAAAACTGGACAGCAACAAAGCCATCAAGCGCATTCGCCAGTTGCGCGAACAGATTAACAATGGCTTTGCGGTAGTGAGGGCCCAGTCCGACGCGATCCTTTTCGAATTTGGGCCATCGCGGCAGCGCAAGCTTGAAATCCGCGAGGATATGAGGAGATGGGACCCCTCACTCCGCACGCTGGTTCAGGTGCAGCTCACATTCTCGCACTACCGCCTGCAGAGACCGCTCCAGAACCTGCCTCCCGCAGTAGCGGGAGCGGAGATCGCGTTCAACGACGATATCGCGCGCATGATCGAGGTGATGGCCGATGAGGTTTGCGGGAAGAATCCGGATTCGGCACCCGATGTTCGGGCGTCAGCCGGGCGATTTGAAGAGGCAATCCGCAAGTATTACGCAGAAAATGGCCTTCCCATCGCCCCGCAGGCGTCCGACGTCATCAGTCTCATCCACGATCTCACATTCGTACTGGTGCCTCTTTATGGTGACATCCACAGTGTGTTCGCGAGCAATCGGCAAGCCGTGGTTGGCCCTGGTGTACAAGGCCGTTTGGGCGTTGTGGGGACCCTTAAGTGAGCTTCGTACGCGATACTCCCTACGCACAGCGGCTGCGGCCGCCCAAACCGAACGCTACTGGAAACAAGTGATCAATACTGCGCCGTCGTGCGGCTAGAGAGATTAAAGGAAATCATTAGGGAAGGCGGATTAGAGAAGGCCGATCACGAACTTGTGTTCAGCGTGAAAGCAAATCGTTGGTGATTCGTAGCAAAGGAAAGCTCAACTATCCACCCTTATGGGAGTTGCACTGAATCGGAAATACCCCGGTTCGTTAATCAGAATTAGCTCGAACTCGCGCGGCGTGCCCACTGATACCAAGGCATCGGTCGATACCATCGTCCAATAGATTCTTCCGCCCAACTCTGGCTTAATCGACTTAGGGAAGAAGTAGTGACAGGGAATTGATCGCAGAGGCCATTCACAAGTCTAGCGACCGATCGAAACGCGGTCTCGTGAAAGTGAATTGCGCCGCAACCCCTCGAGGCTTGCTTGAGACTGAAGTGTTCGGTCACGAGCAGACCGAACGGTCCATCGGCCACGGACTGTTTGTTTGTCGCACGACTGCCGCGAGTGGAGAGGGTTAAGACAATGAACAAGGAGTTCCAGAAAGAGGCCGCCGAGTTCGAGCTGATAATGAATGGCAATCAACCCGAAGCCTGTGACGTCGACCTTCGCAGATGGAAGCCCACCGATAAACCAATCGCCACTCGTGCGGCGGGTGGGGAAGGCATCAACACGCTGGCCAAACGCATTCCAAACCTCGGCGGGGAATGGAGCTATGCCTGGCGAAACATGGCGTTCGGTGTTCGTGAGCCTGATGCAGACCAGACAGAGGCTCGACGAAGTGGTGAAGCCAGCATCCCAGGTTTCATTGCACAAGGGAGGTGAACATGAAGACCAAAGAGTACATAGAGCGGTCCGTGCAAGAGGAGCAAATACGTGAGTCTCTGAATACGCACTGGCGCGCGTCGGCGGCCGGCGATGCAAACACTGAGCACGACATTTACGATGACGATGCCATTTGTGATTATCCCCAGTCAGGCGAACGAATCCTCGGACGAAGCAATTTACAGGCTTTGCGGAGTCATCATCCCGGCAAGCCGTCAGGTTTCAACGTCAGGCGAATTCTCGGAAAGGGTGATCTCTGGATCACGGAATACACAATCACGTACCAGGGGCGACCAACATACACGGTGAGTATTATGGAGTTTCGCAATGGCAAGGTCGTGCACGAGACACAGTATTTCGCGGATCCCTTCGAAGCACCTGCCTGGCGGAGGCAGTGGGTTCAGGAGATCGCGTGACGCCGCATTGAGGTGAGTCAGAGGCCGGCTCCCCGGTCATCGCTTGAGAAGACGATTTTGCTGATGGGCAGAGGAATAGCGTTAAGCATGAAAGGGTATTTGGAGTGTGAGTATCGACGCTGAAGATCTTGCACATGGACGGAGTCCAAACCTGCCAATAGTCCGACTGCCAGACTTACTCAGCGACGATCTTGATGTGGTGTTTTGTGGGATCAATCCGGCGCTGAGCGCAGCCAAGGCGGGGCACCACTTTTCAAGCCGCAGCAATCGATTCTGGCGTGTCCTTCACCTGGCGGGCTTCACGCCATACTTGATTCAGTCTGAAACCGACCGCGAAATTCTTCAATACGGATGCGGCTTGACGGCTGCAGTGGAACGACCGACTGTAAGAGCCGGCGAGCTTACCAGTCGTGACTTTCGCGAGGCTGCCGGGGAACTGGAACAAAAGGTCAGACGTTATCACCCGCGCTACCTGGCATTTCTGGGTAAACCTGCCTTTGCAGCTATTTTTCGACAACGAAGGGTCGACTGGGGACACCAGTCCGTTAGATTTGGCGGTGCTGAGATCTGGGTCTTGCCCAACCCAAGCGGGCTAAATCGGGCATTCAGCCTCGATGCGCTCGTATCCTCCTATCGGGATCTTCGAATTGCCTCCAGGCGAACTTAACTCAAGTCGCGACAGGCCCAACGACTTCTTATTTCCTCGAGAGGGCCTTTGGGCCGCTAACGAAGGGGTTGCCCACCTCAAAGAAGCGCAGCAACTGGCCGACTTCCCGGGTAATGCCGATGCGCACACTTGTGCCAATATGCGCAGTCTTCCAAACCGCAGTGCCAAGCCAAAGCGGCCCATCGGCACACAGGTCAACTCCATCCAGCCTTTGGTCGATCTGCAATGCGGCCGCAAGCCGCCCCGGCCCTCTCGCCAAATCCATCAGTTTGTCGGTCTTGCGGCGCCTCTCCATTTGCTTGATTCCCTCAAGAGGCTCCAACGCGCGCAACAGCACTCCTGAGCCGATCCCTGGCTCTTCAGCCGTGACATTGAGCATGTAGGACGTTCCATAAATGAAGTACACGTAGGCAAACCCCGTGCCCAGAAACAGGGAGTGGTTGCTTGCCGTTTGTCCGCGGTAAGCATGCCCGCTCGAATCGCCCGGGGGATAAGCCTCGGTTTCGACAATGCGGCCGCTGATCCTGTTTCTCCCCATCTTGCGGACGATGGTCTTCCCGATAAGATACTGGGCCAGCTCAGCCGTATCGACTGGCAGACTGGCCCGTGAGAGCCGGCGGACATCGTGCGCGAAATGACCCCCGGTATGCAATTGACCATCCTAGTCTTTGCCTGTTCGGCCCACTCGATCCGGACTGATTGTTTGTCGCAGAACTGGCGTTTAGCCGGCCAAAGCTCCAGGCGTGCGCCGCTCTGGAACTCAGTTCTGGAAGGCCGTTGTCTTTCAGGCAGCAGTTTGCTGTCGGACTGCCTTAACCTCTGTGAGAAGACCCGTCTTCACGTCGAAAACAAAGCCCCGAACAGGGACGTCCTTTGCGATCCAGGGATGCGATCTCACCTTCCGGATCTGTTCCTGGGTGTTTTGTACAGGGTCTTTGTAAGAGAAGAAACGCATGGGAGCGGGCGACGAATCGCCGGTTGCAGCAGCGAGTTTTGCGTTCAGCTCATCGTCGGTGAATGTAGTGAATCCGCAGCCGGTGTGATTGAGAAGCATGATCTCTGTTGTCCCGAGTACCCGGGTGGAAACAACAAGCTCTCCGAGAACGTCTTCGGTTACCGCTGGTCCGCCGGTTCGGATCACGTCTAGATCGGCATGCGGAAGCCCCAGGATTCCAGGGAGGTCTGAGAGGCGGGGATCCATGCAGGTTACAACTGCGATTTTGGGAGTTGGACGCTCCCCGAGCTTTGAATCGTACTTCTTTGCATAGTTGCGGTTTGCTTCTAGCGCTTTGTCGATAAGACTCATCGTTTGTCTCCAGTTTGGTTTTGTGTAAGTTGAAAAAGAGCCTAGTCATCGGGGACACAGTTTTTGAATGTCACGACAGACAGAGCTGCTGACGAATTCACATGTCCAGAACGACATCACTCTCGGGTCGGCTACAGCACAGCAGAACGCTGCCGTCTGCGGCAGGTTCAATCGGCTCTATTTGATAACTCACTGACCCTGAGATCAGTCCGGTCTCACAGGTGTGACATACTCCCGTGCGACACGACCATCTCGCCGGAACGTCACACGCTTCGGCCAGTTCCAAAAGGCTTTGATAACGCGAAGCCCACGAAACCGTCAGACCGCTTCGCGCGAATGTTGCTTTGGGACCCTCATCCGTCGCTGCCGGGGGCTGATGCGGCATCCGCGAAGGCCCGCTTTTGATTCCAGGTGTTTTTGGCGGCAGCGAACCGAATACCTCGGAATGGATTTGAGACGCAGGAACCCCCCTGGTCCGCAGGCCTGAACTCAAATCATCCATAAAAGACGGCGGGCCACATATATAGAAATGGGCGCTGTCCGGGATCCGGAGACTGGCTATATCCGCGATAGTGAGCCGACCAGGCGCATTAAAATCTTTGCCAAGGTCGTCTTCGTGGCCGGGCTGGCTGTACTTTAGATAACTCTTCGCGTTGGGCAAAATGCTTAAAAGGCGGCGGACTTCGGCTGCAAATGGGTGATCTTCTCGATTGCGGGCGCCGAACAGCCACCAGACCCGGCGGTTTGTCCCGACACACGCGAGAGCATGCAGCATTGCTAAGACTGGAGTTACCCCGACGCCGGCGCTCAGTAACACGACTGGATCATTATTCTGTCGGAGTAAGAAATTCCCTCGAGGCGCACTAATGTCCAATGCGTCGCCGACTCGCACATTGTTCTTCAGATACCCACTGACCGCACCGTGCGTTTCCTCCTTTATGCTGACCCGATAGTGATCTGTGCTGGGAGCGCCCGATAAGGAGTAGCTGCGCAACAATGGCGGAGAATCGGGCCTGGTGCGGACTCTCAGGACCACGAACTGTCCCGGCCGCGCCACGGCCAACGGACTGCCATCCCCTGAGGTCAACAACAAGGAAAAAACAGTTTTGCTTTCCCAATTGACGGCCGAAACTCGTACCTTGCGGAATCCGGGCCACGCAGGAGGCGGGCCGGAATCTTGTGCGAGACCGGAATTACCGTTCAGCGTTTTTCCACCTTGTTCCTGCTCGAGAAGAGCTCTGAATGAGGCTTGCCAGCCGGCGGGCAATGCGGGAATTTTCAGAGCACGCTGCAACTGCTCGCGCGCGTGCCCGGGCAGGTATAGCAGGGCGTCAATTTCAGCGACCGTCATTTGCTC
>Ga0335074_10012840_pt1 | contig 11759 bp, 12 predicted proteins | sample Lox_Sample_23_FD_206715 | JGI IMG/M metagenome (GOLD analysis project Ga0335074, IMG submission 206715) | Soil microbial communities from Loxahatchee National Wildlife Refuge, Florida, United States - Lox_Sample_2.3 | ecosystem: Environmental > Terrestrial > Soil > Wetlands | place: USA...
CCCAGCTAAACAAGATGACCATGACAGCTCCAGCCTTGTTGGCACGCGCCCATGATGAAGGCGTGGCCGACGACGAGCTTGGTAAACCCAAGCGGCGCAACTTCAGCGCCTCCTACAAGCTCTCGGTCCTAAAGCAGTACGAGGCCTTGACCGACCCGGGCGAAAAAGGTGCGTTCCTGCGCCGTGAAGGCCTGTACTCCTCCCACATCGTCGAGTGGCGCCGTGCTCGTGAGGTCGGCGCTCTCGCCGAGCTTGCCCCCAAGGTCCGCACGAAGAAGGCGGGTGGTGAGCAAAGGGCCCTGGAACGGGCGCAGCGCAAGATCGCCCGGCTCGAGGACCAGCTCGACCGGCACCGCAAGGCGTTGCAGATCCAGGGAAAAGCTACCGAGCTCTTGGCGAAGCTGCTGAGCGAGAGCCACGACGACGAGCAGCCGTCCGAGCCATGAGCGAGGAGTGCTTTGCTCAGATAGAGCCGCTGCTTGGCACCGCGGCCGCCTGTGCAGCAACTGGCCGGTCTCGGGCCACCCACTACCGCCGGGGCCGGCCGAGGCGGTCAACGCGGACAGCGTCGCGCCCCGCACCGCCCAACAAGCTCGGCCCGGCCGAGGTCGAGCTCATCGTGGCCACGCTCAACTCCCCCCGCTTCGTGGACGCTTCGCCCACCCAGGCCTATTACGTGCTGCTCGACGAAGGCACCTACATCGCCTCGGTGCCGACCTTCTACCGGGCACTGCGGGCCCAAGGCCTGTCCAGGGAACGTCGGCGGCAAGCCTCCCACCCACCCCGGGTACGCCCCGAGCTCGTCGCCCGGCGGCCAAATGTCGTTTGGTCGTGGGACATAACCAAATTGAAAGGACCCCAAAAAGGTCAGTATTACAACCTTTATGTCGTGCTCGATATCTTCAGCCGCTACGTGGTGGCCTGGTGCATGGCCCCAGCTGAGGACGGCGAGATAGCCCGCCAACTGATCGAAGAGGCGGTGGGCCGCCACCAGGTGCCGCCGGGCCAGCTGTCCGTGCACGCCGACCGGGGCAGCCCGATGACCAGCAACCCGGTCATAAAACTGTACGAGTTCTTGGGCATAACCCGCTCCTATAGCCGCCCGCACGTGAGTAATGACAACCCGTACAGCGAAGCAGCCTTCAAGACCCTGAAGTACTTCCCGGCGTTCCCCGAGCGCTTCGGCTGCATCGAAGACGCCCGCGCCTGGTGCGCCCGTTTCTTCAATTACTACAACCATGAGCACCGCCATTCCGGCGTCGCGTACCACACGCCGGCCTCAGTGCACTACGGCACGGCTGCCGAAGTCCGCGCCCAACGGGCCGAGACCCTGAGGGGTGCGTACGATGCCAACCCAGCCCGCTTCCGCCACCGGGAGCCCGAGCCGCCCAGGCTGCCAGCCCTTGCGTGGATCAACGACCCCGCCCGCTTCACAGAACCTCCTGCTCAAAAGGCTCCGTAAGTTCGTGTCTCAAAATGCTTGACAAGTTCCGAACTGAGGAGCAGACAGCTTGGGCAGAACAGCTCGACCCGCAAGAGCTGCGCGTAGGTGTCCCGAGTTGTCGCGAATTAGCTGTCAGCGAAGGTACATGCCCTCTGAGCGGGGCTTCCTGAACTTTGGACAGTGTTCCGAGCCCCGTAGGAACTGTCCTTTATTGAGCAGGCTTGGGCTGGGGACGGCGCAGAACCTTGCCCTTAGCACCATCGTCGGTATATCGTAAATGGAGTGAAGTCCTTTCCAAGACGTAAACGGCGATGAGAGCCTCTAGCGGTTGGGGCTCTCCCGACCGGAGCCTCCTTGTGCTCACGACCCTCGCGAGCGGTCCCAAGCACGGCTACGCGCTCATAAAGGATGTCGAAGCTTTCGCCGGGGTCCGGCTAGGCCCCGGCACTTTACGGGTCTTTCCAAGCTGGAAGCGGCAGGCTTGGTCGTTGGCGCTCGTTATCGGCAGTCGAGCCGGCGACGATGGCGTCCTGCAAGATATGTCCTGTGAGCGCCGCTTCCTCGACAGGGTCATCCTCCCAGGGCCGGCGCAGCTCGATGACGAGGACAGACATGTGGACCTTCTCAGGCGTCGTCGGAGAAGCCTCGGCCAGGACCCTACCCGCGCCGGCGCTCGTCCAATCAGCGCTTGAAGACGATATTTCGGGGTCGATAGTGGTAGTTCTTACGGCGGGAGCTGTCGGCCGGCGATTTCGCAGGCTAGGCACGCCGTGGCTCGGCATCGGTGGTCTACTAGGAGCTAAATCCTTCGGTGTTGAGGGTCTCAGCGGCTCTTGGCGGCAGCACGACCACCCTTTCGGCCAGCTTCGCGCTTCTGCGCCGTGGTGCCGCCCTGCGAAGCTGCCGAACGCCGTGCGCCCGAGCCAGATGCGTGGCCGCCCCTTGACGACGCGCCGGGGGAGTTGGCGATCCGGGCCGCACGTTCCTTGGACATGCCCTTGTCCTTCAGTGCCTCGTATTGCTCCTCGTTCTTCACGCTGGCACGCGTGCCTGGCATTAGGGCTCCTTTCTCCTACTGGTCTGCCTGGTAGCTTCTCTTCCCCGCGCGCCGATTCTCAATACCCCCAGTGCCCGAGAGCACCAGTACTGCCGATAGAACTCGCCAGTGGAGGGATAAGGGCTGAGATGCCGAGGCGGCGGCGCTCCAACTGGCACTCGGCGGGGTGCGCCGGCGAAGGCACGGCAAGAGTTTTTCCTTCACTGGGACGGAGGCGCGCCCGTAGACGACGCCGATGTGCTGGAGCGTTTATCCAAGCTCGCGGTCCCCCCGGCTTGGGCCGACGTGTAGATCTGCCCCTGGCCGCACGGCCATGTACAGGCGGTCGGCACCGATACTGCCGGCAGGCGGCAGTACCTCTACCTCGACGCCTGGCGGACATTGCGAGACCGGGAGAAGTTCGAGCGGGTGGTTGGGTTCGGGGCGTTGCCTGCCTAAGCTCATGGACCGAGTCGGCCACGACTTGGCCCTCGACGGCCTGGTGGAGGCGCGGGTGGTGGCGACAGCAGTCCGCTTGTTGGACCTCGGCTTCTTTCGGATAGGTGGCGAGGACTATGCCCGCCAGCACGAGACCTTCGGTATCGCGAGCCTCCAACGTCGCCATGTCCGGGTGAGGGGAGGCCGCATGGTCTTCGATTGCCGTGCCAAAGAGCCCATCCGCAGGCAGGTCGAGGTCGCCGACGACGAAGCCCTTGAGGTGGTCAAGGCGCTGAAGCGACGCCGGGGCGGCGAAGCCAACCTCTTTGCGTACAAGGACGGCTCGGGTTGGTCCTATGTCCGCTCAAGCGACATAAACGGCTACATTTGCCAAGCCACCGGAGGAGCCCACAGTGCAAAGGACTTCCGCACCTGGGCGGCAACCGTCCCAGCGGCGGCCGAGCTCGCGGCACAGGGTCACGGGAAGCGGAGGGAATTAGTCAATATGCCCCCGATCCTGCCGGCTGAGCAGCCGTTCCCCTTGCGGCTGGCGCTTTACCACGTTATCTTTGGCCCTTTACTCGCAAAGGTACGGATGTCTTGTGGGCACCTGCCAACGGAGGGCGAAACATGACCATGGTGCTCGCGCTGAAAGTCCCGATGCGGAAAAGATCGGTAGCGGCGCTGTGCGCCGGGTTAGCGATGGTGTGCTCGGGCACGGTGGTCCTGGCGGCGGCCCCAGCGTCAGCAGCCACGATCTGGTACGCGTCGCCGACCGCTATCGGTAGTGGTAACTGCTCCGACGCCGCAGACGCCTGCACACTCCCAACGGCGCTCTCGGACGCGCAGAGCGGCGACATCATAGACCTGGCAGCCGGCAGCTACCCGCCCGGCTCCTACGGGCTCACCATTTCGACTTCGGTCACCCTCCAACCGGTCACTCCCAACACGGCCGTTACCCTCGAAGCGAGCGGTTCCGCATACCCAACGGTCTCTGTGAACAGCGGCGTTACAGCTACCATCACCGGGGTCACTATCACAGGCGACCTCTATAACGGGGGCAACCTGACGGTGGAGGGCTCTACCATCACAGGCGGTAACGACACCACAGGAGGCGGCATAGGCAGCTATGGCACTCTCACAGTGGAGGGCTCCACCATCACCGGGAACACCGCCTCGAAGAGCGGCGGTGGCATCTTCGATGGCAGCGGCACCACGACTGTGGTGGCCTCGACAATCACGGGTAATACGTCGCAATATGGCGCTATCTACAACTACGGAGGCACGGTCTACCTTGCGGCGGACATCATTGCCCACAACTCCGGTCCTGACTGCGGCGGCTCCATTACCGACGACGGTTACAACGTGGACGACGACGGTAGCTGTGGGCTGAGCAGCGCCAACGGGAGCATCAGCAGCTCGTCCACGGTGGCGCTCGGGCCGCTCGCTGAAAACGGTGGCCCGACCGAGTCCATCCTCCCCCTCTACCCCAACTCGGCCATCGGCCTGATCCCAAGCTCGACTTCGGTCATGGTCAACGGGCAGGCCGTGCAACTTTGCCCGACGACGGACCAGCGGGGGATCGGGAGCCTGTCGGGGCAGGCGTGCAATGCAGGCTCTGTGCAGTTCGGGTGGCCGGTAGCCGCGGCCCAAAGCTTCACAGCCACAGAAAACACCCAGCTCAGCGAGCCAGCCTTGACCCTTATGAGCGGGGAGACCGATGACAACACGGGCGCAACTGCTCCTGCTTACCCAGGCTGGACTGCGGCTTTGGCCACCCAGGCAACCGATGGTACGGCGGTCGTTAGCCCCAACGGGTCCTTCACGTACACGCCAACCAGTAGCACCTTCACTGGCACCGACAGCTTCACCTACACCCTGACGGACAACCTCGGCTACACCTCTGGGCCGGCGACGGTGACGATTACCGTGAACCCGAGCTTTTCCATCTCGGTCAACGGCGGTACCACCACGCAGACGGCCGAGTACGGCACCAGTACCACCACCTTCAGCGAGAGCGGAGTGCCCGCAAATACGAGCGGCACGCTGACTTTTTCGGCCAACGGGACTACAGCGCTCTGCGAGATCTCGACGTTCTCGTCCACTACGGAGAGCTGTAGCCCGGACCCGGATATAGACTTGGCGCCGAGCAGCACCCCTTACACGGTGAACGCCAGCCTGAGCGCCGACAACACAACCGAGCCGGCATCTAACACGGTGCCGCTCACGGTCACGCCCTTCGCGGTAAGCGCCACCATCGAGGGGAGCCAGACCTACGGTTCCTCCAAGCCACAGTTCTCCGTCGAGACATCCAATGCCCCAGAGGGTGTACTGAGCGGCACCCCGGTCTGCACCGAGGTGAACGGAGGGGCGACCAAGATCGGCCCAGCCCTGACCGCCGGCGGGAGTTACACCATCTATGCCCCGAGCTGTTCTGACCTGAGCGTCTCGCCGAGCGCCGATTACGCCCTCAGCTACGTGGGCGGGCCTTTCACAGTCACTCAGGCGCAGACTTCGCTGTCCCTCCACGGCGTGCCGCCTGGCTGGGTGCTCGTAGGTACACCGGTCGTCTACGTGGCAACCGTCTCCAAGGGGACCATCCCAGGCACCCTCACCGGCACGGTCGCCTTCACCGAGAACAGCACGACCATTGCCGGCTGCGGGGCGGTGAAGCCTGTCCTCGGGCTCTACGCCTGCCTCACCAAGTTCAGCGCACCGGGCAGCTACAGCATCGGGGCTACCTACGAGGGTGACCCCGACTTCACCAACTCCACGGGTTCGCTCAGCCAGCCCGTCTACCAGCTCCCCGCGATAACGAGCGCCAACCACTACACCGCCACGGTCAACAAGTCCTTCAGCTTCCCGGTAAGCGCCACTGGTTACCCATCACCGACCTTGTCAGAGACAGGCGCTTTGCCCAAGGGGGTGACCTTCAGCTCTGGCGTGCTCTCGGGGACACCGGCAAAAACGGGGACCTACCCGATAACCATTTTCGCCACCAACGCCGCGGGCACGGCCCATCAGGACTTCACCTTGGTGGTACAGATGTAAGACAACAAAAGGGCTAAGTCGCCAGAGAAGCCAAGCTGGCGCTGCGGTCATAACGTACGCGCCCGCGACGCGGTGCAGCCGCCATTTGTCGCGGTGCCAGCACCTCAGCCTTTAGCTGAACTGGCTTGCACTACCACTATCTTCGGTATATCGGAACTGGAGTGATGTCCTCTCCCAGCAGTAAGCGGCAATGAGAACCTCTGGCGGCTGGGGCTCGCCCGACCGGAGCCTCCTCGTGCTCACGAGCCTGGCGAGCGGCCCCAAGCACGGTTTTGCGCTCATAAAGGATGTCGAGGCTTTCGCCGGTGTCAGGCTGGGGCCTGGCACCTTGTACGGCTGCCTGTCCAAGCTGGAGGCGGCGGGCTTGGTCCAGGCGCTCCCAGCCGAGGACAGACGACACCCCTATCGGGTCACAGCGGCTGGAATAGAGGCATTGCGGACAGAACTTGTCGAGGTCGCTCGGGTAGCCGAAGTCGGGCTCGGCCGGATAAGGGAGGCCGTCCTGTGAGCGGCCGAGCGGTGAGCTGGGCCCTGCGGCTTTACCCGAAGCGGTGGAGGCGTCGTTATGGAAGAGAGGTACTCGACCTTGCTGACGAGCTCGTCGCCTTTGGCGAGACCACGAGCACCCGAGCCGCGGTTGGCCTTGTCCCAGCAGCACCGAGGGAGCACTTGCAGGTCCTGCGCCCTCGTCGAGCCGTCCTGGCGTTCGGTGCGGCAGTGGTAGTGCTTATTGGCGTGTTGGCCGCGACGGCCCTCGGAGGCAGGACCCCGTCAAGCTCCCGTCCGGCGAGCGAGGCCATCTTTACTGCCTTCGTCGAGCCGACGGCCAGCACCCGAGAGATCGCAGTGCTGCGCCGAGAGCTATCCCGCTGGGAACCCGAGCAGGTGAGGTCGTGCCAGTACGTGGACAAGGCGCAGTCCTTTGCCCAGTTCAAGGAGAAATTCCGCGCCGACCCCGACGTTGTAAGAGCCATGACGGCAGAAATGATGCCGTCGTCATTTCGCTGTGCCTTGGCCGAAGCGGACGGCATGGTCCACGTCGTTCGCGAACTGGTGGCGAAGCCGGACATCTTCGCCGTCATGGTGGGCGACCCTGCCGAGGCCAAGGTTCCGTGATCGGCGATCACTTCGGCTCCCTACGTTTGCTTCAACGGGCGCTCTGGGTTGGCGTGAAATCCCTGCTGAGCGCTTAGTACCACGCCTCTTCCGGAACCGTGCATAGGTTCCGACTGAGGCCGGCTCATCGCCCACGCGTTCGAGCGTCGGTCTGACCTGCACCACCCATAATCGTCGTGAACCTCGCGCTACCTAGCTTTGCCGGCGTGAACGATAACGGGGCATCGAGCAGGACTTTCTTCGCGACACGGATCCTGGCTGAACCTGACAAACCCCAGGTAGGCGGTTTCCTAAACAGTGCGTCGCAAGTTCGAGTCTTGCCGGGGGGCACCAACCGGTGGCGGCGCTTGTCACAACAAGCCTCCGCGTCACCGCAATGTCATCGAAACTCTGCGCGACCACCCCTTCCGGGCCTCTCCAGACCCCACATATACGTTCCATGCACATCGCCTGACCTGCCCAAACTCCGAGGACTTCACTAGACCACACATTTGTCAGGCTTTTGAGGTGCTAGTGGGCGCAAGCCCGTGGGGGTTCAAGTCCCCCCTCCGACACCCCTTCTGAGCAGCCACTTCGCTGGTTCGATTGGAGGGTGAGACATTCCACTCGTAGCCGCGTGCGTCCTACGTGCGGTAGTGGTCCGAGATACGCCTGATTGGTCTCACCACCGAGACGCTGCTATCGGTCTGGTTTTGGGCTGCTCGCATCATCGCGCCCAACCGCTCGGCAATTTCGCGATCACGCTCCAGCAGCGCATGCTGGTACCGAAGAGCAACGGTTGGCGTCGCGTGACCGAGGCGAACCATCAGTTCTGCGACGGTCGCACCGGAATTGGCCGCCCAGGTCGCTCCTGAGCCCCGCAGGTCGTGAAAATGCAACTCGGGTAGCCCACATCGCCGACGTGCGGCCGCACTTCTTACGTACCCTCGTCCCGACTCCCGTTCAGCGTGGCGTTTGAGGCGCCGATACGAAGGTGTGCAGGCCATAGAAGCCGGCAACGGCGTCCCGGTGGCGGTGCCGGAGAAGCGGGGGAGCGTGGGTTTCCTCTTAGTCAGCTTTGCTTTGGTATTTTGCGCCGGTGCCGGGGCCGCCTGGACGGTCTATGTCGTGTACTCGGTCTTCGCTGGGGCGCCCGATGTCACCGGGGCTGTCGATAGCGGTCTGAGAGCGAGAGTAGGTTTCGACTCGGTGCGAGCCGCGGCCGCCGTCGTGCCAATGAGCCTGCTTACGATCGTCGTTGCCCTAGGCAGCATTGCCACCTTCGTGCACAGGGCAGCATTTGCGCGGGGCAATGACCGTCGCCCGATCGGCCCAGTGTCGCTGTTCATGACGCAAGCGGCATTTCTGCTCACGGGAGCGGCACTCTTGGGGCTTGTCGCTACGCTCGTTGCGACCGGGGCGAGCCAGCACGACGTGGTCCGCGCTGGCGCAGGTTGGCTGCCCAGTCTCGTCGTTGCTCTGGTCCTCGCCGCGCTCCTGCGCAGGCCACCACTCAGACCATCGCTCCGACGAGCTCTCGCCGTGCTATGCACCGCCGGCGTGCTGGCAGGAGGCGCCACCATTGCCCAGGCCGGGACAACCTCATCCGGCCAGCCGATAGTGGCCGCGGGGTTCCGCCAGGTGTCCTATACCGGTGTTTCGTCCGTGCAACTCATGCGTGTGACGTGCGCAAACGTGACCGACTGCGTCGGCGAAGGCCTGGGTACCTATGGGGCTAACCTGCCGAACACACGAAGTTTGCTCGCCATTTCCTCCGACGGGGCGCGCACCTGGCAGATCAGCGCGCTCCCGGTGGCCTTCTCGCTTCCTTTGACGCCCACCTGCTATGCCTATTCCTGCACCGCTGCCTACCGAGAGGGACCGAGCGGACGAAGCCCGGGAGAGGACGTGCTCAGGATCCTGTTCTCAACCGACGGCTCGCCCCGTGTCTTGTCGTTGGGCCTGTGGCGAGTTCCCACTGTGACCGACGCACCGCTTTGCACCGAGGCTGAGTGCCTGGTAGCTGGGGGCGGGCCGCCTCTTAGCGGGGCTCAGCAGCACCCCGCATCGCCGGTCATTTGGCGGAGCGGCGACGGCGGACGAGACTGGAAACCGGTCGAGCTTCCGCTCCCCCCGAGTTCGGTTGCACTTGACGGGACCCAAGGCCCCTGGTGCAGCGATACGTCCGATTGCGTGGCCGCTGTCCAGCTATTCCCACGAAGATGCGAGCCGATCGGCGAGAACGGGCAATGCCAGGGGACACTCCACATGGCGCTCACAAACGATGGAGGGAGGACCTGGTCGTTGGGGGCCCAGCGGCTCCCCTTCTCCGCTGTCTCCTGCGGTGTGGGCGGTGTCTGCACTGGGACGGTCGAGCGCGGCTCGTCCGTGCCACAGACGCTCTTCGCGACTTCGGGCAATTTCGGCACGAGCTGGGGGCAACTACGAAAGGCACCGGATAGCCCGGGATTGACCTGCTGGAGCACTGAGGACTGCGTCGCCTTTTTCCTGGCAATGCCCCTGCGGCTAAGCGGATGGAGGGTCAATGTCGCCGCCACCACAAACGACGGTAGGTCCTGGCAGCCACAAAACGTCTCAGGTGAGACGCTTGAGGCCGTCCAGGTACCGTGGTGCGATGCGCAGGGCAACTGCATCGCCGTGGCCGCGGGCGGGCCGTCGTTCAATTGGGCGCTCACCGTTGCCCGCCGCGCCAAGTCGTCTCAATGGACGGCTAGGCCATTGCCTCTCCCGTCCAAGGTGCTTAGCGTGCCGGGCTAACGCGCTCGGCGGGGTTCCTCAACCCGACAGGACGAGGCGATTGGGTTTGCTATCAGGAGTCGCGAATCCTGCGCTTTCGAGCAATCTCTGAATAAGGGTAAGGGGCCATCGTCCGATGGCGACAATAAAGAGCTTGGCGGCTGTGGAAAAGGTCGGGAAAAGTTCGTCAAATGTTCCTACTGGCCTCACCTCTTTCCCTCCATCCAAACGGTGCAGACCTCGCCGAGGCCATTGCTAAAATGAGGGACGGAGAAATCGGGGCTCGGAGGGCGCCGCCACATTTGATTGCGGGTAGCCGGTTCTAGCGGTTTGCTTTACTTGGAGGCTGGGTTGTCGGAGGCGTTACAGCTTGAAGGACCGCACCTGCCGAGCCGCAAGGTCAACGAGGTGTTGTCCTGGCGCTTGGCCGCAGAGCTGCTGAGCCGCCATCCCGGCGAGTTCCGCCTCATCGAAGCTCACAACGGCGGAGGCCAGTACGACGAGCTCCAAATAGTGTGGGGGCAGGTTATACGAAGTTCCTCATCGATCTGCACAGGGTTGGCAGCGCCCATTTCGCCAGCGGCGCCAGGTCCTGGGTGAGCATCTGGTCCGAGGCAGTCGCTGCCTATGACCTAAAGGCCATCGTGGACGAGCTCGAGCGCCGCGCCGGGCTGTCGAGCCGCCGCCTTCCGCCACCGAGTACTCCCGAGGTCCTAACGGCGCGGGCCATCGCTCGCCTCATCGCTCACACTGCGTTCGAGCACCACCTCTACGAGGTCCGCAACGGCTATGACTACGGCTCGTACGGCGGTGGCCTGCGGGAGGGCTACTTCAACGAGTTCCCCGCCTGCCGCCTGCGCCTGCGCGAGCGCGGGTTCCGTGACTTCCGAGGCGAACCTGCTTTCCGCTTCTGGTTCATGCTGCGCAACGATGAACCGCGCCTTGCCTTCGAGGACACTGGGCAGGTGTGGACGAGGGACGGCAAGGAGGTCAACCTTGTTGAGCGCAGGCACAAGGACGGCTCGCTGTGGCCCACGGTTGGACGGCTTCTGCCGAAGCTCATGCGCTAAATGGCTCTAGTTGCACCGACCACAAGTGGCGGTGGGCGACTTGCTCGAATGCCGGCCTACTCGGAGATGGCGGTCCCGACGAGGCTCTCGAGCCTCGGCGGGGTAACGGCGCGATGGCTCATGGATTGTGACACTGGCTCTGACGTGGCGCTTGGTGGTCGGCCCTGGCAGCATGGGAAAGTGGACGACAGCGAACGCAGTGCTAGCCAGTACGACGCCATGGCTGCCGAGTACGCCGCCGATAATGCCACCAGCCCCTACAACGCCCTTTACGAGCGCCCGGCGACCATGGCCCTGTTGGGCGAGCCTTCTTGTCTCCGAGTCCTCGAGGTCGGCTGTGGGTCTGGGGCCTTGACGGCCTGGTTAGTGGACCAAGGTGCGACTGTAACGGCGATGGACGTAAGCCCGCTGATGCTGGGCCTCGCCAGGAGCCTCGTCGGCGAGAAGGCCACGTTGGTGCTCGCCGACCTTGCAAAGCCGCTGCCGTTCGAAGACGCGACCTTCGATGTCGTCGTGGCGTCCCTCGTGCTGCACTATGTACGGGACTGGGCCCTTGCGCTGCGCGAGCTGCGGCGGGTGCTGAGCCAAGACGGCGCTGTCGTCTTCTCGACGCACCACCCGACCTTGGATTGGGTGCTCGCGCCTGAGGGCTACTTCGCGCTGTGAACCGCCCTGGGTTCCTTGGAGGCTCCATACCTTGGAAGGAAGGATGGAGCTATGCCAACGAAACAGCCCCCCAAGCCCGCCGCCCGTCGCTACACCGGTGCAGAGAAAGAGCAGGCCGTCCGGCTGGTCCGCCAGCTCCGCAAGGAGCTCGGCACCGAGGAGGGCACAGTCGGCCGGGTCGCACGCCAGCTCGGTTACGGCG
>Ga0335074_10012841_pt1 | contig 11759 bp, 9 predicted proteins | sample Lox_Sample_23_FD_206715 | JGI IMG/M metagenome (GOLD analysis project Ga0335074, IMG submission 206715) | Soil microbial communities from Loxahatchee National Wildlife Refuge, Florida, United States - Lox_Sample_2.3 | ecosystem: Environmental > Terrestrial > Soil > Wetlands | place: USA: Florida...
CGAGCGCGCGCTCGAGACCGGCATGGCCTACATCCGCGAGCGCAGCGTGTTCGGCCAGCCGCTCGGAAAGTTCGAGGGGATCCAGTTCGAGCTGGTCGACCTGTGGACCCAGGTCGAGGCGGTGAAATGGCAGTGCCGTCGAGCCGCCTGGCTGCTCGACACCTACACGTTGAAGGGGGACACCTCGCACCGGGGGGAGGTCGACCGGGCCGTGGCCGCCGTGAAGCTGACCGCGCCGCCGATCGCGTTCGAGTGTGTCAAGCGGGTGATGATGTGGTTCGGCGCCGCGGGCTACACGAAGGACGTCGGGCTCGAGCTCGGCCTGCGCGGCATCATGTCGTACATGGTCGGCGCCGAAGGGGGCCTCAACGTCATGCGGATCATCCTCGGGCGGGAGCTCCTCGGCAAGGAGTTCCTCCCGTACAAGTGAGCCGAGATGGTCGGCCGCGCCCGGCGCCGGGCCGCACCGGTCCGCGAACGCGAGCTGCACGCGCGACTCGCCCGGCGCCTGCCCGCCGGCCGATCCGGCCTGCTCCCGCTCGGCGATGACGCCGCCGCCGTCCGGCCCGGCCGCGGCGAGGTCGCGGTCGTCTCAACGGACGCGCTCGTCGAGGGAACGCACTTCCTGCGCCGCTCGGACCCCTCGCGGATCGGCGCGGCGGCAGCCGCCGTCAGCCTCTCCGACGTCGCGGCGAAGGGCGCCCGACCCGTCGCGATCCTCCTCGCGCTCGTCGTACCGCCCGGCACCCCGCGGCGGTGGGCGGAGTCGGTCGTACTGGGCGCCGAGCGCCTCGGGTCCGGGTTCGGCGCGCACGTGGTGGGAGGCGACACCAAGCCGGGTCCGGTCCGCGCGGTCGCGAGCATGGTGCTAGGATTCGGTCCCCAGGAGGCGCTCGCCCCCCGCACCGGTGCCCGACCGGGCGACCTGATCGGCACGACGGGGGAGGTCGGACGGGGCGGCCTCGCGGCGCGCGGGTTGCGGCACGGGGCCAGCAGCGCGACGCTTGCGGCGCTGCTCGAGGTCCGGCCCCGGGTTCGCGAGGGCCGCGCGCTGGGCCCGCTCGCGCACGCGATGCTCGATACCTCGGACGGCCTCGCGGAGTCCGCGCGGCTGCTGGCTCGGGCCAGCCGGGTCCGCGTGATCCTGGAGGAGGACCAGCTCCCGTACGCCCGGGGAGTTCGGGCGGTCGCATGGTCGCGGGCGGACCGCCGTGCAGTGGCGTTCTACGGAGGGGATTACGAGCTCCTCGCCGCGATCCCACCCCGCCGTTGGGTCGCGGCGAGCCGCGCCGTCGGTCGCGCCGGTGGTTCGCTGACGCGGATTGGCCGGGTGGTGCGGGGCCGGGGCGCGTGGCTCGCGCACGACGGACGGCTCTCCCGGATGCCGCCCGCCGGCTGGCGTCCGTTCGGATGAGCGCCCCCGGAGGGCGTGACCGACCGTGTCGCACCGTCGCAAGGTCCGCGCTACGCTCAAGTAGGGGTTCCCGGGTCCCCGCCTCACCCCTCGAGGGGACGAAGTATGCCGAGCGCTCCCACCATCAATCCGTTTGAGACGGCCAAGCAGCAAGTCGATATCGTCGCCGACCTGATCGGGATCGACGCGGGCATCCGCGACGTCCTCAAGCACCCGAAGCGCGAGCTGACGGTGAACTTCCCGGTCCGGATGGACGACGGGTCGTACCGCGTCTTCACCGGCCACCGCGTGCAGTACAACATGGCCCGGGGCCCGACCAAGGGCGGCATCCGCTACCACCCGCAGGTGACGCTCGACGAGGTCCGGGCGCTCGCCGCGTGGATGACGTGGAAGTGCGCGGTCGTCAACATCCCGTACGGGGGCGCGAAGGGCGGCGTCGTCTGCGACCCCAAGCACATGTCGAAGGACGAGCTGCAGCGGCTCACCCGCCGCTACGCCAGCGAGATCTCCCCCATCATCGGGCCGGAGATGGACATCCCGGCGCCGGACGTCTACACCGACAGCCAGACGATGGCGTGGATCATGGACACGTACTCGATGCAGAAGGGCTACTCCGTGCCGGGCGTCGTGACGGGGAAGCCGATCAGCCTCGGGGGCAGCGAGGGGCGGGGCGAGGCGACGGGCCGCGGCTGTGCCTACGTCATCCGCGAGGCGGCGAAGGACCTGAACCTCAAGGTCAAGGGTGCGCCGGTCGCGATCCAGGGCTTCGGGAACGCCGGATCGGTCGCCGCGAACCTGCTCTACGACGAGCAGGGCGCGAAGATCGTCGCGGTCTCGGACACGAAGGGCGGGATCTACAAGGCGGACGGGTTCAACCCGCACGCCGTCGAGGAGCACAAGGCAAAGACCGGTTCCGTCGTCGGGTTCCCCGGCACGAAGTCGATCTCGAACGACGAGCTCCTCGAGACGAAGGCCGACATCCTCGTACCGGCGGCGCTCGAGAACCAGATCACCAAGAAGAACGCCGACAAGATCCAGGCGAAGATCGTCGCCGAGGCCGCGAACGGCCCGACGCTCCCTGAGGCGGACGAGATCCTCTTCCAGAGGAAGGTCACCGTCCTCCCCGACGTCCTCGCCAACGCCGGCGGCGTTACGGTGAGCTACTTCGAGTGGGCGCAGGACATCCAGGGCTACTACTGGGCGCTCGACGAGGTCAACAGCCGGCTCGAGCGGGTCATGGTGAAGTCGTACAGCGACGTGCACAAGGTCGGCGTCGAGCGCAAGGTGCACAACCGGACCGCCGCGTACGTGGTCGCGATCCAGCGGGTCGTCGACGCGATCAAGATCCGGGGCATCTACCCGTAGGCCGAGCGGCTCCCCGGCCCCCACGATGGCCGACCTTCCCCGGTGCCGCCGGGCGACGTGGTCGGACATCGACCGGTGGGCCGACGCGGTCGCCGATCGCGTGCGGGACGCCGATGCCGTGCCCGAGACGATCGTCGGGCTCACGCGGGGCGGATGGGTCCCGGGCCGGCTGCTCTGCGACCGGCTCGGCGTGCACCGGCTGGTCTCGCTCCGCGCGCAGCACTGGGGGATCACCGCGACCCGTACCGGCGCGGCCGCGCTGACCGAGGGACTGAGCGGACCGGTGCGCGGACGCCAGGTGCTCGTCGTCGACGACATCACGGACACGGGGGACTCGCTCGCGCTCGCCGTCGATCACGTGCGCGCGCGGCGTCCGAGCCGGATCGAGAGCGCGACGCTCCTCCACATCGCCGGCGCCCGGCACGTCCCGACCTACTTCGGGGAAGAGGTGGTGCGGTCGGAGTGGGCGTGGGTCGTCTTTCCGTGGAACTACTGGGAGGACCTGGTCGCGCTGGCCGCCCGGGCCGCGCCGGAAGGCACCCCGCTCCCGCGCGTCCGCGCCGAGCTGAAGCGCCGCGCGGGCCTCGAGGTCCCGCTCGAGGACCTCGAGCGGATCACGGCATGGAGAGGTTCGACCGCCGCTAGCCCGAAGTCGGGGGCGCTTCCGCGACGGACCGCGCGGCGAGCATCTTGAGATACTGCTGGAGCGCGCCCGCCCCGATCACCAGCCCGAAGCCGCCCAGGAGCAGCGCGAGCAGGAGCGGAAGCTGGCTCGGCCCGCTGACGCCCTGCAAGTACTGGACCAGGTAGACGATCCCGAAGCTGACCAGCCCGATGCCGATGATCGAGGTCGTGGCGACCACGAACGAACGGGGGAACCGCCCCCGCGCCAGCGTACGACGGATCGCCCGGCCCACCTCCCAGACGAGCGCTCCCAGGAGCCACCAGAGCAGCCCGGCCTGCAGGAACGAAAGGGTCCGGTCGAGCGGCGGCGAGCTGCCGCCGGCGTGGTAGGTGTTGTACCCGGTCAGGAAGCCGACGCCGACCAGGGCGATCGCAAAGAGGCCGAACCCGAACGCGACCGACCCCTGCCGGATGTCGGTCGACGCTCCGCGGATCGACTCGATCAACGCCTCGTCGACGTCGAACGTCCAGAAGATCAGGTAGACCCCGAGGACGATCGCGAGACCGATGACGCCCCAGACGAGGACCTGGCTCGCGGCGGCGATGCCGAGGATCAGCAGCACCAGGGCGACCGGTAGCACGGTCTTCGCCCGCAGCTTCGGGTCCTTGAGCGCCCGGACGATCGTGTAGTAGGTCGACTCGATGCTCGCGTTCTGGCGGACGTAGACGCGTCGGACCCCGTCGACCTTGACGCGCGAGGCGAGGATCGGGAAGAGGAACTCGTCCTCCGCGCCGTCGCTCACGAGGTAGGCGGACTTCGCCCCGACGCGGCCGAGCACGTCGTCGAACTGCGAGGCGACCCGGCGGTCGGAGAGCACCCCCACCTTGCCGGAGCCGGTGAGGACGCAGACCTCGCACTCTTCGCCGGCGCCGCGGAGCTCGTCGAGCAGGCTGACCGCCGCGAACATCGCGTTGGTGTCCGAGTCCTCGGGGTCCACGGTCCCGAGCTTCACCGCCGCCTCGAGCACGGCGGCGCGGCCAACGACGGGCCCGCCGACCGAGGCCTTCCGACCCAGGTCGTCGTCCCGGTCGATGCTGACGACCAGGCGCATGGCCCGCGGACTATGCCCGTCGAAGGGGATAATTCCTCGGGTTGGCCGAGACGGCGACGGGGTCGCGTTCGACGCCCCGGAGGGGGACACCTAATACCGCGCGCCCTGCCCTGACGAACTTCCGATGCCCGACCTGCCGGACAAACGCACCGCGTTCATCGACTGGTACCTCGCGGTCGTCGAGGCCGCCGACCTCACCGACAAGCGCTACCCGGTCAAGGGGCTCAACGTCTGGCCCGTCTACGGGATGGCCGCGCGGCGGAACTTCGACCGCGTCCTGGTCCGGGAGATCGAGGCGACCGGCTCCCACGCCGTCGAGTTTCCCGCCCTGATCCCCGAGACCGAGTTCGCGAAGGAGAAGGAGCACATCAAGGGGTTCGACGCGCAGGTCTACTGGGTCACCAAGGGCGGGTCGACCGACCTCGATACGAAGCTCGTCCTCCGCCCGACCAGCGAGACCGCGATGTACCCGGTCTTTGCGCTGTGGGTCCGCTCCCACCGCGACCTGCCCCTGAACGTCTACCAGATCGTGAACGTCTTCCGCTACGAGACGAAGACGACCCGCCCGTTCCTCCGCGACCGGGAGATCCACTTCTTCGAGGAGCACACCTGCCAGGCGAACGAGGACCACGCGACCGAACGGGTCCGGTCGAATCGGGGGGCGTTCGAACGGATGGCGCACGCCTTCGCGCTCCCGTACCTCGCAATCCGCCGGCCGGAGTGGGACAAGTTCCCCGGCGCCTACTACTCGATCGGCCTCGACATCCCCCTCGGGGAGGCGCGCACGCTCCAGATCGGAACCGTGCACCACTACCGGGAGAACTTCTCCCGGCCGTACGGGATCCAGTACGAGGACGCCGACGGGAGCCAGAAGTTCGTCCACCAGACGACGTTCGGGATCTCCGGGCGCCTCCTGGGCGCGGTCGTGGCGGTCCACGGGGACCAGAAGGGCGTCGTCTTCCCGACGGAGCTCGCGCCGTACGAGGTCGTCGTGATTCCGATCCCGAACGCCGCGGCGGGGGACGCGCCGGAACGGGCCGCGGGAGAGATCGCGGAGCGGCTCCGCCGGCACGGCCGACGCGTCCACCTGGACGACGGGGAGGAGCGGCCCGGGGCGAAGTACTTCCGCTGGGAGCTCGGCGGCGTGCCGCTCCGTCTCGAGGTCGGCCGGCGCGAGGCCGAGGGACGGACGGTCAGCGCCACCGACCGGTTGGGCCGCAAGTCGTCGTTCCCGCTCGACCGCCTCGAGCACGAGGTCGACCAACGCCTCGGGGAGTTCGACCGCGCGCTCCGTGAGCGAGCGGCCGAGGTGTTCCGCACGTCGTTCGAGGTCGCTCGCTCGATCACCGAGCTCGCCGGCTCGACCCGCGTCCGGTTGATCGGCTGGTGCGGGGACGAGGCGTGCGGGCACGCCATCGAGCGAGGGATCGACGGCGCGCTGCTGGGGACGCCGGAGGACCCGCTGCCGTTCGAGGTCGGTCCCGTCGGACCGTGCGTGGCGTGTGCCAAGACCGACGGCGTTCGGTGGGCGGTCGCGTCCCAGCCGATGTGATCGCGGCTACGGCGGGGGCGCCGGGACCGGAGGGTTCGGCAGCACGAGCCACATCCCGGCGAGGCCGAACAGCAGCAGCGTGATGAACACGGCGTACACCCCGTTGTCGATCCAGACGCCGTAGAACGTCCCCCACCAGACGTAGAAGGCGACCGCCGCGACGACGAGGGAAGCGAACCCCCAGAACGTCACCTTGCGGGGCAGGGAGAGCTCCCGGTAGCGGGTCGGCTCCGGGTGGGCGGACTGGCCGCTCGGGGTGCTCATCGGGACCCGGCGACCCGGGGGTCGTTACATAACCCTTGCCCCCGAAGCACCGTCCCTCGGCGGTCGGCGACGCTCTTCGGGGACCGGGGCGTGCGCCGCCGCGATGCGGATCCTCGAGTATTCGGAGCTGACGGCCGCGCAGCAGCGGCGCGCGCCGGGGACCGAGTTCTCCGACGGGGACCCTCCGTCGGTCTGTGACCGCATCGACCGGATCCGCATCCGCGGGGAGCGATTCCTGGGATACGTCTCGCTCCACGCGGTCGAGCGGGGGGTCCCGGTCGCCCGCGTCGGCTCGACCCGGGTCACGTTCGTGCCGGCGTCGGGCGACGCCGAGACGGTCTGCGGCATCACGGACGTGGTCACGCGGTCCGACGCCTTGCGCCGTCGTTACGCGACCCGGCTGATCGAAGCGTCGCACGAGCGGGCTCGCGCCGAAGGCCTCCGATGGGCGATCCTCTGGACCCACCGCGCGTGGGCGGCGCACCGGCTCTACGAGCGCCTCGGGTACCGCGACGTCTACTCCCCGGCCCTCGCGACGCGGCGGTCGTCGACGCCCCCGCGCGCGGGTCGACGATCGATCCGGCTGCGCATCGCGCGCGGCGGCGACGCCGCGCGGCTGGAGCGGCTGTTCACCGAGGCGTCCGAGGCGCGCGTCGGCTTCAGCCGACGGCCCCGCGGCTGGTTCGCCGCGGTCTTCCGGCTCGGTTGGCGCACGCCCGGGTCGTTTCGCCTCGCGTACCGGGACGGGGCCCTCGTGGGGTACGTACAGATGAGCCTCGATCGGTTCGACCTCGTGTCGAGGGAGATCGTGGTCCGGAGCCCGGCAGATCACGGCCCGCTCCTCGACGCGCTCGAGCGGACCGCCCGGGGGCGGTGGATCGGGATCCGCTCGACCACGTTCGTGCGGGATGCCGGGCGCGAGATCGCACGGCATGGTTACGACCGGGTCCCGTTCGACCACGCAGTCATGATGGCCTGCCCGCTCCGCGCCGTCGACCGGCCGGAGTGGCGGCAGCTGACCCGGACGATCGCGGACCCGAGGTTCGCGCTCCACGGCGGCGACATGGTCTGAGACCGCTCCCCGCGTGGCGCCGGACCGATGCGGAACCCTCCCCGTTCGACCCTAGCTTTAACCGCGCGCCGGCGATAGAACGGTCGGCATGCCCGACGCGCCCGCCGCCGAGGAGGTCGCGGCGCCGGACCGCGCGCGGATCGAGCGGCTGACCCCCGAGCAGCATCGGATCCTCGCCTACGCGAGCGCGATCGGCTCCGAGTTCGACTTTCCGCTGCTCGTCGCGGCGATGGGCGTCGAGGAGGAGGCGCTCGCCGAGCGGCTGGAGGAGCTGGTCCACGAAGGCATCCTCACCGAGCGGGCCGGGGGCGACCGGTTCGCGTTCGCCGAGGAGGCGTTCCGTGCCCGGATCTACCGGTCGCTCACGGAGAGCCGGATGCGGGTGCTGCATCGCAAGGTCGCGGAGGCGATGGAGCGGGCGTACCCGGACCCCCCGCTCTCGGTGATCGCCGAGCTCGGCCGTCACTTCTTCCTCGGAAAGGTCGGCGAGAAGTCCCGGTCGTACAACCGGCGGGCGTCGGACGCCGCGCGCGAAGCGGACGACCCCGAGACCGCGGCGCACTACCTGGAGCGCGTGGAGATCGACCTCGCCGCGCTCCCGGACGACCACCGTCGCGAGCTCGCGGAGGTCGACTCCGCGCTCGGGGAGCTGTACTACTCGATTGGCAACTTCGCGAGCGCGGACCGGTTCTTCACGAACGCCCTCCAGCGGCTCGGCACGGACGAGCCGCGGATCCGCGGCGCGGTCCTGCTCGCGCGCGCCGAGATCGCGCGGGAGGGCCTGGACGTGGAGGCCGCCACGCGCCAGGCCGTCGAGGCGCAGATGCTGTTCGAGCAGGTGGGGGATCGGCTCGGGCGGGCCCAGACGTTCCGCCTCCTCGGCCGGCTCTACTTCCAGAAGGGAGCGTACCGCGAAGCGCTCGACGAGAACATGCGGGCGCTCGATGCGCTCGAGGAGTCGAAGGACGCGCGGCTCCTCGGTCGGCTTGCGATCGACATCGGCAATTCGTTCGCCCTGCTCGGGCCCGCGGTCCGGGACGAGGCGGTGGCGTGGTACGAGCGGGCGATCCGGGGACTCAAGGGCGTGGGCGACTGGGTCGACCTGTCCCGGGCCTACCACAACCTCGGCGTGCTCGTCGGGGAGAAGCGGCCCCAGGACGGGCTCGACCACCTCGAGCGGGCCCGCGACCTCGGGGAGCGGGCCCACGATAGTCGTTCGACCGGTCGCGCGCTGCTCTCAGGCGTCGAGTTCCGCCTCGCCCTGGGCCAGCTGGAGGAGGCGACCCGCGACAACGAGCAGGCCGGTCGCATCCTCGAGCGGCTCTCCGACGACCTCGGTCTCGAGCAGGTCGAGCAGAACCGAGGGATGATCGCGGAGAAGCAGGGCCAGTGGGAGGACGCGGAGCATTCGTTCGAGCGGGCGATCGCGATGTGCCGGCGCCACCACCTCCCGGCCGACGAGGCGGAGGCGCTGTTCTACCTCGCGCGCCTGCGCCTCAAGACCCGCAACCTGGACGGCGCACGGGAGGCGATCGACGCGGCCGGCCGGCTCGGGATCGCCGAGATGCGGCCCAGCCTTGCCCCCGGGTTCGCCGAGCTGAAGGCCCAGCTCGAGCGCGCGAGCGAGCCCGGACCGAGCGCGGCCGACGGTCGGCTCGCGCCGTAGCCTTCGGGGATTGGATTATCTATCCCGGCCTCCCGTAATTTCACGCCATGCCCAGCGCGGAGGCCGCCCGGGGGGCCTCGCTCCCTCCGATCTTTGGCCGGTCGGACGTCCTCGCCGAGATCGACCGGACGCTGGAACGGGCCGAGGCGAGGACCGGCGAGGCGCTGCTGATCACCGGCGACGAGGGTTCGGGGAAGAGTCTCTTCGCGAGCGCGACGGCCGCCCGGGCGCGCGAACGGGGGTTCCGCGTCGTGCTCGGGCGGCCGACGCCCCAGGAGATCCCGCAGCCGTTCGCCCTGCTGCGGGACCTCCTCCGTCCGCTCGGAGGGGTGGCGCCGGCCGACCGGCGGGCGCCGGAGGGCGACCCGGTCCTTCCGCTGTTCCTCGCGCCCTACGGTCCCGAGAGCGCCGCGGGCACCGGCGGGCCGGCGGAGGAGCTGCCGCCCCAGGCGACGACCGACCTCGACGCGGTCCTCGCTCCGCTCGACTCCCCGGGGGACTGGATCGGGACGAGCCGCAACGAACTCTACGTCCGCGTCGCACAGTACCTGATCGACCTCGCCGGCGACCAGCCGCTGCTCCTGGTCGTCGACGACCTGCATCTCGCGGACCCGTCGAGCCTCGAGTTCCTCGGCCGGCTCGTTCCGAAGATCGCCGACCAGCGGATCGCGGTGGTCGCGACCGTCGCGACCGGCGGCCACGTCCCGATCGCGGCGCGCGAGCCGGTCGAGTCGCTCGCCCGGTCGACCGGCGCGCGGTCGGTGCCGCTCGGCCCGCTGGCGGTGGGCGACGTGGGCGAGTTCGCGAAGTGGCTGCGGCGCGGGATGGCGGCCGAGCCGGCCGACGTGCTGCGCTGGCAGGCCCAGACCGAGGGCAACCCGCTCTTCGTCGAACAGCTCATCCGGGTCTCCTCGGCGTTCGGGGTCCGGACGCACGCGCTGCCCGAGGACGGGTCCGCCGACCTGAACGACATGCTCCGCGCCCGCGCGGCCGGGCTCGGCGAGGTCGAGCGCCGGACCCTGACCTACGCCAGCCTGCTCGGTCGGGAGTTCGCGCTCTCGACCCTGCTCGCGGTATCGGAGATGAGCGAGGACCGGCTCACCGAGGTCGTCGACCGCCTCGTGCAGGAGGGCCAGCTGCGCGAGCGGGGCGGGGAGATGCTCGAGTTCACGACCGAGGGGCTGCGCGCCGCGGTGTACGCGGACCTGACGCAGACCCGCCGCCGCCTGCTGCATCGCCGCGTCGCCCGCGCGCTCGAGGAACGGCACCTCGGGGGCGAGTTCGAGCTCGCCCGGCACTACTACCTCGGCCGGGACGACGCCAAGGCCGCGGACTACAACGAGCGGGCGGCGCGGACCGCGATGCGGACGTTCGCGTTCGAGAACGCCGTCCCGCACCTGGACCGCGCGATCGAGGCGGAGCGTCGACGGCCGGACCGCCAGCTGCGACGCGAGATCCAGCTGCTCACCCAACTCGGGCGGGCCCTGGACGAACTCGGCGATCTCCACCGATCGGAGACCGTGCTCAGCGAGGCGGTCGCCCTCGCACGACGTTCGGAGGAGCTCGACGCGGAGCTCGGCCGCGGGCTGCTCGCGCTCGCCCAGACGCGCCAGGACCAGGGCGAGTTCGCGTCGGCGGAAGCGCTCACGCGCGAGGCCTACGGACGCCTCGAGCGCCACGGCACGCCCCGCGAGGTGATGACCGCCCATCGGGTCCTCGGGATCGCCTACTGGCGCCTCGGACGGCTGTCGGACGCGGAGCACCACCTGCGGCTCGCGCTCGACATCGCGGAGCGCGAGGGGAGCCCGGTCGAACGGGGCCACGCGCTGATCGACGTCGCGAACGCGATGATCCTGGGCGGCGAGTCGAGGTTCCTGAGCGCGCTCGCGCTCTACGAGCAGGCCGCGGAGCTGTTCGCGAACGGACAGGACGAGGCCGCGCGGGCGCGGGTGCTGATGAACCGCGCGGTGCTCCTCTACTCCACCGGCCGCAACCGCGAGGCGATCGAGGGGATCCGCGGGGCGATCGAGGCGGCGGAGCGGTCGAAGTCGCCGATCTGGATCGGCTACTGCTACCTCAACCTGGGCCAGATGCTCGCCGAGACCGGCGAGCCGGACCGCGCGCGACCGGCGCTCGAGCGGGCGGCGGCGGCCCTCCTTCCGCTCGGGGACCGGCTCGCCCCCGAGCAGCTCGCCCTGAGCCGGGGCCTCCTCGCGCAGGCCGAGGGAAGGTTCGACGCGGCCCAGGAGCAGCTCGAGGAGGCGCTCCGTCTCGCCCAGGAGCTCCAGGCGGAACCGGACGTCTGCGAGATGCACTTCCGGCTGGCCGAGCTCGCCCACCGGCGCGGCGACGACCGCACCGCCCGCGAGCGCCTCGCGAACGCGCACTCCGCGGGGATCGATGTCCACCGCACGGACCTCGCGACGCGGGTCGCGGAGCTCGACAAGGCGCTCGCGGCCTGACCCGCCGTGTTAAGTCGGGTTTCCGGGTCGACCGGCCGATGGGCGAGCGGCGTCCGGTGCCCGACGCGCCCGGCGACGCCTCGCCCCGGCCCGACCCGACCGCGCCCGAGTTCGAACGGGACGTGCGGCGGATGTTCTCGCACATCGCCGAGCGGTACGAGTGGTTCGATCACGTCGCCTCGCTCGGCAACGACCTGTTCTGGCGGCCCCGCGCGATCTGGGACCTCG
>Ga0335074_10012842_pt1 | contig 11759 bp, 10 predicted proteins | sample Lox_Sample_23_FD_206715 | JGI IMG/M metagenome (GOLD analysis project Ga0335074, IMG submission 206715) | Soil microbial communities from Loxahatchee National Wildlife Refuge, Florida, United States - Lox_Sample_2.3 | ecosystem: Environmental > Terrestrial > Soil > Wetlands | place: USA...
TCCCGCGTCCCCGCGACCTCGACCGCTCCCGCCGCGCGAAGCTCGGCGAGCCGTCGCGTCGCTTCTCCCTCGGTGAAATCCCACTTCGGCGACTCCGGCCGAGCGACGAGCACGATCGGCGTCCGCCCGGCCCACGGGGCGAGGTCCTCCAGGTTCGCGAGGTTCGACGGCCCGACCGCGAACGGCGCCACCACGATCGCACGCGCCGCGTCGAGCAGCTTCCGGTTCTCGGCCCGCACCTCCGGACCGAGGGGCGCGAACGGCACTTCCACCGCCGCGGGGACGGAGAGCGCTTCGGCGGTCTCGGTGTCCGAGTCGAGGAGGTGGAGGGCTCCCGCCGTGAGGAGAAACCCGTCGTCGGCCAAGGCCCGGAGCAGCGGGCTCCCCGCGCCTCCGCCGCCCACGACATGGACCGGCCCCAGCGCGTGCGGAAGGCCGCCGGGAGCGCCGACGGGTACGACCCGGTGCGGAAGGAGGTAGGGGGCGCCCGTGCGGGGATCGCGTCGCAGGTCCGAGTCGACCCCCCAGACCCGGGCGAGGAGCTCCTCCGACAGTACGGCGTGCGGAGGCCCGTCGGTGTAGACCCGCCCGCGCGAGAGCACCACGATCCGGTCCGCGTAGCGGGCCGCGAGGTTCAGGTCGTGCAGCGCCGCGAGCACGGTCACGCCGCGGTCCCGACTCAACGACCGCACCCGCTCCAGGAAATCGAGCTGATGCCCGATGTCGAGGTGGGTGGTCGGCTCGTCGAGCAAGAGGACCGGAGCCTGCTGGGCCAGGGCTCGCGCCAGGATCGCGCGCTGCCGCTCGCCGCCGCTGATCGAAAGGATCCCGTCGCCCGCTCGGTCGGCGAGGCCGACGCTCTCGAGCGCCTCGCGGGCGAACCGCCGGTCCTCCGCACCTTCCGACTCGAGCAGGCCGAGATGCGCGTATCGACCGTAGAGCACATACTCCCCGATCGGCACGTCGTCCCGAGGGTTCTCCTCCTGCGGTACCCACGCGACCCGACGGGCGCGTTCGCGGATCGAGAGCGTCCCGAGGTCGTCGCCCAGGAGCTCCGCACGGCCGCTCGCGGGGACCACGAAGCCGAGCAGGACGCGCAGGAGGGTCGTCTTGCCCGAGCCGTTCGGCCCCGCGAGCACGACGAACTTCCCTCGCCCCACGGCAAGGCTCGCATCCTGGAGCGCCCGCCGAGAGCCGAACGCGACGCTCACCCGGTCCAGCCGCAGCGCCGGGGCCGGGGGACCGCTCACGGGCCTCCCATGGTCGTCACCTGGCGGCGGCGATAGAGCAGATAGAAGAAGAACGGCGCGCCGGCGAGCGACGTGAAGATGCCGATGGGCAGTACGCTACCGGGAAAGGCGAGATAGGAGAGGTCCCGGGCCGCCACGAGAAACGCCGCCCCGACCAGGGCCGCGCCGGGAAGCACGAGCCGGTAGTCCGACCCGGCGACCCGCCGGACCGCGTGGGGAGCAGCGAGCCCGACGAATCCGATCACGCCCGTGAAGGCGACCGCGATCGCGGTCGCGAGCGACGCGAGGAGGAGGACCCGGTTGCGCACCCCGCGCGCGTCGACGCCGGCGCTCTGGGCGACGTCGTTGCCCAGCTGAAGGAGGTTGAGCTCCCGGCCGTAGACCGAGATCAGGGTACCGGCGACCAGGATCCCGCCGAACGCGATCCCGTCCCGCGGCCAGCTGGCCCCTCCGAGCCCGCCGAGCAGCCAGAACGTGACCTGGATGCTCCCGGTCGGATTGTAGAGCAGGACGATCGTCAGGACGGACGAGAGGAACGCGTTGAGCGCCACGCCGGTGAGGAGGAGCGTCTCCACGGAACCATACCGGCTCCGCGCGACCGCCAGGATCGCGACCCCCGTGAGGGTCGACCCGAGGAATGCGAGCAGCGGGAGCACGAGGTCGGCGTCGGCCTCCCCCACGTGCAGCACGAAGACGAGCGAGGCGCCGAGCGTGCCGCCGGTCGAGATCCCGAGGAGGTACGGGTCGGCGAGGGGATTCCGGAAGATCCCCTGCAACGCACCCCCCGAGACCCCCAGCGCCGCTCCGGCAAGGACCGCGAGGAGGACCTCCGGCACCCGACCCTGCCAGACGGCGATCACGTCGAGGGAACAGGTTGGCCCGGCGCCCGCGCAGGGGTTGAAGAGGGCGCCCCCACCGGAGAGCACGATCGCGAGCACCCGTACGGGGTCGATCTCGACGGAGCCGACCAGTGGGGAGAAGAGCAGGACGAGCGCGATGCCGCCGAGGAGGAGCGCGAGCCCCGCCCGCCGCCGGCGGGCGGATCCGGAGGGGACCGCCAGGGCCGGGGTCGAGGTCACGGGTTCAGCCGGAGCTGTCCGGGTGCAGCACCGCGATGAGCGCCGGAAGGCCGACCAGGATCATCGAGGGGTCCGGCTCCGTGAGGTAGTTCGAGTCGAGCCCGATCGCGTGTCCGTCCTGGGTCGCCCCGAGGTCCGACCAGAACGGCGCGGACGAGTACGCGCTGAGGTTGAGCCCGAATCCGGTGCCGTAGATCACGTAGTCCGGGTTCGCGAGGAGGACCGTCTCCCCGGACAGCTCCGGATACGGGAGCGTGGAGTTCGCGGAGATGCTGGTCGCGCTCGCGAGCTCGATGAGGGACTCGCCGAACGTGCCGGGACCGAACGTCCAGTACCCGTTTTCGTCGGTCGAGTACGTGACGAGCACGGTGGGAAACGGGGTGCCGTTGTCCGAGAGGTTCGTGGCGAGCGACTCCGCCGAAGCGAGCCCGACCGCGAGCGCGCCGTTGATCTGGTCGGCCGACGCGGTCACTCCGAAGATCTCGCCCAGGAGCGAGACGTCGATCTCGATCCCGCTCAGGGTTGGGGGTTGCAACATCACGACCGGGATGCCGTAGGTCGCGCTGATCTCTTCCACGTCCGCCACGGAGACGATCGTGGACGCGAGCACGAGCTGCGGCGAATCGTTCAGCAGCGCCTCGACGTCGAGCGTCGGCGCGATCTGCACGCACATCGATTGGGAGAGGTTCCACAGCGCGATCTGGTCCGAGGAATAGTCCGCGGCGATCCCACCGAACGCGAGGGCATAGCAGTCGATGCCGACGACGTGGGACCGAAGTCCCAGCCGATACATCGAGTCCATGATGCTCGGGGAGAGGACCACGACCCGGGAGGGGTCCCGGGGGACCGAGACCGTGCGTCCCAGGTCATCCGTGACCGTGAGCGGTCCGGACGGGGTCGAACTTCGGGTCGCAAAGTAGACGGCGGTCCCGGCGATCGCCACGCCGGCGACCACGAGGAGCGCGACGGCGAAGAGCGCGGTCGACACGCCCCGGGGGGTCGGCGCGAGCGGAGAGGGCTCGGCAGTCAACGACATTGGATTCTGGACAAACCCGCTTTCACATAAGGGTTGCGTGCGACTCGGAGGGGCGCGTCCCGTGGGGGCGACGGGGGACGACAAAGAATATCTCTTGGGAGCGTGACCCTCCGGCGGAGGGAGCATAGGCTAACTTGGCAGACCAGCGGGCTCCAGTCAGGATTCGGGCGACCGTCTCCTGTGAATAGGGTCTGCGGAGGAACGCGTCTCGCGTTCCCGTGACGAGTGACTGGAGCGCGCGGAGAGACCCGCATATGGGGGTTCAAATCCCCCTGCTCCCACCTCTCCTCCGAGCCGTCCTCCGCGCGGTCAGTAGCGAAGGTGTCGGACCCCGGGAAGCGCGATCCCCAGCGCCCCCGCGATCAGGAGCGCACCGCCGATCTCGGCCCCCAGGACCACCGGGTCGCCGTGGGTCGCGATCGCGCTGAGAACGAGGGCGCCGACCGCCCCCGCGAATCCGGGGAAGAGGTACATGTTCGAGATCACGCGCCCGAGCTGCTCGGGCGGCAGCGCGCCGCGAAAGTAGGCGTACTTGGCGTCGGTGTACGCCGCCGTCGAGAAGCCGACCAGGAACCAGGCCACCCCGCCGAGAGCGAGGACCGCCGGCAGCTCGACCGCGAGCAGGTACATCGCCCCGCTCACGGCGAGGGCCGCCGCGAGGATCGGGCCGACCCGGTGGCGAGGGTTCACCTGGCCGAGCGCCAAACCGGCCACGACGCCCCCGACCACGAACGACGTGAAGAGGACCCCGTAGCCCACGGCGGATTCGCGATAGGTCACGGCGGCGAGCAGCGTGATCAGGATCGCGGACGCTCCCACAAAGAAGCCTTGGATCGAGTCGATGGTGGCGAGCTGGAGCAAGGGGCGACCCGCCCCCTCCACCACCCGGGCCCACCCTCTCCGGAAGCTCTCGGAGAACGATCGCTCCGGCGAGGGAGGCGGGGAGATGACCAGCGGGAGCGCGAGGAGGGTGCCCGCGAGGAGCAGCGCCGCGTACAGCAGCATCCCTCCCTCCGCGCCCACCCAGAGAATCAACACCCCGCCCGTCGCGTACCCGAGGATCGAAAGTCCGCCGCCGACCGCTCCGCTCACTCCGCTCGCCGCGAACTGTTCGTCCGGGCTCAGCAGCACGCCGGGCGCGGCGTTCATCGCCGCCCAGGTCATGTCCCACAGGATCGAGATCACGGCGACGAGCACGAACAGCAGGTCGACCGAGAGGAAGCCGTAGAGTGCCCCGAGGCCGATCGCCGCGGCGGCGGCGGCCTGGACCGGATACGAGGCGACGAAGATCATCCGCTGATTTTGGACCCGGTCGACCACCGGACCGGTCAGGAAGGTGAGCGTGTAGCAGGCGTACTCGATGAACAAGACCGCGCCCACGTCCAGGAAATTGTGCGAGATCGAGTACGCCAGCCACACGATCGAGATCGAGTACACCGCGTAGCCGACCATCGCGGCGTTGGACGAACCGAGGAAGATCAGGAACTGGCGGTTTCCGAGGACCGATCGGAAGCCTGCCTTCGGGACCGGAGTCGGCACGTCGTTCCGCCTTCGAGGTTCGGGCGAAGTGCGGTCTGCCTAAGAGTCCCGACGCTCGCCCGAAGGAACCCCCGGCTCCGGCGTTCGCGTCCCGCAGGGCGGGTCGAGCCCAGCCGAGGCGATCCGTGGGCGGGCGGCCCCATCGGGTGCCGGCTCAAATAGCCGTACGACGAACGTGACGCGTGCTCGAATACACGGGGATCCGCGTCCGGGACCTCGACCGGTCGATCCGCTTCTACACCGAAGGTCTCGGGCTCCGACGGGGACCGAGTGGGCGGATGGCGGCGGGTGGCCTCTGGCAGGAACTGAAGGACCCCGACTCGGGGGCGGTGCTTGAGCTCAACTTCTATCCGGGCGACCCTCCATACCGCGAAGGGGACGAGCTCGACCACCTGGGGGTTCGGGTGGAGGACCTCAGGGCCACGGTGGCGCGGCTCGAGGCCCTCGGCGCCCGGGTCCGGATCCCCCCGTTCACCGAGGGAGGCGTGCAGCTCGTCTTCCTGACGGACCCGGACGGGGTCTGGATCGAGCTCTGGACCCCCCTCGAGGCGGACCTGCCGCCGACCTCGCGTGAGGGCGGCTAGCCCGTCCGCCGGACCGTGGAACCGCAGGATTAAGGGCGGTGGCCCGCCTCGGAGGCCCGGTCGACCTTGGGAGGATCCAGTCCGCCCGCATTGGCGTCGGCGCCGGCCCCCCCTCCGCCGGCGGTTCCCCAACAGGCCGTCTCGCTCACGCTGAGCTCGAGCGCGGTGTTTTCCGCCGCGGTCCTCACCCAGCTGGTCGGGTTCGTCGGGAGTCTGTTCCTCTACAAACACATCGGCGTCTCCGCGACGGGCCAGACCCTCCTCGGGACGATCCAGTTGTTCCTGCTGATCGGCTCGTCGATCAACGGGATCGGCGACCTCCGGCTCGGCACTGCCTACACGTTCTTCCTGGCCCGAGGAAAATCCCCGACCGACAACACGACCGTCTACCTGCTCACGCGGATGCTCATGGTGGCCATCGCCGGGGTCGTGCTGTTCACGCTCGCTCCGGCCGCGGGCATCACGACCGGCCAGCTCGAGCTCACGTCGCTCGGGATCTTCGTCGCGCTCCCGATCCTCTGGTCGTTCTCCACGGTCTACAATCAGCTCTACATCGGACTCGGCAACTCGGTGCGAGCGCAGTATCCGGGCCTGATCGAAGCGTTGGCCCGGCTGCCGGTCCTGATCTGGGTCGCGTACTACGACCACACGGTCCTGGGGCTCACCCTCGCCTACGTCGTCGGGGCGACCGCCTCCACGCTCTACTCGCTGCCGGCCGTCGTCACGCGTATGCGGTCGTTCCGGTGGCCCGAGGGCGTCCGCCTGTTTCGATTCGCCTGGCCCCTGATGGGAGCCCTGATGTTGAACTACCTGGTCACGAACATGGTCCCGCTCCTCGTGGATGTCGGACTCCAGGCCCGAGCGCTCTCGATCTTCCTCGCGGCGAACGGGTTCCGGATCCTGGTCCTCTCCCTGCCTGCCGCAGTGACCACGCCGCTCTTCCCCTACATCGCGGGCTTACACCGGCAGGAACGCTACCAGGCCGTCCGGGAGGGGGCGTGGCAGGCGTTACGGTACACGTCGATCCTGCTCGTCCCGGGCGTGCTCGCCCTCGTCGTGTATCGGAACAACTTCCTGAACATCTTCGCGAACGCCCTCTACGCGGGGCCGGGCGCCCTGCCGCTCGCGATCCTGGTCGTCGGTGCGATCCCGCTCTCCCTTAGCCAGATCATGCAGTCGACCCTCAACTCGATCGGACGCCAGCGGCTCGAGCTGTACCTTACCGGCACCCAGGTCGCGGTGCTCTTCGCGACGGTCTTCCTGTTCCTTCCCCCGTGGGGGATCTTTCCGGCGAGCGACGGGCTCGTCGCCGCGTCCGTCGCGGTCCTGCTCTCGTCGATCGCCGCGCTCGCGCTGAACACCTACTTCCTCGAGACGCTGATCCGCGTTCGGATCCAGCCCTGGTCGATCCTGGGTATCACGCTGAGCGCGGTGATCGCGTTCGGGGCGATCTCCCGGCTGAACCGCTACCTCCCGGTGAACACCTGGTACCAACTGCTCGCGGTGGTGCTGCTCTGCTTCGCTGTCTACTTCGTCGTCCTCGCGTTGGTGGGGGAGCTCTCGAAGCAAGACGTCCGGCGGATCGGGGGCTCCATGGGCCTTCCCCCGGGGTTCCTCGCGGTCCTCACCCGACTCTGCTGGCGGAAGACCTCCCCCGGGCTTCCCGAGATCGACCTGTCGACCGCGCCCGGACTCCAACCCCTGCGGCAGACCGAGCTGCCCGAGACGTTCACCGGCACTCGGGAGATGCCCGACATCGGCTCCCCGTTGCCCCCGGAAGCTCCCCCGGCCGAGGAGCCGCCGTCGCCGCCGAAGCCGTAGGCGCGACAAGCAGGGCCCTCGGGTCGCTTCGGCGCGAACTGTCAGCGTGTGCGCTACTTTCGCACACCGAGGGTAACGGGGCGCTCGGGGCCCGATTTGTCGCTGCGCGCGCGTCACAGAGCTTAAAGCCCGGCGGTCGGTCGTTGGGTCGAGGTACGATCCATGGTGCACCTGGAGATTCGCCCGGCCGCCGTAGAGCAAGTCAAGACCCTCATCCGGGGTCAGAAGCCCGAGATCGGGGTGCGCGTCTACGCGCAGCCCGGCGGGGGGGGTTGCTGCGGAGGCGGGAGCGCGGTCCAGTTCGGACTTGCGTTCGCGAAGCCGCGCTCCGACGACGAGGTGCTCCGGGTGGACGGATTTGCGTTCCTCGTCGATCCGACGAGCACGAAGTTCGTGGACGGGGCGGTCATCGACTACGTCGAGGACTTGAACCAGTCCGGCTTCAAGATCACGAACCCTACGCTCCCCGAGCCCGACGACGCCGGTCGGGCCGGTGGATGCGGCTCCTGCGGTAGCAACGCCGAGAACGGCGGCGGTTGCGGCTGCGGAAGCCACTGAACGGACGGGCCTCGACGAGCGGCTTTCCCGTCAGGCGCCGGCCGCGTGGGCCCGGCGCGCTCGCTCGAACGGCCTTCGACCGGAACTTCGCGGTTAAGTACCGAACCGCGGTCGGCGACCACCCATGAGCGGAGACGCCCTGCGCAGCGTAGACCTGCGCAAGACCTACCACTCCCGCGGCGCGCCCGCGGTCGAGGCCCTGAGCGGGGTTTCGATGGAAGTCCGCCGAGGGGAGCGCGTCGCGCTCCTGGGCAGGAACGGAGCCGGTAAGACGACCTTCCTCAAGATCGCCTCCACGCTCCTCCGCCCGAGCTCGGGCCGCGTCGAGGTGTTCGGCATCGACATCGCGGCCGCCCCCGAGAAGGCGCGCCCGTACATCGCGGTCGTGCCGCAGGAGGGGAAACCGTTCTTCCACCTTACCCCGCGCGAACAGATCTACACGTACCTGCGCGCCCGGGGGTTCGCTCGGGAGACGGCGAAGGCCCGGAGCGAGGAAGCGCTCGACCGGATGGGCCTCAACGGATTCGCGGACCGTCTCTCGGTCACGCTCTCGGGGGGCCAGCGTCAGCGGACGATGGTCGCCACTGTCATCGCGACCGAGGCGCCGCTCCTCTTCCTCGACGAACCGACGATCGGGATGGACCCGTTCGCCCGGCGCGAGGTCTGGGCGTCCCTGCGGTCGCTCACGCAGAAAGGGTCGACGATCCTGCTCACGACCCACTACCTCGACGAAGCGGAGGTGCTGAGCAACCGGCTCTACATCGTGGAGCGGGGGGTCGTGCTGTCGAGCGGCACCGCGGACGAGCTGAAGCGCTCCGTCGGCGGAACGCTCAAGGTGCTGATCCCCGACGGCGCGGCCCAGGTCGACCGGTTCCGGTCGTTCGGCACCTGCGTGACCGACGGGCTGTCGCTCACGGTCGTCGTCTCGCCGAGCACGCTCGGCGAGGTGATGGACCTCGTGGGCAAGTCCGGGATGACCGCGACGGTCGGTCCGGTCACGCTCGAGGAGGCATTCCTTCGCGCGGTGGGGCGGTCGATCAATGAGGACTAGCGACGCGCTCGCCCCCTCGCGGGCGTTCGCCGGCACGGCCGCGTTCCTCTGGACCGAGGTCCTCGTGCAGGGCCACGAGCGGATGGCGATGCTGACGTCGATGGTCGTCCCCGGGGTCATCCTCGTCTTCGTGGAGATCCTCGACCCGACCCTGATCGGGATCGCGCTCGTCGGCGCGGTGATCTTCTCGACGTTCACGATGGGCCAACGAGTCCTCAACGAGGCGGCGTACCTGCGGATCGACCACAAGGCGAACGACCTCTACCTGGCCGGCCCGATGACCCCGGAAGCGTACTTCGTCGGGATGTCGTTCGGGATCCTCATCATCTACCTCGCCCCGACCGTTTTCCTAAGCCTACTCGCCGTCCTGGTCGTCCCACTCTCCCTCGCGACCGGCCTGCTCTTGCTCGTCCTCGCGGCGACGGTCTGGCTGTTCGCCGCGTCCACCGGCTACATCTTCTCGACGTTCTTCCGGGACAACCGGGCGATCTGGGCGTACTCGAGCCTCTTCTTCAACATCTTCGGGGTGCTCGCGCCCGTGTTCTATCCGCTGGGGCTGTTCCCCGAGCCGCTACGCCCGATCGTCCTCCTGATGCCGCCGAGCGCCGCGGCGGCGCTCGTCCAGTCGGCGATCGGGGCCGCGACGCTCGTCCCGTGGCAGACGGCGCTCGCGGTGGGGGGTCTCGCGGTCGAGACCGCGGGGCTCTTCCTCTTCGCGATCTACTGGGCGCGGCGCACCGTCCGGGAGGAGTAGGTGGCGACCGCGGTCGAGCCGTTCCCGGGCGTTCCCACGCAGGGCCGCTCGTTGCCGGCCTTCGGCATCGTCGGCTGGCGCTGGATCTCCCGCAACCCCGCGGTCGCGGTGACCCCGGTGCTGCTGCCGTTCATCTTCCTGTACTTCCTCTCGCTGATCTCGCCGCCGGACCTCTTGCCCCTCGAGATCGTCGGGGCGATGCTCTTCACGATGCAAAACATCGGCAGCTGGACGCTCGGCGACAGCGCGTTCTGGCGCATCGAGTGCTCGCTCCAGGACCTCTTCGTTGCGAGCCCGCTCTCCCGGATCCGCTACCTGTTCGGGATCGCCTTCTCGAACCTCATCGCGATGGTGCCGGCCCTCGCGATCCTCACCGTGCTGCTCGCCTGGGTGGGCGGCGCCCGCGGCTATCCGCTCACGCCCCTCGTGGGCCTCGCCCTGTTCGCCGCGCTGCTCACCCTGTGGGTCCTCTTCTCCTCGATCGGGATCGCGATCTCGAGCCGGATCCAGACCCAGCGGGAGATCTGGCCGGTCGGCAACCTCACGTTCACGATCCTCGGGATGCTCTCCCCGCTGTACTATCCACTCCGCGCGCTCCCGCCGATCTGGCAGGATGTCGCGCGCTTTTTGCCCACGACGTACGCGGCGCTCCTCGTGCAGGGCGCGCTCGGCATCACGCCCGCGACCCCGATTGAGATGCTGCTCTACGCGGGGCTGCTCGCCGTCTGCGCGCTGGTCGGCCTCACGATCACCCTGCGGCTGTACCGCTGGGGAGAGGCCTGAGCGGGGGACGGGAAACGTTCATGCGGGGTGAGGGCCTACCGACCTCCGGTGCGCTCACCGCAACCGGAACCGAACGAAATCCTCCCCGAGCCCCACGGCCGGGTCGCGTGCGTTCGCTCCGTTTTACGATCCGTTCCTTCCGCGACGGAAGACGGTAGGTAGTCCGACCGATGGGCAACGAAGAGTTCGATGAGATCCTGTCCGCGCTCGACCGCGAGACCGCCCGGATCCGGGTGCGCGCCGAACCCCGACGCTACAACAAGCCCGCGACCGTGATCAGCGGGTTCCCGCCGGGCGTCGACCTCGCCGAGACGACGCGCTCGCTCAAGAACCGCCTCGCCACGGGCGGGTCGGTCGTCGACGGGGAGGTCTACCTCCAGGGCGACCACCGCGCGCGGATCCGCGACGAGCTCGCGCGGCTCGGCTTCGACCCGGAGACGGTCGAGGTATCGGACGCGCCGCTCCCCAAGCGCGGGCGCCGCGGGTAGGGCGCCGAACGCGCCGGGCCGGGTGGTCCGGCGCGGTTTCCGGCGCGCATTCTGCCCGCTCCGGCACTGATTGTGCGGTCCGTCGAGGGTATAACCTCGGGGGCCTCCGACGGTCGGAGCGTCTCATGTCCGCGTATGCGCACCCCGATGCCCTGGTGGAGAACGAATGGCTGGCGAGCCACCTCACCGACCCGAAGGTACGGGTCGTCGAGGTCGACTACGACCCGGCGGCGAACTACGAGCTCGGCCACCTCCCCGGTGCCGTGCTCTTCGACTGGCGCAAGGACATCAACGACCCGGTCCGTCGTGACATCCTCTCGGCCGACGCGCTCACCGCGCTGTATCACCGGGCCGGGATCGGCCCCGACACGACCGTCGTCCTCTACGGCGACTTCAACAACTGGTTCGCGGCGTTCGCGTTCTGGGTGCTCACCTACTACGGCGCGAAGCACCTGAAGCTCCTGAACGGCGGCCGCAAGAAGTGGATCGCCGAGGACCGACCGCTGACGAAGGACGTGCCCACGCCCCCGGCCGGTACCCTCAAGGCCGCCGAGCCGGATGCGAAGCTGCGGGCGTACCTCGACGACGTCCGTAAGGTGCTGCCGGAGGTAAAGGCCGGCAAGTTCGGTCTGGTCGACGTGCGGGGCCCGAAGGAGTTCTCGGGGGAGATCACGGCGCCGCCGGAGTATCCGACCGAGCACGCGCAGCGTGGGGGCCACATCCCCGGCGCGAAGAACATCCCGTGGGCGCAGGCGGTCAAGGACGACGGGACGTTCAAGTCTCGCGAGGAGCTCGAGGAGCTCTACCGTTCGAAGG
>Ga0335074_10012844_pt1 | contig 11758 bp, 9 predicted proteins | sample Lox_Sample_23_FD_206715 | JGI IMG/M metagenome (GOLD analysis project Ga0335074, IMG submission 206715) | Soil microbial communities from Loxahatchee National Wildlife Refuge, Florida, United States - Lox_Sample_2.3 | ecosystem: Environmental > Terrestrial > Soil > Wetlands | place: USA: Florida...
CATGGGCATTGCGCTCGACCCGGAGTACAGCAACTCGCAGGGTCAGGCATCGGCAGACTTCACTGGCGTTGCGGTCACCTATGCCCAGGTCGCGGCTCACCCGGCTCTGCACCGCCAGCGCGCGGCCGGGCGGCGGACGCTCGTCATCTTCGATGAGATCCACCATGCCGGTGACGCATTGTCCTGGGGCGAGGCCGTCCGGACCGCGTTCGAGCCGGCGCGGCGGCGGCTGGGGCTGACCGGCACCCCGTTCCGCAGCGACACGAACCCGATCCCGTTCGTCACCTACCAGCGCGGTCCGGACGGCAGTCTGCGCAGTTTCTCGGACTACGTTTACGGCTATGGCCCGGCGCTGGCTGACGGTGTCGTCCGGCCGGTGATGTTCCTTGCCTATTCGGGCGAGATGCGCTGGCGGACCCGCGCCGGGGACGAGCTCGCCGGGCGGCTCGGCGCACCGATGACGGCACAGCAGCTGTCGCAGGCGTGGCGGACGGCACTTGATCCGGAGGGCGCCTGGATCATCCGGGTACTCGAGGCTGCCGACCGCCGGCTGACCGAAATGCGCCGCGCTATGCCTGACGCGGGCGGCCTGGTGATCGCCAGTGACCAGTCTGACGCCCGCGCGTATGCGACACTGCTGCGCGACATCACCGGCGTCCGCCCCGCTGTCGTGCTCTCGGACGACCCGGGCGCCAGCAAGAAGATCGAGCGGTTCTCCGCGTCGGCTGATCGCTGGATGGTCGCGGTACGCATGGTCTCCGAGGGTGTCGACATCCCGCGCCTGGCGGTAGGCGTCTATGCGACAAGCACGGGCACCGCGCTCTTCTTCGCCCAGGCCGTGGGCCGCTTCGTCCGCGCCCGGCAGCGTGGCGAGACCGCGTCGGTGTTCCTCCCGTCGATACCGTCCCTCCTAGGCCACGCCGCCGAGCTGGAGACCGAGCGGGACCACGTTCTTCAGCGGCCCGACGGCCCCGAGGAGGACGAGCGGGAGCTTGCCGAGGCCCAGCGGCAGCGAGATAACGCCGACGAGCTTGACTCCGAGACGTTTCAGGCGCTCGAGGCCTCAGCGCACTTCGACCGGGTGCTCTACGACGGCACTGAGTTCGGCGTGACGGCGGAGGAGGAGGACTTCCTGGGCCTGCCGGGTCTGCTTGAGCCCGACCAGGTCGCGCTCCTGCTGCGGAACCGCAAGGCCAGCCAGCTCAGGAACCGTCCCGCGGCCACGTCGGCCGGCGACGCTGCTGGTGCTGGTGCTGGTGCTGGTGCATGGCAGAGAGGTGGTCCAGCGCAAGCTATCGTCCCCGGGCAGGTCGGCTCAGGCGTCCCTTCGGCAGCAGCGGCGCAGGCCCGTGAGCCAAGTGCGCGCGAGACGCTCGCGACCCTCCGGAAGGAACTGAACAGTCTCATCGCCGCCTGGCACCACCGCACCGGCCAGCCGCACAGCACTGTCCACGCCGAGCTCCGGCGCACCTGCGGCGGGCCGCCGCTGGCCCAGGCCACAGCGGAGCAGATCCGCGCTCGCATCGCGATGATGCACAAGATGGCGAGGTCAGGCCGGTAAGCCCCGGAGCCCGGCCGGCCTGGCGTAGCGTGTGCACTATGTGCCGAAGCATCAAGACTCTCCGCCAGCCCTATGCCGAGCAGGTCACCGACGCTGACGTCCGCGCGGCCGCACTGCAGTACGTCCGGAAGATCAGCGGCTTCCGGGCTCCGGCAGGACACAACGCCGAGGCGTTCGAGCACGCGGTCGCCACGATCGCGGCTGCGACTCAGGAACTCCTCGACCACCTCGAGGTGCGCGGCCAGCGCGTCGCCTCCTGATCTCTACGTCGCGCGCCGACCACCCGCATATCAAGGAGCCAGCCCGCATGCCTTCCGACTGGAACAACGCGATCATCAAGGAGTTCCGCGCCAACGCCGGCAAGGTCGGCGGAAACTTCGAGGGCGCGCACCTGCTGATTCTGCACACAACGGGCGCGAAGACCGGCCGCGAGCACGAGACGCCGGTGATGTACCGCGAGGTCGACGGCGGCTATGCCGTGTTCGCCTCGTACGCCGGCCGGCCGGAGAACCCCGCCTGGTATCACAATCTGCTCGCCAACCCGCTGGTGACGGCGGAGATCGGCACGCGGACCCTGCCCCTCACCGCGCGCGTGGCCGACGATGCCGAGCGCGCGCCGATCTGGGCGGCGCAGAAAGCGGCGGTCCCCGGTTTCGCGGACTACGAAACTAAGACGAACCGGCAGATTCCGGTCGTCATCCTCGAGCCTGTCACGGGGTAGCGTCCGCGCCCTGTGCTCTGATGGGTCGTGATGTTGGATGCGCCGACGTTCTTGCGGTAGCGGATCCAACATCACGACCCATCAGATTTTCGCCCGGCCATTTACCGACTCAGTTAGTGGGCCAGCGAGACTGTCAGCCGGGTCAGGACGCGATCGGTGTCGTCGATCTCCGCTGCTAGCTCCGCCCGTCCCTCCTGCCCGATCAGCCAGACCGTGGCAGTGGTGGAGCCGTTTCCGGCCAGATAGGAGTCGACCCGGCACGGCCCGCACCAGGCACTGGCGATCCGCAGCCGCCTGAGCACCTCGCTGGCACTGAGGCCGTCCGTTGACGTCAGCCCTTCCGGCCAGCTGCGCGCACCGTCGTTGAGTATCCCGATCAGCTGGCCGAGAACCTCAGCGAGATCTGACCCGGCCGCCGGCGGCAGCGGGACGATCAGTTGCTGCACCAGCGGCTGCCGCAGCGGGGCGAGCTTGATCTGCACGGCGACCGTGCCGAGCTTACCGGTCAGCCACCAGCGGCAGTGCGCGGGCGAGTCGAACTCCGGCTGGCGGCTCGCGTCGGGACGGAACGACCCGATTCGCTCGCCGAGGCGCACGACGTCGGCCTGGCGCTGAGCGAGCGGGCGGTCCTGGTCCACGTTCGGTGCGAACAGCACGCCCGCCGCGGCCTCGTCCCAGTCTGCCAGCAGCGCGTCCACGGCGGCGCGCGCGGCGACCGTCTCAGCCCACGGCTGGCCGGGCGCCGGGAATGGGCCGCGCAGCAGGTAGCCGCTGCCGTCATCGCCGCCGGCTGCGGCGGCGCGATCGGCATCACCCAGCAGCGCGGTCAGCAACTCGCTCGCGAGCGCACCCGCCGCCGCATACGTGCCGTTCGCGAGGACGATCGTGCCCAGCCCGGTGGCCGGATGCCAGCGCATCTGGCTGCCATATCCCGGGTAACCGCCGCTGTGCTGGACGATCGTCCCGAAGGAGGCGTCGTCCTCGGCGAACAGCCCGAAGCCATAGCTGATCGACAGCGGACCGGTCAGGTCAGCGACGATCCCGTGACCGCCCCGCGTGATGCCGACCTGGGCCAGCTGCATCTCGCGGCGCGTCGACCGGGTCAGCGGGTGGGGCAGGCCGGCCGCGGACACGTCGCCCGCTGAGACCGCGCCCGCTGAGACCGCGCCCGCTGAGACTGCGCCCGCTGACAGGTCGCCGGCCGACACGTCGCCGGCCGACAGGCGACCTGCTCCCATGCCGCGAGCCGGGAACGCGTCGGCGAATCCCGCGACCCACCGCGCCAGGTCGCGGACGCTGCTGTACACGCCGCCCATCGGCGCGAACGCCCCGTACGGATCGTGCTCCACCTCCAGCCAGCGGCCGGAGTCCCGCCGATATCCGCGCGTCAGCACGGACGGGTCGAACTGCGACGCCTCATAGCCTGTCTGCGTCAGGCCGAGTGGCTCGAGCAGGTGCGTGCGAACGGCCGCCGCGTACTCGTCGCCGGTGACTGCCTCGATGACCCGGCCCAGGATCGCGTAGCCGAGGTTGGAGTACTCGAAGGTGGTTCCCGGCGCCCAGGCCACCCGCACTCCGCCTGTTGCCAGCAGCCGCGCGAAATCGGCAGGATCCAGGCCCTGCTGACGGTCGCCCCACGGGTCGTCGGTGCTGAACCCCGCGGTCATCGTGAGCAGGTGCCGGATGGTGATCGGCGGGCAGTCCGCCGATGGAAGCGCCACCCCGCGCAGTTCAGGCACGTAGTTCTGAGCGACGTCGTCGAGCCGCAGGCGACCGCGGTCGCGCAGCAGCAGGACGAGCGACGCTGTGAAGCTCTTCGTCATCGACGCGATGCGAAACACGGCATCGGCATCCGGAACCGGCCCGCCCGACCATCGCTCGCCGAGTCCGCCGGAGTAGACGAGCTGGCCGTTCGCCACGATGCCGTAGGCAAGCCCCGGCTGGCCGCCGCGCTCGGCGAATCGCGCAGCGATGGCATCGGCAGCGGTCAGGTCAAGATCATCCGCGGGTACCGGCATGGGCGCAAACCTAACCTGCCGGAACAGCCGCAAGCGATTCCTCCGCGATAGCGGCATCCGGCAGGTCAAGCAGCCGGCAGCCGACCCGGATCTCAAAGCGCGCCTGAGCCGGCGAGGAGACGCCTGCCAGCCAGCGCCGGGTTGCCGCCCCGAAGATGGCCTCCACCACGGGCAGCAGCTGGCGCAGCTCCGGGCTGATTGGCTGGCCGGCTCCCGCGACGTGCTCCAGCATCTGCCGGTGCAGATGCTCCGCCCGCTCGATGACCTCGCTGTAGCTGCGGCTGGTCTCGCGCAGCACCCGGCTCAGCGCAGCAGTCAGCCGGGGCTCGCGCTGCTGGGCGCGGAACTCGCGGAGCAAGTGGCTGGTCACCCGCTCGCGGGGCGTTGCGCCAACCGTCGTCTCGGCGGTGATCCGCGCGAGCGCCGACGAGTAGCGGCTGAGCAGGATGCCGAGCAGCACGTGGTCCTTAGCCGGGAAGTACCGGTACAGCGTGGCCAGCGAGACTTCTGCCCGCTGCGCCAGGTCCTTCATCTGCAGGGCGTCCTCGCCCCCCGCCTCCAGCATCGCTGTCGCGGCCGCCAGGATCCGGTCGTGCCTGCCGTGCTGCGCGGCAGTCGACGGGATAGCCGGACCTGCCTGTGGCACCGTTGCTGACTCGCTTTCTGAAATCCGTTCTGCTTTTCCGGCCACGTGGCCCGCTCGCCGGGACCGGAGCCCTGGTTAGATCCCGAGTGAGTCCGCGAGCCGGTCAAGCTGCTCACCGGGCGCGCCCAGCAGCACCTTGTTCGAGAGCCCGTTCTTGTAATACAAGTGCGCGTCGTGCTCCCAGGTGAAGCCGATGCCGCCGTGGAGCTGCACGGTGTCCACCGTCGCATCTGCGTAACTGCCCGAAAGCAGCACCCGGGCAACCGAGGCCGCAACCCCGAACCGGCCCGGATCCGCGTCGCCGGCCCGGGCGGCGTCGCGCACTGCGGCGTAACCGAGCTCCCAGGACTTCTCCATGTCGGCGAGCCGGTGCTTCACCGCCTGGAACGCGCCGATCGGCTGTCCGAACGCGACGCGGATCCTCGCGTAGTCGCTGGTCATGTCCAGGCATGCCTTCATCGCGCCGGCCGACTCGGCGGCCAGGGCGAGGTTAGCCAGGTCTGTCGCCGCGGCGAGCGCGGCTGCGCCGTCCCCCGTCAGGGCGCGCGCCGGGGTCCCGGCCAGCGCGATGCGGGCCAGCGAGCGACTGTGGTCGACGGCGGTCAGCCGCGTCCGGGTAAGCCCGGCCGCGCCGCCGTCCACCAGGTAGATAACCGTGCCGCCGTCAGCTCCGGTCACCGGCACCAGCAGCACGCCGGCCTCCGCGCCGTTCAGTACCGGCGACACGCTCCCGGTCAGCGTCGCGCTGCCGTCACCTGCCGCGGCCGCCGAGACGTGGCCGCCCGCGCCGCTCGCGACCGCCAGCGTCGCGATCAGCTCGCCGCCCGCGATCCTTGGCAGCAGCTCGGTCTTCGCCGCCTCATCGTCGAGCCGCAGCAGCACCTCGGCCGCAAGCACGCTCGCGAGGAGCGGCGATGCCACCAGGCCGGCGCCGAGCTCCGCCAGCGCGATCGACATCGCGGACTTGCCCGCGCCTACGCCGCCGTACTCCTCCGGTATGGTCAGGCCGGCCAGGCCGAGCTGAGCCGTCATCTGCTTCCACACCTGCGCGTCGTACGGCTCGCCCGATGCGATCAGCTGCCGCAGTGAGGTGAGCGGGCTCCGGTCGGCGACGAACTTGCGCACCGAGTCAGCGAGCGCCTGCTCTTCGTCGGTCAGGATCAGTGCCATGTCGGGTGTCCTCAGTCTTCCGCTGCTCGAGCTCAGTTCTGGCGCTGCGTGCCGACGCGCAGCTGGCTGAACGGGGTTGCCCGGTCGACGCCGGGGTCCTTCGCCAGGCCGAGCACGCGCTCGCCGATGATGTTGCGCTGGATCTCGCTGGTGCCGCCGGCGATCGCGCTGCCCGGCGCCGCGATGATCGCGGTGGTGACGGCGGCCAGCTCGGCCTCGTCGAAGCCGGCGATCTGGTCACCGAGCACGTCCGCGGCCACGTTCCCCGCGAACCGGCCGAGCTCCGACCCGGCAAGCTTGGCGACCGATCCCCGCGCCCCCGGCAGCCGGCCTGCCTGCGTCTCCTCGCGCAGCAGCAGCGCGAACAGCTGCATCGCCCGGCCCCGCGCATACAGTTCGGCGAGCTCACGCCGGACGCCTTGATCGCTGGTGCGACCGAGGCCGGCCGCCAGGTCGCGGAGCGAGTCGTAGGCCAGCGGATTCGTGCGCGAGCCGCCCATCGTGCCAATCGCGATCCGCTCATGCCGCAGCATGACGACAGCGGCGTCCCAGCCCTTGTTGACCTCGCCGATCAGGTTCGCTGCGGGGATCCGCACGTTGTCGAAGAACACCTCGTTGAACGGCGAGTGCCCGGTCGCGACCTTAAGCGGCCGCACGGTCACACCCGGCGCGTGCATGTCGACGATGAACATGCTGATGCCGTTGTGCTTAGGCTTCGCCGGATCAGTCCGCGCGATGATCGCGCCGTAGTCGCTGTACTGAGCACCAGACGTCCACACCTTCTGCCCGTTCAGCACCCACTCGTCACCGTCGCGTACGGCAGTGGTCTGCAGGCTGGCGACGTCCGACCCCGCGCCCGGCTCGGAGAACAACTGGCACCAGATCTCCTCGCCGCTCAGCATCTTCGGCAGGTAGCGCTTCTTCTGCTCCTCGGTGCCGAGCTCGACCAGGGTGTTGCCGGGCATGCTGATCCCGATGAAGAAGGCGCCGGTCGGCAGGTCGTAGGCGGCCGCTTCCTGACTCCACGCGATCTGCTCGGCGCTCGTCAGGCCCTGCCCGCCGTAGGCGAGCGGCCAGGTGATCCCGGCGAACCCGGCATCGAACAGCTTCGCCTGGAAGGCCTTCTGCTCGGCCAGGACGGCTGCCTGCCCCCGGGTCTGCACCTCGGCCTCGTCGTCACTGGCTGCCCGCCGCGGGGCGTTGGCCGCCAGCCACGCCCGTGCGCGGGCGCGGAAGTCGTCGGTCATCGCGTGCCTCTCGTCGATCTCTGGCCGCCCAGAGCCGGCAGACAGGCCGGCCGGGCTCAAAAAACTGAAATCAGTTATAGTTAATGTCTGGCTCTGAGCGAAGCATGGCGCGAGTTCCCATGTCAACCAGAGCGGGCGCATCGTGCCTCGTTTCCCTTCCCGGGGAAGAAACGTGGCACGGCACGGCCGGTCAATTCGCCCGGCCGCGGACGCTCCAGGCTGGTGAGAAGGGCAGCAAGCGCATGCAGGTAACCGGCACGCGGCAGCGTGAGGCGTGGCAGCGGGCCGAGCTCCCGCCGGTCGAGAAGGTGGCCGGCGGAGTCTGGTCGATACCGGTGCCGATCATCGACAACCCGCTCCGTTACGTGCTCAGTTACCTGATCGAGCATGACGCCGGATTCGTCATGATCGATCCCGGCTGGAACCATCCGGACAGCTGGCTGGCGCTCACCACCGGGCTCGAAGAGTGCGAGATTCCGCTGAGCGCCGTGACTGGTGTCCTGGTCACGCACGTGCACCCGGACCACCACGGGCTGTCGGGGAAGGTCGCATCACTGACGGGAGCGTGGGTCGGCATGCACCCGGCCGAGGACAAGTTCCTCGGGCTGCGGGGCGACAACCTGATGATGCGCGACAGCATGGCGGCTTTCCTGCGCTGGTGCGGCGCTCCGGCCAGCCACCTCGAGGAGCTGATCAGCAGCCGTCAGCACACCGCGCAGGTCGAGCCGATGGTGCGGGCGGACCGGCTCGTCGAGCACAGCCAGCTGATCGATGCACCGGGCCTGCGTCTGCGCGCGGTCTGGACGCCGGGGCACACGCCCGGTCACCTGTGCTTCCACGACGAATCGCGGGACCTGCTCCTGACCGGCGACCACATTCTGCCGCGCATCACGCCGAACGTGTCTTCGTACGACATGACGTCCAACCCGCTGGCCGACTACCTCGCGTCGGTGGAGAAACTGCGCGGCCTGCAGCCCGCGGAGGTGCTCCCCGCGCATGAGTACCGCTTCACCGATCTGGACTCGCGCCTGGCGTTCCTGGCCAGTCACCATGAGGAGCGACTGGCCGAGGCCGCCGAGATTCTTGCCGGCTCTCCCGGCGGCGGGGACGACGCAGCGGGTCCGGCTGGTCTCACCGCCTGGGAGATCGCTACCGGCGTGACGTGGTCGCGGGCCTGGGCGGATCTCGTGTCATTCCAGCGGCAGGCGGCGGTCGGCGAAGTGCTGTCGCACCTGCGCTACCTGCAGGCACGCGGTCTGGCTGCCGAAACTGACGCCGACGGAGTGGGCCGGTGGACCCCGGCCGGCAGCTCGCCGGCAGCCTGACGGCATTCTGATAGTTTCCGCAGCTACTAGCCTGCGGCGGAAGAGGTGGCAGTGGAGGACCGGCACGCATGGGCCCACGAGGGCGCCCACCTGGTCGCGCCGGGCGTGCACCGGATACCGCTGCCACTGCCGTCGGACGGACTTCGGGCCGTCAACGTGTACGCGGTCGAGGCGGACAGCGGCCTGGTGCTCATCGACTCGGGCTGGGCACTGGCCAACGCGCTCGACCAGCTCGAACGGTCGCTGGCCGCGATCGGCGCCGGGCTGCCGGACGTACGGCAGTTCCTGGTTACCCACATGCACCGGGATCACTACACGCAGGCGGTGGAAGTCCGGCGGCTCTTCGGGACTCCGGTCGCGCTCGGCGCCGGCGAGAAGCCGTCGATCGACGGCCTGCTCTCCGGCGAATTCCGGCCGCTGCGCGCGCAGCTGGCAATCGTCCGCGCGGCCGGAGCCGGGCCAGTCGCCGACCAGCTGGCCGACATCACCTCGGCCAGCCTGGCCGAGCGGCAGGATCGCGCTAGCCAACCCGCCTTCGGCGGATTCTCGCCCGGCCACCCTGTCCTGCGGCCGGGCGAGACGTTCGGCGCCGCGCTCGGTTACGAGCAGCCTGACGAGTGGATCTGCGGGCAGCAGGTTTTCGACCTCGGCTCGCGCATGCTGACAGCGATCGAGACACCTGGCCATACACGTGGTCACGTGGTGTTCGCCGACGCCGCCGCAGGACTGCTGTTCGCGGGCGACCACATCCTGCCGCACATCACGCCGTCGATTGGCTTCCAGGAGGCGCCGTCCGCTGAGCCGCTGCGGGAGTACCTGCAGTCGCTGCGGGTCGTGCGGGAGCTGCCGGACATGCGGCTGCTCCCGGCGCACGGCCCGGTGTCGGAGAGCGCCCATGACCGGATCGACGAGCTCACGGCGCATCACGCGCACCGGCTCCAGGCGATGGCCGAAGTGCTGACCGCCGGCGAGCAGACCGGCTATCAGGTGGCTCTCGCCATCGGATGGACATCCCGGCAGCGCAAGCTCGGCGACCTCGACCTGATGAACCAGATGCTCGCTGTGTGCGAGACCGTGTACCACCTCGACCTGCTGGTGGCGCAGGGCCGGGCCAGCCGCCGGTCCGGTGAGGACGGCGTTTGGCGCTATCAGCTCGCAAAGACGCCCGGTGACGAGGAGATCTCCGCATGACCGACGTGTCGCAGAGCGCCCGCCCGCAGTTGCCCACTCGCCCGACGGGGACCAGCCTTCAGCGGCTGGCCGACCAGTACTGGCAGCGCGATGCCGGGCAGTCGGAGCTGTACTTCGAAGGCCGCCGGTGGACGAGCGCCGAGCTAGCCGACCGGGCCCGGCGGCTGTCCGGCGGCCTGCGTGACCCCGCTGGCGTGCGACCAGGTGACCGGGTCGTCGTGTGCATGGCGAACTGCCCCGAGGTGAGCGTTACTTACCACGCGATCTGGCGAGCCGGGGCGGTCGCGACGCCGGTGCTGTTCCTGCTGAGCGAAGATGAGCTGCGTCACGTACTCACCGACAGCGGCGCGGTGCTCGTGGTCACGACACCCGAGTTCCTGCCAAAAGTGGCCGCAGCCGCCGCGGGCGCGCCGGAGGTGCGCGGCATTGTGGTCACCGGCGAGCCTGCTGACGCGAACGAGGCGGCCGATGGCACGGTCCCGCTGCTCGGCTTCGCGGCGCTGGAGGCTGCCGAGCCCGGCGATCTCGTCGACAGCGACCCGGCCGCGCTCGCCGCGCTGCTGTACACCGGAGGCACCACCGGCCGGTCCAAGGGCGTGATGATCAGCCACAACGCGCTGTCCGCCAGTGCCTGGGCGGCCACGGCCACGTCGTACGACCCGGCGCACCGCACGGTGCTGCTGCCGTTGCCCCTGTCGCACGTGTACGGCCTGATGGTGAGCGTGATGAGCCTGCACGCTCCGGAGCCGAACACGGTCGTGCTGATGCGCTGGTTCGACCCGGCCGGCTGGCTCCGGCTGGCTCAGGAGCACAAGATCAGCGGAAGCCCGCTGGTTCCGTCGATGCTCCAGATGCTGCTTCAGCAGCCGCTCGAGGACTACGACCTGTCCGCGCTTGCGCGCCTGAACAGCGGCGCCGCCCCGCTTCCGCGCCAGGTGATCGACGACTTCGCCCGGCGCCTGCCGCACGTGGAGATCGCCGAGGGCTACGGCTGCACGGAGTCAGCGGCAATCATCGCGACGTCGCCGCTCGGTGAGTCCCGGCCGGGCAGTGTCGGCAAGCCGGCACCCGGCGTGGACGCGAGGATCGAGCTGCCCGACGGGAGCGACGCAGCTCCCGGTGCAGATGGCGAGATCTGTGTTCGCGGTCCGGTCCTGATGACTGGCTACTGGAATGCGCCCGAGGAAACCACGCGAGCGCTGCGCGGTGGCTACCTGCACACCGGCGATATCGGCCACCTCGACACCGACGGCTACCTGTACATCGTCGACCGGATTAAGGACCTCATCATCCGCGGCGGTTATAACGTCTATCCGCGCGACGTGGAGGACGTGCTCGTGCAGCATCCCGATGTCGTCGCTGCGGCGACCGTCGGCAAGCCGGACCAGATGTACGGCGAGGAAGTCGTGGCCTTCGTGCAGCTCGCCGTCGGCGCGACGGTGACGCCGGCGGAACTGGTGGAGTTCGCCCGGCAGCGACTGTCGGCGGTCAAGTACCCGCGTGAGGTCCGCATCGTGGACGCGATTCCGCTGACCAGCGTGCTCAAGACCGATCGCAAGCGGCTCCGGGCGCAGCTGATCAGCGAGTCAAGCGACTGACGTGCTGGCCCGGGACGCGCAGCAAGCCCGGGCTCATCGCCCGGGCCTGCTGACTGGCTGGGTGTCCGCTGAGCTCCGGCAGTCAGCTGACCGATCTGGGCCGGCGACTGGCTGAGCTAACGGACCTGTGGTGGCGCCCCCGCGCGTGGCGGGCACGTGTCTGAGCTAGCGGACCTCGCCGCCTGGCATCGCCTGACCAGGTCCAGGCTGCTGGCCGGCGTCAGTGCCGGGCATTCCCGCGTCCAGGCTCGACTGGCCGGCGCCAGACTGCCCGCCCATGG
>Ga0335074_10012848_pt1 | contig 11756 bp, 10 predicted proteins | sample Lox_Sample_23_FD_206715 | JGI IMG/M metagenome (GOLD analysis project Ga0335074, IMG submission 206715) | Soil microbial communities from Loxahatchee National Wildlife Refuge, Florida, United States - Lox_Sample_2.3 | ecosystem: Environmental > Terrestrial > Soil > Wetlands | place: USA...
CGAGTGCGGCGCGGGCAAAACGTTCATGGCATTGGGAGTCGCACACGTGCTCAAGGCGCGGTTGATCCTGGTGATGTGCCCTTCGCATATCGCGAAGAAGTGGGCGCGCGAGGCGATTAAGACCATTTCTTTTGCGCGGACCTTCCTGATCGAAGACATGCGAAATGGCGGCGATCCCAAGCAGGCCCATGGGGTCTGCGAAGTTCGCCTGCGCAAGGGCAGGATCGTTTACGAAGGGATGCAATTGTCTCTTGCCGAACTCCGGCAGCTGGGACGAAACGGGTGGAGACAGCGCTGCCCGCACTGCTCGGTGTTCATCATTCCCAAGGACAAGGGCAAGTTGTCCTATTTCTGGCGGCATGCGTTCCTGACCGCAAGATCCGGTCCGGAACTCGGCGGTGTGGTCAATCCGGATACAGGCTGTTCGATCGAGAATCCGGAGGGTGGGCGCCGCACACGGATGGATTTCGATCAGCTGAAGATCAGCGAACAAGTTGAGCGTCCGAAGGACGGAACGGCGCTGTTCTCGCCCCTGTGGCAGGCGGATGGCAAGAAGATCCAGCGGATGGCGCCGGTTGAGTTCATTGGACGCTACATGAAAGGGTGGTTCGATCTGGCCATCGCCGACGAGCTGCACCAGTTGGCCGGCGACACGGCGCAAGGGAATGCGCTGGGCGTGCTGGCTCGGGCGGGACGCCGCCTCATCGCTCTCACCGGAACGCTGATGGGCGGCTATGCCGACGATCTCTTCAACGTCTTCTACCGGATGGAACCGCAGATGATGGCGGCAGACGGTTTCGCGTACGGAGGTGAAGGGCGGCGGAGCTTTCAGGAGCAGTACGGGGTCCTTGAGACCATCGAGAAGATCCGCGAAGAAGACAACGCCTGCTCGCGCGCTTCCAAGAAGTCCGTGCAGGTGGTCCGGAAGCCGGGCGCCTCACCGCTGCTGTTCGGCAAGTTTCTCATGTCGACGACCGCCTTTCTGGCGCTCGAAGACATCGCGGACAACCTGCCGTCCTACACGGAGAGCGTGCTCTCCAGCGACATGAATAAAGAGCTTGCGGATGCCTACGAGGAACTCGAAAAGGCACTGCGCAATGCCATGGCGGAACATCGGGGCAACAAGAGCCTGATGAGCGTGCTTCTGAATACGCTTCTGCTCTATCCCGATCATCCCTACGATTTCGAAGAAATCTGGGCTCGGGCGCTCGATCCGGCCACCAAGGAGTACTACAAATTCCTCGTTGCCAGCCCACGAGAACTGCCCCGGGATTCTCTCTATCCCAAGGAAACAGCTCTCATCGAAGACATTCGGGAAGAGCTGCGGCAGGGCCGGCGCTGTCAGGTCTATGCGACCTATACAGGCGAAAAAGACGTGAACGCACGGCTGGAACATGTGTTGTCGGCCGCCGGGCTGCGAGTGGCTGTTCTGCGGGCCTCTGTGCCCACGCAGAAGCGGGAGGAGTGGTACGACCGGCAGCTTGAGTCCGGCGTCGAGGTGGTCGTTTGCCATCCAAAGCTGGTGGAGACGGGCCTCGATCTGCTGGCGTTTTCGACGCTCTACTTCTACCAGACCGGCTATTCGCTCCATACGCTCCGGCAGGCCAGCCGGCGATCCTGGCGGATCGGGCAGAGACACCCTGTACGGGTGAAGTTCCTCACCTACAAGGGGACCATGCAGGAGGTCTGCTTGCGGCTGATGGGCAAGAAGATGCTCGTGGCGCTGATGATGGAGGGCAAGTTCTCCGGCGAAGGCCTCCAATCGCTCGATGCTGACGACGATCTGATGTCCGCAATGGCGCGGGAACTGGTCGAGAAGGCCGGGGTTGGCGAATCTGCCGACCAGGTATGGCGACAGCTCGATCGGGAGCGGTCGAAGCAGATGGGGCCAGTTCCGCCGGAAATCGAAACGGGCGCAGATGTTGGCGCGCTGATTTCCAATGCGCCCGAACTCGGCGGCGAGCCCGGCATCCACTTGGTTCCGCCGCTGAGGGAGAAGAAGCGGCCGGATGCGCCGTGGCCAGCAACGGCGACGAGCGATCAGCCGATCCAGCTCAGCCTGTTTGGCTGAGACAACAATCAACAACTTTGAGAGGTGAACCCATGTGCGAAGAGCGCGCAAAGATTCGTTGTGTGCAGTGTGAACTGGTCCAGTGGGCGGACGGTGCGAGGTGCCGCCGCTGCGGCCAGAGACTTCCTGCCCCCATCGTGAACGTCGTGGAACGTGTAGTGGAGAAGATTGTCATCCGACCAGACCCGGAGTGCCTCCGGAATCTCGATCAGGCCCGCAGGTTGATTTCCGCCGCGTCGGACCGGCTGCAGGAGGCGCGTTCGATCGAGAAGCTTCCGGTGCATTTGCTTCCGGTCGTCGGCGCCGAATCCTTTCCCAGCCTCGAAGAGGTGGAACGGGCAATGCTCCTTGCTGCCTACAAACGGTCCAATCGCAGGCCTGTCGAAGCGGCGCGCCTGCTCGGCATCGGAAAGACGACCTTCTACCGCAAACTGCGGGGTCTGAAGGCTGCGGCGGCATGATGGCTCCTGGCCTGCATTCGGAGATCGCGTGGCCGTCGTGAAGCAACTGTGTTCGTCCTCATTCCGCTCCCCTCCACAGGATCGACCGCCGATGCGCGCTTCTCCGGCATACGGGCCGCTACCGCGGTACATCCCACCGGCACACCGGGATCGTCCTCCACCTTAAAAGGGTCGGCTATATGCTGGACTTTGAGGCGACGAACTGCCTCGCTCTGAATTCCTGCAGTTGGAGCCTTAAGCTCGAAACCCTGCATTTCACCGGCATCCGGACCCGGAGAACCGCCTTTGCCCGCCATCGACATCCGCGCGCAGGACGCCGGCCACAACCGCGGCCGCGGCATCGCTCTGATCATGACGGGATTCTTCTGGGCCGCCGTCATGGGTGCCGTCACCAAATCCCTGCATCACGTCTCGCCGCTGCTTACGCTCTTTTTCCAGTACGCGATTGCCTTCCTCTGCTTTGTTCCCTCCGGCCTGCGCATGGGCCCGGCCGCCCTCGGCACCCAGCGCGTCAGCCTCCAGATCTTTCGCAGTCTCGCCGGCTCCGCCTGCCAGCTGTTGTTCTTCCTTTCCCTCGGCTCGCTGCCCCTGCTCGACGCCTCTCTCCTTTCGAACTCCGCCCCGCTCTTCATCCCGCTCGTCGTCTGGCTCTGGTTCCGCAAGCCCGTCAGCCACACCGTCTGGTTCAGCCTTCTCATCGGTCTGGCGGGTGTCGTCCTCACCATCCATCCCGGCCCGCAGCTTCTGCGCAATCCTGCCGCGCTCCTCGCCCTCGCCTCAGGCGTCCTCTCGGCGGTCGCACTGGTGGCGACGAACCGCCTCGCGGAAACCGATCCGCCCTCGCGCACTCTGCTCTGGAACTTCGGCGTGTCCACCGTCCTGCTCATCCCCGTCGCCGTTATCGTCTGGACCCCGCTGCCGGCGCGTGCCTGGCTCTTGCTCCTCTCGGTCGGCGTGCTCTACGCCCTCACCCAGTGGTTCATCATCCTCGCCTACCGCTATGCAGGGGCGGCCGAACTCTCGCCGTTCAACTACTCGGTGGTCGTCTTTTCCGGAATCCTTGGCTGGATGTTCTTCGCCAATATTCCCGGCCTCAGCGCCGTGGCCGGCACTCTGCTGATCTCGGCCGGAGGCATCCTCAGCATCCGTACCGGCCACCCGGAAGGCAAAGGCGCGTGGTTCGGGGTCGGCCACTGGCACTGGCCCTGGAAGCTCGCTCCCCGCATCGGTTTCGCCCCTCCCATCCGGCTCCCGGGAGCGGAGTGAATCCGTGCGAATGCAGGCCCGCCAATCCAGGCAGAGCGTCTTGGCGCGGCGCGCCCGCTGGGCATCGGCAAGACGACTTTCTACCGCAAGCTCAGAGTGATCCGTCAGATAGGCGCGTGACCCCCGGAGGCGCGATTGAGCCCGTTTGACCGAAATTCGATCCGGGGGTACAACCCTCTTCGCTGGAAACACGGCCGCGCCCAGTCCAGCGTCGGCCTCGATTCTGGCAGGAGGATGAAAATGGATGCCTACAGAGCGGCTGCTCACGAACCGGTTGAAGAGAATTCAGGGACGGAGGCCTCAAGCATCAGGGCCGCAAGTGAAGCACCGGAAATGCCGCCATCGGGACTTTCAGGCCCTCCCGCCGCCAACCGCCATCGTCTTCCCGACGAGCGCCCGGCGATTACTCACCACTTCGCCGTTGGAGGCCACGAGGGTTATCTGACGGTCGGACTCTATCCCAACGGTCAGCCTGGCGAGATATTCATCCGGATGGCCAAGGAAGGATCGACCATTGCCGGTCTGATGGAGTGCTTCGGGACGGTCGTGTCGGTCAGCCTGCAGCATGGTGTGCCCTTGCGGGTGCTTTGCGACAAGCTGTCGCACACGCGCTTTGAGCCATCGGGCTGGACGGGGAGCGCGGAGCTGGGCTACGCGAAATCGATCATGGACTATCTTTTCCGCTGGCTCGAACTCCGTTTCCTCTCCGGCGCTCAGTTAACTCTGTTTTCCGGGGCTACCAATCAGAGAACTGTTGCGGCCGATTCGGAGAAGGTTGTGCCGATTTCGTCGCAAGGATTTGAAGCTGGCGATGCGCCTGCCTGCCGCTCCTGCGGTGCTCTGATGAGTCCAAATGGAAATTGCTATGTGTGCAGGAACTGCGGCGGGACGAGTGGATGCTCCTGAAAGAGGAATCAGAGGTTAGTTCATCATCGCCATCATCTTCTTCCACTCTCATTCAGTACGTAATGCCTGCATCGGATCGATCCGAGAGGCCCGCCACGCTGGGAGCAGACAGGCCAGGGATGCTACGATCAGCAGCGTTGCAACCACGCCCCCAAATACAGCCAGATCGAGCGGCCGGGTCTCATAAAGCATGGACTGGATCAGGCGTACTGCTCCGACGCTTGCCGCGAGGCCAAGCACTAGCCCGTAGATCGCCGGACGCAGACCATCGCTGAGCATTAGACGCACAATGCTCTCGCGTTGTGCGCCGAGCGCTAGGCGAACGCCGATCTCTCCGGTACGCTGCGTCGTCATATAAGAGAGGATTCCGTACAACCCTACGGAGGCGAGGATAAGCGACAACAGCGCGAAGGCCAGCACGAGGCTGGCGCTTAACGTTGCGCTGCCCAAGGACCGTTCGACGATTTGCTGCATGGTATATACATCCCATACGGGAAGCTGTGGATCGAGCTTCGCAATTTCTTTCTGGATCGGAAGGGACAGTAACAGTGGGTCAGACACGGTGCGCACCGCAAGAGTGAGTCCTTGACCGCTTGTCCCACTCAGAACGGGGAAGTACATCGTCGCCTGGCTCGGCTTTCCTACCTGATACAGTGTGTCGGCCACAACACCAACGATCTCGCAATCAGTCCTGAACGAGGGTACGAGCAGGTGCTTGCCCAAGGGATTTTCACCTTGGAAATACTGCTGCGCCAGTTGCTGGCTGATGATACAGGTGTTCGGATGGCCGACCCTGTCCTCGCCGGTAAAGAAGCGGCCACTCAGCAGGGGTATCTGGAGCGTTTTAAAGTATTCGGGACTGGCGGTCCGGAAGAGAGCGTCATGCTCGGGGGCTCCGGGGGTCGTTGCAGGATGCCCTGCAATGGAGAAAGCATCGTCTTCCCCGGCTCCAGCTCCGGGAACCATCGAGCCGATTCCAGCGGAGCGTACTCCGGGTAAAGCATCTACCTGCTCCAGCAGCGCTTCATTAAATGCGTTGACTTTCGCAGTCGTGTCGTATTGCCTGCCCGGTAGACTGTAACTCAGCGTCAGGACATGGTCGGTTGTGCATCCAAGGTTAGTTGTTATTAAGCGCCAGAAACTCTTGAGCAGAAGGCCAGCGGCAATTAGCAGGACCACTGTCGTCCCAATCTCCACCACAAGCAGCGTCTTCCGCAGTGCTGTACGCGAAAGGCCACCTACTGTGCCACGCGGCGAAGCGTGCAACGCCGCAGTCGCTCTCTTGCCTGTCGACAATATTGCCGGAACCAGTCCTGCTAGTAGAGCCGCAACAACCACAAGCCCGCAGGCAACAGCCAGCACTACACCATCAGCGTGGATGCTTTGTGCAGTAGGCAGATCCTTCCAGTTGTTTGCCAGCCATTTCGTGACCGCTAATGACAGCAGCACTCCGGCCGCGCCGCCGGTTAGCGAAACCAGGAGGCTCTCCATCAGTTGCGCACGAATCAGTGTGCCGCGCCGTGCACCGAGTGCACTTCGGACAGCGATTTCCCTCTGCCGTGCTGCGGACCTCGCAACGATGAGGTTGGCCACATTCAGGCAGCCAATTAGCAACATGCATGCGGCGGCGCACAGCAGTATGATTAGCGGCTTCTCTACGCGATGTGCCAGATCATCGGTGAGAGTACGCGATGCCACGTCTTCAGCCACCATCCCGTTCAGGTTCTGATGTAACCGATACTGGATCGCCGCAATTTGGCTCATGGCACTGGCTAAACTAACGTCCGGCTTCAGCCGGGCGACCACATTGGTAAAGTGAAAATCGTGATGCGAGAGGAGGCCTGGCGGCAAGGCCGCCTTATAGGGAACCCAGATTTGGACCTTGGCGTCGGGCCACGTGAACGACTTCGGGAGAACACCAACCACGGTGTACGACTGCCCATCGAGATGTATCTGCCTACCGACAATCGAGGGATCCCCGCCGAATCGCCGCTCAAAGAGATCCCACGCCAGCATCGCTACGTATCCGTCGGAGCGATCTTCGCTTTCGGTGAAAGTGCGCCCGATCGCCGCTTCCACTCCCAGCAGAGGAAACAGGTTCCAGGTTCCTCCGCGAGCCTGCACGATTTCTGGTAATTCCCCGTGCTCCCCAGTAAGGCTGAATTGCCACCAGCGCAGCGCGGCCAAGTCCTCAAATCCATGGGTCTGGGCGCGCCAGTCGTAGTAGTCCGCCGGAGCAACCAGGTTGTAGTTGAACCCCTCGGTATTCATGCTGGGAGCGCGGAAATGTTCGTAAACCATTACGAGCTGCCCCGGATCACGAAATGGTAGCGGCCTGAGCAGTACCGACCGCACCACGGTGAACAGGCATGTAGTGGCGCCGATGCACAAGGTCATTACGAGGACGGCAACCAACGAAAAGCCAGGCGAACGGAATAAAGTGCGGATGCTGATTCTCAGATCGCGAAAAAGATTCTCTACCCGGTCCCAGCTCCAAACGGCGCGAGTGCGCTCTCGAACTAGTGTGGGATTACCAAACGCGCGCAGGGATGCGTAGCGAGCGTCTTCGGGCGACACACCACGTTCCCGTTGCTCCTCTTCTTCCAATTCGAGATCAGAGCGCAGCTCTCGTTCGAGATCGGCGTCACGGTTTCTGATTTGCCACCATCGCATTTCAACTCTCCTCGGCTGCGGGCCACATCACGCGCGCCACAGCCTCAGTCATTCGCTTCCATTGCGATTCTTCTGCCACAAGCTGTTTACGACCCTTTTCCGTGAGCCGGTAGTACTTGAACTCGCGATTGCGATCCGGGGCCGTCTCCCACTTCGAAGCGATCCATCCCTTCCGTTCCAAACGGTGCAAAGCTGGATAGAGCGAACCATGCTGCATCTGCAGGAAATCATTCGTTGTCCGCTGGATATGCTTGCCAATGTGGTGTCCATGAGCAGGACCGTAGAGGAGTGTTCGAAGGATGAGCATGTCCAGGGTGCCAAGTAACAAGTTCGAGCGTTGCTGTATCTGTTTTGTCATGGAAGACCGTCGACCATCATTAGGGAGCGATAGTAGACCGTCGACTATCAAAGTGTCAAGATACGAGGGATGCGGCAGTTGAGGAAGGAACTACGCCCGGGGATTCTGCTGATTCCGGCTATCCGATATCAGGAAATTGCGATTGATAGAGCAATCGACAGGCAGGAATGGGTACTGGAGACCCCTCCAGAGCGGCCTCCAGCGGTGAACAATGCCGTTTATTTGGCAGCTTTCTTCTGAGCCGCCCAGCGTTTCCTCTGCGCGGCGGCGATTCGCTCTCTGGCCTCGGCGCTGAGGTGGCGGCGTTTGCGTGGCTTTCCCTCGTTCGCACCGAAGGCGAATGAAGTCGCCGCGTGTGTGAGGTTACCTTTAGTGCCTGTCAGCAGACTGCGCACCTGCTCGAGTCGGCTGATCTCGTCGTCGAGGGCTGCAACTATTTCGTTGATTCCCATCCCGGTCCTTTCAAAGTCAGTGGTTCCTGTCCATTGAATCAGATTTCAGGCATAAATCCCACGTCGACTCATTCTCGACAGCCAAGGAGAACTTATTCATGACTGGTCTCAAAGTTGAAGCCCTGCAGCGCGAATTCTTCTACAACGGATCTCGTATTCCGGATCCGGCTCCCAATCTTTCCGTCGAACAGGTGCGCGAGCTGCTGACGCCGACGTGGCCGGAAATTGCGACGGCGACGCTGAGCGGGCCGGAAGATACCGGCAGCGCGCTCCGCTACACGTTCAATCGTGCCATCGGATCGAAGGGATAGCCGTGCGCCGCCAGCAAAAGCGCGCAGAGGAACTGATCGCCGCGTTCCGGGCCAGGGCTGCTGCTCCTCCGAATCGGCAGAATCAGCTTCTGGTGAGGCACCTCCGATGCAAAGAATCTCTCGAACTCTCGGACGCCGTGACCAGCGCGCTCGGTCGCTATCACGCCGACAACGCGAGGGCGTTGCCGGCGCCCGCGGAAATCCTGCCACCCCTCCAGTAGAAACGCTCGCTCCGGCCTGCGCTGTGGCACTACCATCCCTCGACGGTCAGCCCGTCAACTACAGCCACGAGGTCAACGGCGAGATGCTCTTCGAGTTGTGCGCCGCTCTTGTGCGCATGGAGTTGGCGACACCACAACTGTGGAGCGAGTGCGGCGAAGACCCGCTTACCTTCGTCAAGTGCTCCATTGTGAATCGAATCGGCAAAGGGACCATTGAATTGCTCGAACGCAACGTCGAATACCACCTCGAAGTCACGGATGTGATGGGTGCGGACAGCGCGGGGCTGAGCACGGGACAGTTGGCGATCACCATCCATTGCAGCGGCTGCGGTTTTCTCAAAATCGGCCCGGCATTGGGGGCCCTGGAGTCTGAGGAAGAGGGTCTGGGCGCGGCCTTCTACTGGACACTCATTCGGTCGCTCTACCGCGTGATGCGGATCTACGACCACAGCGACGCGCAAGCCTACGAGGAGAACCTGATCGAATATGCGCAGGAGGATGACCCAGCCAATCGGGACCAGTATGAGTTTCCCGAGGTCGAGAAGGCTCTGCCCGAATGCATCCGCGGGAGTCTGAAACACGAATCGGAGCACTGGCGTCTGGATTACCGGCGATTGCTCTGGCGGCACCGCAATGGACGATACCGGAACTGGATTCGGCACGTCGAGACGATTGCCAAACTTGCCAGAGTCAAAACGAGATCGTTTGAACCCTCGGATTACGACGGGTACTACGATGGACCGCCCCTGCCGGCTCTGTTGATCGTCTTCGAGGAGCATGATGCCATCGCGGCCTGTTTCGACGAAGAGAGTCAGCACATGCTGGAGGGCTCGGCGGAACCAGCCTTCTGTGCCGTGTTCAGACCCGACGATGCACAGCAATGTTCTGCTGCAATGCGTGCCGCTGAGCGGTTTGTGCTCGTGAACCGGGAGGTTTGTGAGCTGATCGAAGAGATTCATGCGTGGGAGAAGGACAGACATGAAAGTCGAGATCGCGATTGGGGAGATGCATCGCTTCGAGTTGCGTGATGCGCTGCTCATTTACCGCGAGAACCGGCGCAGCTTCATCACCTGGCATACGGTAACAGCTCAGCAACAAGGCCCTCCGATGCTTGGGCCGGCACAGCCGTTGACAACCGCATTCGTCGAGGATCTGGCCGAATCGCTGTCCGGCAGCTCAATGGCCGAGGTGCTGCCCGAGAATGTTCTTGCCAGGACGGACCGCATGATGGCCTGGTGGACACCGCGGCGCGTGCGTCGCATGTTCTTCGAAAACGCCGAAGGCAAAGCGCAGCAACTCAACGGAAAGGTCTTTCCGCAGCCCGCGCTGGTGTGGCGAGTGGCGCAGGGAGATCTGAAGATCCGGGCGCTCTGCGAGAACAGGCGGCCGAACGCCAAAACCACGCTCGCCGTCGCTCCGTTCTGGAACCTTTCGGACGACGGCAGGGTGTGCCTGGGAACGATGCGCAGTCCTGACAGTGCTTCTGCGGCATCGATCGGAGCCTGGGAACAGGGATTCTATGAGAGCTCGTTCACCCATGCCAATGTCGGGCGACTCACGCGGCACGAAGGCGGCCACGATGCTCTGTGGGCCGAGCTGGCTGGCAAGCGGCAGCCGTTTCCTGCCGATCCGCTGATTCGGCTGCCGCAGACGCTCGCCGAATTCATTCAGGGAAGGTAGGGGCCAATACGCGTCGTCTGGGGGAGGCGAAACGCAGCCGATCGCCTTCCCGCTCGCTCAACATCAAAACATATGATCGGTCGAGACTCCGAAAACCTAATCGCGGCTAAGGAACTTGAGCTGGGCTTTGATGCGATCCAGCATCGCCTCGACCATGGGTATCTCGTCCCGGGGAATCTGAAATGTGTTTTTCCTCGTCAGCAGTTCCTCGTAAATCGCGCGAGCCTTCTCGACCGCCGCCGAACGAGTCTCGGCCGGATCCCGCTTACTCACCGCGCCCAGTTGCGATGTAAGGCGGCAGATGTCTGCGACGTATTGATTCACCCGCTGTCGTGTTGAAGCGCTCATATGTGTCCGGGTGCCCGTGTGGGATGGTGAACATGGAGATGTATCGAAGACTTTACGAGGTCCGTAGCCCCGATGACTGACGGACCCCGTTACAGCAGTCTGGGTTGTTGGAAGATGATGCCGGATTGATCGGAGACCGGATGTGAGCGATGTCACACAGCTGCCTGTGTGGCTTCCCTGGGCAATCGTCCTTGCCGGCGCCGGGCCGATCCCGGGCTCCGGTTTTCCGGCCGAGGTACTGATTATGCGTATTGAGCATCTTCTCCCGCCCTCTCTGCCCGGTCGCCGGCCCCTGCGAATTCTCGTGGTCGGCGCCGGCGGCACCGGTAGCGCCATTGTGATGGGCTTGCCCTATCTCCACCAGGCCATGAGGGCCTGGGGTCACGTTTACGGCCTCGAAGTCACGCTCATGGATGGTGACACGGTCTCCGAAACCAACTGCGTTCGGCAGCCGTTTTCCTGGTCCGATGTGGGCCAGAACAAGGCGACGGTTCTCATCAACCGCATCAACCTGTTCTGGGGAACGAAGTGGTGTGCCCACCCGGCCTGCTTCGATGAATCCACGCTTCGGTCGAATCATGACCGGAATCCGGATCTCCTGATCGGGTGCGTGGACACGCGGGCCGCGCGCGGGGTCATCGAGCGTAGCGTGTGCAAGAAGTCAAGTTACGTGGCGTACTGGCTCGATCTTGGCAACAACGCGTCGAGCGGGCAGTTCGTTCTGGGTCAGCCGCTGAACGGCAGGAACCGACGGAAGGCCGAACGGCTACGAACAGTCTGCGAGCTTTTTCCAGAGATTGCCGACATTGCAGCCGGCGAAGACCCTCTGCCCAGTTGTTCCGCTGTTGAGGCCCTCGAACGGCAGGAACCGTTCATCAATCAGACGCTCGCGGCGAGTGCCCTGGCCATGCTGGCGAGGCTCTTCCGTTACGGCAGGCTTGGCCATCATGGCGGATTCTTCAATGCAGCCACCGGAAAAATGACGGCTCTTCCTGCTGACCCGGAGGTA
>Ga0335074_10012849_pt1 | contig 11755 bp, 7 predicted proteins | sample Lox_Sample_23_FD_206715 | JGI IMG/M metagenome (GOLD analysis project Ga0335074, IMG submission 206715) | Soil microbial communities from Loxahatchee National Wildlife Refuge, Florida, United States - Lox_Sample_2.3 | ecosystem: Environmental > Terrestrial > Soil > Wetlands | place: USA: Florida...
TGGAGTCGAAGGGGATCTTCGGCTGGAAGAAAACTTCCTTTTTGCCGGTGAGTGTATCGAGCCGGTACAAAGTGGGCGGAACGATGAATGACGAGAATTCGAAGTAGCCGTAACGGTCGGTAGTTCTGCCGGAAAGAATTGAAGCGGAACCGATGCCGTTGTAGGCAAGCTGGCCGGCGGGTTTGCCGTCAAGAGTATAGATTGAGGTTTCAGGTTTGACGTCTTTGAGGCGATTCACGAAGATCTTGCCGCCCACGATGGCCCACTGGTCGATGACCTCTTTGCCCTCAGGCACAATCGTCGTCCACGCCTCGGGCATCACACCTGGATCGGCCTTGAGGATGCGGCCCATTGGGGACTTGTAGTCGGTCTTCACATACCACGCGCCGTTGGCATAGATGGCCGAGAAGCGGGCATCGAGATCCCAGACGAGAATGTCGAAGTAGGAATCTTTCTTCGTCAGGTCGCGAAATACGATATCGACCCGGCGGGCCGGAACGCCGCGATCGATCTGGATGACCAGGTAGCGGCCGTCGTCAGTGACCTGCGCAAAGAAAAGGTCGTCGGCCGCGAGCGGCTCGCCGCGAAACTCGTGCCCGAAGATCAGCTGGTCGTGCACCGGTCGCTCGCCCAGCACGTGCTGGTAGAGGAGGGTTCCCTGCCGGCTGTAACGCGCGTAGTAAAAGCTCTTGCCGTCGGGCGCAAAACTCTCAGAAAAATAGCGGGCGCTGGGCAGCTCGTCGACCAGGGTCTTCCTGGCCTTTACGGCAAAGACGTGGATACTGGTTTCGTCGGCTCCGCCTTGTTTTTCCGAATAGATGAAAAGCGACCCATCGCGGGAGACATTACCCAGGGAGATGGAGGTGTTGGGGTCGCGGCTGATCACTGCCGGATCGAGAATCCGCTCGTCTTTGCCCGTCAGCCCGTGGCGAACGTAGATGGAAAACTGCTGCTCACCGGCGAGGCGGCGCATGAAAAAGAGGGTGCCGTTGCGCTCCACGGGAGAGCGGGTCACAGTAACGTCCATTAGCGCGCCAAGCTGATCGGGAATCTGGGGATAGATGCGGTCCTGGTGCAGATATTCGTCGGTGTACGTGTTCTCCGCGTCGATAAACGCCTGGGTGGCATCGCTCTTCTCGTCCTCGAGCCAGCGATAGTTGTCCACGATCTTGGTGCCGAAGTAATCGTCGGTGACAGGAGTTGACTGGACTTCGGGCGGCGGCGGCAGGGTGATCCCGCTGCGGCCGCGAATGGCTTGCGAAAATCCGGTTGCCAGGGCAAAAAACAAAGTGACAGAGGCAGTGAGACGTGGGAAATGCCGCATGCAGACAGCATACCGCGTGACAAGTGGGATTCCGCGCACTGAATGAAGATGTGGCCCAACGATAAAATCAACAGCAGTGACAGGCACATCTTCAACTGAACCCAATCCCGCCCCGCGTTCGCGATGGGCGCGCGGACTGGAACTGTTTAACCCCACCCGTTCGCACAGTGTCTTCTCGGCCACCGTCGTACTGATGGTGTCAGCCTTTCTGTCGCGAATCATCGGGCTGGTGCGGGTTAAGTATATTGCCTGGCTGTTTGGCAGTGGCCTGCAGGCCGATGCCTTCAACGGGGCATTCGTTCTGCCCGACATGATCTCGTATTTTCTGGTTGGTGGAGCGGCGTCCATCAGCTTTGTCACGATCTTGACGCGCTACCGCGAGGCCGGTCAGGACGACCAGGCCAACCGCTCGCTTTCGGTCATCCTTTCAACCATGTACCTGGTGCTGGGCGCAGCGATTGTGCTGGCTGAGATTTTTGCCCCGTATTACGTGCACTGGTGGTTCAGCGGATTCGACGCCGACAAGGCCGCGCTGTGCACCAGACTGACCCGGATTCTGCTGCCGGCGCAACTGTGCTTTTTTGCGGGAGGGGTGTTTGGCGCGGTGCTGCTGGTGCGCAAGCAGTTCAGCGTGCAGGCCGTGGCGCCGCTCATTTACAGCATGGGCACGATCTTTGGCGGCGTGCTGCTCGAGAAAAGGCTGGGCGCCTCATCGCTGGCACTGGGCACGGTGGCCGGCGCATTCTGCGGGCCATTCCTGCTGAACTGGTACTTTGCGCGGCGGGTGGGAACACGCTACCGCTGGATGATCGACTGGCACGACGAAGGGTTGCGCGAGTGGGTCAGGCTCTCGCTGCCGTTGATGGCCGGCGTTACACTGGTGACCGCCGACAACTGGATCATCTCCCACTTTGCTTCGAACGTCGGTGGCGCAGTGTCGCTAATGAGCTACGCCAAGCAGCTATTCACCGCGCCCATGGCGATGCTGGCGCAAGCGGCCGGCGCCGCCTCGATGCCGTTTTTTGCGAGCCTGTGGACCAAGGGGCAGCAATACGAGTTTGCCACTGGCGTAGCCGACTCGGTTTCGAGAGTGGTGAGCCTGAGCCTGCTGTCTGCATCGGCCATGATCACGCTCGCCCTTCCGGCCATCGACCTGGTTTTTACCGGTGGCCGATTCACGGCTGTGGACGCCGAAAACTGTGCCGCATATTTTGCGGTGTTTTCACTGGCGCTGTTTTTATGGTCGGCGCAAGCCATTTATGCGCGCGCATTCTATGCAGCCGGAAACACTATGACGCCAATGGTTGCCGGAACCATCGTTACCCTGCTCTCCTGGCCCATCTACAACGCTCTCTACAACGCACACGGAGCGATGGGGCTGGCGTTCGCATCCGATATCGGCATCGCCATGCAGACCCTGGCGGTTGCAGTGCTTTTGCACCGGAAGCGCATGGTATCGCTGGCCAGCCTCGACTATGCCGAGATGGGACGGTGTCTGCTGGCGGGAATTGCCGGGGGCGGGGCAGTTGCACTGCTTGCGTGGGGTTTCGGGTGGATGCGCGCGCACCTGGGGGCGGCGCACTGGGCGCATCACATGCGCGCTTCCGACGCGGCAATTCTGGCCATGGGAACTCTGCTGTGGCTGCTGCTGGTGAAGGTTGTGCTCGAAAAATCCGGCTCGGCGCTGCCGCGCGCAACCATGAAACGGCTTGGGGTAAGGCCGCGCTGAATTGCTGGAAGCATGGGATCACATGCACTCATAAAGCACGCACGCTCCCATCATGTTGGGGGAGCGCGCGGTTCAAGCGCAGATCAGATATAAGGAACGGCTGTAAGCAACGGCCTATTGGCCGACCTTGACCGGCTCGGGCGCAGACGCGGCCGTAGCTGCGGATGCAACCGCGGCAGGTTTCGCATCGGGTTTGCGGATGTCGATACCGCCCTTGAAGAAAGCGCCGTCCTCAATGCTGATGCGGGCGGCAGCCACGTCGCCATTGAGCGAGCCCTCGGCGCGAATGTCCACTCGGTCTGAGGCCGTGACGTTGCCCTTAACCTTGCCCAGAACCACAATCTCACGGGCGGTAATGTTGGCCGCCACCTGGCCGTTGCGCCCGATGGTGACGCGATTGCCGGGCAGTTGAAGGCTGCCCTCCACCTTGCCGTCGATATAAAGCGATTCGGAGCCGGTGATCTCTCCCTTGATAAAGAGACCCTTGCTGATGGTGGCTTGCTCACCGGTGACCGCCTGGGGACGGCTGGGTACTTCCACCGGCGGGGCCGGCGGTGTCGCGCGCGGCGGTTCTGGGGTAGGGTTGGTGTTAATCGATCCGGTCTGGCTTGGTTTCCACATTGCGTTCACGTTAGTTCCTTTTCTGTCCCAGCGAAGGGACCGGGGAGGTTGCCAAGGCAGTGCCAATGGCGTCAACCCAGCAAAAAAGCGAATGAATGCTGCTGTCTAGCCTGAAACTTTTCGGTAAGCCCGCTCGGGGGTACGGCCGGGGTGCTGACTCAATCAGTCCCGCTGCACCGGTTTTTCTTCCGTTCTCGCTATTTTAGCGTGTCGGGCGAGGGGAACGAAGCGCGGCAAAAGGAAGCGCCGAATGACCCAAGGATGACAACAGGCGGACTGACGCTGGATCTTCCAGGAGACAGCGGACGGCAGCCAGCCGCCGGGCCCGGACCCGCGCCGGAAAGAGGCGGGTGGCGCAACCGCCCGCCCCAGCCGTCACTCCGGATTAGACGACCTTTTAATCCGGATCAGACGAGCATATAATCCGGATTGGACGAGTATTAAATCCGAAATGGACGAAGCGAAGAGCCGCCTTTATCCGCGTTTTGCCGGCGACCAGGTGCAGACCGCGCTGAAAGACACCCCGGTAGTCCTGGTGACCGGCCCGCGGCAGTGCGGCAAGACCACGCTGGTGCGCTCGATGGTTGCGGGCGGGCGCGAATTCCTTACCCTGGACGACGACACCGTTCTGGCCTCCGCCCGCATCGACCCGGCGGGGCTGGTACGCAGTCTCACCAGGACCACCATTGACGAGGTGCAGCGGGCCCCCGATCTTCTGCGGGCCATCAAGATGTCGGTGGACGAGGATCGGACGCCGGGGCGGTTCCTGCTCACCGGGTCGGCCAACCTGCTGGCGCTACCGCGGATCTCCGAGAGCCTCGCCGGCCGCATGGAGATCGTGAACCTGCTGCCACTTTCCGAGGCCGAAATTCACCGCTGCAAGCCGGGATTTCTGAAAGCAGCCTTCGCGGGAAAAGCCCGCCGTTGCGGCCAGACGGTAACCGGCCGGCAGCTCGTGGACGCGGTGCTGACCGGCGGCTACCCGGAGATGCTGCGGCGCCGGCAGCCCGAGCGGCGGCGCGCCTGGGCACGCGACTACGTGCGGGCCATTGTGCAGCGGGACGTGCGGGACATAGCCGAGGTGGAGAAGCTGGCGCAGATGCCGAGACTTTTGCAGGTGCTGGCGCAATACTCCGGGCAGTTGACCAACTTCACCGGGATCGGCGGCCAGCTGGGCTTCGACGACAAGACGACGCGAAAGTACATCGAAATCCTGGAGCAGCTCTACCTGGTGCGGCGCGTTGAGCCGTGGTTTCGGAATCAACTGAAGCGGCTGGTAAAGACGCCCAAGCTGCACTTTCTTGACTCGGGACTGCTGGCCACGTTGCGGTCGGTTACCCCCGAGCGGATTCGCCTCGACCGCGCAATCTTCGGAAGCCTGCTCGAGACCTTCGTTTTCTCCGAGCTGATCAAGCAAATATCGTGGACCGGAAACGCGTGCGCGCTGTATCACTATCGCGACAAGGACCAGGACGAGGTGGACTTTGTGGTGGAGGACGATGCGGGCGCGGTGGTGGGTATTGAGGTGAAGGCCAGCGCTACGGTGAATAGCGGCGACTTCAAGGGCCTGCGCAAGCTGGCCGAGGCGTGCGGAACGGCCTTCAGGTCGGGAATTGTGCTTTACGATGGCGAGCGCCGGGCGCCTTTCGGCGACCGGCTCTTTGCCGCGCCGCTCTCCTGCTTATGGGGCTAGAAGCGGATGGCGGGCCTTTCGATCCGGTATGGACCGGCCGTGAATCCGAAATAGACGCATCTTTAATCCGGATTGGACGAGATTGTAATCCGGATTAGACGCACGTTTAATCCGGATTGGACGCAGCTTTTCCCTTTGCAGCCAGCAGCCTGCAAGGCGCCCTGCGAGCACACTGCTGCCCGATTCCCATCTTGTTTGGTCGCGCCAGGCCGCCCGATGCCCTACTCTTGAGCTATGACCGATCGGGAGCTGGTGGCGCGGATTGCGCGCTCGGCAGAGAGCAAGGCAGGTTACAAACAGCTGGTGCGCGAGCTGGGCCTGGGGGGCGGGCGCGAGCGCCGGCTGCTGCTCGAACAGCTTGCCCGGCTTACCGCGCGCGGTCAGCTCACCAAAATCGATCGCGAAATGTGGAGCATTCCGAAGGCGCCGGCAGGGACGGCCGGCGGTTCACGCGACAACCTGATGGCCGGCCGGCTCGACCTGCACCGCGATGGGTTCGGCTTTGTGCGGCCCAACGCGCGGCAAGCATCGGTGCGCATCGACGAAGACGTCTTCATTCCGCCCAACGAGATGAACGGCGCCATGCAGGGCGACCAGGTACTTGTGGAGCTTGACCCGCACAAGGCCGATGGGCGGCGCCAGGGTCGCATTGTGCGGGTGATCGAACGGCGCAACGCAACCGTGGTCGGCATCTTTCACTATGCGCGGTCGGACCGGACCATGGGCAACAGCGTAGTTCCGTTTGACGAGCGCATGACGCAGGCCATCGTAATTCCTCCGGGAGCGGAGATTGTACCGGAGAGCGCAGCTGTCACTCCGCACCGGGTACTTGGCGCCGAGGCAACTTCTCGTCCACAAAGTAAAAGCGCGGAGCGCCTCGAGGGCCTGGTTCTCGAGGGTCTGGTTGTCGATGTGGAGATTACCAGCTGGCCAACATCCGCGCGGCCTCCGATCGGGCGCGTGATTGAAGTGCTGGGCGATCCGGAGGATTTCGGCGTCGACGTGGAGATGATGATCCGCAAGCACCAGTTGCCGCGAATCTTTCCCGAGGCGGTGCTGGCCGAAGCTCGGGCCGTGGCGCATCTTGACGACGAAGAAGTTGCCCGACGGCGGGATTTTCGCGGACTGCCGATTGTGACCATCGACGGCGAGACGGCGAGGGACTTTGATGATGCCGTATTGGTGAGTGAAGACGCCCATGGCGGCGGCTACCAGCTGCAGGTGCACATTGCCGATGTGGCGGAGTATGTTCGCGAAGGTACCGATCTCGATCTCGAGGCGCGGCTGCGCGGCACCAGCGTGTACTTTCCCGATCGAGCGATTCCCATGCTGCCGCAGGAGCTTTCAACCGACATCTGCAGTCTGCGGCCCGGCGAAGACCGGCTGGTGCTGAGCTGCATTATGCAGTTGGATAGCGATGGCCGCATTCAGAGTTACGAGATCGTTGAGGGTGTAATCAGATCCGCCGCGCGCATGACCTACACCGCCGTGCAAGCGATCCTTACCGGCGAGCTCGACCCGGTCGCAGAAGCGCGGGAGCGCTTCGAGCGCATGCAGCGGCTGGCCGTGCTGATGAACAAGCGGCGTGAGGAACGGGGCTCGATCGATTTCGATTTGCCCGAGCCGGTAATTGAGTTTGACGAATACGGCCAGATGCGCGGCGTGACCCGCGCCGAGCGCACCTGGGCCAACCGGATCATCGAGGAGTTCATGCTGGCTGCCAACGAGTGCGTGGCTACCTGGCTCGAGGACCTTGGCGTGCCTTCGATTTACCGCATCCACGAGAAACCAGAACCGCGGCGCGTGGTGCAGTTCGAGGAGCTTGCTGCGAGCTTTGGCTATTCGCTTGGTCTGGGCGCACTGCCGGTCAAACGGATCCAGACCAAGGCCGAGCGTCGCGAATCCTACGGCCAGGGCCGCAAGCCACCCACCCATGAAGTGGTCGAAGATATTGCGGTGACACCGAGGATGTACCAGAAGCTGGCGGCGCGCATTGAAGGTAAGCCGGAGGAGCGAATCCTCAGCTACCTGATGTTGCGCTCGCTGCGCCAGGCGCGCTATTCCGAAGTGAACGAGGGCCATTTCGCGCTTGCTGCCCCCACCTACACGCACTTTACTTCGCCCATCCGCCGCTACCCCGACCTCATTGTCCACCGCGTCGCGAAGACGCTTTTGAGAGCCGGCGTCCGGGCTCATGGCGAAGTAACAGAGGGTCGGCTTGCTTCGCCGTGGACGCACCCCAACGAAGCGGTCTACGGTCTGTCGCCCGCGCCTCATACTCGCGTGATGGACCGCCGCAAAGCAGAAGAGCTTTTTGCATGCGAACCGCCCATCTCCGAGCAGGAACTCAAGCAGATTGCCGATGAGACTAGCCAAACCGAACGGCGCGCGGCCGAGGCTGAGCGTGAGCTGGTGGAATGGAAGAAGGTGCGGTTTATGCAGGACCGTGTCGGCGAGGAGTTTGCCGCGCTGGTGCTGAATCCATCGAAATTCGGCCTGTTCGTTGAGCTGACCGATTTATTTGTCGAGGGTCTGGTGCCCGTCGATACGCTGGCCGGCGACCGCTACACCTGGCGCGAGAACACGCATGAGATTGTGGGTGAACGGTGGGGCCGGAAGTTTCGAGCGGGCGACCGGGTGCAGGTGATCCTGGATCGGGTGCTGGCTCAGGAACGCAAGCTGCAGTTTTCAATTGCGGAAGAGGATGCGACCGAGGGCCGCAGGCCAGCGAAGCCTGCAAAAACTGGAAGCGTCAAAGCAAGGAAACACAAAGATGCATCGTCGCCGGTCGCGAAAGCAAAGCGACGGTTCGACAAGAGAGGTCGCAGGCGATAAGGCCGCTCCAGCCGATGACAGCTCGTCTCGATTAAAAGCCACTGCCTTCGGCTTGTTTCAGAGCAAAGTCGCCAAGCACCGGAAGCTTGAACCGTTTGCCTTGGAAAGCCTGGACCAGCGCAATCACCCACACGATCAGGAAACCAATAGCCACGAGCGGGGTGAGCACGATGTCAAGAAAGTTGAGGAGCGGTATGACGCCGATGACGACGAGCACGATCCACACCGCCGCCCAGGCGATGGAAAGAAAGATCGATTGCCACGCGTGAAATCGGACGTTGGTGTTCTGGTTGTAAGGTGCGACGACCAAAAAGATGATCGCCGGAATGAAGGTGAGGTAAGCGAGGCCGGATGCGGCAGTCTCGCTCAGGCCGGTCTGGACAGATTCTTGAGGCATGAGAATTCCTCCGGAACCCGGGTTTTTAGAGGGTACGAGTCGCTCGTGCTGCATATGCGTCCGGTGGGGTTCGCCGCCAGGCTCCGGAGCGGGGCGGGAGAGAACGCAGCGCGGGCCCGGTTAACCCAAGTCCACCATGCCGGAGATTCTGCGCCTGCTTTCTCAAATGCGGCTATAAAATATTCCCAATTTTCGTGAAGGGGTGCAGGGCAAGGAGTTAAGCCCAGGAAGATGGTTTGAGACGGGCGGCACGGTTCTGAATCCAATACAATGAAAGATGGGAGCGAGGCATGGCGCACACTGTTTTTTGCGTACGTTACAAGAAGGAGATGGAGGGCCTGGATGAGCCGCCCTTCGACTCGGAGTTTGGCCAGAAGATTTACAAAAACGTCTCCAAGGCCGCATGGTCGGAATGGATTGACCGGCAGAAGATGCTCCTGAACGAATACCGGCTGCAGCCCTGGACCCCCCAGGCGCAGCAGTTCCTGGTTGAGCAGATGGAGGACTTCTTCTTCGGCGCCGGCTCGGCGCTGCCATCCGAATACGTTCCACCCTCCCACTGATCCGCACGCCGGCGCACCGGTGTAAACTAATCAGGGATCCCTGAAACCGGCTCGCAATGGGCTGGTTCGTCTTGTGTCGGGACGTGGCTCAGCCTGGTAGAGCACTCGCTTGGGGTGCGAGGGGTCGGCAGTTCAAATCTGCCCGTCCCGACCATCTTTAGAATCAATAGGTTACAGAATCTTTCCCCCGGTGACAAATATCCTCAGCGAGGGGTCCATTTCTTGCAAGGATTTTCGCCTCTTGAGGCGTGCCTCCGAGTGGGGTGTCCAGTTCCGTGGTGCTTCCTGCCCTTGCTCCATTTGACCCCCTAGCCGCTGCCTAACTATTCTGGACCTTCTTTTCAACAGCCACGCTTCTTCACCTCAAGAGGGTCAGTCCATTCCATGCCTCCCCTACGACGTAACGAGTAACTTTTCGAGCAACGCCGCAGGCTCCATAAGTCAAATCCTTTCTCGCCCGGAATATTTTACTTGCCCGCTGGGGCGCGCCGAGCCCGAACTCACTGAGTGGCGTGGTGCTCGCCGCCTTGATTTAGTAGTTTTCGAGAGACAACGGCCCCGCGAACCAATCGTCACCGGGGAATTGAAACTCCCTTGGAATCCTGAGGGACGCACACCCTACAATGTCGAAGTTCTCAACGATGCTCACTCGAAGGCTTCGAATTGCGGCGCGTTATATTTCATCACCTGGAATGTCCGTCGCGTGGTCGTTTGTAAAACAGACGACCCCGGCGTAGCTTTACCGGACCGTGTCGTGTACGACAACGAGTTGGTGCCGACAGAGATACCGATTCGCTCTCAGGCGGATTTAGACAACCCTCAGGTCACGGAGAATCTCGCCGCTGGCATTAAAAGGCTCGTCCAACGGCTCCACTCATTAGTGTCCGGGCCGCTAGTCCCCGCGTTCCTACCATTGGATCGAATCTTTGTCGCGCGCTTAGAAGCGGCGCTGGACTTCCCAATCCAAAGAGTGGCACAACAGATTGAAGCGCAACTGTCCAACCATCGGTTTAGAGTACTCAAACATATTTGTATGCTCGCTGAATGGCGAAGTCCCAACAAGTTGAACTCATCCGACAAGGAGTGAAGGATTGGAACAGTTGGCGAGTTGAGGAGCCGTCTGTTCGGGCGAACCTCAGCAGGGCGAACCTTAACGAGGCGCAACTCAGCCGGGAGTACGCCCGCTGGGCGGACCTCAGCAATGCGAGCCTCAGCAAGCGGGTCGTGATTCGCAGTTCTTCATCCGATCTAACACAGAGAAATAAGTCATCATCTAAGACGTTTTCAACCAGTCATCGGCGTGTTTTTCTATCGCAACTCGCGCTAACTGACTCCGTGTCCTGACTCCAGCTTTCCTAAACAGCTTCTGCATCGTATCTTTCACCAAGGTCTCCGACACGTTTAGCTTCAGCGCGATCTCTTTATTGGTAAGGCCGTCGAGCACGCCACTCATCACCTCGCTCTGGCGCGGCGTGAGCATTCGTCCTTGCCGCGCTTCTTCAACGGGAGTAGTACGGCCCGCAATCAAAGTGCGCAGCATTCCAGAGTCGATCCAGAGTTCGCCCTCCGCCACACGGTGAATTGCCGATATCAACTGATCGAGGCTCTTGTGCTTGAGGAAGATTCCCGACACACCCTCGTTCAGCATATACAAGGTCGCCCTTGCTGACAGTCCCGCAGTAACAACCAGGACTTTTGTACCCGCCTGTCTCTGCTTGATTTCCAGAAGCAGGTCCTTTCCCAGTTCCGCTCCCAAATCGTAGTCCAGTAGCACAACATCGATGGGGCTTGAGGAGAGAATATTAAGCACCTCATGAAGATTGCCACACTTGCCGACTACTTCGAAGTCGCCTGAATACTGCAAAAGCCTGCTGAGGCTCTCGCGAAACAGATTGTGATCGTCAACGATCAGAAGGCGGATCTTCGGCTTGCTATTGTCAAGGCCGTCTTCGAAGCCGAAAGATGCTCCAAGCCGATGCAAATGTTGTGTCTCCATGCGTGTTGCACTCTGTAGTTTTTGGCGATTCGGAAAGGGGACCGGATAAACAGCAAAGGTCATGATGAGTGAACGAGAATGTGTGCCCTCTAAGAGCACGGAACTACGTCACTGATAAAACTCTCATATATAGTTTGTTTGGATTCCATAAAGCACAAGTGCATTTGCCCGAAAGATAGTCTGGGGCCGGCCAATCGATAGTCATCTGTGCTTGAAAGATAGGCTCATACCAATCGAATTCTGACGTATTCTCAGGCTGTTCTTCCTGTGGCTGACGTAGCAAATCCTCGACATCCGAAATCACTCGGACCTTTGCACGGAAACAATCGGAGAGATGAATGCAGAACCTTGGAGACCGAGGCGCCGGGCGAAGTGTGTGCCTGCTCGTCATGTCTCTGCTCATCAGTGCAGTTCCTGCGCTGAGCCAGCAGGCGTTGACGTGGGATGAGGTGCGGTCGCGGTTTATTGCAGGCAATCCGGCGTTGAAGGCGGATGCGGACAACGTGGACGAGATGAAGGCCGAGGAGATCACGGCGTATCTCCGGCCCAACCCGCAGTTCACTGGGACGGTGGACGGCACCTCGATTGCACCCGGCA
>Ga0335074_10012850_pt1 | contig 11755 bp, 10 predicted proteins | sample Lox_Sample_23_FD_206715 | JGI IMG/M metagenome (GOLD analysis project Ga0335074, IMG submission 206715) | Soil microbial communities from Loxahatchee National Wildlife Refuge, Florida, United States - Lox_Sample_2.3 | ecosystem: Environmental > Terrestrial > Soil > Wetlands | place: USA...
AGCGGTCCAGCAGGTCCTGCGAGACCTGGTCCACGTCCAGGTCGATGTAACAGAACGGATGCCCGTTGCGGCTCAGAAACTCGCGCAGCTCCAGGGTGTGCGCGGAGTGCCGCGATCCCATCAGTACGACGTTCCCGAAGCCGGCCTTAATCAGCTCCAGCCGTCGCAGAATGAAGGCGCGCATCAGGATCTCGCTCAGTTCGGCGTCGCGCGCCACCAGCGTGCGCAGCGACTCGCCGCTCAGTTCCAGAAACTCGCCGGGCATCGTCACCCGTCCCAGCACCAGGCACTGCCGGCCGGTGATCATGGTGATTTCGCCGGTGAACGCGCCGGGGCCGTGTTTGGTCACTGGCCGCTCGCTGCCGTCCAAAGCGGGCTGCACGATTTCCATTTCGCCCGAGAGCAGCACGAAGAACGGAATGCCCGTATCGTTGGGTTTGAACAGCACCTCGCCTTTTTGGACCCTGCGCAAACTGCCGCAAGGGCGAATGCGGTCGATCTGCTCAGGTGTCAGGATCGGAAACAATTGTGTCCGGGCGTCCAGCGCACTGGGGATAGGCGAAGTAGACATGATTTATTTTCGCATCCCGCGCAAGTACGCCCGCCGCCTCGGGCCGATCAATGTCTGACTCATCACTTTGTCCCCGCGCCGGATTTGAGAAGTGTTTCGCGGGCGGCTCGATAAGATAAGGTTGCCGCGTCGGTCCATTCCGGAGGGTCTCTTCTCGCGGCCAATGGTGCGAACCGGCCGGCCGGCCAATCTTGCCGTGGCCACTTACTGGAAAGACGGCTTCATCCCAACCGCCATCGCTTCCGATACGCAGGGGAACATTTCCCTGGCGGGCAGCGCGGTTGCTGGCCCTGGTTGGCGATAAAGCTGCGCGTCACGGCCCAGGTCCGATACCCGGCCGGAAACGGAACGGTCTGGCCCCGAGACAGCGGCAGAAGACCCGGTGTGTGGCAGAGCCTGGTTAGACGGTATACTGCCGGTGATGCCCAACGCCGCTCGCGGAATGTCCCCCATGAAGGATCCCGTCACCTGGTTGTACCCTCCCATCGAGCCCTACAACACGGGCCGGCTGCAGGTCTCTCCGATCCACGAGATCTACTTCGAAGAAACCGGCAACCCCTCCGGCAAGCCGGTGATTTTTCTGCACGGCGGCCCTGGCGGCGGCTCCGATCCCAAGCAGCGGCGCTTCTTTCATCCCGAAAAGTACCGCATCGTCAACTTCGACCAGCGCGGCTGCGGCAAGAGCACGCCCTACGCATCTCTCGAAGCCAACACCACCTGGGACCTGGTCGCCGACATCGAGAAAATCCGCGAGCACCTCGGCATTGAGCGCTGGCAGGTATTCGGCGGATCCTGGGGATCGACTCTGGCCCTGGCTTATTCTGAAACTCATCCCGATCGCGTCACCGAAATCGTCCTCCGCGGCATCTTCCTTCTCCGTAAACAGGAACTGGACTGGTTCTACCAGCGCGGCGCGTCGGTGCTCTATCCCGACGCGTGGGAGCCATATCTGGCGCACATTCCGGAGGCCGAGCGCGGCGATCTGCTCTCCGCCTACTACCGCCGCCTTACCAGTGACGATCCCGCCGTGCGGCTCGCTGCGGCGAAGATCTGGAGCGGATGGGAGGGCGTCACCTCGAAACTCCTACCCGACGCGGCTTTCGCCGGCCACTACGAAGAGGATGAGTTTGCCCTCGCCTTCGCGCGCATTGAAGTCCACTACTTCTTCCACAAAGGTTTCCTGGAGACCGAAGACCAGTTGCTGCGCAACGCCATGCGCATCCGGCACATCCCTGGGGTGATCGTGCAGGGCCGTTACGATATCGTCTGCCCCATGGAGACCGCCTGGGCGCTCCACCGTGAGTGGCCTGAAGCCGACCTCATCATCACTCCCGACAGCGGCCACAGCGCTTTCGAACCGCCCAACAGTCGGGCGCTGGTGGCGGCTACGGACAAGTTCGCCGGCTGAGGCGCTTCGGAGCCGCAAGCAGTATCCGTGCCAGGTGGATCAGGTGCCGCTGCCCTTCGAAGAACCTCGCCTGGGGCGCCGGACGGCCCTGATCTTGCCGCTCTTTTCTCCTCCGCAGAAGAACCGATCGCCGCCATCGCACTCCAGGCCGGAGACACCCATGCCGCGCGGCATATCGAGTTTCTCCAGCACCTCTCCCGTCGCGGGATCGACTCGCCTCACGTCGCTCTCCTCGCCTTCCCAGGTAGCGTGCCAAAGCTCGCCCTCCACCCACGTGACTCCGGTGACGAAACGGTTGGATTCGATGGTGCGAAGAATCGCGCCGGTTTCGGGATCGACCTGATAGATCTTCCGGCCCCGGTAATGCCCCACCCAGAGCGTCCCTTCGGCCCACGCCAGCCCCGAGTCACCGCCGCCGCCGGGCGCCGGGATGGTGGCGAGCACACGGCCGGTCTTGGGATCGATCTTCTGGATGCGATCCCCGGCGAGTTGAAACAGATGCCGGCCGTCGAAGGCGGTTCCTGCCTGCGCGGCGACATCGAGGGAGCATCGCATCTCTCCGCTCGCCGGATCGAAGGCGTTCAGCGTGCCTCCCGCCGCAAACCACACTTGCTGGCCGTCATAGGTGACACCGTGGACCCGGTCGATACCCGGAAAGGGTCCATACTCACGGACGATCTCGGCGTTGGCGTGCTGCATGCTTCCACATTAATCAATTGGCAGAGGAGCGGGGAGTAACAAAGTGGTCGTGAATCCGGGCACCGGCGGAGTGAGCCAACGGCGAGCCCGTGCGCGGCCGAACGACTGCACCTTGCCCGCCGCCGCCAGCGAGTCGAGCGCCCGCTGTACGGTGCGCTGGCTGGCGCCCAGCGCCAGCGCCAGCGCGGAGCTTGACCAGGATTCCCCGTCGGCCAGCAAGGCCAGCACCGCCGCATGCTCCTCTTCCACGGGCCGTGCCAGCACCACCACTTCGCTGGTGCGGCGCGGCGCCAGCGCAAACCCACGCCTGGTCGCGTGAATGCCGGCCAACGTCCTCAGCGACCTGCGAAGCCGGCCGATCTCGACTCGCAACCGCCCGCGATGCGATTCGTCGGCGAGTCGCGCTCCGAACGCCCGCGCCAGCAGCAGGTTCCGCGGCACGTCTCCGGGCCACGCTTCGCCTAACGCTCGGGCCAGCGCAAACAACACCGGACGCGTCGCCAGCGAGATGGCCGTGCCGCCCTGACGCACGACGTTCCGGCAGGCATCCACCACGAATGCGTCCGACGCCAGCAAAGCTTCGACTTCGCCGAGCAGGAGGAGACGCTCCGCGCCACCGGCAATCCCGCGCGCAGCGGGGATTTTCAAGAGCAGCGATGCGCCTTCCACCTCCGCCATGAGCGCAGGAATGCCCGCCTCTTGCGCGGCTTGACCGGCCCGGGCGAGAGCGGCGCGGGCCGCCCCGGTTTCGAGACGCCGCATGGCGATGCCCGCAACCACCAATTGGTGAGCGGCTCTGGACGCGGGTGGAAAAGGCGTGGGGTCGAGATCGGCCAGCGTACGCTCGGCCTCGTTGGGCCGGCCCATTAAGAGCAGGCGCCGGACTTCCAGGTAGCGGGCATGCGCAGCGTTGACGCGGTCGCCGTGCGCTTCGAGCGTCGTGCGCGCCGCGGCCAGGGCCTTCGCCGTTCCGCCCAAATCGCGCGAGGCCAGCGCGATCTCTGCCTCCGCGACGATGCACCTCGCGCGGGCCACCACCTCGTGCGGACCGAAGGCGCGCACTGCCCGCCGCAGCAGCTCCTTGGCCCGCACCAGATCGCCGAGCTGCGCCATGGCGATGCCGCGAAGAGCCAGGGCCGGCGCGTCATCGCGGAGGGCCACCCGCTTCAATGCGCCGAGGAGATCGCCCGCCGCCAATGCGCATGCCGCGGCCGCGATCAGCGCATCCATCGGAATCCCGCCACACTTGTCACTCCCACCATTTCGACATCCGGCGTTAAGTTTATCTCGTGGGCAACAACCAACATTCTTACCGAAGGAAGGAGACGGCGCAACGGAAGCGGATATTACAGCACAAAGTCAACACAATGAGGAGAGACTATGACATCCAAGACATTGGAAACTCGAATAGAAGCTTAGGGGAGGGAGATATGTGCCCAATTTGCATCGCAAGCACAGCGGCAATGGTGGCCGGAGCCGGATCCACGGGAGGAATCCTGGTGGTGGGCATCGGCAAGTTCAGAAAAGTTTTCAAAGCGAATCGGTCTGTTTCAGAAAAAGGAGATATCAAATGCCAACCAGTAAGGAAAGAGACAACCAACACGGGAAAGGACATCGCGCGATGAACACGCCCCCGATTGTTTCGCAGCAGGAGTGGGAGGCTGCGCGCCAGCAGCTCCTGGTGAAGGAGAAGGCCTTGACCCGCTCCCGGGACGCGCTGGCCGCCGAACGCCGCCGGATGCCTTGGCTGGCCGTGGAGCAGAAGTACGAGTTCGACGGACCCAAGGGCAAGGTAAGCCTGCTGGATTTGTTCGAGGGGCGCCGTCAGTTGATCCTCTATCGCGCCTTCTTCGAACCCGGAGTGTTCGGCTGGCCCGAGCACGCCTGCCGCGGCTGCTCCCTGGGCGCCGATCAGGTCGCCCACCTGGCCCATCTGAACGCCCGCGACACCACCCTCGCCTACGCCTCACGCGCGCCCCAGGCGGACATCGCGCGCCTGAAAGCGCGGATGGGCTGGGAGATGCCCTGGTACACCATCACCGACAGCTTCGACAAGGATTTCGGCGTGGATGAATGGCACGGCCACAACGTGTTTTTCCGCGACGGCGACAAAGTGTTCCGCACCTACTTCATCAACAGCCGCGGCGATGAGGCGATGGGGAGCACCTGGAGCTATCTCGACGTCACTCCGTTGGGCCGTCAGGAGACTTGGGAGGACTCGCCGGAGGGTTACCCCCAGACCCCGCCGTACAAATGGTGGAACTGGCACGACAACTACGACGCCCAAACCTCGCCTGACCAGAAGTGGGTCGACATCGTCACCAACCCTCAGGAAGCCGCCCGAAAACGTGCGGCAGAGGAACAAGCATAACCGGGCTTCGCAAGGGAGGGAACCATGACAGATATCGTGACGGATGAACCGGGAGCGCCTGAAATAGCCGATCGGACCACCTTCCAGGCCGAACTGGACGCCTTGCGGGTTCGCGAGAAGGCTCACACCCGGGAAGGCGACGCCATTGCCGCCGCCCGCCGCCGCCTCCCCATGGTTGAGGTGGACGCTGCCATACCGCTCATTGGCGAACGGGGCGCGGTGCCTCTGTTGGACGCGTTTGAGGGACGCCGGATGCTGATCGCCTACTACTTGATGTGGTACAACGGCCGCCCCGCGCCGGAGCAATGCGAGGGGTGCACCTGGGTTACATCGCAGCTCCGCGAGCTGTCCTATATTCATTCCCGCGATGTCACCTTCGCCGTGTTTTGCCAAGGCCCTTACGGCGAAAGCGCCCGGTACCGCGACTTCATGGGTTGGGAGATGCCCTGGTACTCGGCCCAGGACTCGCTCGACACCCTCCTGGTGGGACGCCGGGCGGGCCGGATGCACCTGGTTTGCTACCTGCGGCAAGGGTCCAAAGTCTTCGAGACTTACTGGACGACCAGCCGCGGCGTGGAGTCGATGGATAACAGCTACCGGTTGCTCGACTTGACGGTCTACGGGCGGCAGGAGACATGGGAGGACTCGCCGGCCGGCTGGCCGCAACGGTTTAAAGGCCGGCAAGCCATCCGCACCGACGGACGTCCCACCGCCCAGTGGTCCCGCCTGAATGCCGGGTATTCGGACGACCTGGGAACCGGCGGGCGCTGAACCGCGCTTCACGAACCGATGGCTGGAAAACCGGCCGTGAGGCGCCCGGGGTGGAGCGGGTCAAGCCGAAAAAAGAGAACGCGGGCGGCCCTGTGACCGCAGTCACTGCTTGCGCGTCGCGCTGGCGTCAGAATCAAACCAGAAGGACGAAAAAAATGCCCATGACAGCCACCGTGACCCTGGCCGACCTCGCCGCTACCTCGCCAGGCGCGATTCGAATTCTGGAACAGTACGGCCTTGACTACTGCTGCGGCGGGAAGCAAGCGCTCGCAGAAGCCTGCCGCTCAAAGCAACTCGCGCCGGAACGGATCCTGCGGGAAATCGACGAGGCCGCAGCCGTGATTACAGCAGCCCGGGATTGGTCAACCGCTCCGCTCGACGAACTGGTGAGGCACATCGTCGAAACGCATCATGCCTACTTGAAACTCCATTTGCCGGTGGTCGAAGCCCGCATCCGAAAGGTTGTTGCCGTCCACGGCCCGCGCGATCCCCAAAGACTGCCGCGTCTTGCGGCGGTCTTCGCCGGCCTGCGTCAGGAGCTTCAGATGCACCTTCAAAAAGAGGAGGCCATTCTGTTCCCGTTCATCGCGCAGTACGGACGGGCCGAATTGCGGCATCAGCGGGTACCGCCCGTACCGTTCGGCTCCATCGCCAACCCCATCGCGGCCATGGAGCACGAGCACGCCGAGGCCGGTGACGCGCTGGGGGAAATCCGTGAACTCACAAGTGACTTCAATCCTCCGCCCTACGCCTGTGCCACCGTTCGAGCCCTGTACGACGGACTGAAATCGCTCGAGCAGGATCTGCACCTCCACATTCATTTGGAAAACAATATCCTCTTTCCCCGTGCGATTGCGCTGGAACCTCACGGGATCTGACGCCGCGGCTTTCCGGCCATCCGCCATCGGTGAGAGTAACCGGTTGTTCGGATAAGATAGATCTTTGGCCCAGAAGGTCGCAGCCCTCTCCGAGATTGCCCTGTTCGCCGCCCTCAGCGAAAGCGAACTTCACGCCCTCGCTCAAAGAGCCGTGGAAAAGCGGTTCGCCGCCGAGGAAATGTTGTTTTGGGAAGGCGAGCCCTGCACTGGAATCTTCCTGATCACCCAGGGCAGCGTGAAAATCTTTCGAACCTCGCCCTCCGGACGCGAAGTGATGTTGTCGATCGAAACGGCGCCGGCCACCGTGGCTGAATTGCCGCTGTTTGACGGCGGCACTTATCCCGCCTCGGTGCGCGCGGTTGAGCCCGCGGTAACTCTCTTCATCGACAAGAACGACTTCCAACAGTTCTGCCGGCAGAATCCGGACGTTGCCCTGAAGGTGCTTGCAGTCGTCGGGCGCCGGCTGCGTCACCTGGTCGGGCTGGTTGAATCCATGACGTTCGGCAGCGTAACCCAAAGGCTGGCGCGAATGCTTTTGGAAGCGTCGAAAGCCGCCGGATCGGACACCTTCGACCTGCCTGCCACCCACCAGGAGCTGGCATCCCGGCTGGGCACAGTTCGCGAGGTGGTTTCGCGCAACCTGGGGCGGTTCCGGGCGCAGGGGCTGATCTCGATCCGCGACCGGGAGGTGCAAATCGTGAATCGCTCCGGCTTGCAACTGGAGTCCGAAGCTCAGGGGTGAACCACGCCTATCAGCATCGGTGCGAAACAGGAAAGCGACTTCACCGATCCGATCGGGATGTTGGGGGACTGCCACCGCAGAATCGAGCGATTTTCTGGCCGTCCTCGTGAACTGGCCTCCGAACGGCGCGGCGCGGAAACAGCACTCGCAAGTGGACGAGTGGGGGGAGATCTGGCTGCGGCGTGAGTGTTCCCCACCGCCGCTACGCTGCTCTCTTCTTCCGACCGCCAGGCCATCGGCGTGGAAATGGCCGCTCGCCGCGGACTCGGCCCCAGGTAGGCTCTGCCTCCCAGCCATCGCCGTGGGGCGAGTGTGTTGCACCCGCCCTTATGGGTGTATCGTTTCGGTTGGCGTCGGTCAACGGCACGCGGATGGCGTCAGCAAAGCGGCGGTTCCTGCGATACCCTGCGGGCGAAGCGAATCCCGCGCTCGAAGCCCCAGGCAAGGCTTCGCTACTGGAACAACAGCGGCGCGAATTCGTGCAGGTCCCGCCGCCAGGTTTGCCACTCGTGGGCGGTGCCCGGCGATTGATAGAACACGTTCCTGATGCCCGCCTGCTGCAAGGCCTCGCTCATGGCCAGCGCGGGTTTGAGCATTCTTTCTTCGGCCGTGCCGGCGCCGAACCACAGCAGGTGAACTCTTCTGGTAAATGCGGCGGCATCGGCGAAGGCTCCGTTGTAGGCCGTCTTCAGGTCGAACCCTGTGCGCAACGGGGAGCTGAACGATCCGATCCACGAAAACTTGTCCAGATGCGTGAGGGTGATCTGGAGCGTCTGCCCGCCGCCCATCGACAAACCGGCCATCGCTCTATGGTCGCGATCGGCCCGCGTGCGATAGGTCGCATCAATCATCGGGATCAGATCGTTCAACACCACCTGCTCGAAGACGACGGACTGGCCAGTTCCGCGGCCTTGCGTGGCAGATCCCTGCACCGGGCCCAGAAGGGTGGCGTAGCCCTGCTCCATCACCACGATCATGGGCTTGGCTCTTCCCTCGGCGATCAGGTTGTCGAGGATGAAATTCGCACGGCCCTGGTTGGTCCAGCCGCGCTCATCCTCGCCGGCGCCGTGCTGCAGGTACAACACCGGGTAACGCGCGCGGGCGTTGCGGTCGTACTCCGGCGGCGTGTAGACCATCGCGCGCCGCCACGTGGCGGTGGTTTTGGCGTAATACCAGCGGGTGCGGACTTCGCCATGGGGCACGTCCTTGACGGCGTAGAAGTCAGTGCCCTTTTCGGGCACCTCCACACCGCTCGATTCCTTGCCCCAGCCGAAGTAGGTTTCGCTTCCGGGGTCGCCCACGGCCAAGCCATCCACCAGGAACCAGTAGTAGTGGAAGCCGGGGACCGCCGGCGGAGTGGTCACCGTCCACACGCCGTCCGCGCCGCGCATCATGTCCATGGGGCCTTTGCCCAGCCCGTTGTCGTCGCCGCCCGGCTGCAACCGCACCTGCCTGGCCTGCGGCGCTTTAATGCGGAACGTAACCCGCAGGTCGGAACTCACCCGCGGGTACTCGGCGCCGCGCACGTTCGAAGACGCCGGCTGCGAATCGGAACCACCCTGGGCCCCGCAGAGACCGCCAATCAGGAGGAAGCAAATCGGGAACCGGCACATGACTTTTCTCCCCTCTCTAATCTACTGCAAGGTGACAAGCTTCCGCCGTTCCCCCGCACCCCGGCATCTCGCCACGATCAATGTGATGTCGTCGTGTTGTTCGCGGCTGAACTGCCGGACCTCGTCAATCACCGACGCCACGACGGAATCGGGGATCTGGCCGCTGTGTTTTCGCAGCGCTTCGATCAGGCGGCACTCTCCAAACTCTTCATCCGCTTCGCTGAACGACTCCGTAATTCCATCCGTGTACAACGCCAGCAGGTCGCCGGCCTCTAACCGGAGCTGCGCCATTTCGCAATTCCATTCCTTGAAGAGTCCTACGACCGTGCACGTGGACTCCAGCCGCTCCACCTCGCCCCCGGTGCGAAGCACCAGGCCCGCCAGATGACCGCAGTTGGCATAACGCAGCCGTTGCGTGGCGTCGTCGTATTCCGCGAAAAAGAGGGTCGCGTAGGCGCTATTGTCGGTGTTCTCGTAGAAGAGCTGGTTGACGCAGCGCAGGAAGACCTCCGGGTGTTCCGAGGCGGTGGCGGATTGGCTCCGCAGGTTGGCTTGCAAATTGGCCATCAGCAGGGCAGCGGCCATTCCTTTGCCGGCAATGTCGGCGATCACTAATCCCAGGCGCCCGCCGCCAAGATCGAGGTAGTCGTGGTAATCGCCACCTACTTGCCGCGCCTGAACGCAAATCCCGGCGTATTCCAGGCTCTCCAGCACCGGCAGCCTTTGGGGAAAGAGCCGCGACTGCACTTGTTGGGCAATTTCCAGTTCGCGCGCCGCCCGGCGTTCCGCCTCCAACCGGTCGGACACGCGCCTCCGCTGCGCTTCGATGTGACGATTCACCACGTCAAAACCTGCCAGCCCGAAAATGTTGCCGTCGAGATCGCGGAACCGCGTGAACACCCCACCCCAAACCGGGCGCGGTTCCAGGGCGGCTGCGGCCGATGAGGAGCGTCGATACTCAACCCTTCTCAGCCGCGGTATATTCAGGAAGCGCACGCCGCGTTTGCGCCACTCCTCGAACCTGGCCAGCACATCCTCGGCCACGAATACGACGCCGGTGGACCGGCCGATCAGCGTATGCTGCTTCGATGTGGACTTCGGCGCAATCAGCGAGAGAACTGCCGTTCCATCCGGCGGCGCAACCGCTAACCACCGGTCGCCGGACTGGAGCCGCGCGTCGAAGGCCACGTCGAATCCAAGCTTCTTCACATAGAATTCGCGGCTGCGCTCCTGATCCTTGACGTATATGTTGACGGCGTGGATGCCCAGGTACGAGGGTGCATCCAGCCGGACGCCGGAAGAAAAGTCAACCATTGTAGCGATTATACGGGACGCCCTCCGCGGCCAAGTTTTGCCGATGTCCGCGGCTGGGCTGGCAGGCCGCTCCTGTGGCGCGAGGGATCCCGGGCCAAATGCGGTCTCGGGGTCGGAAAATTCCGTCAGCCAAGGGATGCGCCGGGCCGTCTCAAGGCCAACCCTCGCTTTCAACTGGTCCCAACCCTCTGAAGACACACGCGGCAACCTTCGCGGCGCTGCCTGGCTCCCTTTGGAGCGCTGATTGCCAAAGTCCTCACCGGGAGCAGGCGCAAGACCCCGAAGCGCTGATAACAGCGTAGGGCGGGGAGACGCCCGCACCAAGCTGCACTTCCGCCATGCCGGCGTGGGTTTTCAAAAAACGCACGAACGGCGCTCAAGGATTGAGGTCCCATGTTCATTTTTCGCGACATCGCCATGGTTCTTACGGCCGCCTTGTTGGCCGGCCTGCTCTTCTGGCGTCTTCGGCAGCCGCTGATTCTGGGCTACGTTCTGGCTGGCCTGCTGCTCAGCCCGCTCACGCCCGGGCCTCGCGTGCACGACGTTCACACGTTCGAAGTGATGGCCGAGGTGGGCGTCATTCTGCTGATGTTTTCCATCGGCACCGAGTTTTCCATCCCCGAGCTGCTCCGCGTGAAATGGGTGGCGCTCATCGGCGCACCCATCGGCATCTCTCTTTCCATCGGACTGGGCATCGGCGCCGGTGTGCTGCTCGGCTGGCCGCTCTCACAGGGGATCGCCGTCGGGTGCATCGTTTGCGTAGCCAGCACCATGGTCCTCATGCGCCTGCTGATGGACCGCGGCGAGCTGGCTTCGGAGGCCGGCCGGGTGATGATCACCCTCACGCTCTTCGAGGATCTGGCCGTGATCGTTCTTACGGTGTTACTCCCCGGTCTTGGAACTTCGGGCGGCGCCGGCTACGGCGTCCTCTGGACAGTTGGCAAAGCGATTCTGCTGCTGGTGCCGGTGATTTACGCCGGGTGGAAGATTATGCCGCGCCTGCTCGCCCGCGTGCAAAGAACCTGCAACGATGAAATCGCGGTTCTTCTGGCGCTCACCACCTGTCTGGAGATTGCCGCCTTTACTGAGGCGGTCGGCCTTTCGCTGGCGCTTGGCGCATTCGTCGGCGGTCTGCTGCTGGGCAGCTCGGATTACGCCCACAAGCTGGCAGCCAAAATCATTCCCATCCGCGATGCGTTCGTGGCGCTCTTTTTCGTCACCATCGGCATGCTCATCGATCCCCGAACGGTGTTCTCCAACTGGCGCGTTCTGGCGGTGATGGTGGGGCTGATTCTGGTGGGCAAGTTTGCGGTCTGGTTTACCGTTGTTCGTCTGTTCGGCTATCCCGCCCAAACGGCGTTACGTGCCGGTCTCGGGCTTACCCAAAT
>Ga0335074_10012851_pt1 | contig 11755 bp, 5 predicted proteins | sample Lox_Sample_23_FD_206715 | JGI IMG/M metagenome (GOLD analysis project Ga0335074, IMG submission 206715) | Soil microbial communities from Loxahatchee National Wildlife Refuge, Florida, United States - Lox_Sample_2.3 | ecosystem: Environmental > Terrestrial > Soil > Wetlands | place: USA: Florida...
GGTTGGTCTCGTAGACAGCTCTCTTCCTGGCGGCGCTAGTTTGATCACCAACCACGCAACGGTCTTGGCGGATTGGCCCGGATCCGAAAACGTGATTCCAAGCAGCGAGGGGGCGTTCGATGATCCGGCTGCACTGATCGAAATTCCAGAAGATGGCAACAATTCGCTGTCGGTCTCATTTGTGGACAGTTATGATCCCGTGGAAGGCCCCATTCTCGCGGATGGATTGCTACTCGACCCTCCCGTGCCGGGTCCGGGCTCCGTCCCGGTACCCGAGCCAGGGACGCTCGTCTTGTTGACCGCGGGCGTGTCAGGTTCTGTAGGCACAGACTAGCGCGCGCCTGATATTCGGGGCGCCTCGCGCATGCGCCGCAAGGCACATCGCTGCTCGCAGCAAAACTCGGACTCAATCGGCGCTATGCCGGCGGCCGCTCACCTGCCAACGCCCAATCACTGCATCGTGATGGTGACGGGTACTCGGACAAGGTCACGATTTGGGCTGCCGAAGCCGGCGTTGAAGCGCGTGTAGTAGAGATACGGTGTTCGCCCGGGCTTTTCGAAATTGACCGTCGTGTCGGCATGGTCGATCACGCTCGAGTAGGAAATTGACGCGACGCCGGTCGGCGGTAGACAGATGGACGCACCGGTCGGGCCGTATGCGGCGCGCATCCACGAAATAGACGACCAGTGAACAAGGTCGGTCGATGTTTGGAAGACCGTCCCGCAGCCCGTCGAGCCAAAATAATCCCAGACCACCATATAGGCTCCCAGATACATGTTGAAGGTTAGGGAGCCGATAAATTCCGAATTCGGTATCACGGGCGTGCACCACTGGGGCGGGGGGGCCGTGTACGGATTCGCCATCTGAAGAGTGAAACCCGTGCCATCCCAGGCGAGCCAACTCGCAGGGTCACCGAGCGTTTGAGTCCGCATGAGGCACATGCCGCTACCGCTACCAATGCTACTGTTCCCCGAGTACGTTTCGGAAATGAACATCGAGTAGTAGTAGCCATCGGCGGCAAGCACAATGTTCGTTGGATTGAAATAACCGTAAGGTGCGGGAGTCGGCGGTCCGGGGTTCCACTGCGCGGCTGCCGGGGCAACGAGCTGACCCGGGAAAGCCGGCTGTGTGTAGGTAAGGCCGCTGTTGCTCGATGAGGCGTATAGGATCGAGTTGTACCAGCATGGATTCCCGGGAAGCGGATCTCCCGGCGAGCAGTTGGATGCCACGGGATCGTGAAACTCATTGTGGATCAGCGCATAGATAGTGCCGCCAACAGTGTATGCCGAATGCACCCATTCCTCATTGGCAAAGCTGGTGGCGACGGCTGACACGGGGGAGGCTAGAATCGGGCTTGCGCAATTTCGCGTGAGCGACGAGAAGTTGGGACCGAACATGGCGTAGTTGTTGGGCGCACCGCCATCGATGAGAGTCAGCGAACCGTTTGCAAGACGTACTGCTTTGGCTGGTACATCAGGGATGTCGGAGGCGTTACAGGCATCCTTCGTATAGGTGAAGACCACTTCCTCGGCGCCCAGGGTGAAGGTGATGTTTGCGTTGACTGCCACGGGAAGCGTGGTGGTGATTGCACCCGACGTAGCAGTAACGAAGCCCGCGCCTGGACCGACCGCTGTCACGGATCCCATGGAAGAGATCGTCACGACGCCAGAGGGGGTTGCGCTCCAGGAGGGCGTAACATCCGCAATCTGATTGCCATATCTGTCGAGCCCGGTCACGGCGATCGTGACGACGGCGCCGGTAGTCAGGGGATTCATCGGATTGGCCAGAATCATCGAGGCCAGCGGGCCCGGCGTGGCAGCGGCTGAGAAAGTGGCCGGTGCTAGAGACGCGACTGTCGCCGTTGCGGTATTCGTCCCGGCGGTCGTACCCAGTGTCCATTGTGTTGTCGCTGTACCGTTGGCGCCCGTCGTGCTCGAGGACGCGGACAACGATCCGCCGCCGGTAGTGACGGTCCAAGTCACTGAAACCCCGCTAAGAGGCTGCCCGCTTGCATCGGTAACCTGCACTGACAGTGCCGTCGGGAGCGTAGCGGCGACCGGGCCACTCTGTTGGTTGCCGCCGGTGATCGACACCTGGGCGGGTGTCACGGTATTGCTGCTCGATGATGAGCTGCTCGCCATGCCTGCGGAACCCGATCCTCCTCCGCCGCAGCCTGCGAGCGCCAGTAGACTGATGAGCGTGAAGAAGCCCGAGGTTGCGGCTATGTGCAAGCACAGTAGCGACCTTGGTGTGATCATCAGGTTTGTTCATCCCCGTTCTGTGTCATCGTTGGACCAACGTCTGCTCTTCGCTGAGGGCGATCATGTATCAAGGAGCGAGGGGCCCCCGGGAACCCTGAAGCCCTCATGTGTACCCTTGAGGTACTCCTCACGGAGATGACGAACCGGCACCTCGCACCGCTTGCCACCTGAATGCGACGCCGAGGCGCCGGAAGGCCCCGGGCCATCGCCGCTTTCGGGTGGTGCACAAGAAGGTAGTCGCCTGAGCGATCGTCGGGGAGATCGATTGGAATCGCACCGGCTCCCCTTGGCCATCCTGCCTTGGCCCGCGTCACTATCGTGACCCAATCTACTGAAATGAGAACGGGCGGCGGTACATCGAATGAGGTGTCACGTTCCAAACACCCTTGGCGTAGTAAAGATAGCCCGCGCAGCTCGTGGTCTGGTCTGCGGACTGCTCGGGACTGACGAGTGTGGCGTAGCGGTAAAATGTGTCGCCCGTTTGAAGATTGTCATCCTCACTCGGAAACGCGAAAACTTGCGGGCCCAATGTCCAGTTGATGAGATCCGTAGATGTCGAGTAGTACCATCCGGTGTTCGTACTGAAAAACAGGAGATATTGTTGAAGATAATTGTTGTAACTGATGTGCGGATAGCCCGCGGAAATCGTGGTGCCACCTGGGGGAACCTGCCCCTGCACGGGCGTACTTTGTCCTCCAAGGCCGGGCTGACTGAAAGAGCCGTTGTAGTATTTCTGCCAGCTCCCGGGAGCGCCGTCGGAGGATTGAGGTGCTCGCGCAACGCTGACCACGTTCGGGTAGGCGCCGACCCCGCCAAATTCCACGTAGAAGATGTAGATGAAACCCCCGGCCACAATCGCCGTGGGATTCCCGGCGCCGAACGCGCCATCGCTCGGTGATGCGTTTGCGGGCTTGGGGGTCATTCCCGAGATGATCGCCCCTTGGCGCGTCCAGGTGGCACCGTTATCAGTCGAGCGCGCAAGACCAATCGTTGCGTAAAGCGGCACGAGAGGGTAGTCGACGCCGCCAAATTCATGATTCTCTCCGTGGTAAATCATGAGTAGGTCCGAGCCGTTGGACGCTTTGATCACTGTTCCTGGCCCCGCGTAATCTGCATCGAAGTTCTCGGTCCCGGGCCCGCTCGCCCCAAGAACGGATGCGGCGTTGCCTCCCGAGCTCACCAGCGGCGTGAAGTTCGCGAAGTCGTTTGTCACCAGTCCCGCGGTCTGGCCACCGGTCACACCCTGCATGCCGGTCGCGATCCATAGACGAACCGAGCCGTCAGCCTGTCGCAGGTAACTGAAGTGCTCGTCCGGAAAGCCCACAAGGCCGAATTGCCCCACCTGCATCAGGTGCTCTTCTGTCGCATCGGCGCCCAACGTGAGCGTCCCAGACCCCGTTCCGCAGGTCGGCGTGACGATCACGGCGCCGGAGTTATTGATGGGGCCGAGGACGGCGCTGATCGTCGCTTGACCAGTCCCGACCGCTCGAGCGAGGCCGCTCGCGCTTATCGTGGCCACCGCGGCAGCGCCGGTGCTCCACGTGACGGAGCTGGTGATGTCCTTGGACGAGCCATCGCTGTATGAGCCTTGCGCGCTGAATTGCTGCGTCTCTCCGATCTGCAGCGGTGCTCCCTGGGGCGTAACGGCGATCGAGGTCAGCGAGGCGCTGGAGCTACTGCTCGAACTCGAACTGCTCGAACTTGGACTGCTGCTCGATGATGAAACGCTTGACGTTGCGCCGGAACCCGATCCTCCTCCGCCGCAGCCGGTGAGCTCCAGTAGACTGATGAGCGTGAAGAGGCTCGAGATTGCGGCTATGTGCAAGTGAAGTAGGGACCTTGGTGTGACCATTGTGCGGCCTTCACGTACCCTCGAGGTACTCCTTGGGCATCGCGGGCGGCTTGCCACCCTTCTTGTGCGGGCGCAGCCACGCCACCCCCGTGGGGCGGAGCCGCGCACCAAGTCTGGTTCCATTGGCGCAACGTCAACCGACGCTGCTGTGGTGAAAATTTCTTGATCCGCCGTTGCGCGGGGGGCGAGGACGCAACTCGCTCGGGCGGCTGGCACACACCGATCCAGAAGGCTCGCGGTCTTTAGTGATAGGAATTAGCGACTTACGCGATGCCGGTTGGTCGGTGAGATCTCCCGGTCCGACAGGGACATGTTCGCGCGGGTCGTCCCAGTGAGAAACCCGATGCTGCGTGCGAAATTGTGGCTTGCGCGATGCCTCGTATTTCGACACCATCCGGCGCTAGGTTCCTCGTGCCACAAGAACAGCCGGTTCCGTAAGCGCCGCGATGACGACGCTAGACCAGCGATTGTACGTTTGGCTCCTTGAGCCCGACGAGCGGCGCTTCCAGCTCGCGTTCCGGGCTTATTATTCAGTTGCTTTCCCTGCGCTGATCCGCCGGCTGCGGCGACTGTCGCTCTGGGATCCATCGGAGTTGGAGGAGCTGGCCCAAGACGCGCTGCTCAAGTTCTTTGAGCGCGTGGGCGAGGGGCGCCGGCAGGCTTCGGCGAAGATCGGCGGCGCACTCGGGGCCATCGAGCCCCTCGATCTCGGCGCTCTGCACGAGCATCACGTGCGGGCATGGACCCGCGACGTGGCCTCGTTTCAGGCCGCGGCCATGAGTTTTTCTGGGCCTCGGGTGGATGTGCCAAACGACACGAGCTGGAAAGCGGTCATCCGGTCATTGGCAGAAGGGATCCAACCCTTGCAAAGAAGCGGTTGGTTTCTCATCGACGGCGTGCGGCTGGCCCTGAACTGGTACATCGACGGTCCGGACGCCTATTCGCGCGAACTGCCTGCCGTCGTGGACCGTGTGGCGCGCGACGTGCGCGAGAAATCGGCACAGGCCCGAGAAGCCGAGACACGTCTTCCCGGAACTCTGCTCTTCATCGAGAGCACATTTGTGGTCAGTGCCGCCCTACCGCACCTGCGCGTGCCTACCAATAGCTATTTGTTCGAGATCGCAACGACTGCGTACTTGGATGAGTGCCGAAGGCGCAGCCGACGGAAACGGGGTGGTAACTGCGTGTCCTTTCCGCGACACGCCGAGCATTACGCCCTTTGCGATCGCGATGCCTCGCCCTCCGGTGAGTGTTTAGTAGACTCCGATCTGCAAAGCACCGCCGATGTAGATTCCTATCTGAATGAACTCGCCCCGCCCAGCGATCCCGCTGCCCGGATCGAGGGTGAGGATTTCCTGCGGCGGTTCTACGAATACTTGCGCGCACCGCTCGACCAAGCGATCGAGGCATTGGGGCGCGCCGAGACCAACGGAGTCGTCACCGCCGCCCGCCGCAAGGCGGCAGCGCTGAGCAGCAAATTCTCCGTATGCACGTCGGTGCTGGCGATGATGGGCGAGGGATATACACAGGCGCAGACGGCTGCGACACTTGGCATCTCGAGAAATCAGGTGAAGTACATCATCGAGAAATTACAGGACTGCTACGCACGGTTTGCCGCCGCTACCGTCCGCTCGCCCGCACGGCGACAGGCTGAGGGAGCACCCCCCCATGTCTCGTGAGCAACCACCGCCGAGCTTCGAAGAATTTGCGCGTTGGGTCGCCACCTCCTTCACCGCTCGCTCCGCAACCGGTGACCCTCCACAGGTACTTCTCGCTGCAGCGCGCGGTGCGCGGGACGAAATGCTCCGTGGACGGGAGTCCGGTGGACATCACCGGGGGCTCGGTGATGAACGGCGAAATGTGGAGGTACTGCATCTCCTTGCCGCAGCCTCCGACGAGGGTGAAGCCGCTCCGTCTGAGCTGACTACCACCCGCGGGTTTCGCGTGAGCCTCGTTTACGAGGAGGACTCCCCTTCGAAGACCTCGACCATATGCGTTCTCGTGCAGTGTCCCGCGAACCTGCTCGAGCGTGTTCAAGGACACATGGCATATCTCTGGAACGGAAGCGAGCGCTTCGAACTGGGACAATTCGACGTAGACGGTAAGGCGATCGGAACCCTTCCGGCAGGGATTGAGATCACGTTGTCCGACTTTGCCAGGGGTCAGGTGAAGCTCGAAGAACCGGAGAACTAGGACAGCGTCTCACAAGCGATGACTTACCACCTGCTGCTGGTGGATGCGGATGGCGTAGCCACCACGTCCCAGCTGTTCGTTCGGCAACTGCGCGAGTTTCACGGTGCTGAGGGCCTCTCGGTTCACTTTCGCCCCGTCAGAAGTGATCGGCTGTTCGAATCGGCCAAGGCAGCAGGAGCGCTAGCCTACAAGATCCTGAGCGGTGAAGGCATTGTCCGGTCGCAGCTCTGGGTCGAGTACGAGCTGCGCGGTGCACACGTCAATGTTTCCGGGCGCAGCAGCGACTTGTTATTTGCGCTGGCGCTGATCACCGCTCGGTGGAGAAAGGCCACTGGCGAATATCCCGCCATTGCAGCAACCGGCGTCCTGGACGCGGACAGTGGGGCATTGAGTGCCAATGGCGCTGCGGCGGTACAAGCTGTCCAGCACACGCTCGCGAAGATAGCCGCTGCTATTCGCGCTCTGGCGCATGAGCCGGAAGCGGTCATCTTTTACCCTGCGGCGGATGCGCAGAGCGTGAAGACCTGGAGTGACGGCGCCAATGTTCCCCCTCGTATCAGGCTAGAGCCCGTGAGTTGCCTGGAAGATGCCCTCGCGCTTCTGGGCATCACCCTGCACAAAATTTACCTGGGTAATCCCTATCGTGGGCTTGCACACTTCGATTACGAGCACCGGTCGATCTTCTTCGGCAGAGACACCGAGATCAGGGAGGTGTTGACTCAACTTCTGCGTCGCGAGGCGGCCGGAACCCCGGGGGTGTTGGTCGAAGGGGCGAGTGGGAGTGGCAAGAGCTCCTTCTTGCGGGCCGGGGTCCTCCCGGCACTCGTCAATCCCGCGTCGCAATCCACCGAAATCGAAGAGGCGCTCGAACACCACCGCGTCCGTGGCACGGTCAGTCAGGCGATCTGGCGTGCGGGCCTACTGCCATCCGGTGCGGATGAGGCACGGATCGCACAGTCGATCTGCGACTGCTGGCGACAGCTGCCAGAATTGACCGGAAAGCTAGGTGTTGATGTCACAACGCTCGCAGATTTGGCTACGCGGCGCCGCGAGGCCTGGCCGGCCGGTCAGCGTTTTGTGTGGCTCCTCGACCAGCTCGAGGAATTGTTCGGCGTCGGACTCGACCCCTCGGTCATCGACTCGTTTGGAGGGTTCCTGCTGGCGCTGCAGACCGATGGTGTCTGGACGCTCGCTTCCATTCGCGCGGATGCCGTGCCTCAGCTCAAGCAGCATCACTCTCTACGTCGGGTGTTTGGGTCCAATGAAGGTCAGTACTATCTGGAGACCATCGCTGCAACAGCGCTCGATGATGTCATCAGGCGCCCCGCTCGGGCTGCGGGTGTTACCTTTGGCATGTCATCCGCCGGTCAACGCCTCGATCGAGTATTGCGGGAACATGCCTATCGCGACCATGAAAATGCTCTTCCTTTGCTCCAGTTCACCTTGCACGAGCTTTATGAGAGACGCTCTGGCCGGGAACTCGCCTACCTCGCGTACGAGCAGCTGGGCGGACTTGCCGGCAGCGTCGCGACCTCGGCGGCGGCTGTGTTGGAGGCACAAGCTGCCGACGCACTCCAGGCCGTGCCACGACTGTTCCGAAGCCTCGTGACCGTCGACGAGTCGGGCCGGGCGACGCGCCGGTATGCCCCGCTGGCCGAGATCTCCAAGGACGCGCCCCAGAAGCAGTTACTCGTTGCTCTAGTGGGTGCGCGACTGTGCGTGACCGATCAACGCGATGGCGAAGCTGTCGTGGCGCTGGCCCACGAGGCGCAATTGCGCACCTGGCCTGCGCTGGTGCAGTGGCTGAAGCAGGAGGCGGGCTTGCTCCAGACGCGTGACTTGGCTCAGCGCGAAATGCGGCTGTGGGAGCAGCACGGGAGGTCAGACGCCTGGCTAGCCGCGGCTGACAAGCTTGCAATGTTTGAGGCGCTCGCGACCGCCGGGATCGCCGTGGCTGAGTCCGTCCAGGACTTTATAGACCGTTCGCGACGTCGCGTGCGTATGACAACTCGCATCAAGCAGGTGGCGGTCGCTCTTATTGCTTTGCTGGCCATCGTGGCATCGGTCGCCGGGTGGGTGGCATCTCGAAATGAGCGCGAGGCCGAGTTTCAGACGGCGCAGGCGTGGGATGCTCAATCGCGGTTGCTCACCGAGGCCGCGGCCCAGCGTCTGAAGGATAGTAAGCTGGCCGACGCCCAAGGCATCATTCTCGAGGTGCTCACGAACACACGGTTCGCGGCGGGTTATACACCAGCATCCCTCAGCGTGTTCCTGGAAACACGGGCGGCCGACGCACAGATTGCGGTTCTCGCCGGTCACACCGATTTCATCCGTTCCGCAGGCTACTCGCCGGACGGCTCGCGCATCGTGACCGCGTCATTGGACCACACCGCGCGAATTTGGGACGCGCGCACCGGCGTGCAGTTGATCGTCCTTTCCGGCCACGGCGATCGCGTCAATTCTGCGGCCTATTCGCCCGACGGCAGGCAAATCGTCACCGCATCTTCGGACCGGACCGCGCGAATCTGGGATGCGGGCACCGGCGCTCAGCTCGCCGTGCTCGCCGGCAGTCTCGAGCGCCTGATCTGCGCGGCGTACTCGCCCGATGGAGCGCGTATCGTCACGACCTCATACGGCAAAACCGTGCGTATCTGGGATGCGCGCACGGGTATGCAGCTCGCCGTGCTGTCTGGCCATACCGCTACCGTTGAGTCTGCTGCGTACTCGCCCGACGGCAGCCGCATCGTTACTGCCTCAGCAGACAAAACCGCCCGCGTGTGGGACGCCCGCACGGGCGCGCAGCTCGCGGTGTTGACCGGCCATGGCGCCACGGTTGAATCCGCTGCATACTCGCCGGACAGCACCCGCATCGTCACCGCATCGGACGACAAGACCGCGCGGATTTGGGACGCGCACACCGGTGGGCCACTTGCGGTGCTATCCGGTCACGGCGCCTCAGTGTATTCGGCCGCGTACTCCCACGGCGGCGCCCACATCGTGACCGCCTCAGCCGACGGGACCGCGCGCATCTGGGATGCTCGCACCGGCGCGCAGCTCGCCGTGCTGTCGGGACACGGCGATCGGGTTGCATCGGCCGCATACTCCCCCGACGACACGCGCATCGTCACCGCCTCCGTTGACCAGACCACGCGGATCTGGGACGCGCGACCCAACAGGCTAGTCGCTGTCCTCTCCGGCCACGGCGACCGCGTCAATTCTGCAGTCTATTCACCCGACGGGACGGACATCGTAACGGCCTCATTTGACCAGACCGCCCGGATTTGGGATGCGCGAACGGGCGCTCCGCGCGCGACGCTTTCTGGACACACTGATCGCGTGATTTCCGCCAGATACTCCCCCGAGGGCAGCCGCGTCGTGACCGCCTCAGACGATCAGACTGCCAGGATCTGGGATGCCCACACAGGCGCGCAGCTCGCGGTACTGTCCGGTCATGCTGGTACCGTCCAGTTTGCTGCGTACTCTCCTGACGGGACACGTATCGTCACCGCCTCATTTGACCGCACTGCCAGAATCTGGGATGCACACACGGGGCAACAGCTTACCGTCCTATCCGGCCATGGTGCTACGGTCGAGTCGGCCGCTTTCTCACCGGACGGCACTGCCATCATCACGGCCTCGGATGACCAGACGGCTCGCATCTGGGATGCACGCACGGGGCAGCAGCTTGCCGTCCTGTCCGGCCACGTCGGCACCGTGGAGTGGGCCGCCTACTCCCCCGATGGCACCCGTATCGTCACCACCTCCTCCGATAAGACGACGCGCATCTGGGACGCGCACACGTACGAACAGCTTTCCCTGCTCTCCGGGCATGGCGCTCGCATCCAGTCCGCGGTCTACTCTCCCGATGGCACCCGCATCGTGACCGCCTCAGACGATCAGACCGCCAGAATCTGGGACGCACGCACCGGCCAGCAGCTTGCGGTACTTTTGGGCCACGGCGACCGCGTCGTATCCGCCGCCTACTCACCCGATGGCACCCGCGTTGTCACCGCCTCGGCTGACAGGACTGCGCGGATCTGGGATGCTCGCGTACCTTCGGGAATCGCCGCGCAGATCGCGTGGGCCGCAGCCGCCCAAGTCGACCCCCTGCCTGCGATTGAGCGAGCGCGGTTAGGTCTGGCGCCCCAAGCGCGCATGCGAGATCACTCGACAGTGGCATCCCTCTGCGATCGGGCCCACGCTCTGTTGGATGGTCATCCGCGCGCCCTCGTGCCCTACATGGTCGCGCAGGGCGCCGCAGTTCCCCTCGCAGCCTTCGATCCGCGCCAGCACTATGAATCGCGTTTGCGCATCTCGTCGGGTTCGGGAGCGGATGCGTCGAGCTTGGACACGAAAATGTCACGGCCATGTTATCGGAGGAATGCCGATGCCGAGGAACCTGATGCGCTTGCACGGCTCGGCGAGCAGGAGGAAAGACGTGCGCTGGATGAGCCTGATCCGCTGGTAAGAATCGATCTGCTGCTCAAAGCGTTCAGGCTCTACGCCTCTGCGGCCGAGCGCGCCGACCGGCAACATTGGCCGGACAGTGTGTGGAGGAATTGGCGCTATCGACGTGCGACCTTAGCGCGCTTGCTTGCACGTGACGGCCGGATGCAGCAAGTCGCGGACGCCTATCGAGCCGTTCTCGGCATGTAGTGGACGCGGCCAACCCACTGGCAGTGTATGGCGTCGTGTCCGGCGCGATTCGCGTTTCGGCGCGAACCCCGATTGCCGAGGGTTCTCACGAGAGGACCCACGACGCAGGTCCGCCAGAGGTCGCCTGCGCGGTATTTCGATCTCGACCTGTGCCAGGTGGGCGCCAAGACGCCCCGACGCTTCACCGTGTCGCTCCCACGCCGTGCCGTCGGTTCAGCTCTCACGGGCGGGGCGCGGATCCGTAGGCTCCTCAGGGCTCCAGCCTCGAATGCACGGGGCGTGTCACGCACGCCGACTTTAGATTTCACTTCGCGTTGAATTTGCGGCCAGCGCAGATTCTTGAAGTTCTCATTCGTGATCTGATCAAGGGGCACGCAGGCCAGCACATCGAGCCGGTACTCGCGACAGATCGAGGCGATGGCATCGTTCGTCACGATGATTCTGATGCGCTCGATGTGGTTGAAAAGCTCCCGTTCCGTGCGGTGCGCAAGGGCATCGCGCAGAAACGCCGCGGCAATACTGATCGCCAGTTCGGCCTGCGCCACGCCCTGATCGTTGCGCTTTTCCGGGAGCTCAGCGAGGTTGTGGAGCCTGCTGGCCAGCACATCCAGCGGGTGAAGGACGGTGACCCCAGATCCGTCCGGGAGCTCAAGTGGCACGGCCCTTTTGCGAACCTCATCGGTGTGCAGGCCGACGATGGATCCCAGGAAGTCGATCTCCTTGATCCCGTTCTCGGTCTGCAGAGTGAGTTGCGCCGTGACCGGGTTCCGCGCACCCGGCCGGACGTGCTCG
>Ga0335074_10012852_pt1 | contig 11754 bp, 13 predicted proteins | sample Lox_Sample_23_FD_206715 | JGI IMG/M metagenome (GOLD analysis project Ga0335074, IMG submission 206715) | Soil microbial communities from Loxahatchee National Wildlife Refuge, Florida, United States - Lox_Sample_2.3 | ecosystem: Environmental > Terrestrial > Soil > Wetlands | place: USA...
TTGGGAAACGCCATCCAAAGTTGACCCATTCGGCCGGGCTATCGGCCTGAACCCGGCGGCTTCCTCCCAGGGCCGCGGCGGACAGCAGGACTCCCCGGCCGCCGCGCGGAGAGCCCTGCCCGTTCGCCGTTGCGTCATGCGCGGCGGCGGTGCTAGCCGCTCACTTCCTCTGCGATCGCGTCGAGCACGATCTCGAACTCGGAGGCCATCGCGGTGACCTGGCCGCCAGCCTGGTCGATGCACTTCCGCGCGGACGTGTGGTACCGGCGGACCGTCGAGACGTGATCGAGGGCGCGCCGTCCGTCTTCGACCAGCCCGGCGACGCGCTCCGCGTTGACTTCCATCGCCGTGTCTCCGAGCTGCCGCCGGACCATCCACCTCGCCCACAGGCAGGCGAGCCTCAGGGCACCGTCATCGACCACATCCTTATCGAGAACCACGACGGCGTAGTTGCCCCAGAAGTGAAACGGGCCGGCGACCGGCGCGTGCTCCTGCCGACTGAATACGGCGATGCCGACGAGGGCCTCGCGGTTGTCCATCGCGCGGTCGAGCTCCTCGAAGGTGGCTTTCATGCCGAGCTTGCGATCCTTGAGCTCGAGTACGAAGCGCGCGGTCGCCCCGCGGGTGTCATCGAGGCACAGCGTCACGACCTCATCGCCGGCCTGTGACCCGGTTGCGCCGACGCTCCGGCCGGTCTGCTCCGCGATGTCGCAGTGCGCAGCGGCGACGCCCGAGACGGTCAAGTGAACCAGGTCCTCGAACTCGAACCCCTTGGTCGAGGTCTTCTCCATCAGCTCGGCCTGCGCCTTCGAGACGGCGATCTTCTCGGACACCTCGGCCAGCGCCTTCGAGAGCTTCTCCTCGGTCTCCTTGACCGTCTTGATGATCTCCGCACGATGCCTTCCGAGCGGACTGCTCTCGTTGTCGGGATCGACGACACGCCGGACCGCCTCGACCTGAGCCCTCGACGCATCCGACCACAGCCGCTCGAACATCCCAACGATGCTCTTCTTGCTGTCGGGATCGAACGCGTCGCCGAGCAGTCGGTCGAGCTCCGTCGTGAACGCCTTCATTGCCTTCGGCAACGCGCCGGCGTCGTCGTCGAGCAGCGCCTCCGTGATCCCGCCGATGTGCTTGACCGTCTCCTCGAGCGTCCCGTCGAACTGGCGCGCCATGCCGTCGAATGCGTTCGCCACGACGGCCGTGTCGACCGACGTCGCGGTGAACGCCAGTGACCGAGCCCCGATCTGCATGATCTGGTGGACCGCCGTCTCCGGGTCTTCGGCCGCATCGACGAACGCGACCACTCCTGCATCGTGCTCCTCAAAGCGGTACAGGTGCAACACCCCGTCGGTGACCCTGACGGGGACCTTCTTGATGATGATGTCCTGGGTAGACAAGGCTTGTGCCTTTCTCCGGGTTCCCCCGGGTTGGGCCAAGCCGCGCGCGGTTAGACTTCTGGGTGCAATCCTGTCGAGCCGTCACGGCTTGGCCGATCTGTGGGGCTTGCCCTTCGCGGGGCGGCCCCCTTTTCGTATGGGGCTAGCTAAGCGCATCCGGCCTCCCTGTTCAACCGCGCATACCCTTGCGCTTCTAGCGGCGTAAGGTATGCTCTTCTACCCGATGGACGGGTGCGTTTTCACCCCATATCACCGGGGCACTTCCTGCCACGCTTACCCTGCCGGTCTGCGCGGCGACTATTAAAGGTCAACCGGAGTCCCACAGTAAGTGCAGCCAAAGGTCAATGATGAGCCCAGCCGCCGCCGCTCGAACAGCGCGGACTTTCGCCCGCGGGCGGCATCGGAGAGCACGCTGGAGGTGGGTCGGGGCATATCCGGGCGGCTCGGCCACCGGGGCACGACGGTTCGTTGGGGGTTCATCCAGACCCCACGCTCCGACGATGACAGGACACCTCGGAAGCCGCCGCTGGCCCAGCTGATATCGGCGTCGAAGGGCGGAGCGATGCGCACGCGTCTATACCTGGCGCTGCTCTGGACGATGGGTGGCGGCGACGAGCGTCACATGGTCAATTGGCCCGCCCGTACCTTCGCAGAGTTGCTCGATCTCAAGGACCCTCACCGGCTCGGCGAGCGTCGCGTCAGAGAGGCCTTCAGGCTATTCGAGCGGCTGGAGCTGCTGACCATCAACGCGCAGCCGGGGCGCCCGAGCATCCTCCGCCTGCAACGGGAGGACGGTAGTGGCGAGACCTACACGAATCCTGGGGATGAATCGCGAAGCGTCGATTGGATCTTCGAGCGCCTGCCCCCTGAGCACTACTTCGTGGAGCTGCCCAGCACCTTCTGGACCCAGGGCTGGCACGTCGCCCTCGACGGGCCGGCCCTCGCGATGCTGCTCGTGCTCCTCAGGATCACGAACAACGGCATGAAGAAGGGAGAGTTCGTCAGTCCGCGCCAGCGAGCGCGATACCGGCTCTCGGACGATACGTGGAGCCGGGGGGTGTCTCAGCTCCAAGCGTACGGGATCGTCACCGTGAAGAAGAAGCCGGTCGGGGAAGTGTGGGACTTCAAGCGGCTGCGGAACACTTTCACCGTCGAGCGGGAACGGTTAGATCGCAGTCCCTTGACCGACGAGGAGGAGTCGCCGGCCCGCGCCAAGGCGAGGCCGCGATCGAGACCGAAGCCGAAGGCCAAACGTGCCACGCGCCCGACGACGCGGGATACGAACCCTACGCCCGATGCGTCGGCCAAGGCCCGCGAGGTGTACAAGAGACTCGCCGCCGCTTCGGCGCGCCGTCGAACTCCGCGCTGATGCGATCAAGCCCCGGCAAGCCCGCGGCCGCTTAGCGACCGCGGAACAAGCAGTATCCCGTGGTCCTCGTGCTCGCCTGCGACGGGTCGAGCTCGATCGACGCAGCGTTGCGCCGGCCGCAGCTTCTGTGCCTAGTCGCAGAAGACGACGGCCTGCTCGAGCCATCCGGTGCTCGCCGCTCACGACGATCCAGGGCCTGAAGGACGAGTGGGACATCGACGCGTAGCTACAACTTCGAGCCGTCACGTCAACACCACGTCGTCACCCCCAGGCGGTAGCCGGGGCACGACGACATGGAACCCCTTGGGGTGGGCGCGCTGCAGACCCTTATCTAACAGGCGGCACAGTAACACCAGCGGCCGAAGAGGCATCCGTGAGTACTCGACACGCAGACGGTCTGCGCGGGCGAGCTGACACACCCGTCGGTCGGTGATATATCTCTTGTCCAAGTATGCGTATCGCGTGCCAGTCTCACATCCCAATGGCAACCAATTTGCTGCCTTGTAAGACGCTCCTGTGAAGCCTAGGTTTGGGTTCACATACGTCAACAGCATCCTAATCTCTCCCTGCTCGCGGCTGGCATATCGCTCAGCCCGAGCTAGCAAATACGAGATGGTGTTCCTTGGGGCCCAATCAAACGCAAATACGCGCGAGATAACTGCCGCCTCCCCTCGCATCACTGGTAATTGCTGCTCGATGAGGGGAAGATCAAGGCGCGAAATCGAGCAGATAGCCGCAATCCGGCCGCTGTAGACAGCAGCGACATTCACGCTGTCCTCTCGCGGCGACCGGAGATAGTGAAAGTGGCCCAAGACTGCGGCCGCAGGCGGGGCATCGATCCGCACGATATCCATGTCAACTGGGCGGGGCTTCTGATCAGGAGTCGCTGCGTAATGCTCCAGCGGCTCAAGCTCCCTGGCGCGCCAGGCGCGAATGCGATCGAGTTCCGCTCGAGCCTGGGATTCGGGAACTGTTCCGTCTTGTCGCGCGATCCGCGGCAGATGAAGCAGACCCTGGAGCAGCAAGTCTTGCGCGGAGGGCAAAGGATCGGCCTGTAGGTCTCTGATTACCGGCCAAAGTGCCGCTCGTGTCACACGAACGAGGGGGTCACTAGACATTAGGTGGCGCCACCATCAGCGGCTACCGGTCCATGTCATAGTGAGTGTTCTGTCAGGAGGCGGCGGACGACGATTGAACTTATATGAGCTTCGTATCTCCTTTGCGAATCGATAGAGGAGCAAGAGGATAATGGCTGCGATGAAGATCTGATCGGCCTCGGGTCCTCGCATAGGCGCATATGCGGGGATGAAGCAGAGATACGCAGACCCAGCGAGCCCAAAGAAAGTGATTAAGGGACCGCCCAAGGTGGCTTCCTGCTTAGGATACTTTGGTGCCAAGCCCATCCAGATGCCACCCAAGTCCCAAACGAAATACAGGCAGAAGATGGCGAAGAGTGCCGTAGCCGTGGCGTGTGCAAGCGGGCCTGGAGCCCTGCGTGACCACGGCTCTGGCGTCAGAGTTGCGACATGGAAGTAGAGGACGACCATTGCTTGGTCGAGTACAAATCGGGCGAGGGGAAGGTTGAAAAACTTGAGCTCGTAGCTTGAGCGGCTCAAACTTCGCCGGAAGCCGATCCAGCTCCCGAGTACAAGTACGGTCGCCGCGAAAAGCTGAAGAAACGCGAACCTGGGGAGCGAACCCGTGTGGGCGAGCCGAACAAAGAGTTCCATCAGGACGAAACCGAACAAGATGTCGGTGAACGTGAGCCCGGTTTCGCGACTGCCCGTCTCCTCGGCGGGAGGCGAGATTATTGCCTTCAGATCCTGCCTTGTGACCTTTTCCCTGAGACTCACGCTACGACAAGGCCGGGCACCGCAACCTTGACGACCTCAGAGAGGTCCCCAACTTCGATTACTCCATCCGGCAGATCGCCCTGGACCTTCTCGTATTCCCATACGTGAGCGTCAATCCATATTGGCTGAACGCCGGCGGCAAGCGAAGGCAAAATGTCGGAGCGGACGCTGTTACCCACGCTCAGCACATCTACCGGCCGGTCACCCAGGCGTTCCACCATCGATCTGACTTCAGTGACAGTCTTGGTGTCTACAACTTGGATCTCATCGAACAGATCGCGTAGGCCGCTTCGGTCAATCCTACGATCCTGGATCCTGCGATCGCCTTTTGTAAGTAGCGCCAAGCGCAGGCCGTGCTCAGCAAGAGTGGTGAGTACCGCACGAGCATGGGGAGCCAGCGGAGGATCTTGCTCGAATACTTGACGTGCCGCATCGGCGGTCTCCCGTCGAACAACCGGATCTACAGGTCGGGCCCGTTCGCCGCAAAGCGCTTCGTAGGCCTCAACGCAAGACGTCGGAAAACGCTCGACTGTGTGGCCAAGTCGCTCCACGTTCGCGACATCGAGTCGACGCTCCAGACGTTCCCAGTCGCTGCCGTCAAGTCCGGCGGCCTCGACCACCTCGCGTGCTCGCTGTCGCGCGGCGTCATAGAGGGGCTCAGTCAGCCATAGCGTGTCGTCGCCGTCGAAGATGATGGCCCGCCACATAGTGTCGATTCTATGCATGCCTCGGACAAGGCTTGCGGCACGCTCGCTCCTTAAGGCCCAGCCGCGGTCGAGGGGTCGCTCATAGGCGGTCGCTGAGCTAGCCGGCGCGATTTCGAGCCCAACGCTCGGTCTTCTCCCGACGCATCGCTTCCGACGCGTTGATCGCGCGCTTGGCCGGCTGCCAACCGGCCTCGTCGAGCAGGACTTTCCATGCATCTCGGGCCTTGGCCTCCGACGGATACCGAGCCAAGAGGTCAGCCCCACGGAAGATGAACCAGCCGCGGCCGTCAGGCGTGCGATCTGTCCCATGTTCCAGGCTAAGGCCAAGTTGAGGCAGACATTGGCGATACGGCGAAGCCATCCGGGGTCGAGAATAGCCCTCCGAGTCCCGCTCACGCCGGTGACGATCATTCCGTCCGTCCGGATTCCTACGCTGTCAAGTTGAACGAGTCTCGAAAGGAGATCGCCGTGTCCGGTGGGCCAACGCAGCACACTATCTACGAGGGTGACGCTCGCGATCTGTCCATGATCGAGACCGAGTCGGTCCACCTCGTGTGCACCAGCCCGCCGTACGGATCGCTTAAGGAATACCCGGACCGGCCGGGCCAGCTCGGCAACCTTCCCGTATATGACGACTTCCTGGGCGAGCTCGACCACGTTTGGCGGGAATGCCTCAGAGTCCTCGTCCCTGGCGGCCGGGTCGTCTGCGTCGTAGGCGACGTGTGCATCCCTCGGCGCCGCGGCGGACGCCACTACGTGCTGCCATTGTCAGCCGACATCCAGGTCCGGGCTCGGCACCTCGGCTTCGACAACCTGACGCCAATCCGCTGGCAAAAGGTCGCCAACATGAAGCTCGAGGCCTCGAGGTCTGGTCGCTACCTCGGTAAACCAAACCTGCCAAACGGGATCATCAAGAACGATCTAGAGCACATCCTGTTCATGCGCAAGCCCGGCGGGTACCGGAAGCCGACGGCCGAACAGGAGAAGCGCTCCCGCATCGAGACCGACGACTACGTCCGCTACTTCGCACCCGTCTGGACCGATGTCTCTGGGCAGCTGCGGAACGGTCACCCGGCACCGTACCCGCTAGAGATCCCACGCCGCCTCATCCGGATGTTCAGCTTCACAGGGGACACCGTGGTCGACCCATTCTGCGGTACGGGCACGACCACGCTCGCCGCGATCGAGCTCGGCCGGAACTCCATCTCGATCGAGATTGACCCCGACTACGTTGCAATGGCGGCTGAGCGGCTGCGCGCGACGCCACTTTCGGCCCGATTGAGGATCCACCACACGACCGCCACGTTCCTCTCGAACATCGACGACGAGCATCCGGCCAACGGCCGTCAGCGAATGCTTGCGACTGAGTAAACCAGTCGACGAAGCGGGTCAAGCCTCCGCGCCGAAGCGGGTGTCGTACGAGCGGACAAGTGCAGAGAGGAAGTTGTCCCAGAGCAGCGGGCTGTTTTCGCCAGGGATCGAGTCGGAGAGCGTGCCCGTTAGCGGGTCGAAAACCACGAGTCCGAAGGCCTCGAGGAGGTGGCCGGCGTCAGCCTCGGTCTCCCGCGGGCGGATGCGGGACAGACGGCGAGCTGCTCGGTTGAGGTACGTGCTTGTGTCGGTCTGTGTCCCGTCCTCCTCGACGTCGATCGTCGGCAGGACCTGGACACCGCCAACAACCGCGAACGGAAACTTCAGGTGGATGTTCACGGCGAAAGCTCGCACGTCCCCATATCGATTCCAGATCGCACGGCCGACAGCTCGGTAGCTGGGTTTCAACTCGATCGCCAACCGGACGCCGTCGAGCTCGTGAGCTTCGGTCACATCGGACTGGGCGGTGCGAAGTCCTCCGGCGACCCTCGTTTCGGCGGCTACCGGGTCGAGAACATGGGGCGCTCGCTCCCGCGGTCGCGGATTGAACGCGCCAGAGCCGAGTTCCTGGACGATGAACTTCTTGTGCCGCTCGTGTAGCTCGTCGGCGATTACCTTTCCGAACACTCGCGAAAGGGCCGCCTGTGCCGCCTTGGCGGACTCACTCGTCGCAGTTCGTCGGACCGGGAGCTTCCGGCCATCGAGCACGTACGCGCTGCTGGCTGAGATGTAGTCCTCGATGGTCGGCACCTCGAGCGCGATCACACGATCGAGCTCGGGGACCGCAGGATAACCGGGCACTTCGCAAGCCTATTCGAACGCGCGATCTGGTCTCGCTCCACCCTCCCGACCAGAACATCGTCGGCATCGCGTCTGCGCTGGTCGATGTCGGCGACGAGTACCGACGCCGGTAAGCTGAGCGGGATGGGTTCAGGCGCCGACGAGCCGGTCGTGGAGGAGGTGCTGCGATTCGAGGACCTTCCCCTCGGATCGGCAGGCAGCCGCCGGGCGATCGTGCGCTGGAGCGACGGCACCGAGAGCGCGGATGTGACCTCCTATGCCGACGAGATCCTGTTCTGCGAGGGCGACCTCGTCGGCAAGACCCAATCTCAGATCCGGTCGCTCCACTTTGGACGCGACCGAGATTGGCTCCGGTCGTAGCGGTCATCAGTCGCCGTCCCGAACGAACGGCGAGCGTCACGGGCTCAGTCTTGATCCCGCGAGTCAGGCTCGGTCAACTCGGCGAAGCGCTGCCGCGCCTCAGCGAGCTGCTGCTCGACCTCTCGACTTTCAGGTCGCTCCGCGGCCATCGCCTCGTACAGCTCGACCTTCATCTGCGCGTGGCGCAGCTGGGCGTCCGTGTAACCAACGCCGTCTGGAAGCTGGTGCTTGGTCAGCGCGTCCGAGAGCTCGAGGACCTGCCCGATCCGCTCGGCGATCCAGGTCCCCGCCATCGCCCCCAGGCCGCGGGTCACGGGTTCCGGCTCGTCGCGTTCTGGTCCGCTGCTCCGACGATGCTGGACGACCCAGGCGTCGAGCTGCTCGCTGACGCACCCGTGCTCTTCGACTGCGTATGGCGCGGCTGCGTACCCGAGGCCTCCGTTCTCGGGATGGCGGTACGGGAACAGCAGCGCGTCGCGAAACCGGCGCTCAGCTTGAGCGAACCGCTCCTCCGCGCCCTCGGCTGACACCTCGAGAGCGTCAGCGACAGCGAGCCACGAAACGCCGCGCAGCCGGTCGGCCACGACCGCCGCCTCAAGCAGGGCCATCGCTTCGGACACGATCGTCGCCGCCTCCTCGGCGAGAAACGCGCCGCGACCGTACTCGTCGCTGTACGTGCCAGCTTCCGACACGAGTCGCTCGCTCAACTCGTACGCGGCCCAGGAGTATGTGAGTCGCGCGAGCATCGCAGGGGTGTGTCGCATCTCGCTGGACGTCATGCACGGATAATAGCGGTTTACATCGAATAGATGGGCAACCGGACCATATGTGCGCGCTTATCCGATACTATCCGCGCTAGGACAATCCGTGCGAACACGTCCGAGGACTTGATTGCGGTGGAAGGCTTCGACCAAGCGGTGGATCCGATCGCGGCGCTTGCCGACGAGATCGCAGACCGCGTGGCGCTCCGGCTTGGCCCACAGCTCACCCGTCTCGCCGCATCAACCGACCCGGCCCCCGGAGGCGAGCTGTGGAGCGCTCGCCGGGTCGCGGCGCACTATGGCGTCAGTGTCAGCTTCGTCTACCAGCACGCTGACGAGCTTGGCTGCGTCCGCCTGGGCGGTGGCAGTTGTGCCCGCTTGCGCTTCGACCCGGTCGCGGTGCAGTCGCGGTGGGCCCAGATCGGCGGCGCGCTGCCCGCCGACCGGCCCCAGCGACGCCGATCACGACCTCGTCGGGCGCCCGCCACGGACCAACAGGATGAGGATCTCCTCCTGGAGTTCGAGCGTGGGCCATGAGCGACACCGAACTTAGACTTGGCGCACGCGGCCCGGGCCGCGGATCCGCCGGCCGGGCCGACATCACGAGTCAGGAGGTCCGGATGGAGAAGCGCGCGAGAGGCGAGATCCGCGTGCACGAACGGAGAGACGGCCAGGTCACCTACAGCCTGCGCTTCAGGGTCAATCGCAAGCGCGAGATCCTCACCCTCGGAACCGACACTGACGGGTGGACGCTCCGAAAGGCCGAGCGCAAGCTCGAGGACGTGCTCGCCAGAGTCCGAGCCGGTGTGTGGGAGCCGCCCGCCCTGCCGGGTCGGGATGACGATCGAGCCCAGACGTTCCATGTGTTCGCGTCCCGCTGGTGGGCGACCCGCAAAGGCGAGCTCCGGCCGCGCACTCGCGAGAACTACGAGTGGCGGCTGCGCAAGCACCTGCTGCCGTTCTTCTGCGACTACGCGATCTCGGAGATGGACGTCGCGCTCGTCGAGCGCTACCGCGAGCACAAGGTGATCGAGCGCGAGCGGGTAGCCGATGCGATCGCCGCCGGCGCGCCGCTACGGGACAAGCGCGGACAGCGACGCGTCCCGCTTAGCAACGACAGCATCAACAAGACGCTCGTCACGCTCACGCAGATCCTCGACAGCGCCGTCGAGCGAGGCCTCCTCGAGTCGAACCCAGCACGCAGCAAGAGGCGCCGGCTCAAGGTCGTCAAACCAGTGCGGCGGCACATCGAGGCTGACGACCTCAAGGAGCTGCTCGCGGTCGCCGGCGAGATGGACCGGCACCTCTACCGGGGTCACCGGATCGGTCGGCGGCCGATGATCGCGGCGATGGCAAAGTCCGGGCTGCGCGTCACAGAGATGTGTCAACTCCGGTGGCGCGACGTCGACGTCCATCACGAGCGCCTGGTGATCGACGAGGCAAAGACCGACGCCGGCAACCGCCACGTCGACCTGAGTCTCGACGTTATGGAGGAGCTCATGGCGTGGCGCGCGGAGCGGCAACCCGCGTCGCCCGACGAGTACGTGTTCGCGACCGCGAGCGGCCGACCGCGTGACAAGGAGAACGTCTCCCGTCGCGTTCTCGGACCGACCGTGGAACGTGTGAACGAGCTGCGGGCAGAGCGGGGCCTCCCGCCGCTGCCAAAGGTGACACCGCACGCGCTACGGCGCACGTACATCAGCCTCATGATCGAGGCCGGCGCTCCGCTGCCCTACGTCATGAGCCAGGTCGGGCATGCTGACTCGAGGACGACACTCGAGATCTACGCCCAGGTGCAGAAGCGGCTCAGCCGCAAGAAGGTGCACCGAGCGTTCGATGACCTGCTCGCTAGCGCGGCCAGCGTTGACGCGATCGAGGTTCCGACCGATCGCGGCGACAAGATGTCGCAGTTGACGAACGATCCGGCACTCACCGCACCCGAGACAGCCCGGTCGGGAGTCACTTCTGGTCCGCGTGGTCCACGCTCTGGTCCACGCGAGTAGCAAACACCCACCCGAGGATGACCCACAGCCAACTCAGCCACAAGAAAAGCCCCGCAAACGCGAGGCTTTTCGGGATGGAGCCAACGGGATTCGAACCCGTGACCTCCTGCTTGCAAAGCAGGCGCTCTCCCAGCTGAGCTATGGCCCCGCTTCGAAATCGAGTCTAAAGACTCAGCCGTCGAAGTCGAAATCCCGCGGGGGGCGCTGCTCGAACCAAAGCCGGTCGTGATCGGGCGCGTCCTGAAGGAACTCCGGAGTCGTCTCGAGCATGTCGTCATCGGATTCCGGCTCTTCCTCGAGCTCATACTCCTCGGTCTCCTGCTCAAGGTGCGGTGCCGCCGGCGCCGGCTCGCCCGGGTATGCCTCAGAGCCGGATGGCTCCGGAAGGTCGGCGGGATGCGGCGGTGGCTGAACTCCGGGCTCGGGAAACGGCTCGTTCTCCATGAGCGGATCGCCGCCCGGAGCATGAGCGGCCTCATATGGCGCCCGCTCGTCGTGGTGCTCGAGCGCTTCGAGCTCGGGATCCTCCTCGAACCGCTCCCAATGCTCGGCCTCCGGAGCCGGCTCTGAAGCCGGATGCTCCGCATCGAAATGCCCTGCCTCCGGTTCGAAGGCCGAGCCGGGCAGGCCCTCCTCCTCGTCCGTCACTTCGGGCCCCCGCCGGACCGGTCCGAGCGCCTCACGCTCGGCGCGCTCTATTTCGGCCGGATCCCCGCCGCGACGGCGTTTGAGGTCCAGATGCTCGCGGATCGCGTCGTCAAGTAAACCCATGCTCGTTAAGGGTACCCGGGCCCCGGCGCGTCCGCGACCCGGGCTTCGGCGGCGACCGTGCAGTTCTTGCCGCGCCGCTTGGCCTCGTAGAGGGCAGCGTCGGCATCGGCGATGAGCGCGTCCTTGTATCCGGCAGTCGACGCGGCCACGCCGAGGCTCGCGGTGACCCTTAGAACACCGGCGCCGTCTGTTCGAGCCACGCGCAGGCCCTCCACGGCCGCTCGGATACGGTCGGCGATGGCGTACGCACCCTCGAGATCCGTGTGCGGGAGGATCAGCGAGAGCTCCTCGCCCCCGTACCGGGCCGGCGAGTCCACATCGCGCGAGTTCTGAATCAGCACGTGTGCGACCTGCCTAA
>Ga0335074_10012853_pt1 | contig 11752 bp, 10 predicted proteins | sample Lox_Sample_23_FD_206715 | JGI IMG/M metagenome (GOLD analysis project Ga0335074, IMG submission 206715) | Soil microbial communities from Loxahatchee National Wildlife Refuge, Florida, United States - Lox_Sample_2.3 | ecosystem: Environmental > Terrestrial > Soil > Wetlands | place: USA...
CCCTGACGGGCGTTCGGATCGAGATCGATGGTGACACCCTGACGCTCGTATCCACCGACCGGTACCGGCTCGCCGTCCGCGAGCTGCGCTGGTCCCCGGCCCGCCCCGACCTGACGGCCGCCATGCTCGTGCCCGCCAGGGCGCTGGCAGATACCGCCCGGTCGCTGACCAGCAGCGCTCAGGTCTCGATTGCGCTGGCACTGCCAGGTTCAGACGGCGCAGGCGACGGGATGATCGGATTCGAGGGCGCCGGGCGGCGGACGACGACCCGACTGCTGAGCGGCGAATTCCCGCGTTACCAGTCGCTGCTGCCTAAGACCGTGAACTCGGTGGCTGAACTCCCGGTCAGTATGCTGTCGGAGTCGGTCAAGCGGGTGGCGCTGGTAGCCGAGCGGAACACGCCCGTGCGCCTGTCGTTCAGCCCGGGCCAGCTGATGCTCGAGGCCGGGACCGGCGACGAGGCACAGGCTGAGGAGTTCCTTGAGGCTGACTTCTCCGGCGATGACCTGTCGATTGCGTTCAACCCGCAGTACCTGCTCGACGGGCTGGCAGCAATCGACTCCGACACCGTCCGCATCTCGTTCACCGAGTCCGGCAAGCCCGCCTTGCTGACCGGGAAGCCGGATCCGGATGGCCAGCCTGAGTTCCGCTACCTGCTGATGCCGATCCGGCTGGGCAGCTGAGCCGTGCTGTGCCGTGAGCCTATAGTCCGGTTGTGTACCTGAGTCGGCTCTCGCTCACGGACTTCCGCAGTTACGCCGAAGCCGACGTGCCGCTGGGTCCCGGCATCACGACGTTCACCGGCTTCAACGGCCAGGGCAAGACTAACCTGGTGGAGGCCGCGGCCTACCTGGCCACGTTCGGCAGCCACCGGGTAGCGACGGACGCTCCGCTGATCCGGCAAGGGGCCGACCGTGCCATTGTGCGCGCGGTGGTCGTCTCGGCCGGGCGGGACAGCCTGCTGGAGATCGAGATCAACGCTGGCCGCGCGAACCGGGTCCGGCTCAACCGGGCACCTGTGCCGCGGCCACGCGAGGCGCTCGGCGTCATGCGGTGCGTGCTGTTCGCCCCTGAAGACATCGCGGTCGTGAAGGGTGATCCGGATCAGCGCCGCCGTTACCTCGATGACCTGCTGGTAGCGATGCGGCCGCGGTACGCGGGCGTCCGCGCCGACTACGACCGGGTGCTCCGGCAGCGAACCGCACTGCTGAAGTCGGCCAAGGCCAGGGGCGCGGTTCCGCCCGGCGCACTCGAAGTCTGGGACGATCACCTGGTCACTGCCGGAGCGCAGCTAACAGTCGGCCGACTGCGGCTCGTCAGGGAACTGAAGGGCCTGGTCGCAAGCAGCTACAGCGCAGTTTCCGGCACCGAGCGAGACACCGACCTCCGCTATCGGATGTCTGCCGCCAGCCGCGAGGACTCGCGGTCAACTGCCGGGGATTCCGCGAGCCAGTCAGCGACGGATCCGGCGAGCTTGTCGGAGCCAGAGCCAGACGCTGAGAAGCTGGCTGTCACGCTTCGTGAGGCGCTGGCGCTGCGGCGCCGGGCCGAGCTAGAACGTGCCGTCTGCCTGGTCGGACCGCACCGGGACGAGCTGGAGCTGGGGATCGGCGGCCTGCCGGCCAGAGGCTACGCCAGCCATGGCGAGTCCTGGTCGCTGGCGCTGGCGCTGCGGCTCGCGGGATACCAGCTGCTCAGAGCCGGTGGCGATGACCCGGTGCTGATGCTGGACGACGTCTTCGCCGAGCTCGATAGCGCGCGCCGGGAACGGCTGGCCGAGCTGGTCGCCGGTGCTGAGCAGGTCCTGGTCACGGCTGCGGTGCCAGAGGACGTCCCGGCCGGGCTGTCCGGCGCCAGGTTCCGGGTCGCGAACGGGGTGATCACCAGTGCCTGAGGCCAGCGGCTCGCACGATGCCATCAGCCGGGCCCGCGCGGCGCTTGCCGCCGCTAAGGCCGATGCCAGGGCCAAGGGCCTCCGGCCGATTCGCGAGCCAGGGTCGCAATCGCCGCCTGCTGCGGGCGACAGCTCGCCAGCGGATGGCGCAGCAGGGAAGGCTGACCAGGCGAGGCCAGGCTTCGCGGTGCGGCCCCAGCGCAATGACCCGCAGCCGCTGTCGGCGGCGATCTCCGGCCTGCTTGACGCCGAGGGCTGGGCGCTGTCAGCGGCAACGGGCTCGGTATTCGGCCGGTGGGCCGAGATCGTGGGCGCGGACCTGGCGGCCCATACGACCCCAGAGACTCTCACCGACGGTGAGCTGACCGTTTCCGCGGACTCCACCGCCTGGGCGACGCAGCTCCGGCTGCTGGCAGCCCAGCTGGTCAAGCGGCTCAACGCCGAACTGGGCGAGGGCACCGTGCTTCGGGTACGGGTCCGCGGCCCCGTCAGGACCAGCCTGAAGCCGGGTGAGTGGCGGGTGCGCGGCAGCCGCGGCCCGCGCGACACGTACGGCTGACCTGTATGGCTGAGGCTGTACGGCTGAGGCTGGCGGTGGCCCCAGGTAAAATGAACAAGCGCACTAGGGCTGGTGCCGGGCGGGGGTTTTGATGCGCCAGGCCTACGTGTTTGCCCTGTTCTAGAGGAGCTTCAGCTTTGTCCTACGACGCACGCTCGATTACGGTCCTGGAAGGCCTCGAGGCCGTCCGCAAGCGTCCCGGAATGTACATCGGATCTACCGGTGAGCGCGGTTTGCACCATTTGGTCCAAGAGGTCGTGGACAACGCCGTGGACGAGGCGCTGGCCGGCTTCGCTAGCCGCATCGTGGTGACGCTGCTCGCCGACGGCGGCGTCCGGACCGAGGATGACGGCCGGGGTATCCCGGTCGACATTCACCCCGTGGAGCAGCGACCCGCGCTCGAAGTGGTACTGACCACGCTGCACGCGGGCGGCAAATTCGACAGCCAGGCGTACGCGGTCTCCGGCGGCCTGCACGGCGTGGGCGTCTCGGTCGTCAACGCTTTGTCGATCCGGCTTGAGGTCGAGGTGCGCAAGGACGGCTACGTCTGGCGCCAGTCGTACGCCCAGAGCCTGCCGACCGCGCCACTGCAGCGCGGCGAACATACCGACGAGACCGGCACCATCATCACGTTCTGGCCTGATGGCGAGATCTTCGAGACGACCGAATGGTCGTTTGAGACCTTGTCGCGTCGGCTGCAGGAGATGGCCTTCCTCAACAAGGGCCTGTCCATCACCCTCATCGACAAGCGGCCGGACCACATCAACGGCGAGCCGCATGTGGTCGAGTTCCGCTACGACGGCGGCCTGGCCGACTTCGTGCGCTACCTTAACGCCACCAAGGACCCGGTTCACGCCTCGGTCATCGAGTTCGGCGATGAGACCGACGGCATCTCGGCCGAGATCGCCATGCAGTGGACTCAGTCCTACTCCGAGTCCGTGCACACCTTCGCCAACACCATCAACACGGCTGAGGGCGGCACGCACGAAGAGGGCTTCCGCGCGGCACTGACATCGGTCGTCAACAAGTACGCGAGGGACCAGAACTACCTGCGCGAGAAGGACGACAACCTGCAGGGCGAGGACGTCCGCGAAGGCCTCACCGCGATCATCCACGTCAAGCTGTCCGAGCCGCAGTTCGAGGGCCAGACCAAGCAGAAACTGGGCAACACGATCGCCAGGTCGTTCGTCCAGCGGATCTGCAACGACCAGCTCAAGGACTGGTTCGAGCGCAATCCTGGCGAGGCCAAGGGCATCGTGATGAAGGCGATCCAGGCCGCCCGCGCCAGGGTCGCCGCACGCCAGGCCAGGGATCTGACCCGCAAGAGCGCGATGGGCGGCTCAGGGCTGCCGGGCAAGCTCGCCGACTGTCAGTCCGGCGACCCGACGATCTGCGAGATCTACATCGTGGAAGGCGACTCGGCGGGCGGTTCGGCCAAGGGCGGCCGTGACTCGAAGTTCCAGGCCATCCTGCCGATCCGCGGCAAGATCCTCAACGTCGAGAAGGCGCGGATCGACCGGGTGCTGAAGAACAACGAAGTGCAGTCGATGATCACGGCGCTCGGCACCGGGATCCACGAAGAGTTCGACATCTCCAAGCTCCGGTACAACCACATCATCCTGATGGCAGATGCCGACGTCGACGGACAGCACATCACCACGTTGCTCCTGACGCTGCTGTTCCGGTTCATGAAGCCGTTGATCGAGGCCGGGCATGTGTACCTGGCGCAGCCGCCGCTTTACAAGATCAAGTGGGAAGGCCGCAACGTGCCTCCCGGCTATGCCTACTCCGACCGCGAGCGAGACGTCATGATCGAGACGGGCGCCTCAGGTGGCCGGAAGGTTCAGCGGGACGGCGTTCAGCGGTACAAGGGCCTCGGCGAGATGAACGCAGCCGAGTTGTGGGACACCACCATGGACCCGGCCAGGCGGGTGCTCAAGCAGGTCACGGTGGACGACGCAGCCCAGGCGGACGAGATGTTCAGCGTCCTGATGGGTGAGGACGTCGAGGCTCGCCGCTCGTTCATTCAGCGCAACGCCAAGGACGTGAAGTTCCTCGACATCTGACCAGGGAACGGGCAGTCCGGGGCAGGCAGCCACCAGCCAGTGCCCAGCATGACGGAAGGAACCAGTAAGTGCCTGATGTGACCACACCCGACGCGCCGTCGGAGGGCCAGGGCCGGACCGAGCCCGTTGACATTCAGGTCGAGATGCAGCGCAGCTTCCTCGACTACGCGATGTCGGTCATCGTCGGCCGGGCACTGCCGGACGTGCGGGACGGCCTGAAGCCGGTGCACATCCGGATCCTGTACGCGATGTACGACGGCATGTACCGGCCGGACCGTGGTTACAACAAGTGCGCGCGAATCATCGGCGACGTGATGGGCAACTACCACCCGCACGGTGACTCGGCCATCTACGACACCCTGGTCAGGATGGCCCAGGACTGGGCTATGCGGATGCCGCTGATCGACGGGCAAGGCAACTTCGGCTCGCCGGGTGACGACCCGCCGGCCGCGATGCGCTACACCGAGTGCCGTCTCGCGCCGCTCGCCATGGAGATGCTGCGGGACATCGACAAGGAAACCGTCGACTTCCGCCCGAACTACGACGGCCGGTCCGCAGAGCCTGTGGTCCTCCCGGCTCGGTTCCCCAACCTCCTTGTCAACGGCTCGGAAGGGATCGCGGTAGCGATGGCTACCAAGATCCCGCCGCACAACCTGCGCGAGGTGGCCGCCGGGGCGCAGTGGTACCTGCAGAACTTCGAGGCCAGCGACGAGGAGTTGCTGGTGGCCCTGCTGGAGCGCATCAAGGGCCCCGACTTCCCGACCGCAGCGCAAATCGTGGGCAGGCGCGGCATCCAGGATGCCTACCGGACCGGCCGCGGCTCGATCACCATGCGCGCGGTGGTGGAGGTCGAGGAGGACAGCCGGGGCCGGACCCTCCTGATTGTCACGGAGCTGCCCTTCCAGGTGAACCCGGACAGCCTGGTCCTGAAGGTTGCCGAACTGGCGAACGATGGCCGGATTACCGGCATTGCCAGCATCCATGACGAGAGCAGCGCGCGGCAGGGCCGGCGGATTGTGATCGCCCTGAAGCGCGACGCCGTGGCCAAGGTCGTTCTGAACAACCTGTACAAGCACACGCAACTGCAGGACACCTTCGGCGCGAACATGGTGGCGCTCGTCGACGGCGTGCCGCGGACGCTGCGCCTTGACCAGATGATCCGGCACTGGGTTAACCACCAGATCGAGGTCATCGTCCGGCGCACTCGTTACCTGCTGCGCAAGGCGCAGGACCGCATGCATATCGTCAGCGCTCTACTCAGGGCGATCGACCAGATCGACGCGGTGATCGCGCTCATCAGGGCCAGCGAGTCGGCGAACACCGCTCGGCAGGGCCTGATGGATCTGCTCGAGATCGACGAGGTGCAGGCCACCGCCATCCTCGACTTGCAGCTGCGTCGGCTCGCAGCGCTCGAGCGCCAGGCGCTGATCGATGAGCACGAGCAACTGCTGGCGGAGATCGCCGGCCACGAGGCGATCCTGGCCTCTCCCGAGCGCCAGCGGCAGGTGGTCAGCACCGAGCTCGCCGAGATCACCGAGAAGTACGGTGACGACCGGCGGACCGAGATCGTCGCCTACGACGGTGATGTCTCCGTCGAGGACCTGATCGCTGAGGAAGACGTGGTCGTCACGATCACCCACGGCGGCTACGCCAAGCGGACGAAGACAGACCTCTACCGGGCGCAGCGGCGCGGCGGCAAGGGCGTACGCGGTGCGCAGCTGCGCACGGACGACATCGTGGACCACTTTTTCGTCACGACCACGCACCACTGGATCCTGTTCTTCACGAACAAGGGCCGCGTGTACCGGGCGAAGGCGTATGAGCTGCCCGAGGCGGCGCGGGACGCGCGCGGCCAGCACGTAGCGAACCTGCTGGCCTTCCAGCCGGACGAGCACATCGCCGAGGTGCTGGCACTGCGTGACTACGACGTAGCCCCGTACCTGGTGCTGGCCACGTCCTCCGGGCTAGTGAAGAAGTCCCGGCTGTCCGACTTCGACTCCTCCAGGTCTGGCGGGATCATTGCCATCAACCTGCGCGAGGACGACGAGATGATCGCCGCCCGGCTGGTGTCACAGGATCAGGACCTGCTGCTGGTCAGCAAGCATGCTCAGGCAATCAGGTTCCGCGCATCGGATGAGGCACTCCGGCCGATGGGCCGTGCCACCTCGGGCGTCATCGGCATGCGGTTCACCGACGGTGACCAGCTGCTGGGGATGCACGTGGTGACCGAGGGCGCCGATGTGCTCGTGGCCACCAGCGGTGGTTATGCCAAGCGGACCCCGGCCGACCAGTACCCGGTCCAGGGCCGGGGCGGCCTGGGCGTCGTCACCGCCCGGATCGTGGACGCCAGGGGCGAGCTGATCGGTGCGCTGATGGTCCATCCTGAGGACGAGGTCTTCGCGATCACCTCGGCCGGCGGGGTCATCAGGACTGCCGCCGCCGAGATCAAGATCTCGGGCCGCCAGACCATGGGCGTCAGGCTCGTCAACCTCAGTGAGGGTCAGAGCCTGGTGGCGATCGCGCGGAACGCGGAAGCCACAGCGGCCGAGGCGGCCATCGATACCGACGCGGAGGCGGGCGACGCGGCAGGGGACAGTGCGGACTCTGTCAGTGCGGACTCTGTCAGTGCGGACTCTGTCAGTGCGGACTCTGTCAGTGCGGACTCTGTCAGTGCCGACCCGGTATCAGGTGACGTTGCCGACATCGATCCGGCTGGCGGCGCCGTTGGTGACGTCGATGCCGGAGACGAAAGCGGGTCCGACGACGAAGGCGATCAGTGAACAAACCGGGCGGCCGTGGGCTGCCCGCCGGGAGCGCTCTGCCCTTGATGCTGGTAGATCCGCTGGCCAGCCGTGTTATCGTGCCGGAAAGTAACTCAAAAATGTGGGTAGGTCCGGGGGACGTGGGCCATCACGGGGTGAGCGGTCTCGCAGTGTGTCTGCCGGCTGCAACGTTCCGGTCGGCATCGGCGTCATAACAGTAGCCGTGGCTGCGGTTCTGATACGAACGAATCACACTCAGCTGACTTGGGGATAACCTCGTGTCAGTGAACAGTGCGGAGGAGGACGGGGTGGATAACCGCGTGGAGACGCCATCTCGGGCGTCTGGCGATGGTTCTGGGAGCGCCACGCCAGGAGACAGTTCAGAGAGCGTTATGACGCAGGGTTCCACGTCGTCCGCCGAGGCAGCCTCAGCGGGCACTGGGGCCAGCCAGACGCTGAGCGCACCAGCTCCGGCCTGGCAGGCTGGCACTAGCCAGCCGCCGCCCCTGACCGCGCCTCCGCCGCCCAGGCCCGATGGGGGCCCGACCGCGACGTCGCCGATGGCGGCAGTGGCCGGTGCCGCCAACGGCGCACGCGGCCTAGCCGCGAAGGTCGGTGCCTCGTTCTCTAGCGTGACCAGGAATGCATCGAAGCCGAAGGCGCCTCCGAGGCCCCCAACAGCCTCGGTCCGGCGGCCGACTGGCCCCGGTACAGGCCTGCCGCCACGGACGCCACAGGGCGGCCGGACCCAGCAGGGCGGTGCTCAGACCCGCCGCGCGCTCCTCAGCCTGGAGCGGATCGAGCCGATGTCGGTCATGAAGTTCAGCTTCCTGATGTCGCTGGTCGGCTGGGTTGTGCTGTTCGTGGCCGTTGCCGTGGTCTACTTCGCGCTCTCCAAGCTCGGCGTTTTCACCAAGATCGAGCAGACCGTTGGGCTTATCACCTACAACAAGGACCATCCCGGTACTAACGCGGCTAGCTGGTTCAAGGCGTCTCGGGTCCTGGAGTACACCGCGCTGGTATGCACCATCAACGCGATCCTGTTCACGGCCCTGGCAACTGTCGGCGCGGCGCTGTACAACTTGGTGACGACCCTCACCGGCGGTATCGAGGTAACGCTCAAGGAATCCGACTGAGCAGCTAGTCCCAGCTTGCGGTAACCTATCCGGCGTGCCAGGCGCGGACCAGGTCGGCACGAGTACGGGCCTGTAGCTCAGACGGTTAGAGCGCTTCCCTGATAAGGAAGAGGTCAGAGGTTCAAGTCCTCTCAGGCCCACCCAGGAAATCCTTCACGACACTCCACAGCATCTCGCCCGAGCTGAGCATGTCGTTATGGCCGACCCCAGGAAGGCTGACCAGCCGAGCATGGTCTCCCATGGCTTTGGTCAGCTCGGTTGCCATCCAAGGCCGCGTGAGTGCGTCTCTTGACCCGCTGATGATCAGAGTCGGGCAGTCGATGCTCCTGGCCCTGGACAGGGCGTTGAATGGGCCAGTGGCGAATGAGGTCTTGCCGATGCGTGCCAGATCTATCGCGCAGGCGACCAGACTGGTCATCGGGCTGAGTAGTACTTGCGCTCTGATGTCGCGGCGACGGGCAAGATCGATCGCTACTGCGCTTCCGAGCGACCAGCCGATAAGCGTGATCTGGTCAACAGGTACCGATGCCTGCCGCTCCAGGTATGTGACGGCCGCATCCGCTGACCGGTAGCAACCATATTCTGAAGGTGATCCGGAACTGACGCCGAAGCCTGCGTACTCGACACAGGCGACCCCGTATCCGGCACTGCCAAGCCACCGTCGAACAGGCCACGTCCCGGTGACGGTCATGCCGATTCCATACAGGAATACGATCCATCGCTGATTGTCGGCCGGTGGTCGGATGATCAACGCGATGCGTTCGCCGCGGGTGGTCTCCTGCCAGACAAGTTCTTCTCCTGGCTGCAGGGTTCGCTCGACTAGCCCGACGTCGTCGCCCACGTGGTCGCCGCGCGTCTCCCGCATGGGCCGGAAGGTCTGGAAGGCGGTGATGGTGAGCCGGGAGATGAGGTCGCCGTTGACTCGTCGGGGGATGGCCGCGTCGGCGGTGGCCGCGTCGGCCAGGCCGCGGTCGAGAGGAAGGTGCCGGTTAGCCCGCAGCATCCCCTTAGCTGCCCGTCCCATGGCGATAAATGGTAAGCGCCATTCCTCTGCTCCGCTCCTGCGTCATCTAGCCGAGGTGGCGGCGGCGCGGCGGGATCCCTGGCAGGTCGTGATCAGTGATGCCCAGATCGCGGGCAATGCGCCGAAGCAGCCCGGTGAGCTGCTCTTGTTCGGTCTCACTCAGCGACGCGCCGAACCTGGCCTGGTGGACCCGGCTCGCCTCCTGGACCTTGGATAGCAAATCGCGGCCGGCCGGAGTCAGGTAGAGCGCGTGCGAGCGCCGGTCCGCCGGATTGCGTCGGCGCTCGACGAAGCCGCGGCCTTCCAGCTCGTCTACCAGGAAAACCATCTGCGTTGGGTTGAGCCCGATTAGCTCGCCGATGACCTGCTGGGCCTTGCCCTCGTTAGCAGCGAGCCTCGTGAGCATCCCGACGTGCCGCGGCTCCACACCGAGTGGGCCGAGCAGTTCGCCGAACTGCCGAGCTGCTTCCATGCCGAGCTGCACGAGCAGAAAGGCGAAGCCGCCGTGCTCGGGCGCCGCGCGATCTGCGGTTGCGTCCTCAGCCATGCCGGAATACTATCCCCAACGAAAATAGTTTTCGAGAGGAGATAATATGCGGACGGAGATCAACTGCGAACGGAGATCAACTGTGAGTGACCAACCGACGGGACGAGTCGGCGATCGCGTCAGTAGGCCGCGGCGACCGAGTAGCGAGGTATGCGGCGGGCGGCGGCAATGGCGATGACCGGCACGACGCCACGGCGTCGCACCGCAGCGACGTCTTCCCGTCAGCTCGCCGCGCTGCGCGGCAACACATTCGGGGCGCTGGCGATGCTGATCGTGCAGTTCGCGGTCGGCATCGTGGTCAACCTCTATGCGACGATCCCGGCCAAGGACCAGGGCAGCGGAATCGTCGGGGCGATCGGCCGCGCACTCACCAACGGACCCGCGTCGCTTGCCGCCCATGCCGGACTCGGACTGCTGATCGTCCTCGCCGGGGTCGCCCTGGTGGTGAGGTCGATAGTTACCAGGCACACTGCCAGCATCGTCCTCTCGGTGATCGGCCTGGCCGCGATCGTTTCCGCGGCGCTCAACGGCGCCAGGTTCGTTGCAGACGGCGGTCCAGCCAGCGCTTCGCTGGCAATGGCGCTTTCCACCGCAGCCGCCATGCTCTGCTATGCGATCGGCCTGCTCCTGCTCGGCTTCAGTCGGCCGTCAGCTAGCTAGGACCTCGCCTGCAGCGCGCCGACGGCGATGTCCGTTTCCCGGTAGCGCGGGGATATGTTGGAGGTGGCGGCGGAAACGACGTTGTCCTCGGCGTCGAGCCCTTTGAGCTCCGCGGGGCAGGCAGCCCACGGCGGCGACGTCATGTGAACCGTCCGTCCCAGGGCCGGGTCATTCGCGACCGGCAACAACTCACGCTGCTCCCCTGAATCCAGTTTCATGAGCAGCCGGTGGACTCGGGGAGTCAGACCGGACGACCACGCGCGCAGGCCCCGCTTATGCCCGCCCGGGTAAGTGCTGAGGTGCCGGCCGGGATCAAGCGGACGACCGCCAATTCCGCCTACATCGCGGCGGCCATCGCGGCGCACGGTCTCTAGGGAGGTGTCACAGCCGGTCGGCAGGTCTGTCTCGGCAATCACCGTCATGTGCGGCAAGGACGTGGATCATTCCTCGACCGGCCGACGGCGGGGCTAATGCCGAAGACGTGCTGACTAAAGCCTCTGCTCGTCACTGGGGTTCTCTCGATTGCCTGGAGTGGGAGCAGGGGCAAATCCGGCGGGATGGCGCAGGATGCGGTACTGCTATTCCGCCGACATAGCCAGGGGGGAGCTATGTGCAAATACATGATCAAGTTTTGTTATTCCAGTGGATCCTTGGCGCGCATGGTGAAGGTCATCGACGACCGGACTACTGCGGTCCGTACTCTGGTGGAATCCCTCGGCGGGCATCTCGACGCCATGTACTGGGACGTGCAGAAATCCTCGTCGTACGCAATCGCCGAGCTGCCAGACGCTGTTTCGGCGGTAGCCGCAATCAGTGCCGCGGCCAAGACAGGCGCATTCCTCAGCGTCGAAGCGGATGAACTGCTCACCGAAGATCAGATTCACGACGCTTTGGTTCTGGCGAAGGATGCCTCATCGGTCTACTACGCACCAGGGAGGTCGGCGGTCGAGTCTGACCCGCAACTGGTTGATGGTGAGATCGATCACTCGCTGGCCTGACGGTGGTCACGCCGGGTAGTGCGGGCTGTTTTGTGGCTGCCTGCTGGCCAGAAGTGTGATGTGCAGTCCAAGGTCACATCGGGATGTCATGAGGCCCCAGCCACCC
>Ga0335074_10012854_pt1 | contig 11752 bp, 7 predicted proteins | sample Lox_Sample_23_FD_206715 | JGI IMG/M metagenome (GOLD analysis project Ga0335074, IMG submission 206715) | Soil microbial communities from Loxahatchee National Wildlife Refuge, Florida, United States - Lox_Sample_2.3 | ecosystem: Environmental > Terrestrial > Soil > Wetlands | place: USA: Florida...
AACAATGTCATCGAAGTAGCCATTTATCCCCAAATAAATCAAAACAACCTGCTTTTCTACAGATAATGGCGAATATTGCGATTGTTTTAGTAACTCTGTTAGTGCGGCGCCGCGCTTAAGCAAATTTTGTGTAGCAATATCCAAATCAGCTCCAAATTGAGCAAAAAGAGCAACTTCCCGATATTGGGCTAACTCTAGTTTCATAGAACCTGCAACTTGCTTCATCGCTTTAATTTGCGCTGCCGAACCTACTCGGCTAACAGATAGCCCAACATTAATTGCAGGCCTAATACCTTTGTAAAATAAATCTGTTTCCAAAAAAATTTGGCCATCCGTTATAGAAATAACATTTGTTGGTATGTAAGCAGACAGATCACCAGCTTGTGTTTCGACAATTGGCAACGCAGTCAATGTACCACTACCTAGCATAGATGACATTTGTGCTGCTCGTTCCAAAAGACGTGAATGAAGATAGAAGACATCACCTGGGTAAGCTTCTCTTCCAGGCGGACGCCGTAACAATAGTGACATCTGGCGATATGCTGCTGCATGTTTGCTTAAATCATCATAAATAATTAAAGCATGCTGCCCAGAATCTCTAAAGTACTCACCAATTGCACAACCAGAAAAAGGTGCAATATACTGCATAGGGGCTGGTTCAGCTGCTCCAGCCAATACAACTACTGTGTATGACATAGCGTTGTTAGCATTTAAAATATTAACAAGCTGTGCTACTGTCGATTGTTTTTGGCCAATAGCAACATAAATACAAACAACCATTTCGTCATCCGTTTCATTAGCTTCAGCTTGATTAATAATTGTGTCTATTGCAATAGTTGTTTTACCAGTTTGTCTATCACCTATTATCAACTCACGTTGACCACGCCCTATTGGAACTAAACTATCTATAGCTTTTATTCCAGTTTGCAAAGGTGTATAGACAGGTTGCCTCGCGATAATACCAGGTGCTTTAACGTCTACTAGTCTCCTTTCTTCAACCAAAATTGACTCCCCTGAAACAGGCGCCCCCAAACCATCTACAACAAGACCGCATAAAGATGGTCCTACCCCAACGTCTAGAATTTTACCTGTTCTTGTAACTAAATCCCCAGCGCTTACATAGTAATCTCCAGCAAAAACTGCCACCGATACAAATTCTTTCTCCAAATTGAGTACAACACCTTTAATTTCACTTTCAATTACTACAAGTTCACCAGCCGCAACATTGCTAAGTCCGTAAACTCTAGCAATGCCATCGCTCATAGAAATAACGCGCCCCGAATCATTCAAAGATAAATTCTCAGCAGTTTCAGACTCAGCTATTGCATAATCCAAATAATTTATAAAATCTACAAAATCAGACATGGCAAAGAAATTATTAACTAATGTATTTCAGTCAAGTCTCTAAGGTAAATAACTAACAAAATTGTAAACACATATGCTTGCAAAATTGAAACAAACAGCTCCAATATAACAAAAAAACACAATAATGAAATCGGCAAACAGATAGAAACTAAATTAACAAACAAAGACACAGCAAACTTAATAAAAAAACCAAAAAATTGTAAACTTAATGATACAGACAAACTGCTAACATTTAGCACATCAAGCCAAATGGAATTCATACTAATAAACATATAGTCGTAGACACCGTTAATAGACAAATCAGCGTAATCGTACAACCTAAGTGAACCAAGTTGGGAAAAAGCCGCGGCTAAATCTGGTTTTTTAATAGTAGTCAGCATAATGCCATAAAATTCATAGAAAAATCTTGTACTAAAGTAAGTGTCCCATGTCAAATTTGCCACATCAAAATAATAAAATTTATTTAATAATACCTCCCAAGTATATGACAAATATTCCGGTTTCATAAGTGTATCAATATCAATTAAACCAAAATAGTATGACCCGTCACTAAATAATGTTTGAGTAAAGTGCGCCAGATACCTAGTCTGGTCTATGACTAAAAATGCGCTTATTACAGCACCATAATTCTGGTATGCATAATGTACACCGCTAAAATAAACCATAACCGAGCTACTATAAATAAACTGCGCGTAAGGCAATGCAATACTGCCTATAACAAGTTTTTTTAAAAAATTATCAAAAGACGGTGATATTGCAATGCCAGAAGACATTAATACAATAGCAAAACCAGCCAATATCTTTAACAAGACATGCCCAGCTGTCATATTGGCAAAAAGCCTTATTGCTAAACTGAAAGGCCGTGAAAAAAATGAAACAATTTCAATTGGTATTAATAAAAATGCTAATGCTACTGGTGCCTCTGGTGGAAAAAAAAGCCCTATAAAATTTATGCCATTGTCACGTATAGCAGTTATTAGTAAACCAATGAATGCAGAGAAAGAAAGAAAGAAAGTTAATGCAATTTGACTTGTAAGGGTAAAACTATATGGAAACAATCCTAGTAAATTGGCGCTTAAAACAAATATAAATAGTGTAAAAATATATGGAAAAAAGTGGTGATTGTCAAATTCTAAATTAGTAGCAACTATATTATAAATAAAATTATAGATAGATTCTATACAAAATTGGCTAGTTGTCGGTATTACCCTCAAATCAAAAATGCTAAGCGTAAATAACAGTATTATCACACATAACAAAAATAATACAAATACTGTATAATTTGTGACTGGCACCCCAATGAATTCTGCAACATGAAAAAATCCTTTAAGTATGGCAACTTCGAATTGTTCTAAAGGTGAACGCATATGTAACATACTATTTGACTATTTGTTATTATTTCAAAGCTCAAATCAAATAAATTGAGGCGCCAGCCAGATTCGAACTGGCACACATGGTATTAAAAACCTGTGCTCTCTCCAATTAAGCTATGGCAACCAGCAATATGTTTAAAATAAATTGCTTTGTGCCATATATATGGCATCAAGTGGGGTAATGGCACGATTTATTTAATCTCACTTCAGCCGCAGCTTCCGCTACGACCACCTTGTTACGACTTCGCCTCAATCGCCAGCTACACGATAATCGCCGCAGCACTACTATGCCAGCATTTAATTGCCAAATGGCAAAAAACCACGCTATTGGACGAGCATATGTAGATTAATCAACGATTTTACGGCAACTGACTACCATGGCGTGACGGGCAGTGTGTACCGGATCTGTTTAACGTTTCACCGCAACGTGCTGATTCGCGATTACTAGCGATTCCTTCTTCATACCCTCGAGTTGCAGAGGGCAATCCGAACTGAGATATCTTTTACGGATTTACTCAAGCTTACGCAATTGTAACCTACTGTAGATACCAATGTAGCACATGAGTAGCCCAGTCTATAAGGGTCATACGGACTTGAAGTCATCCTCACCTGCCTCTTGCGATATAATGCAGCAGTCTCTTTACAGTCCTTAGGTCAACTGATTAGCTGATCTACTAGTAAGTAAAGATAAGGGTTATGCTCGTTAAGGGACTACACCCTCCACCTCACGGCACGAGCTGACAACAGCCATGCAACACCTGTCTCAACCTGATCACCGATACGTCTATTTCGGCAAACAACGACACGGAGTTATGTCGATGAGATGTCAATTACTGGTAAGTTTCCGCGCGGATTGTCGCATTAAACCACATGCTCCACCGCTTGTTCAGATCCCTGTCACTTCTTTTGGGTTTCAGCCTTGCGACCGTAATCCCCAGGCGGGGTGTTTTAAGCGTGTGCTGTATTCACAAAACATTACGCCTATAATATAGAAAATGTTTAATGCTAACACCCATCATTGACAGCATGGACTACTGGGGTACCGAATCCCATTTGATCCCCATGCTTTCACACCTCAGCGTCAGTATCAAGCTGGTTGATTGCCTTCACTTTTGGCCGTCTTCCTGATATCTGAATATTTTATCATTACACCAGGAGTTCGATCAACCTGTTTTAGATACTCCAGTCTAATAGTTTCCATACCCTTCATAGCATTACTATGACCTTTAAGCATAGACTTAAAAGACAGCCTACGTGTCCTGAACGCCTAGTCATGTTGAATAACACTCGCCCCCTCCGTATTACCGCGGCTGCTGGCACGAAGTTAGCCGGGGCTTCTACTACAGGTAACATCATCATTCTCCCTGTAATATCGGGCTTTACAACCAGTCGGCTGGTCATCACCCATTAGGCATTACTGGATCAAGCTTTCGCTCATTGTCCAAGATTCCCCACTGCAGCCCCCCGAAGGGGTTTGGTCCGTGTTTCAGTTCCAATGTGGTTGTACAGCCTTTCAGCCCAACTAGAGATTATTGGCTTGGTGGGCCCTTACCCCGCCAACTACCTAAACCCATGCCAGCTAATCCAGTAGCGATTAATCTTTCAAGCTATCCGGTATTGATCTAGAGAAAACCACCAATATTGCCAATCAATCTTTTTAAAATCAACTAGCTCATAGCGCCACTCAGCAACGTATCCCGGACTACTGGGTATATTCCGACACTTTCTCACCCTGACGCCGCTGAGCAATAAAATGCCCCGCTCGACTTGCATGTGTTCGAAATATGCCTATTAGCATTCATTCTAAACCAAGATAAAGTTAACCATCAATTTACATTAGAGCGGACTAGCCAGCTCTATAATACTAATAACGCCTATTACCATTACCCCACAAGAATACCAACTAAATGCACAGGCGGTTTGAAGCAATTATTAACGCGTAAGCTCCCGCCAAAATAAAAAGCTAAAAGTCACCTATTTATAGCATACTCGTCAAAAACCAAAAAAGCGCTTAATAAATTCATGAATCGCTTTAAACATTGGCGTAGATTCAACTATAATATGAAAATTGTGCCAAAGAGACCAGTAAACGAATGACAACGCTATCCAAAAATATGCAATATAAAGAATTGTGCCAAAGTCCCGGCGCTTAATAGCGGCTATAAGTATTACGGCAAAAGTTCTGATGTATAATATCCTAAAAGTAACAATAAGTCTTAGTATGTGCATAATAAATGAAGTTATTATAACCATTGTTGGTCTTTGCAGCCTTATTTTAATACCTAGGCCAGCATATCCAAGCCTTTTAAAATTTGACAACTTTTCATTTTGAATTTCTTTCATCCTGATATTGTATTTAATCCAGCTAAACTTTTTCTCATTAATGAATTTTTTGGCCTTTGCATACTTAAGTCTGGTTCGTTCTAACCGAAGCTGTTTTGGAGGTTTATGCCTATTTTTTATACTGAACCCCATATATAAACAAGTATGAATAAAAATAACCATACAACATCAACAAAATGCCAGTACCAAGCTGCCGCCTCAAACCCAACATGATGCCTTCTGCTAAAATGAGCATTTGCCGCTCTATAAAGAGCTACCAACAAAAATAACGTTCCAATTATTACGTGAAGACCGTGAAAACCAGTTGCCAAATAAAACACTGACGCGTAAATACCATCTGAAATATCAAATGGCGCAGCAACATACTCAGTAAACTGAAAATAAGTAAATAGTAAAGCTAAAACTATAGTAGTTACTAGCCAAACTGACGCGCCATTTATGTCAACAAGCAAAATACGAGTATGTACATATGTAACTGTAACACCTGAAGTAAGTAAAATTAATGTATTAAGAAGTGGAACAGAATATGGGTTCAAAGTTTTAAATCCGAAAGGCGGCCAGATTCCACCTATTTCGATAGACGGCGCTAAACTAGAATGCAAATAAGCCCAAAAAAATGAAACAAAAAACATAACCTCAGAAATAATAAATAAAACCACACCTAGCCTTATACCTGCGGCAACTTTAGTTGTGTGCAAGCCCTGATATGTTGCTTCACGCACTATATCACGCCACCAGACAAACATTATCGATACAGTGAACAGTAGGCCGAAAACTAAAGTCTTGCCACCTGACGAAAATGAATGGAAATATGAAACGGCCCCCAAAACAGTCGTTAAAACTGCTATGGATAATAAAAAAGGCCAAGGACTTGGATCAACAATGTGATACGGGTGTCTATTAAAACCCCTTGCGAACAAAAACTTGTGTAGTCGCCCGCAATTCCTATAACAAAGATCGTAAATGGAGGCACCGTCAGATAATTTGTCCAAACCAACATGTTGAATCAACAACATTGAACGCTGCTCCTCATTCAGACCAACTCTGCTAAAAATTTCCAGGAACTCTCGACGATGACGAATAAGAGCGTAATCCGTCAATATCCCCAAACTAATAAGGATTTCTTTAATAAGCGTGACGTATTGTAAAAACTCATTATATATTATTTTAGCAATTTTACTAATGTTAACTGATTTAATAATAGTATTCATCGAAGTCTTCATCGAAGTAGCTGGCCATGGCCATGTCGAAGTCCCTATCGGGATCCTCCTCTTCTAGCCCCTCTTCTAGTATAGCGCTGTAAAGGCGAAGGGTACGCAAGGTGTGAATATTCTCACATAATGTATTGTAATTTAATTCTGTTAGCTCTAATTCTGCCCTATACACATATTCTTCCAATGCATCAAGATCTTCATCATCCTCCTCTTCAAGAACATCGTTGTCAATACTGCCTTGACCAAGTTCGTCGTGGCCGCCGTCAACATCTATATTTTCCTCACCCTCATCAATGTCATACTCTTGATTGAAAGGTAAAATAGGAGCCCAATACTCATCGTTCGATACTCTGGAATCACAAGTGTCAATCCCGAAGTCAAATGCGTCGTCGTCGTCGTCGTCGTCGTCAACGCAGAACAACACATGTTCTGCCGTTTCATTCTGAGGACTAACAAAGAGCAAAAAGTCGTCGTCTGCCATACACTCTGCCATATACTCTGCCATATACTCTGCTTCTTCCAATACTTTGTCGTTAACATGATACAGTTCGGTATCCATAGTAAAAACCTCGTCTAACTCATCAACTAAATCCTCACTTAACTTGTTAGTTCCATCCACAAATGACAACACATCATTTGATTCTTGCTCATTTGCAGCAAGTGATAACGAAAACAATACAGGGTTATCTGAATAATCAGAGTCATCGTCAGGGTTATCTGAATAATCAGAGTCATCGTCAGGGTTATCTGAATAATCAGAGTCATCGTCAGGGTTATCTGAATAATCAAAGTCATTAAAACTTAAGTCACCAGGCCCATCAGAATGAACTAAACGCAGCGCTGGATCCAAAATATCAGATTCTGAGATACCGTTGTCATTGAATGCAGCCAACGAAAAATACATCTCATTATGCTCAACCACTGGATTCAGACAACTACAAACGTCGTCGTCGTCGATAGACAAGTAGGCTATGTCAGAATTTTCTGGATCAATAGACAACTCACTTGTGAAACCAAAAGTATCTTTGGCAACATTGGTAGAATAATTGACATCACGTTCTAGCCTAGTAACAGGAATAACTTCACCTGAGTTTGTGGTAATTGCATTAAGCATGTCATCAAAAGTTCTAAAACTATCAACTGTACCGACCACTCCTGGCATCGCTATGATGCAACCAAATTCCTGACTATCTGGCGTATTGGAATCAGTGCTGGCATTGTCGCTGCATACTAAACAAGTGTCAAATGAACTAACATCATTAATGGTGTGCGCGATATGTATGTCAAATGCGTCGGGGGAAGAAACCAAGTCTAATTCCCCTAGTTTTGAAAAAACTCCTAGCATTATGCTAGACATATTTTTTTCTAAATTCTGCAAATTTTGGGTAAACGCATTGATGAGAGCTAACTCTTTCTCCAATTCATTAACAACCATTAAAGATATAGCAAAATTATAGAATGCCCCGTCCAAACTATGATGATTATTATAGACATAATCAATTAAGCATTCAGAGTCGCTTATTGCTATACTGAATACATCTAGCGCGACAAAATCAACGAGTTCAAGCCTAGAAAAGACTGGGAATTGCTCATCCTTTGCCAGCTCACTTAAAAAATCAGACACTACATATGACAATGTAGCAATAAATACTAGCAGTATAGCTGCCAGCAGCATTTCATCCGAAATACTGATACCAGCAAATGTAATAGCGCAAATAAGCAATAAACCGGCTAAAACCATACAATGCGTATAACTTGCAGCAAATGCGTAGCAGCACTACAGATTAGTAGCCAGTACGCTAGAATGCAAATAAAATTAAAAAAGCCATCATAAGAGCAAAGAGCCCCATAGCTTCGGTTAACGCGAAACCTAATATTGCGTACCCCATCAAAGTTCTAGACATATGTGGGTTTCGAGAAACAGCTGTCATCAAGGAACCGAAAACAATTCCAATTCCAACACCTGCACCTGCCAACCCAATAGTTGCCAGACCGGCTCCAATTAATTTTGCAGAAGCTACAGACATAAGTTATAAAAAAATAAATACAAATAAAACAAACTGGCTCATATTTTATTTTTCGCATAATTTTAGTACAAGTTAGCTGCACTGGTCGCCCAGCTTACACACCTTGCCTATCACAGAATAGTTTGTTCTGTATGCATATGTAATTCAAGGTTAGAATTCCCAACTAAATTGCAATCATCAGTTATTCCATCCATGCTTAGCTACCCGGCGATGCACATAACTATTCAACCGGCACACCATAGGCATGTGCTCTCCAATCCTCTCGTACTAGGATAAAATACCTTGTTTTACGTAAAAACACCAGATAGGAACCGAACTGTCTCACGACGTTCTAAACCCAACTCACGTATCTCTTTAATCGGCGAACAGCCGAACCCTTGGAACCCCCTGCAGCTCCAGGATGAGATGAGTCGACATCGAGGTGCCAAACGGCCCCGTAGATCCGGTCTCATGGGAGCCATTAGCCTGTTATCCCCGGCGTACCTTTTATCCGTTGAGCGACGCCCTTTCCATTCAGCAGCGTCGGGTCACTATAGCCGACTTTCGTCCCTGCTCGATTTGTCAATCTCACAGTCAAGCAAGCATATATTATTGCATTCAACAACTGCGTTCTGAACAGTTGGAGCTTACCTTATGCACGCCTCCGTTACTTTTTAGGAGGCGACCGCCCCAGTCAAACTGTCAACCATACTATTTCAAGCCATTGCTATTGGCAATTAGCACACAAAAATAAAACGGGCAGTCTCACACTTAAGCCTTAGCTCCTGCCTGGTATACATCTAATTAATGTGTACGAAGTAAAGCTACAGTAAAGGTGCACGGGGTCTTTCCGTCTCGGTGCTTATAGACCGCATCTTAACGGTCATGTCAATTTCACGGAAATGACGCTGGAGACAGCGGGGAAGTCGTTATACCATTCATACAGGCCGGAAATTACCCGGCAAGGGATTGCGCTACCTTAGGACCGTTAGAGTTACAGCCGCCGTTTACCGAGGGTTACATTCCGAGCATATACTCTTCCTTTGTACCTGCGGCACCGGGCAGGCATCAGTACCTATACACGATGTCTCCATCTAGCAGATACCTGTGTTTTTAGTAAACAGTCGCCACCCCCTCTCTGATTATGCCAATCAATGCAACTTGATACTTAATTTAAAAAATCAAATACCAAAGCCCATCAACTGGCCCCCCTTCTCCAATGTTACGGGGTCAATTTGCCGAGTTCCTTCAGCATCATTAATTCCACGCCTTAGTAGTACATACTAACCCACCAGTGTCGGATTTGGTACGGTTACATTTAGTTTTACCCAAATGTATATTCTGGTTTTTTTCTTGTAGCTAGTCTAAGCAGTAAGCCCATGTTACCAAGGCTTACTACTCAACGATCTAACTCGGCCACCAGATACCCATCAGTTGCTGCTTTCGCATCGCCTAAGGGTCCGCCTAACTCTACTGCCCTTGGTAAGTTAAGTAGAAAACTATGGGTTTACGGCGGTGATGATTTACACCACTTAACGTTACTCATGCCGGTATTCTCTCTTCTGATACCTCCAGCCAACATCACTATTGGCCTTCAATCAGCATACAGAATGCTCTGCTACCAAAACAACCTCAACCTTTGATATCAATATATCAATACAGTTTGCGCTACGCTGGTGTTTATATGAACTAGCAAAGCAGTCCCATTACGTTTCCTGTCCTTGCTATTCTTTGGCATTTTCTAAACCACCAACCATAGCTTGGTTGCTTTCCACAGCTTCGGTAAATTGTTTTAGCTTCGTTACATCAAGTCGGCGCCATTCTATAGTGGCCGGTGAGCTCTTACGCTTTCTTTAAGGGTGAGCTGCTTCTGGTCCTACCCCCCGGTATTTAAAATAAAAATAGTGCCTTGTCACTTAACAGTTTTTTAGAAACCTTAGCTTGTGGTCTGGGCTGTTTCCCTCTCGAATATAGATCTTAGCACCTACATTCTGCCTATGGTAGAAGGATCAAGCCTTTGAACAAAAATCCACCTTTATTGGAAGAAGAATGTCTTAAGGCTAAGTGATTTGGTATTACTAGTTTAATTAAAGCAAGTAAGGCTTCTGGCCCCCAAAACTTTAACAAGAGCTTTACCCCCAACATCCTATAACTACCACGCCCTACCTAAATAGATTTCGCAGAGAACCAGCTATCTCCAAGTTTGATTAGCCTTTCACCCCTAACCACAGCTCGTCCCAATCTATTGCCACAGACACGAGTTCAATCCTCCCGCTACTACTCCTCGCAGTAGGTTCAATTTGGCCATGGTTAGATCACTTGGTTTCGGGTCTAAACCATTTGATTAGAATACATATATTGACATTGCAACTCAATTTCTTTACGCCTACGCTTATCAGCTTAAGCTTACCAAATAGTTTAACTCACCGACCCATTATACAAAAGGTACGCTGTAACCAGACTAATATTAATAATAGCCCAGCGTCAACAGATACTATAGCAATCGATTTCATATTACACCCGTTTCAACAATATAAACGTATATAAACCCTTTCCCTCGCGGTACTTCACTTCGCTATCGGTCACTGTAAACTAGCTGGGTTTAGAAGATGGTACTCCTGTTATCGATGAAGCGCGCAGCCCCCTCTACTTACCACTGACATGTTAGCCTAGTACGGGGCTAATACCCTCTGCGGCACTCTTCCAGGCTAATTCTGTCACCCAAAGCCGCGTTCGCTCGCCACTACAAACGGCTTCTCTATTGATTTTCCTTCCACCGGTTAGTGAGATGTTTCAGTTTACCGGGTTGTTAATTAAGGTTTCCCTTTGGGAAGCTACGGGTTACAGTTTGCTGATCTAGCCGTAGCCTTTCGATTTTTAATCGCCCTAAAATTACAGTGCCATGGTATCCGTCGATTGCTACATGAAAAATAGAATATTAAAGCCAGTAACTTTGCCAATTTGCTAGATCTTCAACAAATAACAGATAAATGAGCTGTGAGCCGCCAACCGGATTCGAACCAGTACCATGCGGGGCATGAGCCCGTTGCTCTAACCATTTAAGCTATGGCGGCATCGACAGTGCTCATCAGCGTCGCTACTTAAAGCCACATTTATACGGTAGCCTTAAATAGCTTACTAGGCCCAAAAAAGCCTAATAAGAAACATCTCATGTCTGGACAATCGCTAACCGTATTCCTCAAAGACGTTGTTTCTTAGAAACTGTGTGGTACTAGACCCATTCGACGCTAGACTGCACCACTAAGGATGTAGTGGTGAAAGTCGAACTATTCAAAAAACGTAATAAGCATCGCTGTCAAAATTTGTAAATCCACAGAATGTTGCGTGGCATTTACAAAGTTTTTTTGTATACTATTTATTATATTAAGAAAAAATTATAACAAAATAGTATAGCGCAAATAAAATCAGACATTGCAAAAAAAAGAATACC
>Ga0335074_10012855_pt1 | contig 11751 bp, 9 predicted proteins | sample Lox_Sample_23_FD_206715 | JGI IMG/M metagenome (GOLD analysis project Ga0335074, IMG submission 206715) | Soil microbial communities from Loxahatchee National Wildlife Refuge, Florida, United States - Lox_Sample_2.3 | ecosystem: Environmental > Terrestrial > Soil > Wetlands | place: USA: Florida...
ACGTGTGCCTCGACCGGCCAGCCGTTGACGCCGATCGTGTCGGCGAAGTCGGCGCAGCCGAGCACGTCCTCCTCGGTGAGCTGGTAGGCGCCGATGATCCGGCGGGTCTCGCGGATGCCGATCTGCGGGGCGATGTCAACGATGTAGGAGTCCTCGAACCCCGGCGTGCGGTCCCTGATGAACGTGAACGCGTCGAGGGCCTGCTGGCGGCCGATGAGCTCGCCCCGCGTGAGCTCGTCGACGTCGGTGCCGTCGATCGCGCCGCCATCCTCCGTGCGCAGCTGGGTGAGGTTGGCCCGCCATTCGAGCGGGTTGCGCTGCGGCCGGACGATCGGCTTCTTCCGCGGGAACGTGTGCGTGCCCGCCTTCTCCGCCTCGTCCATCAGCCGCTCGACCGTGCGCCACGGCGCCGGGCCAGCCTTGGCGACGTCCACGCCGTTGATGCGGAACATCAGCGACGGGTACATCATCCCGTCGATCGGCGGCGCCTTCTCCCAGGGCACCCCGGCCCAGGCGGCCAGGTCGCCGTCCCCTGAGCCGTCGATGAAGAACCGGCCGCGCACCGCGTGCCGGCCCGACTTGGACTCGATCAGCACCGCGTCGATCGTGTCGTCGGCCTTCATGACCGCGCCGACGGCCATCGCGTGGAAGAGGATCCGCGCGCCGGCCCCGGTGACCAGCTCGTCGGCGGCGATCTTGTACGCGGAGATGTCGAACGCCTGCGCCGCGATCCCGTCCGCGATCGTCAGGTGCGGCGTATTCAGCCCGTCCAGCTTGACGAGCCGGTCGAGCAGCTCGTCCGCCAGGCCGCGGATCACCCGCACGTCCTCGCCGTAGGTCCGCGCGTGCAGCCCGCAGAACGTGGAGAGGCCGCCGGCCGTGCCGGCCCCGCCGAGGAACCCGTACCGCTCGATCAGCAGCGTCGCGCACCCGGCCCGCGCCGCGGCCGTCGCCGCCATGATCCCGGCCGGCCCGCCGCCGACCACGACGACATCGAACTCCCCGTACACCGGCGTCTGCCGGCCGGGCTCGGTGATCATGCTGCTGGTCAAGCTCTCTCCCTGGCGTCCGATACCGCGAACCGCTACGTACCGAGCTTCGTCCAGCGTCCCGTGGCGGGGCAAGAGCACGGCGAGATCGGACATGACCCCGGCGCCAGCGCGACCGGTGCACCTTGTTATTGAATTGGTTGCTCCATATTCTGATCAATGGGAAGATGTTTCAATATGAGGCGAACTGCGCGCTTCCGGCAGCAGGGCATTGCAATTACGGCTGTGGCGATGGTCCTTCTGTCGGTTTCGGTCGCGGGATGCACGGGCGGGCCGACGCCTCTCACGGGCCCAGGCTGTGCGACCAGTTCGGGCGCATGGCCCATGTACCAGGGCAATCCGGCCCGTTCGGCCGACGCCTGCTCCTCGATCAGCGCGTCCAACGTCGATGCCACAATTCCGCGCTGGTTTTTCCCGACGGCGGGTAATGTCACCGCCACTCCCGCTGTCGTGAATGGCACGGTGTACGTGGGCGACTCCACCGGCGTCTTCTACGCCATAAGTCAGTCAACCGGTCATGAACTGTGGAAATTCACGGCGACTTCGCCGCAGTCTTGCTTCCTCGACACGCCTGATCCGCATACGGCTGCCCATGAGGCTGGCTTCGGCGCGATAATCTCGTCCGCTGCGGTGGAAACCGTCGGGGGCAAGCGCACGGTCTTCGTGGGAGCGGCCGGCGCTGTCTTCGCCCTCGATGCGAGTACGGGGCAGTGCCTGTGGGCCCAGGACACCGATCCGGCTAAACCGGCCAGCCCCATCGAGGTGGAGTCCTCGCCCGTCGTCGATACCGCGGTGAACCCGCCCGAAGTGCTGATCGGGAACGACGACAACGGCGTCGCAGGACTCGCTGTGACCGGCCTGATGGCGTTCAACGCGCAAACCGGCGCCCTGCTGTGGAAGTACGAGCCCGAGCGTGACCTGACGCTGCGCCCGGGCCAGTTCGGCGGCTCGGACGCCGACACCCTCAGCTGCGGTGACGGCACCCCGGACACCGCCTACTGCAACTCGGCCAACATCCCGGACCTCGCGCCGAACTCGGGCACGTACGCCGACGCGTGCGGCGACGTGTGGTCCTCACCCGCGCTCGACGAGTCGTTCACCGACCCGGCCGGCCAGAACACCTTTGCGGGGTCGGGCAGTCGGCCCCCGGGCTGGTACCCCAAACAGGTCACCGGCACCGGAAAGGCCGCCAAGGACGGACTGGTGGTGTTCGGCATCGGCAACTGCGCGGCCAAGCCCGACCCGGCAGAAGCCGAGGCCCATGGCGACTACGTGGACAACCAGAGCGTGTTCGCTCTCGATCCGGTGACCGGCGTCCGGGTGTGGGATTTCGTCGAGCCCTACAACGCCTACGACAGGAACCCGCAAGAGACGGACGGCGGCGACGACGACTTCGGCAGCAGCCCCGTCCTGGCCACGATTCCCTCCTCCGGCCTCAAGGCGGCGTGCCCGGGCTCCGCCGGCGGCACCGGCCTGGTGATCGAGGGTTCTAAGGACGGCTACGTCTACGGGCTTTGCGAGGCCACCGGCACCACTGTGTGGTCAGCTCACATCGCTCAGGCGGGACAGCTAGACCAGGCCACCGTCGGCTCGATCGGGGGCTACATCGCATCGGGGTCGCTGGGCGTGGTCAACGGCAAGGCCGCCGTCTTCTTCGTCGCGGCGTGGCCGCTGCCGTTCACCAACGCGGGGATATTCACCAAGGGCGACACCAACATAGCCTCCTGTCCCGGTGCCATTCTGAACAAGCTGCCGTTGCTGCCAGCCTGCCCGGACCTCAGCCTCCTCACGCACCCTTCCCGCCTGATCGGCCTGGCCGCGGTGGACGCGGCCACCGGGAAAGTGGACTGGCGGACGCCGGCACTCCCCACGGCCGCGGCCACGACCTACACGAACGGCGTCGTCTTCTCGCCACAGGCCCTGGCCTTCGGCATCGTGGCCTACAACGCCGAGAACGGCGCCCCGCTCTGGGCGTTCCCCATCGGCGCCGCCCCGTCGTCGGGGGCCGCCATCGCGGGCAGCGGCGTCTACCTCGGGGCGGGTAGCTCCGTCGGCACGGTCGACGGCAAGGAGGTGCCGCCGCAGGCCACCGGTGTCTGGGGCTTCACCGACCAGCAAGGCGCTAAGCAAAGTCCGGCGCCTGGCTCCTAACGGCCCGTCTCCGCGGTGGGCGCCGGGCCCATCAGGCGATTGGGTGTCGTTTCGCGCCTAAGCCGGGTCCGTTCTGGATGACGGGAAAGAGCGGCCCGTGATGACCGGGACCCGGCGGGATCGCGGTACCACGGACCAGCCCTTCGCTACTTCTCCTCGACCTTGACGATCGCCGGCGCGCGGTCGAAGGGGCCGAAGGTCTCCACGATCGAGGACACGCCGGCGTTGGGGGCGCCGGCCACGACGATCTGGACCGCCTCAGGCGAGGTGATCAGCTGGACGGGGGTGTCCGGGTCGTCCGGCACCTCCTGCGGCAGGGCGTCCGGGTGGTCGGCGGGCAGCCGCCAGCCGGTGCCCCCGGCGATGGCCTCCTTCCCGGCCGCGGCCATGTCCCGGTAGGTGCGCCAGCCCCGTTCGGCGATGGCGGCCCGCACGTCGTCCTTCGACCAGCCGTGCTTGTCGAACAGGCGGGCGTGTTCCGGGTTCAGCACCACGTAGCCGCTGGCCCGTGCCCGCACCAGCGCGCCGGTGCGGCACAGCGAGTCGGCGAAGTCGGCGGCGAGCACCTCGGGGGCGGTGGTGTGCCTGGCCTCGATGTGCAGCACCGAGCGGATGACGGTCGCGGAGACGGCGCTGTCGCCGGGGCCGGTGCCGTTGTCCGCGGCCAGGCTGGGCCAGGGGGAGTCCTCCTCGTTCTCCGCGATGCAGCAGGAGTACTTGGCCGGGGTGCCCTGGGTGGCCTGGTCGAACACGTGCGGCTTGAGGCCGAGGCCGTTGATCGCGCCGAGCCTGATCGCCCGGCCGATCGTCGCGTTGGCGCGGAACCCCGATCCCCACACGTTGCCCCGGGAGTTCAGCCCGAGCCGCTGCCGGACCGGCCCGTAGACCACGACGAACGGGGCGGTCCCCGTGGTGGACTGCCAGATGGACCTGGTCACCATGCCGTCGCGCAGGAACGCGTCCCAGGCGGCGAGCACGACGGGGAAGTAGGACGGCAGGCACCCGGCCAGCGCCGCGTTGATCGCGGCCAGCCGGACCGTGAGGTTCTTGTTGAGGTGCGGCATGGGAATGAGCACCTCGTCCGGAGGGCGCCCTGTCGTCGCCAGGAACTCCGCGAGGTAGGACTCGGTGACCGGGACGACGGGCAGCCCGTCGGTCCAGCCGCGGGAGTAGTAGTAGTCGATCGCCCGGCGGGCTTCGGTGGCGTCGATCTCGGTCACGCCTGCGTCACCCCCAGGTAGGTCAGTCCGGCGCCGAGCACCCGGAGGATGTCGGGCAGCGCGGCGCGCGCCATGTCGTCGATCTCCTTCTCGGTGCGGCTGGCGATCGGGTGCGGCACCGCCACGTACTGGTAGCCGGGGAACCCCATCTGGTTCGCCATCGCCTCGGCGGTGATCCTGAAGGCATCCGTGCACAGGCTGACAGCGGGGATGCCGGCCCGCTCCAGCACGATCCCATCGGCCAAACTGGCCGCGCTGCACGAGCCTCAATCGCCGATGGCGGCGACCGCGAAATCGCAGTTGTGCAGCATCTGCTGGACGACGGACTCCTCGACGGGCGTGCCGAAGTAGCCCTTGGCGAACATCCTGATCTCCCGGACGCCGTACTTCTCCTGCAGCTCGCGGCCGACGGCGCGGAGGATGGTGGCGCCGTTCGGCTTGGTGTTGTCGAGCAGGCCGACGACGAGGCCCCGCAGTGCCTGGGGGCGGGGGGCGAGTGAGGTGTTGGTCGCCCGCTCGCTGTCTCCTGTGGGGTCGAGTAGCGGTTCTGGCATGCGGTTATCCCTTCGGTTAGCCCTTCACGAGTTCCAGGGCCCTGGCGACCACGCCGGCCACCGTCAGCCCGTAGTACTCATACAGCTCGGCGGGCACACCCACCTCGAGGTCGACGTCGGGCAGCGCGCACTGCGCGAGGTCCGCGACGATCTTGTGCCGCGCGACGGTCTCCGCGACGATGGCGCCGATGCCGCCGTTGACCGTGTGGTCCTCGACGGTGAGCACCTTGCCCGTCCTGGCGGCGGTGTCCACGATGGCGGCCTCGTCGAACGGCTTGAGGTACGCGCCGTCGTAGACGTCCGCGGCGACCCCGTGCTCGGTCTTCAGGACGTCCGCGGCCTGAACGGCCAGGCCGACACCCATGCCGTGCGCGGCGATGGTGAGGTCGCCGCCTTCCCGCAGCCGCGGCCAGGTGCCGCGCGCGATGTCCGGCACCGTGTCGTAGACCGGGTCGACCGCCTCGGCGATCCGGATGTAGACCGGGCCGGCGCAGTCGGCGGTGGCCCGCATCAGCGCGAGCACCGCGTTCTGGTCGGCGGGGGAGACCACTGTGGTGTTGGCGAAGGTCCGGGCGATCGCGATGTCCTCCACCGCGTAGTGCGACGTGCCGAAGTAGCCCATGGCGAGACCGGACAGCCGCCCGACGAGCCGGACCGGCAGGTGGTTGTAGTCGGCGTCGGTGCGCCACTGCTCGGCCGTCTTCAGCACGCCGAACGGCGACATGGAGAAGATGTACGGCACGTACCCGCAGGCCGCGAGGCCGGCGGCGACGGAAACCGAGTTGGTCTCCGCGATGCCGAGCTCGATGTACCTGCCGGGGAACGCCTCGCGGAACTCGGCCAGCGTGTTGGACAGGTCCGCGGTCATGGTCAGCACGCGGTCGTCCCCGGCGGCGATCTCGGCGACCGCGTAACCGGACGGGTTGGCTTTGAGCGCGGTGTCCCTGTCGATGTCGGAGAAGACGTCGACCATCTTCCGCTCGGTGGGCTCGCTCACCGCACGCTCCCTTCCGCCAGTTCCATCCGGGCGGTGATCTCCGCGACCACGTCGGCGTACTGCTCGGGGCTGAGCAGGCCGAGGTGCCAGGCCTGCGGCTGCTTCTCCATGAAATCGACGCCGTGCCCCTTGCGCGTCCTGGCGATGACCGCCGTCGGCTGCTCGCTCGTCGCGGCGTCCGGCAGGCCGTCGAACGTCGTCTTGAGCGTGGCGATGTCGTGCCCGTCGATCTCCTGGACCTGCCAGCCGAAGGCTTCGAACCGCTTGCCGAGCGGTTCGATGTTCATCGCCATCGAGGTCGGGCCTGACCCGGAGAACCCGTTGGCGTCGACGATGGCGATCAGGTTGCCGAGCTTGTAGTGCGACGCCGCCATCGCGGCCTCCCACACCTGCCCCTCCTGCAGCTCGCCGTCGCCGGTCAGCACGAACGTCCGGTAGTCCCGGCCGGACAGCCGCCCCGCCAGTGCCATCCCGGTGCCGACGCTGAGGTTGTGCCCCAGCGATCCCGAGGAGAAGTCGATGCCGGGGGCGAGCTTCATGTTCGGGTGGTCGTTCAGCGGCGAGCCGACCTTGCCGAACTGCTTGAGCAGCGCCTTGTCGTAGAAGCCGAGGTCGGCCAGGACGGGCCAGAGCCCGGTCGCGACGTGGCCCTTGCCGAGCAGGAACCTGTCCCGGTCGGCCCAGCGCGGCTCGCCGGGCCGCAGCCGCAGCGCGTGGTAATACAGCGTCGCGACGATCTCCGCGCAGGAGAAGGTGGAGGAATAGTGGCCGAGCCCCGCCTGCGCGATCAGGTCGATCGTCTGCAGCCGGATCCAGTCCGCCCGCCTCGCGAGCTCGGTATCGGAAGCCGGCCGCCCGCGCTCCAACGTGATGTCTTCTGGCATGAGGTCAGCCTAAATTCGGCCTAACTTGTTGACAATATGACCTGTGATCAGCGTCGACGGCACTTGGGCTGTGTTCGCGCACAGCGCCGCCGTCACGGCCGGCGACATACCCACAGGTAACCTGCCGATTAAATGGGGATCGCTCATGCCCTGCATAAGGAACGTGAATATTCGCGGTGCTGAAATTCCCGTCCGGCGGGCCGATGGCTATGTGCCGGGGCGACAAGATTGCCTGGCGGGAACTGCCGCGTGGCGATAGTGATCGAAGCGATACGTGAACTCGCAGGCCAGGCTGTTGACATGCTCGCGGGGCTAGATCAACTCTGTACCATCGGCGACGCGGTCTCATTCAGACCCCTGTGTGACATATGCGAGGACGCATGCAACGTTTCAGGAAAGGCAGACGGAACCCCCGGACCGTGCGTATCGCGTTCGGGGTACTGGCGGCGGGCGCGGCAGTGCTGCTCGCCGCCTGCTCGTCAAGCAGTTCAAGCTCCACGTCTGCGACCACTCCCGCGAGCTCGGCGTCATCGAGCAGTTCGAGCGGCGTGAACCTCTCCGCGCTCACGGCTGACGTCAACAAGTACGCGGCGATCCCGAGCTTCAGTGACTACGGGCCGCAGTACGGCGGCAAGGTGCCCAGCATCGCGAACCTGGCCGGGAAGAAGATCATGATCATCCCGGGCGTCAGCGCGCTGGCCGCGTGCGAGGAGATCGCGCAGGCCGCCGGGAACTTCGCCAAGGCAGCGGGCATGGTGCCGACGATCTTCGACAACCTGGGCACGACGGCTGACACGAACAGCGCGATCGAGGACGCGATCCACGAGGGATACGCGGCGATCGTCATGGGGTGCGCGATGGACCCGTCGCAGAGCGCGCCGGCGATCGCCCAGGCCCAGAAGGCCGGCATCGTGGTGGGCACCTACGGCGGGACACCGGACATGGACTCGCGGGCCGGGACCACGTACAACACCGATGACCCCTACGCGCTCGACGCCAAGCTGGCGACCGAGCAGGCGATCGAGCAGCACAACGGGCAGCCGTTCAACGCCATCGCGATCACGTCGACCGCGACGGGGCCCGCCACGGTGATCGAGGAGGACGCGATCCAGAGCACGCTGGCGGCGGACTGCCCGAAGTGCACGCTGAGCGCGGTGAACGTCGAGGTGCCTGAGTGGCAGACGCAGGTTGCCAGCACGGTGACCTCCCAGCTGCTTGAGCACCCGGACGTGAGCGTGCTGTTCCCCGACTACGCGGGCGAGCTGACCTACGTGCTCGCGGGCATCCAGGCCGCGCACCGCACCAACGTCAAGACGTACCTCGCCTTCGGCGGCGGCACCCCGTTCGTCCAGCTGCAGACCGCCCAGCCGGGCGCGACCATCATCCAGAGCGACGTCAGCGAGTCCCCGCCGTGGACGGGTTACCTGCTGGTCCTGCAGGCCATCCGCGGCCTCGAGAAGCTGCCCCCCATCTCTTACGCCGACGCCATCGGCCCGGACCGGATCATCACCCCGCAGAACGCGGTCGAGGTGCTTACCACCGGCGGATTCGGAGATGACTGGGTCAACGGCTTCCGCGCGCTGGTGGGGCTGCCCGACCTGTCGGGCAGCGCGCTCACCGCCGCGGCGACGCTGAACGGCGCGATGGTCGGCAAGCCCTGACCGGTGAAACACCGGCCCTGAGTACGGGTATAGCAGCCCGGGCGGAGTCTTCCGCTCCGGGCTGCTGCCCCGCTCGGGGTCTGTCCCAGATAGCAGACAAGCCCGATACCAGAACCCGATACCAGAACCCGATACCAGAAAAGGAGGCGTGTGTTGCCGGTCACGGACAGCGGAACGCCGGACGAGCCGGACAAGCGCGTCAGCCCGGGAGAGCCTCCCGCGCCCGGCGGCCGGGCGGCGGTTCCGCCCGCGCTCGAGGTGCGCGGCATCTCCAAGAATTTCGGCAGTAACCGGGCGCTGGACAGCGTGGATCTGAGCATCGGGCAGGGCGAGGTGCTCGGGCTGCTCGGGCAGAACGGCTCGGGCAAGTCGACGCTGGTCAAGATACTCGCCGGAGTCTACGACCCGGAACCAGGCGGCCAGCTGTTCGTGGGCGGCGAGGAGGTCGCGCTGCCCCTTGCCCCCGGTCAGGCGAGCGAGATCGGGCTCAGCTTCGTCTACCAGAACCTGGCGCTCGCGGGAGGGCTGAGCGTCCTGGAGAACCTGACGCTCGGCCAGCGCATCGGCGGCGGCTTCCGCGCGTGGCAGCCGATCAACTGGATCACCGAGCACCGCAGCGCCGCGGCCGTTCTCGACCGCTACGACGTCAAACTCGATCTCGACCGGCGGACGGGCGAGCTGGCGCCGGTCGACCAGGCGCGGCTGGCGATCGTCCGGGCCGCTGAGGACCTCCGCAGGTACCGCACGCGAAGCGGCTACAAGCACTCGGTGCTCGTCCTCGACGAGCCCACCGTCTTCCTCCCCGAGGAGGAGGTCGACCGGCTCTTCGATCTCATCAGGACCGTCGCGGCCGAGGGGGCGGCGGTCCTGTTCATCTCGCACGACCTGATCGCGGTCCGCGCGATCACCGACCGCCTCGTCGTGCTGCGGGATGGCAGGGTCGTCGGCGAGGAGCTAACCGCCGACATCCACGAGGAGAAGCTGGTCGATCTCATCGTCGGGGCGCCGGCGCGCCCGGGCGCGAGCGCGCCGGCGGACGCGGCCCCGGCCGAAGACCAGCGCGCGGTCGAGCTGACGGTGGCGGCGATGGAGTCCGCGGGCGACGCGCCGGCGGCGGGCGAGAACGTGGTCGCCGAGCACCTGACCGACGAGCGGCTGCACGACCTGTCGTTCGACATCGGCGCCGGGGAGATCCTCGGCGTGGCCGGCCTCATCGGCTCCGGCGCCGAGGACCTGCCGTACCTGCTGTTCGGCGCGCGGCCTGACGCCTTCGGCACGCTGCGCCTGGGGGCCGAGACGATCGACGTCGGCGGGCTCTCTCCCGCGCGCAGCGTGCGGGAGCGCATCGCCCTCGTCCCCGCGGACCGCGCGCTGCTTGGCCTGAGCCAGTCGCTGACGCTGTGGGAGAACATCGTCATGCTCGTCGAAGACGAGCACTACCGGGGTGGCGTCTTCCGCCGCGGCGAGCTCGTCACCCTCGCGCAGGAGGCCATCGACCGGTTCCTGATCCGGCCGCCGCGGGCGCGCAACACCATGTCGACGTTCTCCGGCGGCAACCAGCAGAAGACGCTGCTGGCGAAGTGGCTGCTCGCCCGGCCGCGGCTGCTGCTGCTGCACGAGCCGACCCAGGGGGTCGACGTGGGGGCCAGGCGTGACATCTACCGGTTCGTGAAATCAGCCGCTGCCCTGCACCACATGGCGGTGCTGTGGGTGACGACGGAGTTCGGTGAGCTCGCGGAGGTCTGCGACCGGGTGATCGTCGTCACCCAGGGGCGGCACACCGCGACGCTGACCGGCGACGAGCTGACCGAGGAAGACATCAGTGCCGCGGCATTGCGGCAGACCAGGGAGGACAGATGAGCGAGCTTGCGAGCTCATCAATAAGCACAGCGCGTCCGCGAATGCGGACTCCGAGCGCCAGCGAGGTGGACGTATGAGCGCGCCAGCTCCAGTCGACGAGGCCCGGGGGGAGGAGCACAGGGCGGATCGGTCGGCGTCCTCGGCGCTGTGGCGCACGGGACTCCAGCGTTACGCGATCCTCATCGTGTTCGCCGCCCTGATCATCGGGTTCGGGGTGTCGCTGCCAAGCACCTTCCTCTCGATCGGCAACCTCTCCAACATCCTCGGCTCCCAGGCGGTGCTGTTCATCCTGGTGATGGCCGTGCTGCTGCCGACGGTCGTCGGCGACTTCGTCGACCTGTCGCTCGGCTCCTCGCTCGGCCTGTCCGCGATGACGCTGGCCGTGCTCAACGTGCAGCACGGGTGGCCGGTCCTCCTCGCCTGCCTGGCGGGGATCGGCGCGGCGGTGTGCGTCGGCCTGGTCAACGTTCTCTTCGTGGTGTTCTTCGACAACGACCCGTTCATCGTGACGCTCGGCACGATGACGATCGTCCAGGGCGTCATCTACATCGTCTCCGGCTCCAACAGCGTCGGGATCGTCTCGACCAACCTGTCGAACTGGATCTTCTCGAACGAGTTCCTGTCGATCCCGCTCGAGTTCTACTACGGCCTGGCGATCTTCCTCGTCGTCTGGTACGTGCTCAGCTTCACGCCGACCGGGCAGAAGGCCCTCGTGATCGGGCAGTCGCGCGAGGTGGCCCGGCTGAGCGGCGTGCGGGTCAACCGCCAGCGCGCCTGGGCCTACATCCTCGGCGCGGCCGTCGCCGCCATCGCGGGCATCGCCTACGCGGGCACCAACGGGACGGTGGACCCGACGGCGGGCAGCGCCCTGATCCTCCCGGCCTACGCGGCGGTCTTCCTCGGCGCGACCGCGATCAAGCCGGGCCGCATCAACGCGCTTGGCGCCCTGATCGCGGTTTATTTCCTGGCGACGGGCACGGCCGGACTCGAGCTGCTCGGCGCGCAGACCTACTTCCAGCAGATCTTCTACGGCGCCGCGCTTGTCGCGGCGGTCACGATCCCGAAGGTCAACCGCGAGCGCTTCTTCAGGCGGCGGCGGGCCGCCTGATGACCGCCGTCGGCGACCTGTTCGACGTCAGCGGCCAGGTGGCGCTGGTCACCGGGGGCGCGTCCGGCCTCGGCTACGCGTTCGCCTCCATCCTGGCCGACGCGGGCGCGGTCGTGGTGGTCGCCGACTGGGACGCATCGCGGCTGTCGGAGGCGGTGAGCGGGCTGTCGGAGCACGGCCGCGTGGTGAGCTACCCGCTGGACGTCACCGACGCTTCCGCCGTGCGGGCCTGCGCGGATTCGGTCGCGGCCGAGTACAAGAGCCTCG
>Ga0335074_10012856_pt1 | contig 11751 bp, 8 predicted proteins | sample Lox_Sample_23_FD_206715 | JGI IMG/M metagenome (GOLD analysis project Ga0335074, IMG submission 206715) | Soil microbial communities from Loxahatchee National Wildlife Refuge, Florida, United States - Lox_Sample_2.3 | ecosystem: Environmental > Terrestrial > Soil > Wetlands | place: USA: Florida...
GCAAGACCGCGGGCGCGGAGAAGCTCTGGATGGGGCGGACGCACGTCGCCCCGGGCGCCAAGTCAGGCGACCACCATCACGGCGAGGCGGAGACGGCGATCTACGTCGTGTCCGGGACGCCGGCGTTCGTCTTCGCCGAGGGCGACAAGGAAGTGCGGCTGGAGACCCAGCCGGGCGACTACGTCTTCGTCCCGCCGTACGTGCCGCACCGCGAGGAGAACCCGGGCTCCGACGAGGCCGTCGTGGTGATCGCCCGCAGCAGCCAGGAAGGGATCGTCGTCAACCTGGAAAGCCTCTGGCCGGACACCCCGCCAGGGCAGTGACCATGAACGCGCCGGTCCTCGTGTCGGTGAACGTCGGCCTGCCGAAAGACGTGCCCTGGCAGGGCAAGACGGTGCACACCGGCATCTGGAAGCAGCAGGTGACCGGGCCGGTGATGGCGCGGCGGCTGAACCTCGACGGCGACGGCCAGGGCGACCTGGCCGGGCACGGCGGTGAGCAGCGGGCGGTGTTCGTCTACCAGCTCGACTCGTACCGGCACTGGGAGCAGTACCTCGGGCGCGACGACTTCGTGCACGGGATGTTCGGGGAGAATCTGACCGTCGACGGGCTGCCCGACGACCAGGTGTGCATCGGCGACAGGTACCGGATCGGCGAGGCGGAGTTCGAGGTCACCCAGCCGCGGGTCACCTGCTACCGGGTGGGCATCCGGCTGAACGAGCCGCAGATGCCCGCGCTGCTAGTCGCCCACCACCGGCCGGGCTTCTACATGCGCGTCATCACCGAGGGCCGCATCCAGGCCGGTAACACGATCGTCAAGACCGTGACCGGTCCGGAAGCGCTGTCGGTCGCCGACACCGACGCCCTGCTCTACCTGCCTAACCCGGACGACGGCAAGCTGCACGCCGCGCTGCGGATCCCGGCGCTCAGCCCCGGCTGGCAGGGGTCGTTCCGCGACATGGTCGCCGAGCCGGCGCCGGAACCGGGGCCGGCCTGGCCCGCGTTCCGGACGCTGCAGGTCACCAAGACGGTCAGGGAAGACGCGGCGGTGTGCTCGATCTACCTGGCGGCCGCCGACGGCACCGCACTGCCGCCCGCCAAGGCCGGGCAGTACCTGACGCTGCGGGTCGACGGGGCCGCCCAGCCGCCCCCGGTGCGCAGCTATTCGCTGTCGTCGGCACCGGACGCCGGCACCTACCGGATCAGCGTCAAGCGCGAGCCGCACGGCGCCGCCAGCGGCTACCTGAACAGCGACGTGCAGCCCGGCACTGTCCTGGAGGTGGCCGCGCCCCGCGGCGAGTTCGTCCTCGACGCCGCCGCCGGCCCGGTCCTGCTGCTGTCCGCCGGGATCGGGGTCACGCCGGTGCTGTCCATGCTGTACCAGCTCGCGGCCGGCCACAGCGAGCGGGAGGTGTGGTGGCTGTACGGGGCGCGCGGCCCGGCCGAGCATCCCTTCGCCGCCGAGGCGCGCACCCTGCTCAAGTCCCTGCCGGACGCTCGCGAGCACGTGTTCTACAGCGCGGCCACGCCGCAGGAACGGCACCGCGCGCACGCGGCCGCCGGGCGCATCACCGAGAAGGCGCTCGCCGCGCTTCACGTCCCGGCCAGCGCGAGCGCTTACATCTGCGGCCCGGCCGGGTTCATGACCGCCATGCACGACGCGCTGACCACGCTCGGCGTCGACGCCGCGCGCATCCACACCGAGCTGTTCGGCGCGCTGGACGCCATCAACCCCGGCCTCACCGGGCAGCACCGCCTGCCGCCGCACCAGCCGCCAGGGCCGCCGGGAACCGGGCCGCAGGTCACGTTCGCCCGCAGCGGCATCACCACCGCGTTCGGCGACGCCTGGCACAGCGTCCTGGACCTCGCCGACGCCTGCGACGTGCCCACCCGGTGGAGCTGCCGCACCGGCGTCTGCCACACCTGCGTGACGCCCCTGCTGTCCGGGACCATCAGCTACGCCCCTGACCCGCTGGAACCCCCGCCCGACGGGCAGATCCTCATCTGCTGCGCTCAGCCCAGCACTGACCTCGTGCTGGACATGTAGCCGGGACCGCGCCCTAGCGTCCAGCCCGTCAACGAAGATATGGGATAGCTATGGCCCCTATGGGGGCTTTTTCTATCCCGCATCTCTCGGAACAGTTCCCGGCGTGGTGCCCCTGAGCCTGGAGATAAGGGTGATCATCATCCTCCCGCCTTCAGCAGAGCCCGGCGGGAAACTAACCACCAGCATCACCCTGACGACGCGTAACAGGTGTAAATCCCAGACGCCTGCCTGGCGCTCCGGTGCATGCTGGCTAATTCCTACTTGACCGATCGTTTTTATGTGTTTAGCCTGTCAGGGTCGGGTGGCGCGGCCGAGCCATCCGAGTCCGCATCGCCGCCGCGCGCGCTGGAGCCGCGGATCGCGATGTCGCTTTCTGTCCCGTCAGCCCCGCCGTCGCACCGCGACGGCGGCCGACCCCCGCGTACGCCTGCCGTACGTCCCACCACGGGAGCAGCCCCATGTCGTTTCGTCGCCTTCGCCTGCGCGGTCCGTCCCGGTCGCGCTTGACTTACCGCAGCGCGGCGGCCGCCGCCGCTGTCGTCGCGATCTCGGCGCTGGCCGCCTGCGGCAGCGCGACCGCCGGATCGCCGGGTTCCGGCTCATCCGCCGGGAAGTCCGGCGCCAGCGGCACGCTGAACTGGGAGTGGGAGCTCCCCACCTCCTGGGATCCCGTCACGTCGAGCGCCGGCTGGGACATGCACGTCCTCGGGCTCGTCTACGCGTCGCTCACCACCCTTGACCCGGCCGGGACTGTCGGGCCTGGCCTTGCGTCGTCGTGGAAGTACGCGGCCGACGGCAAGAGCGTCACCTTCCAGCTCCGCCCCGGCCTCACGTTCACCGACGGGACGCCGCTGGACGCGCAGGCGGTCAAGGAGAACATCGACCGCGGCCAGACCCAGGGCAGCTCGACCGTCGCCTCCGAGCTGTCGGTGATCTCCAAGGTCGTGGTGAACAGCCCGGCCAGCTTCACGCTCGACCTGACGCAAGTCGACTACCAGGTGCCCGACCTGCTCGCGGGCAAGGACGGCATGATGGTCAGCCCCGCGGCCTTCAAGCACGTCAGCTCCATCCCCACGCACCCGGTGGGCGCCGGGCCGTTCACGCTGACCAGCTACGTGCCGGATTCGCACGCGGACCTGGTGCGCAACCCCGGGTACTGGGACGCCAGCCAGATCCACGTCGCCGACTTCTCGGTGCAGTCGATCACCCAGCCCGAGCAGATCCTGGCCGCGCTGCAGTCGGGCCAGGTCAACGTGGCCTACATCGCGGGCAACCAGGTCGCGTCGGCGAAGGCGGCCGGGTTCAAGATCGCCGTGATCCCGTCCGAGGTCGTCAACGAGCTCGACATCCAGACGGCGACCGCGCCGTTCACCAACCCGGACGTGGTCAAGGCGATCAACTACGCGATCAACAGGCAGGCCATCCTCCAAGTCCAGGCGGCCGGCTACGGGTCGGTGGCCTACCAGCCGTTCCCGCAGGGATTCGTCGGGTACAGCAGCAAGCTCGCGAACCTCTACCCGTACAACCCCGCCCTCGCCAGGCAGCTGCTGGCGCAGGCCGGCTACCCGCACGGCCTGAAGATCACGCTGAGCACGACCAGCACGACCAACGCGCTCGCCGAGCAGATCCAGGGACAGCTGGCGCAGGCCGGCATCACGGCGACCATCAACGACATCCCGGCGGACACCGAGACGCAGCAGCTCTACCTCGACAAGAGCATCCCGCTCGCGGTAGACGGGACAGCGGGACGGATGTCCCCGGTGGAGATGCTGGACGTGCTGTACAGCCAGCAGGGCCTGATGAACGTGAACGGCAAGACGTCGACCACGCCGCCCGCCGTCACCGCCGCGCTGGCGAAGGCGCTCACCGTTCCGCTGGATTCCCCGGATTATCCCGCCGCCCTGCAGAACGCCGTGGCGACCTCCGTCTTGACCGAGCCGACTCACATCTGGCTGTACACCAACCCGCGCATCCTCGCCTACAGCCCGTCAGTGACCGGGATTCCCGCGGACCTGGTGCAGCAGCGCTGGGAAGGCGTCGAGGTGGCGGGCTGACCCGATGGCAGTCGCGGAACTGACAGTCGCCGGCGGCGCCCCCGCGGCGCCCCGGCGGCACCGGGCGCGGTCCGCCGCGTCGCGGATCGGCACCGGCCTCGCCGTGCTGATCCCGATCCTGGTGCTCAGCTCGTTCATCACCTACAGCCTGGGGGCACTGTCCAACAGCAATCCGGCGGCCACGATCCTGGGCCAGGACTCGGCGACGCCGGCCGCGGTGGCGCACCTGGACCAGGTACTCGGCCTGAACAAGCCGCTGCTCGTCCAGTACTGGGACTGGCTGTCGCAGGCCGTGCGCGGCAACCTCGGGGTCTCTTACTTCACCCAGATTCCGGTGTCGCAGAGCATCGCCCAGCGGCTGCCTGTCGACCTCTCGATCGCGATCGGCGCGGTCATCCTGGCGACGGCGATCGGCGGCACCGCCGGGACGGTGGCCGCGATCCGCCGCGGCGGCTGGATCGACCGGGGAGTAACGCTCGCGTGCTCCGCCATGTCGACGCTGCCGGCCTTCGTGGTCGGGATCATTCTGGTCGTCGTGTTCGCGGTGGGCGCGCACTGGCTGCCCGCCAACGGATACGTTGGCCCGGCCGGCGGGGTCGGCCCGTGGCTGGCGCACATCATCCTGCCGAGCCTGGCGCTGGCGCTGCCGGTCGCCGCGGACGTCGCCAGGCAGCTGCGGACCTCGCTGGTGTCCGTGCTCGAGCAGAACTACATCACCGGCGCCCGGGTCCGCGGCCTGCCCTATCGCCGGATCCTGGTCAGGCATGCGCTGCGCAACGCCGCGGGCCCCGCGCTCACCGTCCTCGGCAACGACTTCCCGATCATGCTCGCCGGCGCGGTGGCCGCCGAGGCGGTCTTCTCGCTGCCCGGGCTCGGCCAGCTGCTGCTCGAAGCCGCGCAGACCAGGGACATCCCGGTGGTCCAGGGCGTGCTGCTTGTGGTGAGCGCGTTCGTGATCGTAATCAACCTGCTGGTGAACGCGACGCTCAGCCTGCTGTACCGGTCGACGGACGGGGTGGGGGCATGAGGCGCCGTACGGCACGTCCCTCGGTGCTGCGGCTGCCGTCCGCCAGGATCGCCGTCGCGATCCTGGCCCTCATCCTGTTCCTCGCGATCTTCGGGTCCGCGCTGGCGCCGCAGAACCCGCTCGCCATCGACGCGGGCGCCCTCTACAAGGGACCGAGCCTGCACCACCTGCTCGGCACCGACTACCTCGGCAGGGACGTGCTCAGCAGGCTGATGGCAGGCACCCGGCTGTCCGTGCTGACCGCCGTCGAGGCGGTCGGCATCGGGCTGGTCATCGGCGCGCCGCTCGGCGTCGCCACCGTCTTCCTTGGCCGGTGGTTCGACTTCACCGCCAACCGGGTCGCGGACGCGCTGATGACGCTGCCGTCGATCTTCTTCGCCGTAGCGGTCACCGCCGCGCTCGGCAACGGCCTCGTGCAGGCCATGCTCCCGGTCGGCATCTTGCTCATCCCCGGTTTCTTCCGAGTCACCAGGGCGGCCACTCTCGAGTTCGGCCGCGCCCAGTACGTGGAGGCCGCCGAGCTGCTCGGCGGGTCGAAGCTGTACGTAATCCGGGCGCATGTGCTGCGCAAGGTGCTGCCGACCATCGCCGTGACCACGGCGATGTCGGCCGCCGGCGCGCTGCTCGCGGTGTCGTTCCTGACCTTCCTGGGCATCGGGGTGCAGCCGCCGGCCCCGACGTGGGGTGGAGTCTTGTCATCAGACCTCGACTACCTGAACCTGGCGCCGTGGGCGCCGTTCATCCCCGGCGCGCTGATCGCCATCACGGTCGGCGCGCTCAACGCGCTCGCCGACGCCTACCGCGACCGGGCCGGCGCCGGCACGGGCGCACTGCTCTCCCCGGTGGCCGACCCGGTCATCAAGACCCATTCGACCCTGCAGGCTCTGGAGGCCGCCGATGACCGGCAAACCGCCGCATGACGAGGTGCTCGCCCTCGAGGACCTGCACGTCACCGTGCACGACGGCGCCGCGACCGCGGTCCGCGGCGCGTCGCTGAGCGTCGCCGCCGGCGAGATCGTGGGCCTGGTCGGGGAGTCGGGCAGCGGCAAGACGCTGACCTGCCGGGCCGCCCTCGGCGTGCTGCCCAAGGGCTGCGCCGTCGGCCGGGGCACGATCTCGTTCGAGCGGCAGGACGTGACGGACCTGCCCCGGCGGGACTGGGAGCGCCTGCACGGCACCGGCATGGGCGCGGTGTTCCAGGATCCCGCCTCGTACCTGAACCCGAACCTGACCGTCGGCAGCCAGCTGGCCGAGGTGCTGCGGGTCAAGCAGCGGCTGTCCCGCCGCCAGGCGCACCGCACGAGCGTCGAGCTGCTGGCGGCGGTCGGCCTGCACCGCCCGGACCGGGTCTTCCACCAGATCCCCGCCGAACTGTCCGGCGGCATGCTGCAGCGGGTCATGATCGCGATCGCGATCTCCTGCGGGCCGCGGCTGCTCATCGCCGACGAGGCCACCACGGCGCTCGACGTGACGATCCAGGCAGAGATCATCGAGCTGCTGCGTGACCTGCGCGACCAGCGCGGGCTCGCCGTACTGTTCGTGTCGCACGACCTCGCGGTGATCAGGGAGCTGTGCGACCGGGTCGTCGTCTTCTACGCCGGCGAGGTCGTGGAGTCAGGCCCGGTCGGGGAGATCATCGAGCGGCCCAGGCACCCGTACACCCAGGCCCTGCTCCGGGTGGCGTCCGTCGGCGACTTCCAGCGCCGCGAGCTGCAGGTGATCCCCGGGCAGCCGCCGCGGGTCGGCGCGGACATCGCCGGCTGCCGGTTCGCCGCGCGCTGCCCGGCCGCCATCGAGGCCTGCCGGTCCCGGGCGGTCAGCCTGGCGCCGCTGTCACCGGTCCACCAGGCGCGCTGCGTCCGCGTGACCGACCCAGAACTCAGCGCCGCCGCGTCACCGGGCGCGGCCGAACTGGCCGCCCGGTGACCGCCCAGGTGACGGCGACGGAGGCGACGGCCACGGCCCCGCTGCTCGAAGTCGCGGGTGTCGACGTGACGCTCGGTCACGGCTGGCGCGCCACCCAGGTGCTGGCCGGCGTGGACCTCGACATCTGGCCCGGCGAGATCGTCGGCCTGGTCGGCGAGACCGGCTCGGGCAAGACCACGCTGGCCAGGACGATCGTCGGCCTGATAAGGCCCAGGAAGGGCCGGATCGTGTTCGCCGGGACCGAGGTCTCCGGGCTGCGCCGCGGCGCGCGGAGAAGGGAGCGCCGCAGCGGGCACGTCCAGCTCGTCTTCCAGGACCCGCTGCGCTCGCTCGACCCCGACCTGACCGTCGCGGAGATCGTCGGCGAAGGACTCGCGATCCGCGGCGAAGACGCGCGGCAGGTCGCAAACCAAGTAGCAGACGCTCTCACGAAAGTCGGCCTCGACGCCACGCTGCTCGACCGCACGCCCGGGCAGATCTCCGGCGGCCAGCGGCAGCGGGTCTCCATCGCCAGGGCGCTCGCCGCCGGACCGCGGCTGCTGTTGTGCGACGAGCCGGTCAGCGCCCTGGACGCCAGCAACAGGAACTACATCCTGCGGCTGCTCCGCGAACTGCGCGACACCCTCAGCCTGCCGATCGTGATCATCTCCCACGACCTCAGCTCGCTGGCGGGCATCGCGGACCGCGTGGTCGTCCTGTACCGCGGCAGGATCGTCGAAGACGGCCCGGTCAGCCAGGTGTTCAGCGAGCCGCGGCACCCGTACACCGCGCTGCTGATGGCCTCGGCGCCCAGCGTCGGCGGATCGAGTGGATCGAGTGGATCGAGTGCCGGCCAGGCCCTCACCGTGCGCCAGCTGCGCCGCACCGCCGCCGACCCGCCACCGCCAGACGGCGACACCGCGTGCGTGTTCGCCGCCCGCTGCCCCTTCGCGATCGACGCACCCGACGCGTGCGCCAGCCAGCCGTCCCTCGAACCCGTGGGGGACCGCTGGACCACCGCTTGCCACCGCCATACCGAATGGCGCGACCTGGCCGCCCACCGACCCAGCCCGTAGGTAGCGAAAGCACGGAAGGAAACCAGCTCAATGCCCGTCGAGTTCATCGGCATGATCAGCACCAAGGACCAGTCGGAGACCAGGCTCAAGGAGGGCCCGGTCATCGACAGGGAGTACGTCCGGCGGTTCGCCCGCGCCCACGAGGACGCCGGGTTCGACCGGGTGCTCATCGGCTACGCGTCGTCCCAGCCGGACGGCGCCCAGGTCGCCGCCTACGCGGCCGCGCACACCGAACGCCTCAGCTTCCTCATCGCGCACCGCCCAGGCTTCGTCGCCCCGACGCTGGCCGCGCGCACCTTCGCCACCCTCGATCAGTTCACCGGCGGCCGGATCGCCGTGCACATCATCACCGGCGGCAACGACGCAGAACAGCGCCGTGACGGCGACTACCTCGGCAAAGACGACCGGTACGACCGGACCGACGAGTACCTGGACATCGTCAAGCAGGCGTGGACTTCGGATGAGCCTTTCAGCTACCACGGCAGGCACTACCAGATCGAAGACTTCTACTCGGCCGTCAAGTCGCCGCAACATCCCCGCATCAACCTCTACTTCGGCGGCTCCTCCGCGGCGGCCTACCGGGTCGGCGGCAAGCACGCCGACGTCTACGCGCTGTGGGGCGAGCCGCTGGCGGAAACGAAAGAGCAGATCGACTCGGTGCACGAGGCCGCGAAGCAGGCCGGCCGCCAGACACCGCCGCGGATCAGCGTGAGCTTCCGCCCGATCCTCGGCCCCACCGAGGAACTGGCCTGGGAGCGAGCCCACCGCATTCTGGACGCCACCAAGGAGAACATCGACGAGTTCAGGAGCAGGCGGCGCCGCGGCGGCTGGGGGATCGGCGGTACCGAGCCGGAGAACAGCGGCTCCCAGCGGCTGCTCGCCGCGGCGGCCAAGGGCGAACTCCACGACCGCGCGCTGTGGACCCCGCTCGCCCAGGCCACCGGTGCCGCCGGCAACTCCACCGCCCTCGTCGGCACCCCGGAGACGGTGGCGCAGGCGCTGCTCGACTACGTCGACATCGGCGTCACCACGATCCTCATCCGCGGCTACGACCCGTACGACGACGCGCTCGACTACGGCCGCTACCTGCTGCCGCTGGTCCGCGAGGAAGTCGCCAGGCGCGATGCCGAGGCGGCGAAGGCGGCGGTGCCGGCATGACCGCCCCGAAGCGGCAGCTCAAGCTCGGCGCGGTCACCTACGGCACCGGCGGGCCCGGCTCGCCCTACCTGTGGCTCGACGAGGACATCCCGGTCGACGCGAGCGTCAACATCGACTGGTACGTCGAGCAGGCCCGGTTCGCGGAAGCGGCCAAGTTCGACCTCATCTTCATCGTCGACAGCCAGTTCATCACCGCCGACTCCCCGCCGCACTACCTCAACAGGCTGGAGCCGCTCACACTGCTGAGCGCCCTGGCGGTCAGCACCACGCACCTCGGCCTGGTCGCCACCATGACCACCTCATACAACGACCCGTTCAACATCGCCCGCCGGCTGGCCTCCCTGGAGCTCATCTCCGGCGGCCGGTCGGGCTGGAACGTGGTGACCAGCGGCGACGCGGGCGCGGCCGGCAACTTCAGCCGCGACGAGCACTACGACTACGACACCCGCTACGCCCGCGGCCTGGAGTTCGTCCAGGTCTGCCAGGGCCTGTGGGACTCCTACGAGGAAGACGCCTTCCCCCGCGACCGCGCGGCGCGCACCTTCCTCGACCCGGCGAAACAGCACGCGCTCAATCACAAGGGCGACCACTTCCAGGTCGCGGGCCCGCTGAACGTCTCCAGGTCACCGCAGGGGCAGCCGGTCATCTTCCAGGCCGGCGACTCGGACCAGGGCCGGGACCTGGGCGCGACGATCGGCGAGGGCATCTTCACCCACTCCCCGACGATCGAGCAGGCGCAGGCGTTCTACAACGACCTCAAGGGCCGCGCCGTGGCCAAGGGCCGCGAGCCCGGCCACATCGTCATCATGCCCGGCGCGCCGGTCTTCGTCGGCGACACCGACGCGGAAGCCAGGGAGATCGAGCACGACCTGCAGACCAGGGACAGGGACTTCGATCGCGCCCTGGCCGAACTCGGCCGCCCGTTCGCCTGGCACGACTTCCGCCAGTACGACCTGGACGCCCCGTTCCCGCAAGAGGCCCTTGTCTACGCCGAGCGCGGCTTCCGCACGGGGGCCGAGAAGATCGCCAGGCTGGCGGAGGACAACAACTTCACGCTCCGCCAGACGGTCGAGTTCATCTCGGCGCCGCGCCAGACCCCGTTCGCCGGCTCCCCGGCCAGGGTCGCCACCCGGATCCAGGAGTGGTTCGAGGCCCGCGCCCTCGACGGCCTCAACTACAGCGTCGGCCACCCGGCCCAATGGCGCCGCTTCCGCGAGGAGGTCATCCCGATCCTCCAGGACCGCGGCATCGTCCGCACGGACTACGAATCCACGACCCTGCGCGGCAACCTGGGCCTCCCGATCCCGGAAAACCGCTACACCCGCCACGCCTCCAGAACCCTCGCAGACGCCGCACTCCAGCGCTGATAACAGCAAGAAGCGTCTCGCCGTGGCGATGTCCGCGACCTCCACGGAAGATCGTGCGGGATCACGCGCCGGAATCCGGGCGTGATCCCGCACGATAACTCAGCTCGTCTGATAACAGCAAGAAGCGGCTGGCCGCTAGGACCGGTCGGCCACTAGCTGTTGGCGGTGTGGCCCACAGCGACAATAGATTCGCGCCTGTGGGCCACACCGCCAATCCGGGCCAGGCCGTCCGCGCAGGCCAACCCCGCTCACGCGGGCACCTCAGGTATCGGGAGTCACCGCTGACCCGAGCTGTTCGGCGGCCAGGCCGGTGAGGGTGTCCTGGGCGGACTTGCGGAAGGCAGCCACTAGCCGGTTGCGGTCGTCGCTTCTGGTCGCCAGCACGACGTGGCTCGGCTCGACGCCGTGCAGCGGGATCGTGGTGAGGTCGGGCCGTATCGCGTTCACCGGCATGCCGCCGGGGATGATGGCCACGGCCTGCCCGGCGGCAATGAGCTCATTCTTGTCCTCGATGGCGGTGACGAGCGGGCCATCGGGCGCGGGGCTGCCGTCCGGCCGCGGGTCGATGCGCCAGTAGGCGTTCCAGACGGGATCCGGCATCCGCGGGATGGGCTCGTCGGCGATGTCGTCGAGGGTGACCGACTCCTTGCCCGCGAGCCGGTGGTCCACGGGGATCAGCAGCAGCCGGGGCTCGTCGAAAAGGATCGTGACATGCAGCCCGTCGGTCCGCAGCGGCAGCCGGGTCACCACGGCGTCCACCCGGTGATCGAGCAGCGCATCCCGTGCCTCGTTCCAGTCCAGGTGCAGGGACTGGACGTCGGCGTCGGGGCGCTGATGGCGCAGGTTCCGCACCGCCGGGGTGACGATGATGCCCGGGGTGTACCCGACCGTGATCCGGCGGGGCTGGGCCGCCGCCACGGTGGCGGCAGCCGCCTGGGCGGCCGACCGCAGCAGCGCCTTCGCGCGCGGCAGGAAGACCTCGCCGGCCTGGGTGAGGCTGGTGCCCTGCGGGGTGCGGTCCAGCAACTGGGCGCCGAGCTGCTGTTCGAGCTGGCGGATCTGCCGGCTCAGCGACGGCTGCGCGACGCGCAACTCGGCGGCGGCGCGGCCGAAGTGC
>Ga0335074_10012857_pt1 | contig 11751 bp, 10 predicted proteins | sample Lox_Sample_23_FD_206715 | JGI IMG/M metagenome (GOLD analysis project Ga0335074, IMG submission 206715) | Soil microbial communities from Loxahatchee National Wildlife Refuge, Florida, United States - Lox_Sample_2.3 | ecosystem: Environmental > Terrestrial > Soil > Wetlands | place: USA...
TTGACCCGGCGCGACAACGCAGCGAGCGGGCCGGACTGCGGCTCGAACACCGGCACCGCGGCTCGCAGAGCCGGCGAGCCGCGCACCAGCGTCGCATGACCGCCATTTCCCGAGGGCCCACCGATCGCCGCGCGAATGACCGAGGCGCCGGCATCGCCCGGCTCGATGACCGCGAGCCAAAGAAGCCCGCCGCCCCAATCGAGAAACCACACGGAATCCACTTGGCGCGCGACCATCTGTGCGACCTCGGCGCCACGGCTCGGCGCCACGGAGACACGCCAGACCGCGCGACCGGCAAGCCCCGCCAGCGGTGCGACATTGGCGATGTCACGCCACAATGCGGCGGTATCGGCGTCGCCGAGCGCCGCCGTCTCGCCGCCTGCCGCCAGTTCGCCGAGCAGCGCGGCGCGGCGGTAGGCGACCGACGGCTCGGGTCCCTCGACACGCAACGCGACGACCCCGGTCGCTGCGGGCAGCGGCGCGGTGCTCGGCGAACTGGCGGCAGGCGGCAGATAGGCAGCGCCCGACACCTCGTGCGGCGAGCCGAGTGCCGCCGCCATCAGCTGCACCGCGGCATCGGGCGCAACGCCACTCACCAGCACTGTCGCCGTGGTTTCCGGCCGCGGCAAAACCTTGACCGTGACCTCGGCGAGCGCCGCCAGCGTGCCGTAGGAGCCAGCCATCAGCTTTGGCAGATCGTAGCCGGTGACATTCTTCACCACCTTGCCGCCCGCTTTGAACACCTCGGCGCGGCCGCTGACCGCGCTGAAGCCGAGGAAGTGGTCGCGCGCCGCGCCGGCCTTGATCCGCCTGGGCCCCGAAAGATTGCAGGCAATGAGGCCGCCCAAGGTCTGCGAGCCGTGCGCCTGACCCAAAAGCGCGCGCCAGTCGGGCGGCTCGAACGCGAGCATCTGCCGGGCGGCAGCGAGCGCGCGTTCGATCGCGCCGAGCGGCGTCGCCGCGCCGGCGGTCAGCACCAGCTCGTTCGGCGCGTAATCGCGGATGCCGCTGAGCCGCGTGAGGTCGACGACATGCGGCGTCTGCAGCGGCCGGCCCAACCCGCGCTTGGTGCCGCCGGCGACGAGCTCGACCGGCTCCTCACCAGCGAGCGCGGCCGCGACTGCCTCGCGCAATTCGTCGATCGAGGTCGGGACGTAGCGAGTCAAGGCCTAGAAGCGAGGCAAATCGGGATGCGGCAGCGCGCCGTGATGGACGTGCAGCCGGCCCAATTCGGCGCAGCGGTGCAGCTCGGGGAAGACCTTGCCGGGATTGAGCAGCCCGTCCGGGTCGAAGGCGCATTTGAGCCGTTCCTGCTGCGCCAGGTCGGTCTCGTCGAACATCGTGCCCATCAGGTCACGTTTCTCGACGCCGACCCCGTGCTCGCCGGTCAGGACGCCGCCAACCTCAACACAAAGCTTGAGTATATCGGCCCCGAACGTCTCGGCGCGCTCGATCTCGCCCCGCGTGTTGGCATCGTAAAGGATGAGCGGGTGGAGATTGCCGTCGCCGGCATGAAATACGTTGGCGACGCGCAGCCCATGGACGTGCGAGAGGCGGGAAATTTCGCGCAGCACCTCGCCGAGCCGGCCGCGCGGGATCGTCCCGTCCATGCAGTAATAATCCGGCGAAATGCGTCCCACCGCGGGAAAAGCCGCCTTGCGCCCGGCCCAGAAGGCGAGCCGCTCGGCCTCGCTGCGGCTGATCTTCAACGAAACCGCGCGGTTCTCTTTCGCCAGCTTCTCGACGATCGCCAGCAGATGGTCGACCTCGGCCACGGGCCCGTCGAGCTCGACGATCAGCAGCACCTCGACATCGAGCGGATACCCGGCCTGGGCGTACGCTTCCGAGGCGTGGATCGCCGGGCGGTCCATCATCTCCATGCCGCCGGGGATGATGCCGGCGCCGATGATCGCGGCGACGCAATTCCCGGCATCCTCGGTGCGGGCAAAACCGACCAGCACCGCGCGTGCCGTCGGCGGCTTTTTCAGGATGCGCACCGTCACCTCGGTGACGACACCGAGCAACCCCTCGGACCCGGTCAGAATGCCGAGGAGATCGTAACCCTCGGCGTCGAGATGCTTGCCGCCGATGCGGATCACCTCTCCGTCGATGGTGACGAATTCCACGCCGAGCAGGTTGTTGGTGGTGAGGCCGTATTTGAGGCAATGCACGCCGCCCGAATTCTCGGCAACGTTGCCGCCGATCGTACAGGCGATCTGGCTCGACGGATCGGGCGCATAATAAAATCCGGCATGCTCGACCGCATTGCTGATCGCGAGGTTGGTGACTCCCGGCTGCACCACTGCGCAGCGGTTGGCATAGTCAATCTCAACGATCTTGGTGAATTTTGCCATGCCGAGCAGCACGCCGTCAGCCAAAGGCAACGCACCGCCCGACAGCGACGTGCCGGCGCCGCGCGGCACGATCTTGATTGCCTCTTTCCTGCAATAGCGCATGATCGCTGCGACTTCGGCGACCGTCGACGGCAGGACCGCGACGAGGGGCGGCTGGCGATAGGCGGTCAGTCCGTCGCTCTCATAGGCGCGCCGCGCGGGCTCGGAGTCGATGACCGCGTCGGGCGAGACGATGGTGCGCAGCGCCGCGGCGACCTCGCCACGCCGCGCGATCATCCCGGCATCGGGTGTCGGCATTTCCATTCAAGTCACCCGTCATTCCGGAACGGCCTACAAGGGGCGTATCCGGAACCCATGAACACGGACAGCACCAGCAACGCTGCGCCGCTGGCGGATAACAAATCAAGGTCTGTGTTCATGGGTTCCGGGTTCATCGCTGCGCGATGCCCGGAACGACACTTCGCGTTCAGCCCTGGCGGGCCTTGAAACGCGGGTTGGCCTTGTTGATCACGAAGACGCGGCCGCGCCGCCGCACGACACGGCAGTTCTTGTCGCGCTTCTTCAGCGTCTTGAGCGAATTGACGATCTTCATGGCCGGGCTACCTTGCGAAGGCGCGGAACATAGGGATCGGGCGGCGACAAGTCAACGACGCGGCAACCCGCGCCTTCCATTATAACAATGCCGTGCGGCGAAAGCCGGACCGCATGGCGCGTCATGGGCGTGTGGGAGGGGACGTCTTTTTGCTCGGTATTCTTTACGCCGCTCTCGGCGCGTTCACCTTTGCGCTCAACAATGTGGCGATGCGCCGGGGTGTGGTGACGGGCAGCGTGCTGCAAGGCATGGCCCTGACCGTCCCGTTCGGCGGGCTCACCTTTCTGGTCATCGCGATCGCTTTCGGCGAGTTGGGCCAGATCGCGATGTACCCGGCCGCGGCGGTCGCCTGGCTGGCGGGACAGGGCATCGTGCATTTCGTGTTCGGCCGCTACTGCAACTACAAATCCAACCAGCTGATGGGGGTGAACCTCTCCGCCCCGGTCGTTCAGCTGCAAGTCGTCGTCGCGATGGTGTGGGCGGTCCTGACCCTGCACGAGATATTTACCGTATTGCAGCTCGCGGGCTCGGTCTTGATGCTGGGCGGCTCGTTCGTCACCCAGCGCAACGCCGGCGGCAGACGGAAGATACCGGGAGCGAATACCAAGCCAGCATTCCGCCCGCAAATCGTTTCGGGCTACTTGTTTGCGCTTGGCGCGGCGCTGGGCTACGGCACCTCGCCGCTGATGGCGCGCGAGGCGTTCCTCGCCGCCCCGGGCCTTGGGACCGCAGCCGGCGGCTGCATCGCCTACGCATCGGCGACGCTGTGTTTTGCGTTGATCCTCTTCAAGCCTGGCGCCTTCCGCGACATCAGCAGCACAAGCCGCGAAAACCTGCCGTGGTTTCTCTCGGGTGCGGTGACGGTGGCGGTCTCGCAGGCCTTCGTCTACGCCTCGCTGGCCGCGGCGCCATTGATCGTGGTGACGCCGATCCTCCAGCTCTCGTTGGTTTTCCGGCTGGGATTATCGCAATGGATCAACCGCGAACACGAGGTCATGAACATTGCGGTCATCGTCGGCGCCTTCGCGGCCGTGCTGGGCTCGCTGCTCGTCGCGCTTCCCAGCGACATGCTGGCGGGATGGCTGGAACTGCCGCCGACGCTCTCCGATTTTCTGCGCTACCGGCTCGCGGGCGGTTGACCCTCGGCGACTTCGCTTGGATTGCCGTTGGCGTCGCTGATGCCGATGTATTATCTAGCTGTCATCTAGCTTAAAGAGCCGGGGATGAAAGAGGTCGGCGCGTTCGAGGCCAAAAACAAATTGAGCGAACTGCTCGATCTGGCCGAGCAGGGTGAGGAGATCATCATCACCCGGCACGGCAAGGAAGCTGCTCGGCTCGTGCCGCCGAGAGGCACCGTGAACCGCGACGAAGCAAGAGAGGCAATACAGCGCCTCCGCGACCTCGCAAAGAAGGAAAAACATGGCGCGTTCGATTGGGAGGAATGGAAGGCGTATCGCGACGAAGGGCGCCGATGAGCCTCGTTCTCGATGCCTCGCTCACTCTCGCCTGGATTTTTCCAGACGAGACGACGACGGAAGTTCAACGGGTTTTCGACCAAATTAGTGTCGGTGGCTGTTTTGTCCCGCAGCTTTGGCGGCTGGAGATCGCCAACGGCCTGGCCATAGCGATGCGCCGTCGACACATTTCCTCAACTTTTCGAGCTCACGCGATCAAGGTCTTGGAACTCACCCAAATTTCGATCGATACGGAGACCAGCACCCATGCCTGGGCGGGCACTTTGCAACTCGCCGATCGGTTTCGGCTGACACTCTACGATGCGAGCTATTTAGAACTCGCGCATCGGCTGGCGCTGCCGCTAGCAACGCTGGATCGCGGCCTCCGTGCTGCCGCAGCAACCTTGGATATACCGCTGCTCGGCGCCTGACTTTACTTCGCGGCCTGCAGGCGCTGCGCGCGACGCAAATCGGCGGTATCGTTGCGACCGGCGAGGAAAGCTTTGATGTTGCGCGTCGCCTGGCGCAGGCGCTGGCGGTTCTCGACAAGCGCGATGCGGACGTAACCCTCGCCGTATTCGCCAAACCCGACCCCCGGCGAGACCGCGACATTGGCGCGCTCCAGCAGCAGCTTCGAGAAGGCGAGCGTGCCGATCGCCCGGTATTCCTCGGGGATCGGCGCCCAGGCGAACATCGATGCTTGCGGCGACGGAATTTCCCAGCCGGCCTGCTTCAGCCCATCGACCAGCACATCGCGGCGCGCCTTGTAGCGTTCGCGGATTTCGGCAATGCAGTCCTGCGGGCCGTTGAGCGCCGCGGTGGCGGCCACCTGGATCGGCGTGAAGGCACCGTAATCGAGATACGACTTGACCCGGGTCAGCGCCGCGATCAGTCGCTGGTTGCCGACCGCGAAGCCGATCCGCCAGCCCGCCATCGAATAGGTCTTGCTCAATGAGGTGAACTCGACCGCGATGTCCTTGGCCCCCGGCACCTCGAAGATCGACGGCGGCGGCTTGTCGTCGAAATAAATTTCGGCGTAGGCGAGGTCGGACAATATCCAGATGCCGTGGTGCCGGCAGAAATCAACAATCTCGCCATAGAAATCGAGGTCGACGGTCATCGCCGTGGGGTTGGCCGGGAAGTTCAAGACGATCGCCAGCGGCGCCGGGATCGAGTGCTTCACCGCCTTTTTCAATTCGTCGAGGAAATCGACACCCGGCCCGATCGGCACATGGCGCACCGCGGCGCCCGCCATGATGAAGCCGAAGGAATGGATCGGATAGCTCGGATTGGGCACGATCACCGTGTCGCCCGGCGCGGTGATCGCCTGAGCGAGGTTGGCGAACCCCTCTTTCGAACCCAAGGTCACGACGATCTCGCGCTCGGGATCCAGGTCGACATTGAAGCGGCGCGCGTAATAGGCGCCACAGGCGCGGCGCAGGCCGGGAATGCCCTTCGACGCCGAATAGCCATGCGCTTTCGGGTTCTGCGCGGCCTCGACGAGCTTGTCGACGATGTGCTTTGGCGTGGCGCCGTCGGGGTTGCCCATGCCGAGGTCGATCACATCCTGCCCGGCGGCTCGCCCGGTCGCCTTCAGCGCGTTGACTTCGGCGAAGACGTACGGGGGCAGACGCTTGATGCGATAGAATTCCTCGGGCATGGCTCAAATCGGTTGCTGGAGTGACGAGTCGCGGATTGTAACGGCGGCGGCGGCGATTTGCGAGCGGGTGCTTTACAGCGCGCCGGCCGCACCTGATGCTGCGGCGAAATGACTCGCGAGATGAATGTGGAGAGGGCGGGATGAGCGAGATCAAGGCGCTGGTGCATGACGTGTTCGGCACCGTCGTCGATTGGCGCGGCGCGGTCACCGCCGACGGCGAGGAAATCGGCGCCCGCAAGGGCATCACCGGCGTCGACTGGCAGGAATTCGCCGACCAGTGGCGTGGGCTTTACGCGCCGTCGATGAACAAGGTGCGCACCGGCCAATTGCCGTGGACCAATCTCGACGCGCTGCACCGCATGGCGCTCGACCAATTGCTCGACAAATTCGGCATCGCCGGGCGGCTCGACGAGGCGGACAAGGTTTGGTTCAACCTCACCTGGCATCGCCTCAAGCCGTGGCCGGATTCGGTGCCGGGCCTCACGCGGATCAAAAAGAAGTTCATCATCGCGACCTTGTCAAACGGCACGGTGCGGCTGTTGACCGACATGGCGAAGCATTGCGGGCTGCCGTGGGACACCGTGCTCGGCTCCGACCTGGTGCGGGCGTACAAGCCCGACGCCGCGATGTATCAGTCGGCGATTGACTTCCTGGGCTCGGGCGATCCCGGCGCGGTGATGATGACCGCGGCGCACAACAACGATCTTGTCGCGGCGTCGAAGCACGGGATGAAGACCGCCTACGTCAACCGGCCCTACGAGCACGGGACGAAGCAGAGCCGCGACTTCAAGGCCGAGCACGATTTCACCTATGTCGCCGAGAGCTTCGAGGATCTGGCGACGCAATTGGGATGCTGACGCTCACCGCAGTGCTTTGTCATTTCCGGGGGCCGAGCGCAGCAAGGAACCCGGAACCCATGAGCACCGACCACGCCGACTTGGCATAAGCCCGTGTTCATGGGTTACCGCTTTCGCGGGAACGACAAGGCAAAGCGATATTCGCCTGCCCAATCCCCTATTCACTGCCTACTTCGCGGTTTGTCGAACTCTTTCTGAGCGCCTGCGCAGGGCGTGGTTTTCAGGGCCTTCTTTTTGGTTTTGGGATGCCCCGACGGCACCTGGTTTTTGATTGGTCTTGGCTGCGCTGACCGCTCCGCTCGTTCGTCCAAGCTCCGGTTTCGGACTTTCAAATAGCGAGCCACTGGCGTGGCGGCGTCCGGCGCACAGCACCGGGCGTCGCATATGACGTAGTGAACATAACAGGAACAATCAAGAGCGACTTCGAAAATTTTTTCGTCATTCCCGCACAAGCGGGAATCCGGTGACGTGTGGTCGCCGTTTTCCCGGCGCTTTCTCCAGGTTGGCCGGCGGCTGCTGTTCTACGACGAGGGGCCGTTCAAACCCGACAAGCGGGCGAGCACCGCCTATAACCGCGGCGCCATCGAGGACCTGCTCAAATACCTGACCGATAACGACCGCCAGGCAATCGCGATCTATCTCTTGGCGCAGAAGCCGGTGATGAATGAGGTGCGGACATAACCCTCACTCGTCTGCGGGCCAAGCCGGGAGCCACCTTTTTCCGAAACGGGACGAGCGGATGGGCGCGGATGGCAACGCCTAGATCGTTGGTTCAGCGATAGAAATCGGCAACTTGAAGTGAGGGTTGCCAACCGAAGGGCTCAACCGCAAGATGGCCGCAAAGCCCGCGAGTTAGCCGCAGAATGGATGGGGCGGATTACAGCGACATGAGAACCTTTCACATCGAAATCATCAAGCCGTCGCATTACGACAAGGACGGCTACGTGATCCAATGGTGGAAGGCGTGGATCCCGTCCAATTCGCTGGCCTGCCTCTACGCGATCGCCCAAGATTGCGCGGAACGCAAAGTTCTTGGCGATGACGTGGCCATCGAACTCGGCGGCTACGACGACATGAACATCACCATCCCCGTCTGGTCGATCGCCGCGCGGATGAGCCAGCCGGGGCATTCCGGGCTGGTGTGCCTGGTCGGGGTGCAGTCGAACCAATTCCCGCGCGCGATGGCGCTTGCCCGCCAGTTCCGGGCGCGCGGCCTGACCGTGGCGATCGGCGGGTTTCACGTCAGCGGCTGCCTGTCCATGCTGAAGGAGCTGCCGCCGGAGCTGCAGGAGGCGCTCGACCTCGGGATCATCCTCTTCGCCGGCGAGGCGGAGGAGCATTTCGCGACGCTGCTGCGCGACGTCGACGCCGGCACCGCGAAGCCGCTCTACAACCACATGGACGCGCTGCCGAACCTGCAAGGTCAGACGATCCCCTATCTGCCGCGCAGTTTCCTCAAACGCTACGACGGCGCGCTGTCCTCGTTCGACGCGGGCCGCGGCTGCCCGTTTCAATGCTCGTTCTGCACGATCATCAATGTGCAGGGGCGCAAGTCGCGATGGCGCGATGGCGACGACATCGAGCGCATCGTGGTGGAGAATGCCGCGCAAGGCGTTACTCGGTTCTTTGTCACCGACGACAATTTCGCGCGCAACCGGAATTGGGAAGCGATTTTCGACCGGCTGATCGAACTGCGCGAGCGCGGTTACGAGGTCACCTTTCTGATCCAGGTCGACACGCTGGCGCACAAGATCCCGAACTTCATCGAAAAGGCGGCGCGCGCCGGATGCCGCTATGCGTTTGTCGGGCTCGAAAGCATCAATCCCGAGAACCTGGTTCAGATGAAGAAGAACCAGAACCGGATCACCGAGTACCGCAAGATGTTCCAGGCCTGGAAACAGGCGGGGGTGATGATTTATGCCGGCTTTATCATGGGGCTGCCGGGCGACACCCCGGCCTCGATCCGTCGCGACATCGAAATCATTCAGCGGGAGCTGCCGGTAGACCTTCTCGAATTCACCATGCTGACACCGCTCCCCGGCTCCGAGGATCACCAGAAACTGCACGAGAACGGGACCTGGATGGACCCGGACCTCAACAAATACGATCTGGAGACGGTGACCATCGAGCATCCCAAGATGAGCCGGGAGGAGTGGCAGCGCACTTACACCGATGTATGGAATTGGTTTTACACCGATGCCCATGTCGAGCGGATGATGCGGCGCAACATCGCGTACGGGATCAAGCCGGTAAGGCTGTTTCGCGGGGTGCTGCAAATCTACGGCGCGGCGAATTTCGAACGGGTCCACCCGCAGCAATGCGGCTATCTGCGACGCAAGGCGCGGAGGCAGCGCCGGCCCGGGCTGCCGCGCGTCCCGGCACTCGCCTTCTACCCGGCCTACATGTGGGAAACGCTGGTCAAATACATGCAATACGGACGCTATGCGCTGAAGCTGTACCGGATGCGGGCGCGCATCCTCAAGCAGCCGGCGCACAAATCGTACAGTGATCTCGCCATTACCCCGGTCGTCGAGGCGGCGAGCGAAGAACTCGAAATGTTCGAGCTGAATTCGGCCTCGCGCGCCGCCGTCGACAAGGCGCGCCGCCAGGCGCGGCAGCACCTGGAGCCGCAGCGCGCAGCCGCGTCGGTCGACTGAGCTAGGTCGGCTGGCGGTAGCCGATGAGACCGCCGGCGCTTTTCGGCGGGTGGGCGCGGATCGCATCCTCGTTGGGCTCGCAGCCCCAGCCGGGGCGGTCGGGCACCGCGAGGTGGCCCTGCTCGAACACCGGCTCGTGGCTGAACAGCTCCTTGTCCCAGTCGAGCCGGTCGACATCGATCTCCATGATCCGCAAATTCGGCACCGCCGCCGCGAAGTGCAAATTCATGAACGAGGCGAGGTGGCCGTAAAAATTATGCGGCGCGACGTTGACCTCGAACGCCTCGGCCGCGGCGGCGATCTTCATCGACTGCCAGACCCCGTTCCACACCGCGTCGACGATCGCGACATCCATCGACTGGGCGCGGAAATAGGGCAGAAACTCGCGCACGCCGAGCAGCGTCTCGCACGACGAGATCGGGTGCGGGCTGTGCGAGCGGATATAGGCGAGCGCCTCGGCGTTGTAGCTGTCGATCTCGACCCAGAACATGTCGAACTCGGCGATCGCGCGCAGGATTTTGAGGTAGCCCTCCGTCTTGGCGTTGAAGTTGAGGTCCAAGAGCAGGTCGACATCCGGCCCGGCGCCATCGCGGATCGCCTCGAGATGCGTCACCAGATTGCGCAGCACCCGCTTGTCGACATTGAGCTCGGGATAGAACGGCACGCCAAAGCCCGGGCGCCAGCCGTGCAGCGGCTTCTGGTCGTGCAGGAAGATGTTGGTCTTCAGACCGGTGAAGCCGCGCTCCTTGACCTCGGCGCCGATGGCGCGGACGCCGTCGAGATCGGTGATCGCCGGCTTGAAGAGATGCGGATGGTTGATCCGCCAGGTCGCGCAATGCGACCAATACACGCGAACCTTGTCGCGCACCTTGCCGCCGAGCAGCGCGCAGCACGGCACGCCCAGCGCCTTGGCCTTGGCATCGAGCAGCGCGTTCTCGATCGCGCCGATGCCCTCGGCGACCACGCCGCCCGCCGCCGGCCGCGTCGCCGCATAGAGCTCGGCATAAATGCGCTCGTGGTTCATCGCGTCTTGCCCGACAACCTTGGGCGCGAGGCGCTCGATCACCGCCGAGATGCCAGGCGAACCGAAACCCTCGTCGAACTCGCTCCAGCCGGTGATACCGTCATCGGTCGAGAGCTTGAGGAAATAGTAGTTGCGCCAGCCCGCGTCGGCGCGCAGCACGTCAAGGCCGGTGACTTTCATCGCAATGCTCCCACTCTGCTGGCCATTACCTTAAGAGCAAGCGTTGCAAAAGCACCACCCCGGCGCAGGCCGGGGCCTATGCTGCAATCTCCCGAACAGCGGAAGAATGGGTCCCTGCCCATGGAGTGGACGGGGTCAAGCCCGGCCACGGGGAGTTGAGAGATTGCACCTAACCCCGCGCGTCAGCAAACTGGCGGCAACGGGAGCGGGAGGAGACGGCGATGCGCGGGATGTTCGCGAACCGCTGGTGGGTCGTGGCGGCGACGGTGCTGGGGCTGATCGTCGGCGCCGGGCCGGTCAATGTGTTCGCCTTTGCGGTGTTCCTGAAGCCGATCACGACCGAACTTGGGGTCGGCCGCGGCGAGTTCTCGCTGGCGCTGACGCTGCAATCGTCGATCGGCGCGCTCGCCTGCCCGGTATTCGGCTGGATGATCGACCGCTGGGGCGTGCGGCGCTGCATGATCCCGGGGCTGGTGCTGTATACGCTCGCCATTGCTGCTTATTCGCTGCTCCGCGCCGACCCGCTCGCGGTGACCTATGCGATCTTTGCGATCGGCGGCCTGTTTACGCCGGTCGGCGGTCCGGTCCCCTATTCGACCGTGATCTCGCAGTGGTTCGACCGGCAACGTGGCCTCGCGCTCGGCATCGGCATGGCCGGTGTGGGCTTAGGCGTCGCGCTGGTCCCGCAGCTCGCGGCGCTGCTGATCGCGCAGGTCGGCTGGCGAATGGCGTATGTCGGGATCGCGATCGCCGTGGTGATCCTCGCCTTTGTGCCGGTGGCGCTGTTCGTGCGCGAGCCGCCCGGTTTCACCGCACGGCCCGAGCGCGGCCAGTCGCGCGGCGCGGTGCTCAACCTGCCCGGAACCGGGGTCGGCGAGGCGCTCGGATCGAGCCTCTTCTGGGGTCTCGGCATCGCCTTCTTTTTCGATGTGATCGCGATCAACGGCACGCTGACGCATATCGTCGCGCTGCT
>Ga0335074_10012858_pt1 | contig 11751 bp, 17 predicted proteins | sample Lox_Sample_23_FD_206715 | JGI IMG/M metagenome (GOLD analysis project Ga0335074, IMG submission 206715) | Soil microbial communities from Loxahatchee National Wildlife Refuge, Florida, United States - Lox_Sample_2.3 | ecosystem: Environmental > Terrestrial > Soil > Wetlands | place: USA...
GAGTTGTGAAAGGGAGGGAGTTGCGCTATCATGTTTGAGATTTCAGACAAATTTTCCGGGACTTTTGCCACTGGGAAGGGGAGAAGGGGGAATTAGAGCCTGCTTGGAGTATGGGAGGGACACAAGGGATAAAGTTTCAATCAATTATGTATTGTTCTCCCAAGAGCTTGTGTTTAATGATAAAATCGAGATCAACAGAGTTCTAGAATGCCTGGTCTTATCTTATGGCAGGTAGGAGAATTGTTCTACTTATTTAAAGAGTTTTCAGACTAGTGGCTAGACTTTAACTTAACCACCATTTGGCTTTCCTCTCCTCTCATTCAGCGGCCTGTTGCAAACACTGTCTCAACCTGTGCCGCAAATGACGTTAATGAAACACCGGATTGGAGTAGACAGCAGGAAAGCAAATGCAAGAGGGTAATTGATATGGCTCCATATGGGTCAGAGTTGGGTTGGCTATTTGACATAACCAAACCCAACCCATTTCCTAGCGCCCATAACCACAACAACCACTACCAAAGGTGGTCGCAAAGTTGGTTATTGCGCGTGACCTGGATTACTATATATAGTAACCAAAAGCACGTGACATGCAGTTTTGAAGAAGCCTCCCAAGCTGCCCCCACGTGACCTTAATCATCAACCAACTTGGGGCGGGTTCTGTAATGATTACACTGAATACGCGTAACACCTAAGTGAATATATTACACATAACGAATTTTTGGGTCCAATCGGTACATATGTCTTTATACCTATTTTGGTAGAGATGTGGACCGGTTTCCAGGCTTACAAATGGTCGGACTAATAGTAGAAGGCACGCTAAATCACGTGCTTTGTAACAGTAACTGTATCAATAAATTCGAATTACTTAGATTTCACGTATCAGTGGGGTTCCATTTGCCATTCCACCCCACGGATAACGACCCGCCTAAAAAGGTGGTTGGTTTACCAAAATAACCAACAACCATAAAGAGCTGTACGTATTGACAACAATTACTGTTCTGACATCGACGGACTACTTTATCAACTGCAACATGGGACATCTCTGCAATAGATGTTGTGGTCCGCCTTTCGAGAGTACTCGAACTATCTCATTTCTGTCACGGGATGACCCCGTGACATCTGATACTGCAGGATGTTACCGCCCTACATCATTCACTGCTCCTTACTGCTACGCACCGAGCGCCATAAATTGTGTACAGTACATATTCGAGTTCCCTGTAGATAGTTTTTGTTCCTTCGAGCAACGTCTTGCCAATTCTAGGGCATCTACCATTTCATCAGTTGCCACTGTGACAATTTCTTGAGACGCAGTATGTCAATGCTCACCATCGAGTGACAGCCAGATACCATGCTAAGCTGATTGTTAGCTGGCATCGGGAGAAACACTTTCAGAGTGAGACAGAAGACGCCTGCAGGTAATGGTGAGATGGTTCAATACCTGAAAGTATTTTTCCCTAGAGCAACCATCACGCACAGCTTTCCCAGATTTTTGGTTGGAATATATCCTTAATTTGTCTATAAGTCGAGGCCTTATGTTATTTACAGTCGTTTCGGAAATATCGAGTACTCGTTTAGCCAGCAAGCTGTACATATCTCGTCCCACCAAATTTTATTAGCGTTCGAATGAACCTCGGGACACAGTCTCACCGCTTCAAAGTGAATAATAACGCGATTTTAAACATCTGGAGCAAGTTTGCAACCCCTAGCAGCGGTGATCAGATGCTTTCATTCGAATGTAATACGTTTGGGAGACGCGATGTGTGTAGCTTGCTGGCTAAGCGAGTACTCGATATTTCCGAAACGAGCTGATAGACTTGCAAAAACACATGAGCCAAAAGGCAATTAAACGAATAACCAGTTATTCGTTTACTATCAGCAGTCAAATAGCTTCCAGACCAAGCTAGTCATCCGAAGATGACACTTATAGGATCCTGAAATCACGTGCCACATTGCAACAAATTCTAGACCACCGAAATCTAGCGTCGTTGTCGATTCCTATAATTTGCCCCATCCCCTTGATCATTTTCGAACCATTCCTCGGACCCGTACGTATTGAAGCCATTAATATTCGTGTCTAACACGGTCCGAGTATTATAAGCACCCCCGCCCTGCAACTGTATATTGGTTATCTGAATAGAACTGGGCCTGGGCAGGGGATTCGAATAAGATCTGTTGAAGGTCGGACTAGTGTTTGGTACTATACGATTGGACGCGGTAGCATCTGACATAAAATTAAAAGAGGGAGTGTTATCGTAAGTAAGTTGGCGGCTCCTAAAGGGTCTATTTTGATTCAAATTTGTTGCTATATGATTGAACTCAGTAGCAAAGCTAGTATCTGGCGAAAAATCAAACGGCGTCGTATCACTGAAAGTAAACTGATGGTTCCCAGGAAATTCAGGTTGGATCGGACTTGTTGCCATATGATTGGGCCCAATGCCCAAGTCAGTGCCTAACGGAGCGGCAAAAGGAGGACTATAGTCGTAAGGAAGCCGAGAGTTTCCAAGAGATCTATTTGGGGGCGGACTTATTGCTATTTGATCGACCGCCTCAGCAGTGCCCGGCGAAAATTCAAAGGACGAACCATCCCCGTAAAGGAGCTGAGGGCTGCTCAAAGATGTGTTTTGGATTGGGTTTCCTGCTGCAAGGTTGACCTCAGGGGTGTCTAGCGCAGCAGGAGGTGATAGGCCATCCTTATTCCCCGCTCCAAGAAGGTCAGATGACGTTGAAACTCTTCTCCTCTTAGCTAGGCACTTTTTACAAACAAGGCGCTTACTGAGAATGATCGGCCTCATCTTGAAATGCTCCTTCAGTGCTATCGGATTTTCTACTAAATGTTAGCCATTTATTGGTAATTATAGAACTAGTGTACGTAATTTTGTGGAATCCAACTTATCAAACCCTCCTCACGCCAACGCCTTATCACAGTCCGCAATTGGTTGTAACTAGTATAAGAGTTAGATCCATCACCTGGTAAGGTCGGAAATATTTATGAACTAACGTGGGGTTGAATTTCTTCTTACGAAGGGAGTGTAAAATCCGAGGACATTTGTAACCCTTGTTCACCATAGAAATAATTTTTGGTTGGTACTTTGTCCAATCATGGTCCGGTAGAGGACGACTATATAAACGCGGCATTTTAATTTGCGCAATTGCTCATAGACTTATCTAGAAAGGCATGTTTTATATTTGAAATGCTGACTAGATATTACATCTGCATCGCAGGGCCTCAATTTTGGATTCTCTGCCTTCACAAGTGTCTTGTCATCTTTTTGTTAGGACTACTATGGGGTCCCAATTTTGGATTCTGTCTTCTCTAAAATGTGTCATCTCTTCCTTAGGGCTACTATGGGGTCCCAATTTTGGATCCTCTGTCTTCTCTAAATGTGTCATCTCTTCCTAAGGACTACTATTGGGGTCACAGTTTTGGATTCTCTATTTTCTCTAATATCTGTTATCTTTTACTTTGGACAACCACTGAATAGCCAATTATGGCGCTTGTCTGAACCCCAACACCAATCTCGGTCAATGTCCTCTTGATTTGATGACCAAGATTATGTCACCTCTCTTGAGCCTGGCATCAGGAGCTGCTTTGAGCAATAGTAAGCGAAGAGTGCAAATCGGTCACCCTTTAGAATCTGCTACAGAAATCAGAACCAAGCTTAATCATTCAAGGCCACTCCGCCTTTCGACCTATTTTATTCTTTTTAACTGCTTAGGACATATTTGACACTTTTTTTTTCTGTTTGGTCATTCACAAATGGAAGTCTGATCAAGCTTGCCACCTTGGGTAAAGTTCAGTAACATGTAAAACAGCCTTTTCTGCATTACTGCTCGCAAAGTTTTAGTGATTCGGAATGAAGGCGACTAACAAAATAAATCAGCGCACTTGGCTAGACTGCCGCTCCTCCAGCTTCGAATCTGGAGGTCAACAAGTCAGCAAGTCTCTACTGAGCAATAGCGTGGTATGGCTGCGTCATCTAGTTAAGGAAGTAGCTGACAAACGAGCAGGGGGGACTCTGTTGGCGAGTGCTGACATGCATGCAGGCTGCGCTACTGTAGTCTAGCCTCTAACATACATCTAGCGGGGCTAACAGAATTCGCTGTCATCACAATTCTTCATGCTTAGTGGCTGACTAGAAGTCACGATCTGAGGAACTGGACTTCGGCGTCTCAAGTATTGAAATTTGGCATTACAGATTCTGAAGTTTTAGCGTTTGAAAATCTCAAGTACGTTACTGGACTTGTGGTGTTTTGAAATCACAAGTATTTGGGTTTGGCGTCTCGGCTACTGGACTTATGTTTTTAAATCACAAATATTTGGGTTTGGCGTCTCGGTTACTGGATTTGTGTTTTTAAAATCACAAATATTTTGGGTTTTGGCGTCTCGGTTACTGGATTTGTGTTTTAAATCACAAGTATTTGGGTTTTGCGCCTCGGTTACTACTGCCTGGTTACTGGACTTGCGTCTGAAGTATCAGGTCTGGACTTTTAGCGTCTGACCCTAGCATGTAAAAATTTTCTGATTTCGACGAGAATTAGACGCCAGTTCGGTTGCAATTCTGTGACTCCAGTAAGGAGGCCCAAAGAGCCGAAAACTGCTCCCTTGTCAAAGGAAGCTAATGTGATGACCGTGGATACCCTGGTGGGCAACTATAGACGAGTCCTCAAGCGAGCCAGAACAGGCGTAAGGAGCCAGAACAGGCGTAAGGAACAGCTTCCTGTCGGACTTCTACGGTAACATAGGGGTTGCTCACATACAGCCATCAAAACGGAGCCAGCTAGAAAATGTTGCAGAGGACGCACGTGATAAGTGATAGTGGCCGATATGGCATATTGTGGCAAAGGGTACTGTCGTCGAGCAGATGGGACAGTGGATCATTACTTGAAAAAATCATTGGGAGTACCAAGCTAAAGGGCTTTGATCTTCGATTTTCACATCAAGTAAGTCATAGAACGCTAGGATTCGATCACAGTAGACTCCTTGATTTGTAAATTTTTTTTTAAAAAATAAGAGAAATATATTGGCCCCTTGAGAGCAGTCGTGTATTTGTATCTACATTTCTATCACCTGTATTTTCATTCGTATGTTCGTCTACTAGATGGCTATAGCCCTCCATACTCCCTCTGCTACTCTCAGACACTACCTTAGTACCCCTTCCTCTTATCAACTACATTAATCAACGGCTTTCCCGCCTCCAAGTTTGACAAATTGATTTCCAAAACCTGCATCGCTCGGTCCTGATACGCAACGCTCAACGCACTAATATGCGGTGTGATTGTACAATTCTCTAAATCCCAAAGTTCGCTATCTTTCGGCAGAGGCTCCGGCTCCGTGACGTCTAGCGCAGCTCCCCTCAAGCCGCCTTCTGCAGGTGATTTGCGGAGATAAGTCACCAGGTCGTCTTGTTTGAGAATGCTGCCACGAGAAATATTTAGGATGAAAGCGTTGCGTTTGGAGCCTAAGATTGCGAATTCCGGGGCTCCAAGTAAGTGCGTTGTGGACTTAGTTAAGGGGACTGAGACTAGGAGGATGTCGATGTCTTGACTAAGGAAGTTGTGCAAGGAGGCGGTGTCTGTGCCGCTGTACCAGGCACTAGGGATGGTGCCGTCTTTGTCGCCTGTGCCGGGGACGATGTAGCCGTGGTCTTTTTTGCTCTCAGGTGTGGTGCGGGGGGAAGCGGTGTATGCGATTACGTCCATTCCTATGGCTTTGCAGACGCTGGCAGCTGGGAGGAGATTAGTGGGCATCCTGCGGCTCTAGCGGTTTGGAAGCTGAAGCCTACCTTGTCGGCCGATGCTGCCGTAGCCCAAAACTCCAAACCGCATACCGACGGAATCTTTTCTCGGCCCAAGTTGCAACATGTTCCCCCATTCGTGATGGTTCTGCCACTCAATGAGCATCTTTTGCTTATGTGACGCACTCAATATTTGTAAGATGACCCATTCTGAGATCATGGGCCCGTGTATCCCCGAAGAGGTGATGAGCGGTATATCCGTGTCCGTATATATTGGGTCGTCACTAATATGGTCTGTGCCAGCGCTGAGGAAGTGTATAAACTTGAGATTTTGCGCAGCCTCGAGGGTCGGTGGGAGACTTCTCAAGGTGCAAAGGATGGTGGCTTCGCGGAAGAGTTCTAGTCATGGCGCCTCAGTTAATTGAGCTACGGAGAGTAGAACAACATACGAAGAGTGATATGCAGTTATTACCTTCTGGCACTGTGTCCGCCAGCTTCATTGGTGACTTGAAGCCGGTGAAGTTTATTTGGCGGTAGACTACCTTAACGTGTGGGTGGTTCTCGCGGATCCGGCTTATGATATCTGCAGGCTCAGGGAAGGGTAGGGCGCAGAGGAGGACCTCCTCCTTCATCGAAGATGCGTCACCCATGATCATTGAAGGGAGAGAAGAGAGGCGCGCAGTAGCGGACTTGAGCATATAATGACAAAGAATAAGAATGGGGAGATTGTCGGAATATATAGGTGAAAATGTGAAAGGGCAGGATTACTCAACGTAAGAAAGGAGTTAAAGGTAGCTCCAACGTCAGATTTGTGCCTCGGGTGTACTCCACTCGACGACCCCTCATTCGTCCGCTCTTCTCCAAAAAGCCGAGCCCGCCAATCCGGCGGTGGTGGAGACGCTAAGATAAGCTGATAAGGAGTCACGCATTTTGCACTTTTAGAAAAGTTAATAAACAGGGTGGACGGAGAAGAAGAGGATCACATTTATGTCTGTATGATCGAGACTCCGGTTGAGACAATATATTTAGCCTTGTAGGGCTCGAATTGACGTATAACTAAGCTTTGATTATATGAGATTATGATGTCCTAGCCTGGATTCTCAACGGTTTGTGGTGCTAAACTCTGACCGTGCAGGACGCACAGGGAAAAGGCGTTCAAGCTTATTCGATAAGCATTTGAAACAGGCGCAGTAAATATCCCAGTCAATTTACGTAATGCAGCAGGGTTTTTCTAGAATCGGACGCATTCGCGGTGGACCAGTAGGAATCATCTGCAGATTACATTAATGTTCTAAACTCCTGACTGCTTTAGAGCCATAGCGTCATGTGCTTCGATATCTGTGGCTTCCCAAGGATAGCAAATCCAGACATCGCCCACAGTTCTGGCGGCAAGGTATCTGTCTTGATTCAACATATCCTCGGGCAACTGGCCCTTCTTCTCCTTGTTTTTATTCTGCGTTTCTATTAGAACCCGTTTTCCTCGGGGATTGGTGAAACTTACATGTAAGACGAAGATCGAAAATACTGTCTTCTCACCCTCATATCCCAGCTTCTGCCGAGCAATCTCAACATCCTTCTGCAGCTCCTTAACAGCATATTCCAAAGTCGTCCTTGTATCATCAACTTCATCAACGATGAGTATTCGCTTTCCGACCAAATTTTCCATTTCTCCTAAGCTGCTCAAATCGAGCCATTGTGTCCGCGTAACCTTTGCGCCCAGCTGCTCGACTTCGCCGGGCGTTGAGGATGCTGAGGGGTGCGTGGAAGGCAGCTGCTCGTACAGGGACAGCCCGATGGCTTGGATGGGAATATTGGGCGACTCGGTTTGCTTGAGAAATGATCGCAAGATGCGTGCAGGAACATAGCCACCACCGCCGATGGCGATCATGAGTTGCGGCTGGAAATCCTGGAGGATACGTGGTGCAGCTTCTTGACAGAGCTGGTGGACCTGAGGCCGTAAGCCTTAACGCACATCGTAAATTTCTTCTACATCCAGAAACTAACCTGGTTATAGGTCACATATACCTTCTGGACCATTGTGATGGCTATGAAAAGTCTATGTCTATATGACAGTCGGCAAGGCTATGACGTGATATTGAAGATGTTTTATTATTTGAAGCTCTAAGTCAGAAAACAAAAAATAGGCATCAGGCTGCTTGAATACTATACTTCCGCCATTAGCGCCGGATGTCGCCTAAGGCTCTATTTCTCAGCCTTGCATTTGAAGCATCACTTCTGGCACAATACCCGTTACCTTGTTTTAGTTCCTCGACATGAAGCTATGTTGACTCCCATAAGAAGAATGAATTTCACGAAGGTTAAGAATGCCTTCTTTTCCACTTCTTATCCTTACTGCACACATAGCCTTCTAAAATAATCATTGGCATGATGACGTCCGGAATCGACGGACGAAAGCCTCGGCCTAGTCTTCCATATTGTATCTGCTCTACCTTCCTTCATATTTTTGTCCATTAACTTTTCTCTAATTTCACATACAATAGCCTAATCACCCGATCTCAAGATTCCCCTTTCATTAGCGGTTGTCAAAGTCCAGATAATTGACACTACTAGCTACATACCCGGCCTGGACTTAACCGCATTCTTCACCCCTGTAATCCCAGGCTACACCGGAATCAATTGCCCCGCCTATTTCTTCCTAGTCACACAGTCATCAGGCCGCAAAGTGCTCTTCGACCTAGGCGTACGGAAAGATATCGAGAACCTCGCGCCCAGGATCATCGAGCGCATGAAAACTAGTAACTGGCAAGCCACCATCTAAAAAGGTGTCCATGAACAGCTCGAAGAACACGGCATCAATGCCAAAGACATCGAAGCCATTATCTGGTCCCACTGGCACTGGGACCACACCGGCGACCCCTCCACCTTCCCTTCTTCAACAGCCCTAATCGTCGGACCCGGCTTCAAGAAAGCATTCACCCCCGCATATCCTACGAAACCAAACTGTCCCGTCCTAGACTCCGATTTTGAAGGGCGCGAGCTCCGCGAAATCGAGTTCTCTCAAGGCCTCAAGATCGGTAACTTCGATGCCCTCGACTATTTTGGCAATGGGAGCTTCTACCTCCTCAACAGCCCCGGCCACACGATTGGCCATCTATGTGCACTTGCTCGTGTAACTTCTTCGCCGCCCAGTTTTATCCTCATGGGCGGCGACGCATGCCATCATGGCGGTGAATTTAGGCCATCGAAATACCTCCCCTTACCAGACTCTATCCTGCCCAATCCTTTCGCCAAGTCTTCTAGCAGCCCGTGTCCATGCTCGTTGTTCAATGACCTCTTACCAGGCGACGACAAGACCAAGCCGTTCTTCGAGATCTCCCATCTGCCGGATGGGAAGAGCGTCGCGCATGATTATCACGAGGCGGTGCGGACGATATGGAAAGTGCAAGAAGCGGATGCGAGAGAAGAGATTTTGGTGGTGATGGCCCATGATGATACCTTGCTTGACGTTGTCGATTTCTTCCTGAACGAGGCGAATGGGTTTGTGGAGAAGAAGTGCGTGCGTGAGGGGCGGTGGGGGTTTTTTGAAGGATTTAGGGAGGCGGTTAAGCATTAGCTATTTATATGATCTGGAAATATCTATCTGGATCTGGAGCATTGACAGACTCAATTATATATAGGGAGAGAGTCTCTTTACCCGAGCGGCTATGAACGCCGATACATGCAAGCCCATCTAATGATATAGTACACTCGCATCTTCAAATTGCAATTTTGATCACCGCCTCGAAATGAACGCCATCCAGCCACCTCCTTGCTTCGGCGTCTCCCCACTAGAGTCACCAGATGTAGCAAGCCCCGACCCTAACCTATCCAACATCCCTCCACTCCTTTCGCGCTCCCCAGCCCTCTCCGCATTCTTCACAACTTCTGCCTTCCTCTCCTCAACAGCCCTCAAAATGGCACTCTCCCTCCCCCCCACCCCCTTACTCTCCTCACTCGGTGCCGCACCCATCCCAGCAGCCACCAGTCGCATCCTCTCCTCACTCTCCCCACTGCGCAACTGTTCCCCCGCCCCAACCCCTGCCCCCCCTTCCTCCCTTTTCAATCCCTCAAAAAGCCACTTCTTCGTCTTCGCAAGCACGCCCTCCGCCCTCACTCTCTCCTTGTCCGCTTCCCTCTTCTCCTTCATGTGCCTGTTCATCTCCTCATTCTCAAGCAGCGCCAGTTGCTCAGCCGTCGCAGTGCCGTGGCGCAGCGCACTCTGTGCTTCGTACACGGCCGCGTTGTGCAGTGCTTCCTGCTGCGCGAAGTATTCGCGCCGCTTGCGCCGGTTGTGGATCATCATGTCGCCGAGGGCGTAGACTGTTATGATGCCGGCGATGGCTGTGGGGCGGGTGGGTGTTGCGTCAGTTATGGGTTTTGTGTTGGGCAATAGGTGGATGAGGGGTTCCAATGTTGGGAGGTGGGAGGGGGAGGGAGATGCATAGAAGGGAGGGAAGGGAGGTAAGGAAAGGGGAGATAGGAGAATAGAAAGGAGGAGAAAATACCAGTAATCCCAATTAGTCCCAAAGCCGTAACTCGATGCGCTCGATCAGCCCATACCCGTCCTCTAATTATGAACTTATCAAAGCCGGAAACGTTCGCATCTCTCGCCCGCGCAGCAGCCTCTCTCAGCCGCCGCACTTTCTGCTGGGGCGTCTCGCCCGGAGGTCCTGGTGTCCGGCGCGATTGGACGGAGCTTGTCGATGATGATGGTGAAGGAGGAGAGGGAGGTTTTGCGCTGGCGTGTGGGGTTGTAGGCGTGAAGCGTGTGGCGTCTACGGCTGATTTCGGCATATTGAATAAAGATCCCCAGCCGGGGATAGTGATGAGGGTAGGAATTGGGATGGGAGACAGGTTGTGGTGTGGGATTGTTACATTTGAGATTTTTTTGAGGTCGATTGGATGAAGCGCGGATTGAGATGCGGATCTTACCGCTGCTGGAAGCTCGGGCCACTTGGAACTTTTCAGGCGGCTCGGGCCATCTGGAGCTTTAATTGAGATTCATATTATGTTCATTCTGAAGGAATTCTTATCGATAAGGTACTACTAGACTCAATTCCTCATTTCTTAATTGCTTGCAGAAATTCAGCTGCTCCTCTATTCAGAATCTACTCACCCGTCTTCCTCCCAAAGTTTCAACTTTCTTCTTCCACGTGATACGTTCTTCAACGGTTCCAAAAACTGACCTCTGAGCGTTTAGAAGATGGCCGGCCAGAATTACCAAGTGCCGGATCTGGCATCTGTTCTGAAGACTCTGGCATCTTTCGCTCCACAAACCCAGAGGCAGTCACCCCAACCACAACCCCAGAACCCTTCCGTCGCCCAAGCCCCGACAAGCAGAGGACTAGACACACCGCCAGCAGTGCCCACTCCCAAGATTATAGACCCCGCAACCATAACAGACTGGTCCTCTGGCCTTCGCTGTGTGATGAAGACTGTTGCCGCTCATGACAACATAATCAAAGAGATTCGACGCGTATGTTGTTACTCAATCGTTGACTGAAGACATTACTGACTGCAGAAGATGATAAAAGTCCAGCACGAGCACGAAGAGCAGTGGTGGGCTGGTCGACAGGACTTACTGAAGCGTCAAGCGAGCAGGAAAGAAAGCCAGAGGAAGCTCGATGAGGTCTTGTATGTTCCTGCGAAGTGGACAAAATTGGAGCTGGCTGACTCTGGGTAGGAGAGCTGTTGGCGGGAAAGTGGAGGAGAAGGAGAAATCAGTAGAGGAAAATTTCGCAGAGGAGCTAAAAGTCTTTGATGGGAAGGTCTATAGAGCACAGACGCAGATGGTGAAGGAGATGAGTGCGAAGCTAAAGGGGTTGGGGGTGCCTTTCTTTGGGACGAAAGGGGAATTGGTGAGGAAGAAAGGACAGGAAATTGAAGAGGACAAGGGGGAGAGGAAAGTAGAGGGAGGGCAGGAAGGGAAGATGATTGATGAGGGGGAGTTAGTAGAGTTACAAAGGAGGATGATTGGGATTTTGGAGGATCTTTGTAGTGAGTAGCACTAGAGTTC